>Ga0209045_1000227_pt1 | contig 70594 bp, 5 predicted proteins | sample SaaInlLV_10m_DNA_4_FD_184664 | JGI IMG/M metagenome (GOLD analysis project Ga0209045, IMG submission 184664) | Marine microbial communities from expanding oxygen minimum zones in the Saanich Inlet - Saanich Inlet SI072_LV_200m_DNA (SPAdes) (version 2) | ecosystem: Environmental > Aquatic > Marine...
CTCGCGAGGCAGCGAAGGCGGAAATGACGACGGCGGCAGCGAGGAAATCGCCCTGCAGCGCAAACACCTGGATGCATTCGAAAGCCCGCGTCCGCTGCGAGCTGAGCTGCGGTTCGAGCTGGTCGAGTTCATGCCGCCCGATAGCGACGACGAAGAGGAGAATTGAGCTTTTGCAGTTTCTGATTCGACATTGTGAGAAGCTTGCTTTGGGTTTTGCCTTGGTCGGCTTGCTCGTAGCCTGCTATTACATGCTGCACTGCCTCAAAGTTGCCCGGAGCGATGTACGAGACCTTCAAGATCGCGCCGGCTCGATTGACTCGGGCCGCAAAGTCCTTGACCCAATCAAGCGAACGCCGGTCAAGATTGATAAGCTTCTTGACGATCCCGCTCTCCTCATCAAGCTTACAGAGGGAGAAGGCAAAGGCGCGCTCGTTGAACCCCCTCGATACATCCGCTGCTTGAACTCCCGGTGCATGTACCTCATCTCCTACGAGATGGATGACTGCCCCTTCTGTCGCGCCAAACAGCCGCCCAAAGGGAAGAAGGAGAAGGACGTCGGGGCGGACTCTGACGGCGATGGGATTCCGGACTTTGTCGAGGGACAGTACCCCTTCCTTAGTTCCCGCGACGAGACGGACGCGGCTCGGGACCAGGACAAGGACGGCTTCACCAATCTCGAGGAGTTCAATGCAACCACGAAGCTGGATGATCCCGCCGACCACGCGCCGCTCATCACCCTCGTTCGCTATCTCAAGACCTTCAGGCGCCCTATTCCCGTACTTCTGAGGAAGATATCGACAAATGGTGCCGACGATCCGGCCCGTTGGGATGTGACCTGCCAGGCCCCGGATAAACGAGGGAAACTCCGGAACAGACTTCTGCGCGTTGGGGATGAGGTCAACGGGTACACGATTCTTAAGGCAACCGTCAAGACAGGCAAGCGGATCAATCCCAGAACCAGGAAGGAAGAAGAGGGCGACGTTTCGGAAATCGTCATCCAGAAGGGCGAAGACGGCCCGAAGTACACCTTGGTGGTGGAGACCCGAGGCTTCGAAGAGGACTACTACGTGAGCTTCATCTATGCCTTGGACCGCTACAACATCAGAAGGACCAAAAAGTACACCAAAGTCGCTGGTCAGGAACTGAAGCTTCCACACCGGGCAACGCGGCTTTACGAAACCTATGTCGTGACCGAAGTCTCTGCCAGGACGGTGACCGTCAAGCGGGCTGACAAGGGCGTGAAGTCCGAGACCTACGGTGTGAAGCGGTACGAGAAACGGAAGGCACGCGAGCTCTTTCTCCGTCCTCCCCCGACGGCCGACGGCCGTGACGGCCGTGATGGTGGAGATGGCGGCATGGGTGCGGGGATGGGGCAAGACGACGGTATGATGGAAGGGATGATGCCCGGCGAGAACATGGGGCCCGGCCGGACAACACGTAGACAACGACCCCGATTCTGAGTTCGCGGGTCTGCGCGCGTTGCGCGTCGCCGGCCCATGTCCATTGGCGCAATCGCATGACGGTGGGATTATCGCCAAATACAGGGTATTGTATGCACTCTTCAGCCGCGTTTGGCTGCAGGAAACTGCCATTTTCGGATGGCAAGATCTAGCCGGAGCGTGGTTGGGACTGCAAACACGACATACAGTTCTGCCGACAAGACGGATGAGTTAGGGCGGTGCAGCCACAATCTGCTCGCGTGGTTTCCGCGAACAACGTGTGGCTACGACGGACCATGAGGTATATACAGATCGCGACGGATGCCCTTGCGTGGCATCCACTCCGTTGACTCCAGCGGCAAGGGGCCTTACCTGCCGAGGTGGCAACAGACAGAGTACCAAACGAGAGAAGCGAATCAGGTTGGAAAGCCTGAGAGATCGGGTGCGATGGCCGGCACTCTCGAGATGATCGAGGTGGCCGATGGCGGCCTGCGGGAACGTATCGTGTCCCCAATCTCTCGGCAGAACGACTGGCGGATTCAGAACTCATGCCTTCACGTGTGGGAGTACAGTATATGAACGAACGTATGATTGGCGCAACGGCGCTTCAGCGGCTTGTGGGAGCCTTTGTCCTGCTGGTGAGCGTGGGCATGACCAGCCACTGGTCAGTGTGGGCCCAGGACGCACTGGACTTGCCTGATGACGTGGTCAAAGCCGCGGCCCAGGCAGGGAAAGGGAAGGCGAAGAACGACGACGCCGATCTTGAGGAGCTCGAAGCGTTGCTGGCGGGTGAGGAGAAGGCGACAGAAAAAAAGGGCGAAGCAGCGGGGGACGCCGATCTCGATTTCGGTCTGGCCGATGACGATGGGGACAAGAAGAAGGCCGGTGAGGACAAGGACGCCGGCGATGCGGACGATGATGCACTGGACGATCTTGAGGCGCTTTTCTCTGATGGCGACGACGATGCGGATGACAAGAAGGAAGAACCCAAGACCGAGGCCACGACTGATGGGGACGCGCCCAAGGTAGAATTGAGTGTCGACGAACGGAGCCGTATCGATGCAGAAGCCGAACGGGCCGTTGAAGCGCGGATGACCGAGAAGGAACAGGAAACCGCTACCGTTCCAGTTGCTCCCATAGAAGATGGGGTGGACGATGATGCGGTCGCCGATGGGAAAGCGCTGGAGCCCCAACCCGCTGAGCTCGAAGCAAATGAACAGGTCCGTCGTCGGGAGTTCGAACTCCTTGGCGAGCACTATGTGATTAAGGCCCTCAAAGAATACCGCAGCGGTGAGTACGCGGAGGCCGTCAAATACTACAAGAATGCTCAGGAACTCTTCAAGAAGATCAGTCGCAGCGAGCCTCGCGTTCTGAAGAAACTGAGCCAGATCGAAGCCCTGCTCTACAATCTCCATGTTGACTGGGCTCAGGACCTGGCCCGGGAAGCGCGCCGTTTTGCGAACGCCGAAATGTGCGATGAAGCCATCGGGAAGTGCCACCAGGCTGCTGCACATGACCCGACTCGACGGGCCGAAATGGACGAACGGATCAAGAAGTATCTGGAACTCAAGCGTGACGTGGAGGTGCGTCTCGCTGTTGCTCCCGAACGCGTTGACGTGAGCAAAGCCGAGCGCGATTTCGAGATCAACGTCCTCTTTGAGCAGGGCAAAGTGTTTTTCAACAATCGGCGTTACGCGGATGCTCGCGACCTGTTTGAGCAGATTCTCCTGAAGGACCCCTACGAGGTCCGGGCCATCCGATCTCTCCGCAAGATCAATGCTGAACTGCTTGTGATCGCCGACGAGAAGCACGCGGCGATGGTCGTGGAACGGATGGCTGAGGTCCACTGGAAGTGGGCTGAGCCGGTTACCCCGCTTCTGGCTGGTCCCGCCGCTGAGATTACCGGTACGGCCGTCCGAAAAGCCGAGCAGGAGACGGGAATCCGGGCGAAACTTCGCGATATCATCCTTCCCAACATCGAGTTCGAGGAGACGCCGATCGATGAGGTCATCAAGGTCCTCAAACGCCGGAGCATTGAGCTGGATCCTGACGGGGAAGGCGTGAATATCTTCCTGCAGATGCCCCCGGTTGGGGCGGCCCCGGCTGATGACGGGGGCGGCGGTGACGGCGGCGGTGGCGGCGGCGGCGATGGTTTTGGTGAGGACGACTTTGGCGGCGGCGAGGACGATTTCGGCGGCGGCGATGACTTCGGCGGAGGGGAAGCGGCCCCGGGCGGCGGCGGCCAGGGCGGCGGCGATGACCTGGGTGGCTTTGGCGATGATGACGACTTCGGCGATCTTGGCGACGATGGTGGCGGAGCAGGCATCGCAGCAGCTCCCGTGGAGCGGAACATCACCATGAGCATGGACAATATCCCGCTGGGCGAAGTGATTCGCTACATCTGCATGGGCACGGGCATGAAGTTCCGGGTTGAGAGTAATGCTGTCATCATCGCGGACAAGTCCCAGGCGCTGGATGAGATGGAAACGCGCTACTATGCCGTGCAGGCCGGTGTTCTGGACGCCCAGAAGACGAAAAGGCGGGCCGCGAATATCGATTGGGGATCAGACGACGACGACGATGACGATGACGATGATGATGATGATGATGACGACGGTCCAGCCACGTTCGATCTGAGGAATTTCTTCTCGGACTTCGGTGTTTCCTTCCCTCAAGGCGCCAAGATCTCCTACTACCAGCGCACCGGCAAGCTCGTTGTTCACAATGACCCCGAGAACCTGCGCAAGGTGGAGAAAGTCCTCCAGGAAATCAATGTGACGCCGACCCAGGTCACAATCGAGGCGAAGTTCGTTGAGATTGATCAGGAGACCATGTCCACCCTGGGGTTCGACTGGGGACTCGTCCAGGGCGGCGTGACCGCCGTTGCTGACGCGACGGGACAGAGGTTCGATCTCCAGGGCTCGGGTAAGCTGGTGGATTACAACGGCGGCTCCCTGCAGCTCGGCGTGCAGAAAGACAACCCGCTGGGCTCCAATACCCATCTCTCCACCGGACTGCGCTTCGGTGACACCCAGTTCGGCGCCGTTGGGTTCAAGGCAGCGGAAGCGGGCGCTGACAAGATCCTGGGCACCTACACGATCATCGGAGATCTGGTGTTCGAAACGCTCGTCCATGCCCTCGAACAGTCCGGCCACGCGGATATCCTCTCAGCACCGAAGGTCACGACTCTCAGCGGTAATACAGCGATTCTCCGCATGGTTGAGGAGCGCTTCTTCCCGAGCAGTTGGAGTGAACCGGAAGTAACCGCCGCCACCCAGAACGTCGGCGCCAGTTTCAGCCCCTCAATTCCTGAGTTCGACGAAGCCCGTGACATCGGTGTCATCCTGGAAGTGACCCCTACCGTAGCGGCCGATGGGTACTCAATCGACTTGGATCTTCGGCCTCAGGTGATCGACTTCGTGAGGTACGACGACAGCTTCAACTACACCATGATCGTGGATGGGCAGGAAATTGAGGCCCTGGCCCTGATGCCCATTCTCAGTGCCCGTACCGTTGAGACCAAAGTGATCGTCTGGGATGGTGAGACCGTCGTGCTCGGTGGCATGATTCGCGAACGTATCAGTGAGTTCGAGGACAAAATCCCGCTTCTGGGGGATGTCCCTGTTCTCGGTGAGCTATTCAAGAGCAGGGGCCGGTACAGTGAGAAGGTCAACCTGTTGATCTTTGTGACCGCCCGCCTGGTCAACCCCGCCGGCTTGCCCATCAGGGCCAACGAGGTCCGCGGCTTGCCCGATTTCAGGCGCTAACGCCGAACGGCGAGGGTCCTCGTGCCACGCTCGAGCTTCCGCCCCGACTTGAACGGGGCTCCCCGCCTTCGACAGCGATATGTGTGGGTTTCAGAGCCCTGATATACCAGACTTCGGAATCAGCGGTTTAGTCCGGTTTCTTTCTTGATTTCTCAAAACCGAAAACGATTTGGGCTTTTTTTGACGGAATCGCCGCGTTTTTCGGCTTTCTGAATGGCACGCGATGTGCTATAACTGTTTAAGAACGTTATGGGTAGGCAGCCCTCCGATTTGACCCGACTTGCGCAGGTCCGGTGAAAACGGATGGGACGAAAGGCCTGCCCGGGTACACTTGGAGGTCGATTGAGACCCACGGAAGGACAGAGCCTTGACCACAACCACGGCATCCTCCTACGGAGGATGCCGTGGTTGTGCGTACCCCTTTCCCGTCAAGGCCGATTGGCCCATTCTGCCGGAGCCTTTCCCGCCTTTCTCCCCGCCCGTACTTCCCCACTGCTTCGCCTTCGGTCCGGACGGGCTTCCACGTCCTTCGACCGAGCTGACAGTGGAGCCCTGCCCGCCGGGCCACGCATTGCTTGCTCCAGGAGGCCGAACCATGGCTGACGCACTACGGCACGTATCCAAACAAGCCCAATCACATATGCACACACACCAACGCAAGGAGGACCGAATGAAGGTGACAGCATTACTCCACCATCTCGTCCTGTCCGTGTCCCAAATCCGCGGGCTCGATCGCATCGCTCAGCAGGCGTTCGCAGGGAGCTTCCGCCGTTGCCCCGCGCGACTCATGGGCCTGGTCCTTGCCTTGAGTTTTGTCACGGGCTGGGACGCCTGTGCTGAGCCCGTCACGGGCGAGCAAGCGCAGCGTGCCGCTGAGCGTTTCCTCGAAGCCGCCCCCTCCCCCCTGGGTGCGCAACTGGTCAATCCTAGCCGCCGGGCAGCGCCCATGCGTGGTATCCGGACGCTGGGGGGTGGACGTGCGAAAACGCCCGAGTACGCCTATGTCGTGGCGCTTGATCCCGAAGGTTACTTGATCCTCAGCGCGGACGATCGCTTGACTCCGGTCGTTGCCTTCTCACCCGAAGGTCGGTTTGATGACGATCCACGCAATCCGCTGGCTGCTCTACTCGCGAGTGACCTGCCTGCCCGGTTGTTCCGCGTTGAGAAGGCGACGACGCGAGGCCGCTCGGTCGACCAGGACGTCGTCGCCAATCAGGCCAAATGGGCCGAGCTTACCGCCGAAAAGGGCGCCCGTGCGGCTGGTACCGAGGTTGTGGCCGAGATTTGGGTAGACTCTTTTGTGCAGAGCGAGTGGAGCCAGAGCACGGAAGGTGGGCGTGCCTGCTACAACTACTACACGCCCTTGGTTGGGCAGACTTCCTACACCTTCGACCCCGGCAACCCGGCCAACATGGTCTCCGGCTGTGCCGCTACCGCTACCGCCCAGATGATTCGCTACTTTGCCTGGCCCGAACTTGGCATTGGATACAAGACTGGGGGCGGCTCGGTCACCTTCCATGATGAAAATGCAAATCCCGAGGGCGCCAGTCTGGCAGGGACGCAGCTTCGTGGCGGCAACGGCAACGGCGGGCCCTACGACTGGGCGAATATGACTCTCGACCCCGATGGCTCAGAGTCGGAGCACTCGCTGCAACAGGTCGGCGCTCTCTGCTTCGATGCGGGCCTGGCCTTGAACATGAAGTACAACATCGAACGTTCGAACATGTCCGGAACCAATTTCAGTTCGGCGGCATTCACGGGCAAGTTCAACTATGCCGGTGCCAGCGGTGCCGGCGGTGCCGACGGGGCTCGCGCCAACTTCGATGCCCGACGTCCTGTCGCCATCACGATCGGTATGACCAACCCGTTGCTGCCGCCGCCTGGTGGAGGACACGCGATTGTCGGTGATGGATACGGGCGGATCGACGGCCGTTGGTACTACCACTTCAACATGGGTTGGGGCGGCAGCGGAAATCTCTGGTACAACGTCGAGGAGTACTACCTCGATAGCGTGGCAGGTGGGACGGAGTGGGGCGGCATGGGGGCATCCGTCGGCAATGTCTACCGCAAGTCCATGCAGCCAAACGAGAATACCGCCAGCGGCAAGATCATATCGGGACGCATCACTGACGCCGCTGGGAATCCGGTGCCGGGCGTTCAAGTGAAGCTGCAACAGGGCGCGGCAGATTTCCTGCGCATGATGGTCTGGAACGACACGGACCGCGATTATACCGATGAGAACGGCATCTGGGCCGTGGACAAGGTTCCGGACGGCGCGTACGATATCGTGATGACCAAGGCAGGGCTGGCTTTCTCCGGCCCCAAGGAAGTGACGGTCGCCGGGGCCAACCAGTGGGGACTGAACTTCATCGCGACCGCCGACACCGCCGCGGACGAGTTGGTGCTCGACGCCTGGTACTACGACTTCGACAATTTCATGGCGGGCGCCGGTCTGCTCATTCTGGAGTTCAATCGGCCGATCGGTGAGGTCGCGGTCGACCCGACCGCTTTGGCCGTCAATGGAGGCGCACTGACCGGCGGAGTGATCTTCCAGGCAGCTGGGAGCCCGTTGGTCGTGATCGTCCTGAATGCCGTGGACACGGCCACTATCCAGGGGCTGGGTGTCGCACTCACCCTCGACATGCCAAGGAACTTCTTGGAGGCAGATGTGGATGGGGAGGGCAGCCAGGCCGGGCAGCATGATGCCGCGACGATCCCTGTGGCTCCCCTGGTGAGTGCGCAGGCGGAAGCCGCCGGGCTCCCGATAGACCCGGCAACACCACAGGTTTCCTCGACCCAGCTGCTGGTCGATGGTGCTGCGCTCCCAGGCACAGCCAACCCGTATGCGACCAGCGCAGGAACCGTGCAGTTTCTCGTCACGTTTTCGGAAGCTGTCCAAGGGGTGGATGCGGACGACTTTGGCTTGCGCTTGACCAAGAATTTCGTGAACACATCACCGTGGCCGTTTGAGGAATATGCTGCCAAGCCCGACACGCCGCTTCCGAGTGCAGTCATCACGGCGGTCGCACCTACAGACGGTGCGGGGACCCCCACGGCCTCACCCAGTGCAACATGGACGGTCACGGTCAGCATGGGCAATGGCGATGGTTATGTTCGCCTGGACGTGATTGATAATGACACGATCATGGACGTCGCAAACGCTGAGGAACTCGGCGGCATGGGAGCACACAACGGCGACTTCTTCTACAGCGAGTTCGCATACCGCTTCGACAACCACGGGCCGGTGATCGTCAGCGCTTCCTTGGCAGCTGACAATACCTACGTCGACCTCACCTGGAACGAACCGGTGGGGAGCACGGACAGTCTGGCCAAGACCTCCAGTTTCAGCGACCTTGTGCCGCAGTATCGCTGGTTCAACACCAACGGCGCGGGTGGCCAGCAAGCGGGGGATGCCCTGTGGCTCGACCGTGGCGTGGCTCAGGACAATGACTTCTTCCGGCGCGAGGACGTGGTGCTCATGGAGCCCCCGTTCACCACCGGGCTTTTGGACGGAACCGATCGCACTGGCGAGTTCAAGAATCTCCAGGCGAACGTCCCTGTCCTTGGGGCAACGACGGTTGCGCACGTCTGCTACATCGAGCTGGACGGGGAGTTGGGCTGCAGTGCCGGGGACGGTCTGTTTCTGGATGTTGGCGAGGTCGTCGGGCTTGGCATCAACTTTGACGAGACATTTACACCGGGCAGCGACATGTGGTTTTGGCCATCGGGCGCCGAGCCGTCCGTAGCTACCCTCGGCGCACAAGTTCCCGACCGCACCTCCTATTACGCAGAAAACGCGGCGATCCCAGTACCCGACGTGGATGATCTCGAGGCCGAATTCCAGACTTGGGTGACCGGTTTCCTCGCCGGCAACAACAACGGCATCTGGCTGGACTATTCCCCCGCTGATAGCATCTACACCGTTGGCGACATCACGGATGGCTTCGTCGATGAGATGGTCACCGGCACGGAGCCCGCCGACGGCCAGGTGGGCGCCAGCGCCATGCCTGCCACCGCGATGTATCGCGACGCCAACAGCAACGGCTTGCTCGACGGTGCGGACCTGATCTGGCTGGATGATGGCAGCACGGCCAACGCCTACGACTCGGGCGACACGCGCCTGGACGACAACGGCGACCCGCTCCCCGGCGTCCTGAATGCGAACGCACTCAGGGTCTTGCTAACCAAGAACGGCGGGACTGTAACCAGCGTTGGTATCAGCAGCATCACCGATGTCGCCGGAGATGCTCTGACCGAGGGCGCAAGCGTCACGCGGTGCCACCTCAATTACACGCCGGATCTGGACTTGGCAGGGGGAGCGGCGCCTACGTACCTAAACGAGTACCGCGTCCCAGCCGGTGTGGAGACCATTGAGATTGTTCCGGTCGAGGAGAACGTGTTCGATTCCCTCGGCAATCCGGCTGATACGCAGACGACCAGCGGCGAGATGCGGTTGCACGACTCAAGCATTCCCCGGGTCGTCGACATTATCTTGGCCGATGACAACTACTCCGCCAAGGTGGTGTTCAGTGAACGGGTCTACACCAATGGCAACGGGATCAGCAACCACAATCCAGAATCGGTCGGCGACAACGTAGGCGATCTCACGGTCGACGACTTCACGGCCGCCACCAATACCAACGCGATCAATATCAACAACATCTCGTATTCCTTGGCGAACAACTACTGCATCCTCTACTTCGGCAATAACGCTGCTAGTCGCGCGCTGGTCGATCCGGCGGCCACTGGCGCCACGACCCTCACGGTCAGCATCGCCGCCGGTGACATCTTCGACTTCGGCGGCAACGCTGTTCCCGCCACGGATTGGGACGTCACCCTCCGCGCCCCCTACGACATTGACGATCCGGACAGCATGCCACCCCGCTACTTCACCACCGGGGATGGCGCTTACTTGAGGTATGGCACGGCCCCGGTGGAGACCAACACCGATACCGACGCAGAGGGTCTCACGTACAACGGTATCTTCTACCGCGACCTCGACGGCGACTGCCGGGTCGACGCGGTGGATCTCAACTTCCGTAACCCCTACCCCAACCAGACCTATACTCCTGCGCTCTCCACGGGGGGGACATTCCGCGTGTGGGTGCAGAATAACGACCCCGAAGACACCTCAAACGCCCCAGAGGATGAGAACCTGGCCAATGTTTCGGACACCAATTTCACGGGCGGCCTGCCGTCCCGTGCGAGTTCGGACTGGTCTGAGATCACTGTCCAGAGCATGAGCGTCTATCGGGTCACCACCTACTACAGCACGATCCGGGTGCTCATTAACCAGTCGCAGGTACGGGCGCGCACCCACGGCAAACGCTGGGTGATGATCAGTTACAACGACTCGACTGACGGTACCGACGGGCTTCCTCCGGCTTCGGGAGAAACCGACACTCGGGAGCGAGACGGTGTTCATTGGTATCGCCAGATCGTTCAGAACCCCGACGTGGCGGATTACTACTACGTCGTGGGTGACTTCCCGCCGACGATGGCGTGGGACGGCGCTCCCGCCCGTCCGATCTCGGCCGCAATGTGGCGCACGACCAACTACAACAAGAGTGGCGAATCCAGCAGCTACAACTCCTACGACTACCTGGACATCGTTTTCAGCGAGCCCTTGAGTTCCGTCGGCAACACGGGCTGGACACCGGGTGCTTCCTATGGTGCCGGCTCAAGCGTCCACCAAAAAGAAGGTCCTTACGGTCCTGAAATTATCGACCTTCTCAGCGGCACGGCTCAGACCGTGCGCCTTTGGTTCAACAGCACGTCGGTCACCTCCCGGACCATCGGTGGTGGCGGTAATACGTCCAGCGCGCAAGTTGTTGATGCCGCCGGCAACCGCAACAGCACCCCGCACTTTACCGGGACCGCCATTGGTGTACGCAACCTCGATGCGCGGTACGGTGTCCTTGGCTTTTCACACGATGATAGCTGGACTGACTTGCTCGCCGTGGACGCCGAGAGTGCTGAGATTGAGCAATACAGCTCGGACAGCAACTCCTCCGCCCAATTCACTCATAGTCTCAGCGCCAATCGCGTCACCCTCCGTGGTTTCGACCAAGGTGGTTTCAATCCCAACAGTGACGCCTACTGGCGGCAGAGCAACACCGGTGGCGAGTATCTTCTGGCCGGGAGTCTGAACCAATCCCTATCCAACGCTAACGCCAGCATCACGTTTTCGGCCGCTGCCAACAACAGCAACGTCACTCCCGGCGATGGCCTCCTCGCCGGGATCGGCGAGCTGCGGATCTACAACAGCAACCTGGTAAGCAACTCACATGTTCCCGGCACCGTTGCGAATGGCATCTTTGCAATGACGCCTCCAGTGGTCATTGAGTCCGGGCCGGTTTACGCGATGGTCAAGGTTAGCCCTGTCACCTATTCAAGCACCTCCCGTCTTGACGAGCGGGAACGCAGCGTGCTTGGGATCGATGCGGCAGGGCGGGCGACCGATGTTATCGATGGGATCACGCTTCGTTTTGTTGACACCAGCTATGGACAGTTCGATCCCGAGCGCGACTTGTTGCCTTTGGCCGACGACGCCACCAGCGGCGTCCGGCTCTACAAACTTTTCGGCACCACTGGCCTCGTTCAGTTGGCAGCCGGCGGTCTTGAGTGGGGACCATGGCTCACCAATGCTGCGGGACAGGCCTACCGCGAAGTCGTCCTGCGTCCTCTCACGAGCCAGGCCGTCCCGTTGGATGATGCTGCTGGGAACGATGGCTTCGAGTACGATATTCGCGTCGTCACCAACGTCTCCTTCAACCTTGGGGACAGCTTCTACGTTGAAGTCCCGAACGATGGTATCCTCTTCCGACGAGGCCGTTCAGGCGCGGACTTCGCAGCTGGGTGGGACACCGCCGACGGGACCCCGGGCCTGACATTCACAGGGCACGTTTACGTTGACTCCAACAGCGATGGTCGTTGGGGCATGGGGGAGACGATGATGGACATTGAGGACCATTGGTGGCCGGTCCCCTTCTATGATGCGAATGTACCTTACCAACACCGGACTCAGGGGGAACCGATGCTGAGTGCAATCGGGAGCTATCAGCGCAATCTTCATTACGCTAAACGTGGGCACGCGCCTAATCCCAACACAGACCCGGAGCCGCCGGGAGCTGCCAACGACAACGGCACCGACCTCGACTACAATGTCGCTTACTCTCCGGGGGATGATGTGTGGTACGACATCGGTGGGACGCTTGGGGTGTACGATGCCGGTGTCGATATTCCGGTCATCAGCAACAGCGATGAGTTTCGTTGTGCCTGGAGTCCCCACGAGGAAGGGTGTAGGTCCGTCCAAGTTCGTGGGGCAGCGCCTGCCAGCGTGAGCAGCGCTCTACCGGCCGGTACCATCGCCGCGGGGAGTGAGCCGACCGCCGTGCTGGGGTTCGATATGCATGACAGCGGTCGTGGCTTTGCCCCTCGTTTCCCCTTCGGGCAGACCGGAGGGGTGGTCCTCGAGGCAGTGAGCAAGAATCTCCAGGGCGGGCTCTATTCCGACAAACTGGTATACGCCCGTTCGGCCAAGACTTTGCGCTGGAACGATGGCAATGTCGTGGCCGTCGGAGCCGGGGGACGCTTCATACTTGAGGGCGCGAGTGGCAGCTTCCTCGTTGTGGCAGTTACCGCCGCCAGTCTCCCTATCGCAAATGCCAGTGTCGATGTGACGATCAGCGCCGATGTAGACCGGGATATCCAGCAACCCGCTGCCATCCGAGGCGTTCGCGTCCACGGAGTTGGTCCGGGCAATGTGGCCGGCAATACGGGTAGACTATCACTGAATGGCACGCAGCTCACGTGGCAGTCCGACGACGGCGACGGCGGCACGGCAGGGGATCCTGTTGACGTTGCAGAAGGTGGCCTTTTCGTTCTCAGCGCCGAGCGCGTTTCCGAGGCCGATTACCTGGTTATCCAAGTCCACGATGTTCACGGTGCGACCTCTGAGGACTTGGCTCACTACCCGGCCGATGGGCGGGTGGTCTCGCCCCTCTTCGCCATTACCGGGCTGGAGATCATGGGCGTCAGTGACGTTGTCGAACAAGGGAACCACCTTTTCAGCTACGACGGCATCAGTTCGCTGAGTTGGTGTGATGGAAGCCCAACCAATGTTGCCGTGGCCAGCGACACACTCGTTCTGGTCCCGGGGAACGCTGACGGCACAAGCTTCGTGGTCGTCCGTCGGACCAGTGAGGCCCTTCCCGCTGAGCCGGCCAGCGACATCCTGTTTGTCAACCAAAGCCGGTTGCTGAGAGTGGCGGTGACAGTCAACGACATCACCAGTTTCACCAGTACCCACTTGCTTCCGTTGACAGCCGACCAGGACAGTGGTATCGCCCTCTACCGCGATGCCAACGCCAATGGAGTCTTTGATGGGGCTGACGTCGATGAGTTCGTGCCTTTGATCGAGACGCCCATCTTCGGTGGCTCAGGGAGCTACACCACCACCCTCTATCCCGACCCGACCAGCCGTGCCGCCCATCTACCGAACTCGCACGTCTCCCCTCACGGTGGGAACGACTTTTTCTTGGCCGCCCAGACCAGCAATGACATGAGCTTTGGTGACCGTTTCTCGGTGTCCGCCAGCGCCTACGAGCCGACCGAGCCCAACACGAATGGCAGTCCGGCTTTCGCCAGTGGAGCCAGCGGAACGATTACCTGCACGAGTGTGACCAACACCGTTTACAGAGATGAGACGACCAGCCCATGGACCATCGATGCGGGGCGAACTGGGGTGTCCGCCCCAACTGTCTTGTTCGGGATTGACCATTTCCTCGGGGTCCCCGGGACAGTATACCTACAGGGACTGACGTTCACTCTCCACGATGTCAATGGCTTCGCCCCGACGGATGACCTCATGGCCATGAACGACCTGACTCACACACTTCGCGGCGTGATGCTCTATGCCGACAACGGAAATGGCGCGTTCAGTCGCACAGCGGACACCGTCATCCCGTGCGACATCGTTGTCGACTACAATGTGGGGGCGGGCACCTATACCATCACGATGTTGCCGATCAACACGGGCACAGACACCCTGGTCCCGGAAGCCAGTGACAGTGGGCTGAGCGACCATTTCGTCTGCCTGAACTTCTCCCCCGAACTGGAGTACGCAGACGAACTCTACTGTACCGTGGAGGTGGACGGCATCGAATACAGCTCCGGCCCGGGGAACGCGGCTTCACGCCTGCAGACGCACACTCTCGCCGCAACGATCAAAAGCAACTACGGCGATCTGACCACTCGCGTCCAGACCACCCTCACGGCCGGCTTGCTGGTTACCGAGATTGGTACGAGCGTGGCTGACGGTTACCAGGATATCGAGCTGTTTTTCGATCCTGTCAGCAATGCCTACTACCTACGCTGGAATGGTCAAACCGTCCCACTCGATATGACAGCCGTGGCCAGCTACACCCTAGGCACCGGAACGAACAGCATCACAGTCACGTTCGATCCCTTTGCCTTTGCCGCTGAAGACACTCTCGTTGACGGTGACGGCACAGGCTCGACCGGGGCTGGCGTACCTCCCGCGGAACTGCTTCGAGACACCTTACTAGTGCCAATCTTCGAGATCTCAGGTCCAGGTTTTGATGCCGGGGACCTCTATTATGTCGACACGGACGAAAACGGGGCCTGGGATGTCGGCGAGCCCATCGTCTTGGCTGGCAATGGTGACGCACTGTACAAAGCTGCCGACGACGATGTGGTATTGGGTACGCCAGCCGAGGACGCAGCCCTTACTGCCTTTGTTCCCCACGACCGCCTTTCTTTCCATGACTACGACGAGGATCAGGCGTATACCGACGGTGGCCAGGAGGCCGTCGTCCGTGATACGGACAGTGTTTACACACTCCCGTGGCTTGACTACGTGATTGACACAGATGGGGATGCCACTACCGGGGCAGGTGGGGCGGCTTTGTTGCGAGCAGGCGATGATCTGCTTTCGGCCGACAGCGTGTCAGTCGCCGCCGGCGATACAGTCAGCGGCTACGGCGCCATCTATTATCACGATGCCGATGGCAGTGGCGGCTATACCCTCGGCGATGACATCGTCGCCCGACCAGCTGAAGCCAACGGGACGATTGCTGGCCCGCTGACGTTTGTCGCCACCGACAAGGTGCTCCATGACGGGGATGATAGTACCGTCCAAGTCGAACTTGGTGAAGCGCTGAGTCGCTTCCAGAGCACGGATTATGTGAGCATTGAGCGTGCCGGAAGCGTCCCGTTGGGATACGAGTTGCGGGAGGATATCTTCCGGGCGTACGGTGACACCTTCCAGCCTGCCAGCTGCACATGGACTTTCCGAGTCACGAAGACCACTCGCACCATTCGGCGTTACGAGGCCGACGCACCCGTGCCCTTCAACGACCCCGAGGACGCCATGACCGACGTCATCGGCATTGACCTGGCCAACAGCGGCGCGACGGGCGTGACGCTTGATGGCGTGACATTGCGCTTCGACAACATGTCTGAGTTCAATGCTACCATCGATCTGCGGGCCCTGACCAATGGGGGTAACTACGCTGGTCGTGATGCGGGAGTTCTCCTGTACCGCGATGCCGACGGAAACGGCCTCTTCGAGCCGAATATTGACACCCTCATTCAGCCGGCAAACGCCCCGGCGTGGACGTCGTCCGTCATCGGCGGCGGCATCACCGAATACCGAGTGACGTTCAGTCTTGACAGCGAGAATCTGGTTGCCAGCGCAGATCTCGATGGCATCTATGATTTCTTCGCCGTCGTCCAGCCGTCTGAGGCCGCCAACAACTACCAGGATGTCGACGACGGTGACCAATTCCGCGTCCGCATTTCCGATGGCGACATCGGTTTGAGCAAGCCGCTCAACGTGGCCAGTCTGACCAGTACGACCGTGACGATCGACACGTTGCCGCCGCAGCTCAGTGTCGAGCCGGTTATTGCCGATACCGATAGTGATGGCTATCTCAACACGGTGACATTCAGCTTCCACGAGGGAACACAGCCCGGGAACGAAGACGCGGACGACTGGACTCTTGCCGATGCGGATGGGGCGTCCGATCTTTCCCCCGTGGCCGACAGCCGCCTCTCACTTTCCACCAACACACAAGTGCTGACCATCACACTTGAGGATGTAGATGGTACGACTGGTGCAATCACCTACCAGACGACCTATGACGGCGACCGGTTTGGCCTCTTCGATTGGGCCGGAAATCCGGTCGACTTCACAGCTGCGGACCTGGAAACCAGCGACACCGTCCCCCCTCTGATTGTTCACAACGGCATCGTCGTCAGCAGCACCTGGCCCACCCCCGATGCGACCGTCGGCGTGAACACGGATCTCTACTACCATGACCGCAACGAGAACGGGCAGTGGGATCCCGGCGAAGACATTTGGCAGGAGCTCGGCGGAAACAGCGTCTACAACGAGGGCACTGACCGCCGCATATGGGGGGGGGGAGATGCCTGGACGACTCCGGATGGGTACACCCAGAACGCTGTCCAGACAAACCTCTACTACAACAATCAGACCATAGCCACCACCTGGTCGGCGGCCGAGGACATCTGGGCGGATCGCGACACCGACACGAACGATGGCCAGTCCGATATGGATGGCGCCGGGGTCTACAACGAAGGCGTCGACGCGCAGATCTCCCACTACCGCGGAGAAGATGTTGAGATCCTCGACCTGGATGAAGACGGACGCATCGACACCCTCAAAGTCACCTTCAGCGAGAATGTCCTGGACGCGACACTGTATACTCCCAACCCACCCGTCAACTTCTGGCAGGATCTTCCCACAACCCGGTGGGTACTCGCCGGTCGGGGGGAACTGACGATTGATATGAGCGGCCCCGACGACGACGCCAACGAACGGGACAACAATGTCCTCTACTTCACCTTCGCACCAGCTCAGGCGGGGACCTATGACACCGGCGATACGCCCGACCTCAGTGTGCTTACTTCAACACTGACTGACGAGGCCGGCAATCTCCTGCAGGGAACCGGAATCTACCAGGCCGGGCAGGCGACTGTCAGCGACCATGCCAAGCCAGTGCTCGTCGGAGCCCGCGGGAACCAGGCCATTGCTTCCGGGGAAGTGCCCACAGCTACCGAGGTCACGCTCACCTTCAGTGAACCGGTCACCGATTGGACAGCTACCGACCTGTCTGATCTGAAGACCAGCCCTGACGGGGCAATCGCTGCCACGGCGCCTGCTTTCGGCGGCATTGACATTGACCTGACCATTGATGCGCAGGGACGGGCCGTCCTGACCCTCAATGAACCCACAGCCAGTGGGGGAGCATGGACCGAAGACGCCACCATTGAGGTCAACACCGGGCGTGTTGATCACTGCATCGGCGACCTCGACTCGAACGACATGGTAGATTCTACCCCGGCCGTGCAGATTCGCGGTCTCGGATCGGTCGGCGTCGCGAGCGTTGAGGCCCTTGACACCAACGCCAATGGCTACCTTGACGCGTTCCGCGTCACCTTTGACCGGCCTGTCGACGACACTACGCTCGAGGGGTACAGCGGCATGGGCACGCTGGTCGACGTCGCTGCCAACGGCAACCACTGGCAGATCGCCGGGCGGGATGGTTTCGTCTTCATCGATCCCAACGGCCCGCTCGATGACGATGTCACCGGGAACACCGTCCTCTACCTCGTCCTCTCTCAGGAAGGTGGAACGCCCGACACCGGCACCAAGCCTGCCTTGACCGTTGCCAACGCGCTCCTGCGTTCCTTCGACAACGAACCGGTCGATGCGACCTCCGTGCCGGCAACGACCGATTCGGCTGCGCCCCAGATCATGACCGTGATCGATTACGACCAGGACAGCGACGGCGATGTGGACACCGCCAGGCTGGAATTCTCGGAAAATATGGATGACAGCACCATCCAGGCCAACGACTTCACCATCGGGGCTGCCGCCGGCGCTGCTGTTGACCAGATCTACCTTCTCTCGGCGGTCTTCGACGGCGCCGACACTGCCTGCGTCACCCGCGTGCGCCATAGTTTGGCGAATGGCGATGTTGTCGGAGGATTGACCGTCACGGATGTTCTCAGCATCACCAGCTTCGAAGTCTCCGGGAATCTGAGCGGATCGGCCAACAGCTACGTGGCTATTGCATCCAATGACGACGGCGTTGTTTTCATCAACGCGGCCAACGGTGCGGAAGAGAACGGCACGGACTATGCGGATGTTGGCTATACGCAGGATCTGCCGACCGACGCCGACACCACGGATTTGGCGGGAATTCTCCTGGCGAACACGGCTGACGCTGGGCTCGACGCCCAACAGGATGGGGCCCCGCCCGTTGTGCTGTCGGCGAAGACCACGTCTGAAAACAGCGTTGAGGTCACGTTCTCCGAGCCTGTCGGGAGCTTCCAAACCGGTGAAGTGACGGCTGACGGGGGCAACATCACGTTTGACAATCCCCCGGATACGACCAACAATCCCGTGATTGTGTGGCAGAACGGCACCGACACCTGGAACACCGGTGCCACCGATGCCGCTGCAGATGCGGGCGGGACCAATGCCTCCGGCGTGGACAAGAGCCCCAACACACCTGACCTGACCATTGATGCAGGAGCCCTCGCGGACCTGTCCACTGAGGCCAATCCCGTCGCGGCGGTCACCAGCGCCGGGTTCATCGCAGCAGGCGTCGCTGACGGTGCCAAACCCGTCATCATCGGCGTCGCGACCTACGACGGCGACACAGACGGCAACGTGGAAACCGCGGCCATCCGGTTCTCCGAGGGGATTGCAGGAGCCACGGTCGTCCCGGGCGAGTTCCGCATCGATGGCGCTGTCGCGACCACAGAATCCCTCGGCGCCCTCGTTGGGACCGCCACGGGTGTGGGTACGCAGTACGTGCTGGACCTGGATAACGCGGACGACGACAAGAACAACACCACAGGAGCTGACTTCGAGTGGACGGACGGCGGCGGCGCAAATGCTGCCCGGTTCGACGTGGGCGAAGCGATCGCCACACCCGTCCCCGCCAACATGGTCGTGTTAACGACCGGTGCTGCCACCGGCACGGCCTTTGCACAGGTCGATTACACCGGGACGACGCTGCTTGATGACGCTGCCTCGGGCAACGCACTCGATGCCGGGAACGACCTCGGTATAGGCCAGTACAAGTTCGACCTCGCCCGTCCCATCCTGATGGCCGCCGAAACCTACGACGATCACACCGTTAAGGTCTCCTTCAGTGAACCCCTCGACAATGGTGTCGATGAGGACCTCATTTCGGCCGCCGTGACCGCCGGGAACTTCACCATCGATGATGACACCGGTGGCGGCGAAGCCTTCGACCTGGCCCTCACCGACGACGGTAGTGGCGGCCTGGAGTCCACCGACGACAACGGCAACCTGCAGGAGTTCTACTTACGCATATCGGCCGCCACAACATGGAACACAGACGCCACCGGCACAAGTGCCGGCGTGGTGTCCGCAACCAATATCAACGGCGAGCATCGGACGGATGTCATCCCGGAGGTCAACGTCACGCTCAACGCCCTGGCCGACACATCCGGCAACGGGAACCCGGCTACCGAATTCACGGACACTACAGACGGCACCGCCCCGGTAGTACTCAACGTCACGGCCAGAGCTGTTCAGGTCGACCAGACCTTCGGTGTCGGCGACTACGTGTTTGTGCGTACTCAGTTCTCCGAGAACCTGAATGTGAGCGCAGCCGGAGGCACGCCAACTTTGACCTTGCTGGTCACCAACAGCGCCACCGCGGACGCTGTCTATGCTGTCTACACAGACGGCGTGAATGCAACCACCCCAGCGTTCATTGAGTTCAGCTACGAGGTCCTGCAGGGACACAATCGCGTCATCCCAAGCCCCGGTTACCTTGAGTACAGTGGCACTGCTCTGGACACGGCCCTCAAGCACAACGGTGGAACGATCGAGGACCTGGCCCTTGATGCCGGCGGCGCCGCCGACCCGAATGCCGCTGATTTGACGCTTCCTGCCCTCGCCGTCATGCGGCCTGCACCCAACGCCACTGAGTTGCGCGCGCTGTCGGGCGCCAAAGTCCAGATTGACACGCTTCCCCCGGACGTCGTGTCTGCTCGGACAATCTCGGACCGCATCCTCGAAGTCACATTCTCCGAGCCGGTCATCAGCGACACGATCAATCCAGCCACCATCACGGTCAGTGGCGGGCAGGCCTTCGCCTCCGTTACGCAACCGGATGGTAGTGCGCTCGCCGCTGCCACCGGGTACGCCACCGTCCGTTTTGTGATGGCTGCCGCAACGTGGAACACGGACGCGACCGGCACCAGTTATGGCGATCCCGCGAATGTCAGTACGGACACGGCCGGGACACACCGGACGACGATCCCCGAGCTCCATATTCCCGCGGGAGGGCTCGAGGATGCACCTGGTAACACCATGGCTCAGACCGACTTCACGGGTGCCACCGACGGCGCGCCTCCGGCGATCGTCGCCAGGACGTATCTCGACAGTGATCCCTTCGACGGCACAGTTGATGCGTTGAGCGCGCGCTTCTCCGAACGAGCCCAGGTGAATGGCGCCGTGATCGGCGACTGGACACTCGCAAAGGAGGATCTTGCAGCTGCTCTTGGCGACCTGACCGGAACACCTTCCCTCAGTGCGGATGGGTACACCTTGACGCTGGTCGTTGATTCCAGCACGGTCTCCACTGGTGTCGATGGCGGCACGGAGCCGACGTTGGCCTACGACGATGCTGGAGCAGGCCACATTGCAGATCGCAGTCCCGCCATGAACGTCCTCCCACCTGACGGCGGTCCTTCGAGCATAACCGATGCAGCCGGACCGGCCATCGTGACCGCTGAAATGCTGACTGCCAACAGCGTTCTCGTAACCTTCTCTGAGAAGGTCCAGAACGGGACAATCGCCGCCGGCGACTTCGTGCACAGTACATTGACCGTCAATGTGGCTACTGAGTATCCGAACGATGACAATGACTACAACCAGGCCATCCTGACGCTAAGTGATGTTGTCGCTGTCGACGATGCGACGACAACGGTGGCCTTTTCCGCCGTCGACCAGGTAACCGGCGTCGTTGGCCCCGCAAACGACCAGACCGCTGCTGTCGCGGTGGCCTCGCTGGCTGCCCGCGTCGCGCTTGATCCCGCCGTGCCCAATGGCGCGCAGATTCATACCGGCGATCAGGCGATCAACGTGAACGGTCTGGTCAGTGTTCCGGCCGCCTACTTGACCGATTGGAAGCTCTACTTCCTTGACGGGCATGGCCAGGCCTCCGGCGACTACGCTTTGCCTGATGCAGCCGGGAACCGGCAACTTGCAACCGATACCGCGGCCGTGGATCCGTCAGCGCTTCTCGGCACCTTCACCCCGGACACTGATGCCCTCGCGGGTGAGTTCCTCTACACCCTGGTGCTGAAGGTGGAATTCGCCGATGGCGAAGTCGTCGAGATCTCCCGCAACATCTACGCTTCGGCAAGTGTTCCGGCCACAGGCACGGTCAACGATGGTGTCGCTGCAGACATCAACTTTCAGGCCGATGCCGCCGATGGCACTGACGTGGTCTCCGCAAACTGGACCGGGCTTGAAAGCAACTCCGGCATCGACACGGCCCAATACCAATGGCGTGTTCAGGACGTGACGATCGGCGCCCTCGGTTGGGTGATCGGCGATGACACCACGTGGGTGAACACCCCCGGTGGCAATCCCTTGGCCACCGCCGCTACGAGTGCCGGGCTGACCTTGACCGACGGCCACACGTATAAGACCTGGATTCGGGCACTCGACGTCGGGGATAATCCCATCGGGCAGCAGCTCTCCGATGGCTTTACCGTGGACGGGACGAACCCAACCAAGAGCGACACGGTCGCAGACGGAACGGGTGTAGATATCACCTGGAGCAATTCGGCCGTTCTGGTGAGCGCCAACTGGGGCGTCTTCGCGGACGGCGAGCCACCCGCAGACCCGGATGGCGGGTCCGCTCAGGCAAGTGGGAATCCGGCCAATCTCGGCCTGACTTATCAGTGGGCAATCTTCAAGGTGGTCGGTGACTACGACTTCCTCGGTGATGGAGACGCCGACCAGGAAGTTCAGGCGTTCACCGACGTTGGTGTGGCCAGGAGCGCAAGCGTCGTCCTCGGCGCAGGTGTGCTCGTCGACACCGACCGCTACTACGTTGGGGTTAAGGCCCTCGATGGCGTGAACAACGAAAGTGATGTCGCCTACTCGAATGGCGTGACCGTCGACCTTACCTCGCCTACCATGCACGGGCTTCGAGATGTCGCGGTTAATGACATCAGCAACGACAACGTCTCAGTCGATTCCGACCTGACCAACAGCACCACCAAGCTGCAAGCCGCCTGGGATGCCGCCACAGACGCAACGTCCGGCATCGCCAACTACCAGTACCGTATCATCACCGGACTCGACAACGTTAGCAGCGGCTGGGTCGATTCAGACGCTGGCTCTGAACCGGCGGGAGAACTGAACGTTCCCCGGAACCGCTTTGCGTCCGTGCGCCTGGACGAGAACCGGATCATGGTTATTGGCGGCTGGAACGGCAGCACCCCACTGGCGTCGGTCGAGATCTACGACCACTCAACCGGTGAGTGGACGGACACCGGCTCCCTCAACCAGGCTCGATATGGAGCCAGTGCTTGCGTTCTGGACGCACAGGGCAGGATTGTGGTGGCAGGAGGCATGGCTTACAGTGTTGCACTGGATTCCATCGAGGTCTACGATCCCGCCAACGCCACCTGGACGGAACTCACCACAACCCTCGCCCAGCCTCGAACAGATGCCTCGATGGTGGTGGACGTTGCGGCCGGTACCGCTTGGTTCCTGGGAGGGCGTACAGCCACCGCCTACCTCAGTTCCATCGAGCAGATTACCGCTCTCGACTTGGGGGCTGAAACCGCGACGGTGACCACGCTTGCAGGACAGATGTTGTCACCGGCCAGAGCCTACGCACAGACTTTGGTCCTGGGTGATGGCACCTGGTTGATCATTGGTGGTCAGAGCGGAAGCAGCACGTACAGCGGCGGCGTCGATCTCTTCGATCCGGCCACGAGCACCTGTGTGGCCAAGAGCCCGATGGCCGCCGAACGGTCCCAGTTCGCCGCCGTTCTTCTTGACGATGGGGACGTTCTTGTCGTTGGTGGACGGAACAGCAACAGACTGAACAGCGTTGAGCGCTATGACGTGCCCACCAACCAGTGGCAAACCGTTGCCCCGATGACCGCAAGCGGGAGAACGTCGCACGCGGCCGTGTGGCGTGAGAGCACCGGAACGGTGATCGCCGTTGGTGGTCTGGATGCGACCGCCACACTTGTCAAGACAGCGGAAGAGTATGACCCCGCGAGTGACACGTGGTCTGCCGTTGACAGTCTTAACGATACTCGGGCGTCACACCAGCTCGCGTTCTTCGACGATGGCACCATTCTGGCCTACGGTGGACTCGTAGCCGGGCAGTTCAGGACCGGAACCGAATACCTTCGGGACATTGAGTTGGTCACTGGCTGGCTTGATACACCGGCCACCGCCGTCGAAGTGGCCTCCCCGGCTGCTATGGCCGACGCCGAGTCGTACCACATCCAGGTGCGGTCTGTCGATCAGGCGGGTAACGTTTCAGCCATCGCCCAGAGCGACGGCGTGACGGTCACGACACCTCAATCCATCCTGTCGTCGGTCAGCATCGCTCCGGCGGGCGTGCCTGCCGGCGGGGACGCCGTGCTTACATTTGTGGCCCGTGAGGAGCAAGGTACGACCCCTGTGGTCACTGCCGCTGTCGGCGCGACGCCAGTTCCAGGAGGAAGCGTCGTCGTTGCCTCGGGAGACAACCTGACCTGGACCGCCACGATCACGCTTGCAGCAGGCACCTACGCCGACGGCTTGGTGACCTTCTCCGTCCAGCTTTGGCATCCGGAACTCGAGACCGTCACAGCGACAACTGATTCTTCCACCGCAACGTTGGACCAGGCAGCCCCGGCAGCCCCGGCTGTAGACCCCGCAGGAGGGACCTTCAGTTCGGTCCAGACACTTACGGTCACCCCTGCAGCGGGTGTAGCGGCAAGCTACTACACAACCGATGCCAGCGATCCTGACAGCAATGACACGTTGTACGACGCAGGCAACAAGCCCACCGTCGACGCCGCAGACGGCGGAGCAGTGACATTCAAGGTCATTTCATACGATGCGGCCGGCAACGCCAGTGGCATAACCACTGAGATTTACACGTTCGATAAGCTCGGGCCGAACGCGCCGGGCATCGCCCCGGGGACGGCCACCTACAACAGCGCCCAGACCGTGACCGTCACGCCGGCAGGGGATGCCGACGCTACCTACTACACCACCGACGGCAGCGCTCCAGACAACACCAAGAGTGTGTACAACGACGGCGCCAAGCCGTCAATCGATGGCGCGGATGGCGCTGTCATCACGGTCAAGGCGGCATCCTATGACCAGTACGGGAATCTGGGGGCCACAACCACGGTCGTCTACACGTTTGACAAGGTCGGTCCCGCGGCACCCGGAATGGCTCCCGGAACAGGAACGTACACGGCGGCTCAGACACTCACGCTGACCGCGGCCGGCGATGCCGTCTCCACGTACTACACCACCGATGGCAGTGACCCGGACAGTGGCGGCTCGCTCTACAACGACGGCAGCAAGCCCAGCATTGATGGAGTTGACGGCGTGGTCTTGACGGTGAAGGCCGCGTCCTATGACGCCGCCGGGAACTTGGGCCCCGCCGCAAGCGTCATCTACACCTTCGACAAGGCCGGTCCGGACGCGCCCGGAATCGATCCGGTAGCCGGAACCTACAACGCCGCTCAGACGGTGACCCTGACGGTGGCGGGAGATGCTGTCGCAACCTATTACTCAATCGTTGGGGCTGACCCTGATGACGGCGACACCCTCTACGATGCGGGCAACAAGCCCATAGTCGATGCGGCTGACGGTGGGAGTGTGGACTTCCGAGCCGTCTCCTACGACGCGACCGGGAACATGAGTCCAGTGACCGCAGCCGTCTACGAGTTCGACAAAGTCGGCCCGGATGCTCCCGGCGTAGCGCCCGTGACCGGGACCTATGGCGTCGCCCAGACGCTGGTCGTGACGCCGGCAGCGGGTGCCGTTTCCAGCTACTACACCATCGATGGCAGTGCCCCAGACAACACGGCCATGCTTTACAACGATGGCAACAGGCCCTCGATCGACGGCGCCGACGGCGCTGTCGTTGTTGTCAAGGTCGCCAGTTACGACGCGCACCAGAACCTCGGTGCGACGACCACGGTGACATACACCTTCGACAAGGCGGGAACGGTTGCACCTGGCATTGCCCCGGGAACGGGCACGTATAACACGGCCCAGACGTTGACTCTGACTCCAGCTGGCGATGCCGTCACCACCTACTACACGACCAATGGAAATGCGCCCGACAACACCGGGGTTCTCTACGACAACGACAACAAGCCGTCGCTCGACGCGGCCGATGGCACGGTGATGACGGTCAGGGCGGCTTCCTACGACCAACACGGCAATCTTGGGACTGAGGCGGCGGCCGTCTGGACGTTCGATAAGGCCGGCCCAACCGCGCCCGGCATCAGCCCCGCCACCGGAACCTACGGGCCGGCTCAGACGGTGACCATCACGCCTCCGGGTGATGCTGCGGCAACGTATTACACGACCAACGGCGACGTCCCGGACAGTGGCGATACACCCTACGATCCCGGGAACAAGCCTGTGGTCGATGCCGCGGATCAAGGCCAGGTGCAATTCCGCGCCATTTCGTATGACGCCGCCGGCAACAGCGGGACCGTGGCTGGTGTGACTTACACGTTCGACAAGGTCGGACCGGCCGCCCCGGCATTGAGCCCGGGCACCGGCAGCTACGCCAGCGCTCAAGAGGTCACCATCACCCCGGCTGGTGGGACGGTCTCCACCTACTATACCATTGACGGATCGGCGCCCGATGACACCAAGTCCCTTTACAGTGCCGGGAGCAAGCCGAGCGTCGATGGCGCTGACGGGGCCGTGGTGACCGTGAAAGCCGCATCCTACGACACCCACGGCAACCTCGGGGCGGAAGGCAGTGTGGCTTACACCTTTGACAAGGCAGGACCGGCCGCGCCTGTACCGAGCCCCTTGGCAGCCGCCGGACCGTTCATGGCGAATCAGAACGTCACTCTCACCCCCGTGGGTGATGCGAATGCCACGTATTACACCCTCGACGGCAGCGAACCCGACACAGGCAGCACCCCCTACGCTGGCGGAACAATCGCGATCAACGGTGTGGCTGATGCTGTCACGTCGGTCAATCTCAAGGCCGTCTCCTACGACGCGTTGAGCAACCGCGGGACGGTCCTGGATAGCACATACGTGATAGATCTGGACGTGCCCGTCGTCACCGTAGACCCCCTTCCCACGAACGACACCACGCCGGCCCTCAGCGGGACGGTCGATGATGTCGCCGCGACGATCTCAGTGACCGTTGGAGGCAACGCCTATCCCGCCACAAACAACGGCGATGGGACCTGGACGCTGGCCGACGACACGGTGGCCCCAGCCCTCGGTGAGGCTGACCATGAGGTGGCTGTCACGGCAACCGATGCCGCCGGCAATGTTGGCAGCGATGCGACCAGTGACGAGCTCACTATTGACCTGCAGGCCCCGACGGTGACGGTTGAGGAGGCACTCACTCAGAGCGATCCGACCATCGCCGACACGATCCTCTTCACCGTGCTGTTCAGCGAACCGGTTGTTGGCTTCGCTACCGGAGATGTCAGCCTGACCGGTACGGCGGGAGCGAATACCGACGTCGTCACGGAGATTGCTCCGAACGATGGAACAAAGTACCAGGTTGCTGCGTCGGGCATGACGACCGATGGCACCGTCATCGCAGCACTGGCGGCCGCGGTCGCCACCGATGAAGCAGGGAACCTCAGCCTGGCATCCGGCATCGCGGACAACGAAGTCACTTACTATGACGAGGCCCCCGCGATCGTGACCCTCGTGGGACCAAGCTCACGTTCTACCGTCAATGTCGGAGACGAGTTTACGGTGCAGGTCTACGTGCGGGAGAACAGCAGTCAGGCCAACGGCTTCCGCGGTGGCCCGATCGACATCCACTTCGATACCGCTATCCTCGATTTCGAGTACGATGCGCCTTTCAATCCCGCTACTGTTCTGGCAGACGACTTCGAGGCCATCGTGAGTGGGGCACCCGACAATGGAGCGGGCCTCATTGATGAGTTGGGTGGCATATATGTGCAAGACCCCAATGACCCGAACGCGCCAAGTGGCTTCGGAGAAGGCGCAGGACTGGGCGTCCTCTACGCCACACTCCGCTTCACTGCCGATACCGCGGGAACCGCAGCTCTGCATGCCAGTGCAAGCACGGTTGGTTTGGCCCTCACGCCACCCGTTGGGGTCGTGCCGGTGAATCTTGTCGATTACGGTCAGCCCATACAGATCAAGACCACAACAACGGTTAGTCTTGCCGCTGTCGGCAACGAGGTGGCAAGCGAGAATGGGGGCAACTACACCGTGCGTGCCACACTCGCATCTCCCGCTGCGGAAACGGTCACAGTGCAGCTGGCCTACTCAGGAACGGCTGTCAGGGATACAGACTACACAGCCTCCGGGAACACAATCGAGATTGCCGCCGGCCAGCTCCAGGGCGAGATTACCGTCTCTAATATCGACAACGATGTCTACCAGGGCGCGAAAACTGTCGAGGTCGACATTGCAGCAGTGACCACGAGCAGCGGAATCGTCACGGAGAACGGCGTCCAGAACGTCGCTCTTGGCATAGTCGACGATGAACCCATGCCCGGGGACGTTGCTGGCAACGATCAGGTTGTCGACTTCGACGACTTGACTGTCTTCATCGGCCAGTACGGGCAGACCGAGGCCGGCAATCCTGGCTCGTTCAATCCCGCCTGCGACTTGGATGACGACGATGATGTCGACTTCAACGACTTGGTCCTCCTGATAGGGCTCTACAACCCCAACCCGGGACGCGGGAGTTCGCGCAGTATCGTGAAGAGCAAGGCGTCAGCTCGTGCTGGTGAACAGGCATGGGTAACAATGGTCGGTCCATCTGGAGCAGTGAACGCTGGCACAACGTTTGATGTCGATCTGTTCGTCGAAGTGGCTGATTCACGCGGCCTCGGTGGTGGAGCCCTTGATATTGGTTTCTCGCATAATCTGGTAAGCTACAGCGGCACCTTCAGCAGTTCAGCGGTAGTCCAGGCTCCATACAACGCCCTGCCGACCAGCGGGACCTTGAGTGCAGGAACTGGCGAGATCGACGAGCTCGGAGGACTCACCACGACCGGAGGGCACGGGTACCAGACCCCCGTGCACTATGCTAGGTTGACCTTCCTGGCCGATGCCGAAGGACAGGCCCAGTTCAGCGTGTCGGCCGACGGTTTTGGCCTCAGTATCCTCGGCGGTGGAACGCTTGACACCACCGACACCGACTATGGGACGCCATTGACAGTCCAGATCGTTGATCAGAACGTCGCTCCAGTCGCCAATGCGACCTCGGCCAGCACCGGCAAGAATACGCCGATCACGTTCGATCTGAGCGGCACGGACCCCGACGGCGACAACTTGAACTTCACCGTGCCGACATCCGGCCAGCAGGGCTACCCGGAGAATGGGACCCTCACCCTCGACTCGCAGACCCCGGCGTCGCGGATCGCAACCGTGACCTACACGCCTGACACCGACTACACCGGAACCGACACCTTCACCTTTACCGTCACTGACGGTGAACTGACGTCGGCTGCCGCAACGGTCACCCTGACGGTCGGCGGATTCGAGACCGCGATTGCCGTAACTCGAGGCGGCACGGCCTACCGTTCGTTGATGTTCGGAGCCAAGCCGGGCGCCAGCGCAGGATTCGTGGCGGCAGACGGCGACTTCCTCGCCGCACCGAATGGCCCGGATGGCGATGAAGCGTACTTCCTGTTGGATACCGGCAGCAAGCTCAACGATGACTTCAGGCCGCTGGGTGAAGACAACATCTGGAAACTCGAAGTTGCCGTTCCCGCGGGTAGCACCCGGGAGACATGGGCCTTGGTCTGGGACAGCGATGACCTCATGCCTGGGTTCTACACGACGTTGACACCGGCTGACGCTGACTTCCGTCCGTCCGGCGCTGCTGTCGATATGACTGCTGTCGAGACACAGGCCCTCGACAATGCCACGCAGGCTCTGGTCGTCTATCGCTTCCTGCTCTCGGTGACACGGTCCACAGCCGCGGATGTCGTACTTGCAACCGGCTGGAACCTCGTCAGCTTCCCATTGGAGCTTGATGATGCCTCACAGTCGGCTTTCCTCGGCAATGCCCACGTGTATGCCGTATACGCCTGGGTTCCGGGAACCGGCTACGCAGCGCCGACGACGCTTGAGCCCAAGGTCGGCTACTGGGTCTACTCTGACGCGGCCGTAACCCTGTCTCTATCCGGCGTTGCCGTCGCTGACAGTACCGTTAGTCTCCAGCCGGGCTGGAACCTCGTTGGGCCGGCCGTCGACGTCCCGAATCCCGTGGATGACGTTGACGTCCTCGCCTGCTGGGGCTGGCGAACCGGTGAGGGCTACTACCGCCCCGACGACAGCGCGACAGCTTGCCCCATTCTTGAGGGCTTCTGGGTGTTCAGCACCAAAGTCACAGACATCTGGGGCCCCGTACAGCGACGCTAGGAGAAGACAGAAACTCCGGAAACAAGAACATTTGCCGCACCGCACCGCGGGCCGAGTTCCACAGCCTCGAACCCGGCTTGCTATGCGTGGATATCCCCAGTAGATTCTGAGTTTGTCAAAAGTGAGACCGTTTTTCGTAAAAAAGGACCGGGTTTGACGGCTTTCCGCCTTGAATAGATGGCACGGAACATGCTTTTGACTACGACGCAGGCGTCAACTGACTGGACGCTTACCCGGGCTTAGGCCTGGTTATGGAGAGAAGCTGACGGCGCAAGCCGGAAGCAGGCGCCAGCTGAAATGCTGAGCCGGAGATTTGAATGACGCGGGTTCGCCCCAACAGAGAGAAGAGTGTGATTGTCATCAGCCACGGACCCCTCCTACGGAGGGGTCCGTGGCTGACCTGTTTGTTCGGCACGGTGGCCGATTCCGCCCTCTCGATGGTGACAGATCCCCTGATCCATGCCCCAACCGCAACGCCTCGGACTGATCGGCGGCGGCTGGTAGGTTTTTTCTGCAATGCGGTGTCCGGCACGGCTGCCTGTGCAGCCGGTGTTGGACCGCTCTTGTGAGGTTGAGAACTATGCAACACAGCGATTCATCCCCTCAGGCTCCTAACGCCGATTCGCGTTCCCGGCGGCTCAGCCGCGCGACGCGTGACCGGGGGCTGATCAGTTGCATTTCCACGGTTAGAACACAGGAAAAATGTGCTCGCTATAGGAGGCGCCCCATGAAAGCCATCTCACTGCTCTTGAACAGCCTTGTTCGCGGCGTGGTCACCGTCAGCTACCGCCCCGGACGCTCTGCCATTGCCATCCCGCCGGGAAGCAGTGGGAAACTCCTGACCAATGCTGCTGTTCTCGCGCTTCTATGCGCGCCTATGATTCTCCGGGGTGCCCCTGCCATGCCCGGGGTTTACGAATACAGCCAGGCCGGCGGCGGAGCCGTCCAGCTGAACCTGCATGGCGATGAGAACAATCGCTGGTACACGGACGCTGCCGGCTACACGGTGCTCCAGGACGCGGCTACCGGGGCGTTTGTCTACGCTGTCCGCGACGCCATCGGCCAAATTGTGCCTGGGGCCTTGGCTGTGGGCGCCGGTGATCCCGCCGGTGTTGCCTCAAAGGCTATTCCGAGACGCTCAGCCGCTGGTGTTCCCGATGCGCAGGGCATTCCTCAACCCGCCCTCCAGGTAGGCGCCAGCAATCCCTACAAAGTTGCCTCAATCGGGACCATGCGGAACCTGGTCCTGCTCGTAGAGTTCAGCGATCTCGCCCACACCATCGACCAGTCCAATTTTGACAACCTGTTCAATGAGACCGGTCACACCGCCGATGGCGCTCAGGGATCAGTCAAAGACTTCTACACCGCAGTTTCCTACGACCAGCTCACCATCGAGTCCACTGTCACCCCTTGGATCACCCTGGACAACGGCTATGCTCACTACGACGAGGATTTCGGGGATGTGCGCGCCATGGTCACCGAAGCCCTCGCCAAGCTCGACGCTACCGGATTCGATTTCAGCACCATGGATGGCGACGGCGACGGCTGGGTCGATGGCCTGACTGTGATTCATGCCGGCTATGATCAGGCACAGGGCGGCCCCACGCTGTCCATCTGGTCCCACTACTGGAATCTGACCGGTGCCGTGACCTACGACGGCGTTCAGATGCAGCCCTACCACACCGAGTCCGAACTGCGCGGCAACAGCGGCACAGGCATCGTTCGCATCGGCGTCATCTGTCACGAGACCGGCCACTTCCTCGGTCTCCCCGACCTCTACGACTACGGCTACGACAGCGCCGGCGTCGGCGATTTCTGCCTCATGGCCTCGGGCAGCTGGAATGGCGGGGGGATTGTGCCGGCCTTCTTCAGTGCCTGGTGCAAGAAGACCCTCGGCTGGGTCACCCCCTTCAACATCAATGGCGGCGGAACCTTCAGCCTCGCGAGAATCGCGACCAATCAGAGCATGGCCTACATCCGGGGCGACACCTGGCCGGCCGGTGAGTACATCCTGATAGAGAACCGCCAGGCCGTCACTTACGACTCATACCTCCCCGGACCGCAGCGCGGTCTCCTCATTTGGCACGTAGACGAGAACCAGGCCAACAACGACGACCAGAACCACTACCTCGTCGACCTTGAGGAAGCCGACGGCATTCAGCACCTGCAGCTCAATGCCGGCTCCGGCTCTGAAGACGACTACTTCCGCAACGGCAATAACACTGCCTTTACGTCGGATAGTGATCCGAGCAGCGAGAGCTACGCTGCCATCCCGCTTGGCTACGACATCTCTGCTATCTCCGCAAGCGGCAGCACGATGACCCTCGTTGTCGGCGACACCGGAGAAACCACGGAGAATATCCACGAGATCGTTCCGTTGGACGGCGTCAGCAAAGTCGACGCAACCATCCATCAGGACGGCAGTGGTGTCACCCACGCCGTCTACGTTGATCGGGACAACTGGGTCCTCAAGTACGCCTACAGCAACCCCGATGATGACGGTAAAGTCTGGAGCAATCAGGTCACGATCTCAAGCACCTACGCCTTCATCGACCCGCCTCAGACCTACGGCGTTGCCGGGAACGTTCTCCACACCGTGTTCGAAGCCGTGGATGCGGCAACCGGTCGCTCAGGCGTCTACTACACGTACTCCACGGATGCGGGACTCACATGGAGTACTGATACACTGATCTCCGATGCGACGGATGCCGACGCCGCCTATCCCTATCTGGCCGTAGACATCCACGCGACTGACCCCAACAGCGATGTGCTGCACGTCGTGTGGACGGCTTCAACACCTGCAACGGACCGCATCTATGACACGACTCAGGGCGATGTCCTCATGGCTGACACCGGTGCAGTCGCCGTCGACGGCGCGACCACCGGTATCATCGTCGGCGAAGGCGGCGCACGCGTTGTCATGTGGCAGGACGCCGACGGCAACCGGCGCTACTCCGCGGGTGATGTGGTCTGGACGGAGCCGGCAAACGATGTCGACTATATCTTCAACGACCCAGGTCACGTCAACGACACGGACATCGTCGGAACACCCACCGCCGGGACCCCCGCAACCGGACTGCTGTTCGGCCTCTGTATCGCAGACACCACGCCCAATGGCGACTACGACGCCGGCGAAGTGGTCTGGGTCAACGTTCGCGATGTCAAGTATGCAACGATCAGTCGGCAGGGCGACGGCAGCTGGGCTGCCGATCGCACGGCAACGATTGAGAGCAACGTCGCGCCGTTCGCAACGGCCTACAATCCCAAGGCTGCCGTGGACAGCACCGGAACCGTTCACGTCGCCTACCATTCCACGGCCGCGGATGCCCTTCGCTATGACCGGACAGCTGATGCCGGCGTGACCTGGCAGGGCCCCGAAACAGCTACCGATCCACTCACCACCACCGACATCGTGTCGCCCGCGATCGCGATCTCGGGAGGGAAGGAGATTTCCGTCTCTGACGACCAACGCACCACCACGCCGGCGGAGACCGTCCGGATTATCTGGGCTGACACCACGGACCCGAACGCCATTCTCCAGGAAAAGGCTCTCACACTGGCCGCTATCGCCGGCGGCGGGACGTTCTCAGTCACAGCCTCCAGCCAAGTCGGCCTCGTCAATGATACCGGCCTGCTCGGTGGCAACAGCGTCATTGACCTCCACGCCAAGAGTGACAAGTACGGCAATCTCCACCTGGCCTACCAGAACGATATCGCTTCCCGTATCTACTACCGCGTTTACAGCGTCCGCTACGAATACTACAGCCTCAACCCGCGCTGGAGTCTGCGTTTCCGCGAGCTCAGCGGCACCGGCGTCATCCTCGACAGCATTACCGTGGGCCCCGAAGCGAACCTCATGATCAGCTACTCCATCGGCGCAGTCTCGGCCTTGGTTGACACGCCCCCCCACATCGTCGGTGTTGAAGAATTCGATATGAACGAAGCGGGCGATATCGACGCATTGACCGTCACCTACTCAGAGGACATGGACGACTCAACCATCAGTCTCGCGGAACGGGACCAAACCCAGTTCGACTTCGGTTTCACTAACAATGACTGCGTGGGCTTTGACAGTACCACGGATGCCGCCGGGACAGCACTCGAGGGCACCTCCGACCCCATGCTGAGCAACGATAATGTCCTCACCGTCCTGACCGATGACCTTTCCCTGCGGAATACCCTTCGCACCATCGTTCAGTTCGCCACCGACGAGAATCGCTATCTTGACTTTGCCGGCAACGAAGCACTCTCCCAGGACTGGGCCGAAATTACCGTCTATGACCGCGCGGGCCCGGTTCCCTATGAAACCTGGCAGCACGATAACGACCGAGACGGAAACACCGACGTCATTGTCATCCACTTCAGTGAGCCTATCACAGACGCATCAGTCGATCTTGCCAGTGTTATTCGCCAGTTCCGCCTTGATGACAGCGACGTCTTCATAGGCGTTGATGCCGTTACCGACGACGTGTCCGGCACAGCAGCGGGAACAGTTTTCCTACATGACGAACTGCCGCAGTTTGCCCCGACCTCCACGGCCACTGTCAGCAACACGGTCCTCGACCTCACCTCCCCGACCGGCATTATTGATCCCGGCGACCCCAACGACGCCTACATCACCATCATAACCAACGACTGGATCGACAGTGTCCGCAATACTCGCGACAAGAAGATCACCTTCACGACCGCCCCCGGGACCTTCACGGATGTGCCCCTTAACAACAATCCCGCCAACGATGGCGTGGGTACAACCATCCAGATCAATCACGACTACGCTGCACCAACAATCTTCGAAGCCCTCCAGCTCGACGGGGGCAGCGGCAATCCCAACCTCAACCCCCAAGAGCCCCCGGAAGGCTACATCGATGACATCGTCATGACGTTCAGTGAGCCCATGATGGATGCGATGTTCTACAATGACCCGGCCGCGCTTGTTGGCCCGAACAGCCTCGCGATCGACTTCGGCGGCACCGGCCAGTACCATCCGGCCACCGGAAATTGGACCATCGGCCTCGACACCAGCCTGGATTTCTTCGACTCAGTCACCCAGCAGGGCAACGGCCTTGCCACCTTCGACCAGTTCTACGATCCTCACATTTCCGACGACGAGAAGATCACCATTCGCATCGACCCCACCGATCCCCATATCGCCCTCGGCACATCCGCCAAGAACATGGAATTCGAGCACTGGGTTCTCTACCGCTTCCCCGCCCAGCGCCGCTATTCGCCCGGCCAAACGATCACCACCGGAACGGCCCTCACATACATCACCGTTCCCGCAAATGTCGCGACCCAGGCTTCCAGCCAGATCATGCGCTACCCGAATGACTTCCAGTACGGGGTCAACGATCTTGAGGTCGAGAAGATGCTGAACCAACAAGGAAGCACCACCAACCAGCAGCTTCTCACCGGCATAACCATCCTCTCCGTGTCTCATCACTGTATTTGGTACAACTTCACCAACTCTGTTGAGGACACCGGTGCCGACACATGGTCGCGCGCCAACATCACCGATATGGACGGCGGGGCAAACACCGGTATCCTCCTTGTCAGGGGCACGACCGCCAACCACTTCAGGGTCAACACGACCATCACTCCCATTCAATACAGCCCAAGTGAAGGACTCCTCGCCTGGGGTTGGGGTGGCGGAAGCGCTTACCAGATCTCCGGGCTTTCCGGACCGACGATCATCCGGATGAACGAACGGCTCCTCAACCAGGCAGGCGATCCCCCGGCCAACGAACGTTACATCTACGTCCTGGTCGATCCCGCCAAACTCCCCCGCGTAGATCGTACCACAGGCACAATTACCAACTACTTCGACCTCTACGACTACGGCAACAACTGTTATCTCGGTCGTACCGGCCGCTACCCGCTGATTACCGACTACACCCTGCCTGAAGTCGACAAGGCCGAGCCGGTCATCCTCGACGTCAGCTTCTTTGACTCCAATGACAACGGGACCGTTGATGAAATCGTTCTCCACCTCAGTGAGCCGATGGATGATCTGACCTTCGGCTCGGACGAGGCCGATCAGTTTGCCCTCGACATCAATCAGGACGGGACGCCCGACATCAATTTCGCCATGACCGATGATGTCTCGGATCCCGACGAAGGCGAATTCCCGCGCAACTCCCTGGACCCGCAGGTCAGCCCCTTCTCAGATCTGGCCGTCAATCCCGGTTCATGGATCTACCTCAGTGATACCGGTAACCGCCGGGTCTCCCGCTACAGCCTGGCTGGTGCGGCCGATGCCGTTCAGTTCATCCCTGTTGCATCCACCATCAACACCTTCAACGCCACCAAGGGCGTTGCCTACAAGGCGGACGAGTTCCCCTTCACCACGGCTGCCTTTGGGGCTGCAGTCTCCACGTACGTCAGCGGCGCCAAGTACATGTTCGTGCTGGACCCGGTGACCGCACAACTGCGTAAATTCTCCACGGACGATGGCCTGGAAGCCACCTCAGGATTCCCCGTCGCCGCGACCGCCGTCAGTGGCTCGCTGATCGCAACGGCTCGCGACCTGAGCGACGGTGTGACCTACATTTTCACGACGACATCTGACAATCGAGTCCTCAAGATCAACGGCGAGACCGGCGTAAGCACCACGTTTGCAGGACCGTATGCGTCCATCCAGGCTCTGATCGCTTCCTCTTCCGGCGTGTTTGTTGCCTACGACACCGTGAATGTCGCCAAACTGCTTGTCGCTGACGGCGCGCTGGATACCGCCTTTGGCGGCGGCGATGGAATCCTGGACGGTCCCTACACCGCGGTCTACGGCTTGGCCGTCAGCAGTACGTCGGTATTTGTGGCCGTCAACACGGGCGCGGCTATTCAGGTAGAGACCCGCCAGATTGCCGATGGCAACCTGGCTCTGCCTGTTGCCGGGCTTGCCGGTGCCACCGCCGTCACCGCGTTCGTGAGTGATGCTTCAGCCGTATATGCGGCTTTCACCACGGGTGGAACCAACCATGTCGCCAAGATTCTCCATACCACCGGTGCCGTGGACGCCGCATTCGACACAGACGGGATCATCGATGTCCCCGTATCGGTCACCAAGCTTGCCATCGGCTCGGACGGAGCGTCATTCTTCACGGGTTATGTCCTTGCAGGGGCTGGCACGGTTGCCAAGTTTGCCGTAGCGGACGGCGCCGCAATCAATGCGTTCGGTGGCGGGGGAACGAACGTACGGACCGGGATCGGGACGGCCGTCTCAGCACTCGCAGTTGAGCGGATCGAGGGGCTGGACTTCGTGCTCCTCGGGGACCACAGCATCTGGGGCAACAGCACCCTCGATTTCACCGACGGTACGGCATCCGGCTTCGATGTGCTCTACGTCACCGATGCAGGAACCGACACGATCCGTAAGTTCCGCACGGCCGGAACCAACGCGAGCCAGGAGATCATCGGCGCGGGATGGCCCATAACGGGGAAGACGAGCACGGACGATGGGTTCTCGCAGCCCTGGGATGTGGTCGTTGACAGCAACGGATACCTGTTCATTCTCGACCGCATGAACGCAAGGGTCGGCCGGTTCTTTGCCGACGGCACGCCCTATGACGCTACCGGGGCAGCTGGAATCGATTTCCTGAAACCCGAGGGCGTCCTCGCGTTTGACCGGCCGCAGGCACTTACCATCGACGGCGCTGATAGTCTCTACGTGGCCGACACAGAAAGCAACAGGGTCCGCGTCTTTGGCAGTGCCCAGCCTTGGACCGCAAACGCACCGACTGAAACCATGACCTTGACACCAAGCGGAGCAAAGGCCCTCAGTGCTCCCCGCGGACTGGCGGTTAACACCGCCGGCGTGAGTGGCGCTGCCACCGTGATCTACGTCGCTGACAGCGGAAACGACCGCGTCTCCGCCTTCACCGTGGCCTCCTACGATGCCGGCACGGGCGATGCCGACTACGCGACTGGCTATCCTATCTCGGGTAGCTCGATTGATAACCCGACCGCTGTCACGCTCGACGAAGCGGCCGGCTCACTCTACGTCATCGAGGCAGGCATCCTCAGGAATCGCGTCGGCGTCTACACTGCCGATCGCAGCGGTGCCTTGTCAGACAATCAGCAGCTCTTCAGCATCCCTGTGACCGGCAGGAACGACGAGTACGTAACCCTTCATCTGGATGAAGCCGAGAACGCAATCGCCAGCACCGGAACCGCCGCGTATGACCTGTACTTCACCGGTCAGACAACCACCTGGCTCGATCTCCTCGGCAATGCCATCGACACCATCCCCCAGCCTGGCTGGACCAACCTCGACTGGTACCGCGCACTCCTCATTGACTACGCCGATCCCCGGATTCGCCAGGTCGAGCTCTTCGACCCAAATAACGATGGCGATATCGATCAGGTGGTCGTTACCTTCACCGAGGATATGGACAAGACCAGCATTACCTCCCTCAACGCCCTCCAATACACCCTCGGCGGAACGAGTTTTACGCACGTCGATAGCACGACAGACGCGACAACAGGCATCGCCACCACCGTGGGAACCACCTATTACAATGGTAATGATGACGAAATGGTCCTGCTACGCAGCCCCGAAACCGCGGGAGCGGGAACCGGCCTGGCCGATTTCATCTTCACCTCACAGGACGGCACGTTCCAGGACCAGTCCGCAACCACCAACAAGACGGCTGAGGAACTTGCCTCCGTCAGCGTGCCCAGCGACCTCATCGTTGACCGAGCGGCGCCTGTGCCGGTCACCGCTGTTGTCTCCCCCTGGCCCACGAATAATGGTCGCCTTGTCGAGAATGCAACTGTGGATCCCTACCTGGATGTCACCTTCAGTGAAGACATCACCGTTGCGGTAAGCGCCCTCGCTAATGCCCACTGGGTGGTGACGTCGCCTCTGGGGGATTCGGTCGAGTTGGGCAATACCCAGTTCACCGCGCTCAATGCGACGACCGTGCGCATCACCTTCCTCGTGGACGCCGCCGGAACAACGGCTGAGAACTGGATCGACGGGGCCACGATCAACCTTCGTTCCAGCGGAAGCTACGCGATTGAGGATGCAGCCGACAACCAGTCCCTGCCCAACACAACGGCGGTCACCATTCAGGGACTCAGCGACAGCACAAAGGGAACTCCCGAGTATGCGTCCAGTGCAGCCCTCGACCAAGATGGCAACGGCCGTCTCGACAAGATCATCGTCTGGCTTGACGATGACCTGATGACAGCGGATGGCCATGGTTCCCCCGCGATGACAGCCTTCGCCGTGACTGATGCTGACGGCACAACGGCCCTGACGGTTACGAGCGTCACGGTTGCCCGGAATCGCATCGAGATCCTCCTGGGCAACACGGCCGGAACGACCGCATCACCGTCCTTGACTTACGTCGTCCCAACCGCGGCAGGTGCACGAGTCGTCCGCAGCATCTCCAGTGCGGCGGCCGAGAATGACTTCGGCTTCGGCGGCGCCATCACCATCACGGATTACGCTCGGCCTGTCGTTACGGCTGCCAATTCCAGCCAGCGCATTCAAGATAGCGATCCAAACGATGTGGCTATCGCGCCGGACAACACCGTGATTACCGTGACCTTCAGCGAGGATGTCCGCCCCGAAGGCGTGACTCCCGCTTCCCATCACGCGCGCTGGAGCTTCCCCGATTCCGGTTACCCGGGCAGCGCAACAGTCGCCTACACCGGCGACAGCGATACCGATATCGACCTCACCTTCAGCGGAGCAACAACCGGGACAGATGATTGGTCCCAGGGCGACCGGGCGAATGCTGCAGCTGCGGTCGGACCGGCCGCGATCGGCAGTGTCGGAGGAGAGGACTACGCCTTTGTCGTCGACGCCTCGCAGAACCCACAGCAGATCACAAAAATGCTCTTGGGTGTCAACGCAACTCTCTGTATCTGGACCGATAACGACGGCGACGGCCGCTATGACGCGGCCGGTGATACGGCCATCCTGAACGCCGGTGCGGCCCCCGCGGATCAGACCTATGGCGTCGCCTATGACCTCTTCTACGTCGACACCGATGGCAATGGCGTTTACAGCACTGATGAAGAAATGTTTGCGGATCGTAACGGCAATGGCCAGTACAACGATGCCGTTGATGTTCGCATCTTCGCAGGCAGTGACGCCAGCTGGACAACAGTGGAGAATACGGTCGGGATTCAGCGCGACCTGCTCTTCTCACCGTCGCTGGCTGCTTTCGTCCCCGTCCTTCCCGCCGCCGCCACAATCGTGGATCTCGAAGTTGCCAACGACTTCGTCTACATCCTGTACGACGATGGCGCTGGTGCCGCCGCGATCCAAAGGCTTCACGGGACGACTGGCGCAGCAAGCGGCTGGACTCAGACGTTCGCCGCGTCCGAGGCCGTCGATATCGAGGCCGTCGGGGGAACCCTTTACGTCGCTTACAACCTCACCGCGACGGGGGCCGGCCAGGTCGCACTGTGTGACATTGGAACGGGCGTCGCAGGAACCACCGTAGACCTAGGCGCATCAAACTCCGTAGTGGATGTAGAAGGCGACGGCACGAACCTCCTGGTGGCCTTCCAGGCCCCACAGGATCCGGACGGTGTCCGTGCCACGATCTCTCGGTTCACCGCAGCTGGTGGGGCGACCGGCGTTTCGGTCGAGATTGCCCCTGCCTCAGGCGATGCGGCAATGATCCGGATCCGTGACATCGAGCTCTCTCTTGAGGCAGCGGTGACCTACCTGTACGTGACCACGGACCGTGAGGGCGCCGAACTGATCAAGTACGACATGGCGCTCGCGCCGGTGGCGTCCGTCGGCCTTCAAGGCACGAACGGCTCGGACACCATCGCTGTGGTCGACGAGAGTGGAACGACCTACGTCTACGTTGGCAACACTGCTCTTGGGACCGTTCACAAGTACAGCACCGACGCTTCCCTGGTCAGCGCGTTCGCCCCGAGCACCGATGGCTGGTACACTGAGCTCGCCCTCTCGGCTCTTCCCACCGGGTCCGCTGGGATCTCCAACAGCAACTTCCTCTTCGCTTTGGATACAGCGCGTGAGACGATCACCCGCTTTGGGGCCGCCACCGGTGATGCAGGCAACATGCTGCCGGCTATCCCGCGGTTCGTCTATCCCTGGAACGGCGCGCCCACGATCTGGACCGCCACTGACGTCGTGTCGGACTTCGATACGGCAGGTACGGCACGCAACCCGGCACGAGCCACCCTCTACGGCGCCGTCATCCGCAACCTGGGTATCGACTATCCTTCGATTCTCACGGTTACGGCCTACGATGACGATGCCAACGGTTTCCTTGACCGGATCATGATGACCGCCGACATGGATCTCAGCGTCATTGACAGCGACACCACGACGCTTATCTCCGCTTTCACGGTCACCGACACGCAGAACGCTCGCGTGCTGACTGTAACTGAAGTCGACGCCGGCCTGATCGGGTCCGAGCGGATCATCACTCTCACACTCTCCAACGATGCCGGAGGCACAGGCCCCACGACCCTGGAGTATGCTCAGGGGAGCATTGATCCTGCCCAGTTGATTCAGAACCAGAGCAGCAACGCGCTTCGTGATCTCGTCGCCGGGGACGTCTCCGTCGTTGACGCCGCCGCGCCCGTGATCACCTTTGCCACGCAGACCGCAACGGCTTACCTGGTCGGCGGGAACATCCCCACCAGCGCCGTAGTCGACGTGACCTTCAGCGAGAGTCTCGTCAACGCAACCGTCGATGCTGCCACCCTCAATCCGCTCTTTGATATCCGCTCTCTTGGCACCCAGATCTTCCTGCCGGATGGAGGCGTCACCGTCTACGAATTCGATACAGACACTATGACTGTAACCTTCTCAGCCGCAACAACTGGTGGCAACTGGGACGCGGACACCGCAACCATCAATGTGGTTGCTGCCGGAACCGACCAGATCACCGACACTGCCAACCCCGTAAACAACGCCCAGCCGAACGCGGCGCCGATCCGGATCTTCGAGCTTCGCCAGACCGACGATGACAACGATGGCCTCCCCGACAAATGGGAGATTCAGTACTTCGGTGACATCACCACCTATGGCCCCGGTGATGACCCGGATTCCGATGGTCTGACCAACCTCCAGGAGTACAATGCAGGCAGCAGCCCCTTGCTCATCGACTCAGATGGTGACGGACTCTCCGACTACGACGAGGTCACCCTCCACGGCACCAACCCCGGCGACCGTGACACCGACGATGACGGTATTATCGATTCGCTGGAGCTTGACCCCCGTAACCCGAACTACTCCATGAGCAGTCAAGTCACGGCCGAGCGTTCCCTCATCCTTGGGAAGGTCCCCACGGTAGGGCTCAGCGTCCCGTTCTCCGATCGGTTCGCCTCGGACTCAGGCTCCTGGACCGTCGAAGGATGGATTCGCCCGGGAACGGACGGGACCGGTGCCCTGTTCACCTATTCAGCGAGTACCATCAGCGGCACGCGCACGGCCCTCGAACTCGGTATTGACAGCTTTGTCCCTTACGTTCGGTTTGAGACCGTCGGCGGGGTCGAGTACAAGGCTGGCGGGAACGCCTTTGTCGCTGCTATCCCGACCGCTGAGTGGACCCATCTGGCCGGTGTCTGGGACCTGAGCAGCTTCAGCCTGCAACTCTACGTCAACGGCGTCCGCAAGTACGCGCAAGTCAGTGTGGAACCCCCGGCTGGAACGGCTGGCACCCTCACCATCGGCGCCAACTTCACCGATGGCCACTTGGATGAAACCCGCTACTGGAATCTCGTGCGCACCCAGAACGAGATTGATCTCAACAAGGACCTCCTCGTACAGGAAGGTTCCGCGAACCTACTTTCCTACCTGCGCTTCGACGATGGCGGCCTCGCGATCGAGGACTTCGGCGCTCATCTCGAAAGCCCCTCCTGGGTCCCGATGATGGGTGATGATGATTACGCCATTGACGCCGGTGATCCTTCCCTCGCCGATGATCCTTATCCGGCCGTCTGGGACGATGACAATGATAACCACGCAGACTGGGTCACCGTGCCCGGAGTCGCCCAGCCCGAAGCGGCAGGGTTCGACACCGACGGCATCGACAATGACAACGACGGCGTCGTTGATGACTACATCATCCCCGCGACCGTCGCCGATGGCGACACGATGTTCATCATCCCGACCAATGAAGTGGTCGCCGGATACGATCCAAACACAGATCCGCTCGATGCCACCCTTGAGACGCCCGTTATGGGTGACGATGTGCTGGCTGCGGCTCTTCTGCGCTCGACCGACAACGCCGTTCTGTTGCCGATCCGCATCCTCCCCGGCCCGAACGGCGTCCTCGATTCAGCCGCATCCATCGCTGCAACGGATCGCGCAGTCACCTTTGGTGAAAACGCCGCTCTGATCGCGGATGATGGCAGCGTTGATACGAACGATCTCGGCGGCGATGATGTCCACGACCCAGTTCCCCCGAATGGCCATGACCGCATCCTTCCCGGGCCTGACGGTATTCTCCAGACAGTGGCCACCCTGGCCGGTAATATCGTTGTTACTTACCGACGTCTCTTCGAGACCGTTACCCAACCTGAAAACGATGTCACCGACACCCTCGATAACGAGCCCGATGGCACCGTTGACGACAGTATCATTGCCAAGCATCTGATCGGCTTCGATGATACCGATGGCGACGAGCTCGCGGACTGGTGGGAACACCTCTACACCGGTTACCTCAACGAGACCGGCCTGAACCCCGCGTCCGATCCCGATGGCGATGGACTGAATCACCTCTACGAGCTCTGGTGCGACACCAACCCGTTCGACAACGACACCCAGAATAACGGCGTCAATGACGGCCAGGAAGACTTCGATGGAGACGGGCTGACCAACGCTCAGGAACAGAACTTCAGCACCGATCCGCGCCTGGCGGACACGGATGACGATGGTATCTCCGATGCCGCCGAGGTCGCTGCGGGAACGTCTCCGACCAGTGCCCTCAGCCCCCTCAACTACCGCGCCCTCGTCCTCGACGGGACCGGCGATTACCTCGAGCTGCCGCTCACGCGTCGTTTTGAGCTCAGTGGCAACTGGACCATCGAGGCTTGGATCCTGCCCACGACCGTCACCAGCGGGGATGTCATCAACCGCGTCGCCGGAATCGGCCGGTCCAACTACCGCCTGTACCTCGACAATGGCGTTCTCAAGGGCGAGTTCCACGATGCCGCTTCCGGAACAGCTGTCACCGCCAGCAGCACCGCAGGGGCCATCGCTGCCAACGTCTGGACTCACGTGGCCGCGGTGTACCGCGCATCCGACCGCACGGTTCGCGTGTACGTCAATGGTCAAGCCAGCGGCACGCCGTCCGCCAGCAACTACATCCCGACCGTCAACGGTTCCGGCCCGGTCAAGACCCTCATCGGCGCGGGCTTTAACGGGACAACCCGCCTCATAGAGAACGCCTTCACCGGCGCCATCGATGAGATCCGCATCTGGCGCGCACTCCGCAGCGAGGCCCAACTCGCGAACGCCATGGACGACACCCTCATCGGCAGCGAGATAAACCTCGTTTCCTACTTCCGGTTCGATGACGGCGGGACGTCCGCCCAAGAGTCGGTCAATAACACGACCTACAGCTTCCCGACTGACTGGGAGAACGATTGGCTCAACGCAGGTACCCTCGCCGGCGACGCTCAGCTGACGACGGCTGCTCTTGCGTCCGCGGTATCCGACCTCTACACCGATACCGACTTCGACGGCATGCCCGACTACTGGGAAGCACAGTTCACAAACGTTGGCAACCCCAACGCGGATGAGGACGGCGATGGCCTCCAGAACCTCTACGAGTACTACGCGGGTACGAACCCGAACGTGGCCAGCAACGAGGATGCCCAAGGCGACAGTGATAACGACGGCTTGACCAACCTCGAGGAGCAGACCGCCACCACCGATCCGGGCGACAATGACACAGACGACGACGGTCTTTACGACGGTGAGGAAGTCACCGGCGCGGACAATGGGGCAAGCACCTTCATTCCCAATGGCCGGACCAATCCGCTCAACAGTCTCGATCCCCTCAAAAACTACGCGATGGATCTTACCACCAACGACGCGTACGTCACGGTCACCGATGCCAATCCGCTGCCCACGGCCTTCACGGTCGAGGCGTGGATCAAGCTCAGCTCCGCCGATGATGACGGCATCATCCTCGAGAAACAGGATCCCGAAGGCGGCGCGGACGACTACGCCCTCTACCTCGTCAACGGCGAACTCCGTTTTGACTACCGAGCCGTGGATGGTGCGACCAAGACGGCCGCTCTTGAAGGCCTTCAGATCACCAGCGCCCACGGCTGGGTCCATGTCGCCGCAACTGTCCAGGCCGATACAGCCGATACGGACTACGCGGCAACAGCCCTGTACGCGTACGCGGACGGGGCCGAATACGTGGCCTCCGACCGCATCTTGGGCGCCGTTGATACGACCAGCGGCGGAACCCTCAATGTCGGTAACACCGGTGCCGATTACCTGCCGATGACGATCGACGATGTCCGTGTCTGGAACACGACCCGTTCCGGGGACGAGATCCGCGGCGCCAGGGACCTTCCCTTCACGCCTGCTGACGCCGACTTCGGAAACCTGGCCGCCTACTACCGTTTCGACGATGCCCAGACCGACGGCGGGGCAGAGGATCTCACCCACGCCTTCGCGACGGTTCTCGATGCACGGCTTGCCCAGCATGTCGGCGCCCTGCAGACCGGCGCAGCCTTCGTGGCAGTGCCCTCCGCCAAGGAAGGCGATGAGACCTTCACATACTTCTCGGCCGATGTCGATGCAGACAGCATCCCGGACTTCTGGGAACTGAGCCACTTTGGGAACACCACCACCGCAACCGACGCCCCGGGCGTCTCGGTTGATGGCTACTCCGACACCGATGGCGACGGTATGAATGACTACTACGAATACCGCCTGGGCTGGGATCCGATTGCCCTCAACACGGTCGCCCAACTTGGTACCGATGCGGATGGCGATGAACTCACCAACCTCCAGGAACAGCAGGCCGGAACCAATCCGGGCAACGTCGACACTGATGATGACGGGATCGAGGACGGCGACGAACTCATCGGTGACCCCGCCGATACCGCTGCCGATGACGCGCAGTACATCACCAATCCGAATTACTCGATGGCCCACTTTGATCCCGTACTCACCGATGCCCTCGGCCGTTTCCGCTTCACCCCGGCACGGAGCCTGGATCTGAGCAAGGTCGACGCTGACCAAGAGGGCATCGCCGTCCCGCGTAGTGGACGTTTCGACCGTGACGGCGGTTCCCTGTCGGTTGAGGCATGGGTCTACGCCAACGCAGCTGACCTCAACGGCGCTATCCTGTCCTACAGAGTCGGCACAAAGTCCGCTCTCGAACTCGGTTTGGAGGATGGTGGACGCCCGTACGCCCGCGTGGAAACCGCCACGGCCGTCTATGAGGCCGGAGGCGACACCGATGGCGCAACCGCGTTCGCCGGTGACACCGCCTGGCGTCACGTCGCTGCCGTCTGGGATACCGAGAACCTGGAAGTGAAACTCTACGTCGATGGGCTGCTCGAGTTCGCCACGGCAGTGCCGGCTACCGACGTTCTCCTGACCGATGCCGGAACCCTCTACATCGGTGGCAAAGGGACGACGGGCCAGGTCGATGACCGTCTCGATGTCGGTCTCCTCGACGAAGTCCGTGTTTGGGGTTACGCCAGAGCCCTCACCCAGACGGATGTCCAGAAGGACACGATCCTCGACAATCAGAGCGGCGGACTCCTCGCTTACTATCGTTTCGATGATGGCGGCGCAACCATTGAAGACTTCACCCACGCCAATCCGCGGCCTGAAGCCGCCGACTATGCGATCGGTACCACCGGATATGATGCGGACGCCGCAGCCGACACCGACAGCGACGGGACGGCCGATTGGGCCTCTGCCGGCGCCGCTGCACCGGTGCGCACCGAGACCCCGAACGCCATCCCCGATTGGTGGGCGAATCTGTATGACACCGCCGACCCGACCTTCACCGCTTTCGCCGGCCACTACTACCAGTACGTCGTCAATCCACCGGCAACTTGGACTGAAGCCACGGCGGCAGCCCAATTGGCCGGGGGCTATCTCGTCATCATTAACGATGCTGAAGAGAACGCCTACATCACCGACAGCATGCTCGCCACCAGTGAGGGTGCATGGGTAGGTGGATCTGACGAGACGGTCGAAGGAACCTTCGTCTGGGTCGATGGCACGCCCTTCTCAGCGGGCTACACCAACTGGTCAAACGGGCGCAGCATTGAGCCCAACGACGGCGTCTGGGGCAACCCGCCATACGCAACTGAGGACTATGTCCAGATCGTGGGGCGTGGTAACACCAATCCCTTCGGGCTCATTCCAGGTTTCTGGAATGATCTGACCAACGCGGATGGAACGGGCGACACCGACGGCTACATCATCGAGTTCAACCAGCCCCCTGTCAACGCAACCGCGGATACCGATGGCGATGGTCTCGGAAACCTCTACGAGTACTACTGCCGCACCAACCCGAACAGCGCCGACACCGATGGCGATGGCACGCCTGACGATCAGGAAGATTTCGACAACGACGGTCTCGTCAACGGTCTCGAGCAACGCTACGGAACAGACCCCCGCTCAAGTGACACTGACGACGACGGAACCGCTGACACTGCAGAAGTCCTCGCGAGCACAATAGGGACAAGCAGTCTGAGTCCCTTCACCCAGCGCGCCCTGGCCGTCACCACCGGCAGCGTCCTGCTTCCGGCCGACAGTCGCTTTGCCCTGGGGCAGTTCACCCTCGAAGCCTGGATCCTGCCGGACGACGGCAACACCGAGCGTGAGATCATCGTTCGCGAGCTCGAGAGCGGCGCGCGTTATAACTACCGCCTGTATCTCGATGCCACAGATCACCTCGTCGTTGCCTTCACCGATACGGCCGGCAGCATCCGGAAGGCCACCTCGACCGCCACAATCGCCGAGGGCGCGACAGCTCCCTGGACTCATGTCGCAGCCGTCTTCGACCCCGCCAACCTGTCCCTCCGCGTTTTCGTCAATGGCGTTGATGACACCGACACGACAACGCCGGGAGCCACCAACGTCCCGGTCGTGACACTGCCCGTACGGACCATCGGTGACGGCCCCGCCGTTACAGCAGTGGGCCGCAACTACAGCGGCCTTGTAGATGAAGTTCGCATCTGGGGTGTGGCGCGTACAGCCACCGAGATCCTCGCCAGCAAGGATGTCTCCCTCGTCGGTAACGACGGTAACCTCGTGGCCTACTACCGCTTCGATGACAGTGACCACACCGGTACGCACTCCATCGAAGACTTCACCTGGAGCTATGCTCAGGACTGGCTCACCGGCTGGGCCAACGCCGCCGCAATCCAGGGCGCAGCGACCATCGTCGACGTCTCTGCAACCACCCCGCTCTCACCCTTCCCGGTGGACGGTGACGACGACGGAATCGCCGATATCTGGGAGCTGCAGTTCTTTGGTAACACCACGGCGGCTGACAACACGACCAACAGCGATGCGGACCTCCTCAGCGACCTTTCTGAGTACTTGGCCGGCACCGACCCGACGGTCGTTGACACTGACCTCGACGGGACTTCGGACGATCAGGAAGACAGCGACGCTGACGGGCTTGTCAACGCCAGTGAAGGTACGACCAATCCCGGCGACGCTGACACGGACGATGACGGACTCGCCGATGGCATCGAGGTCACCCAGGGCAGCGATCCAATCGACAGTCTCGATCCGCTTAAGACCTACGTGCTCGACCTGACGGCCGCCAACACGGCTCACGCGCGGGTCATGCCAAATGCCAACACCCTCGTCACCGGCGAGATGGCCGTCGAAGCCTGGATCAAGCTCAGCAGTGACACCGACAATGTCGGTCGCATTCTGGAAAGTCAGAACGTTGACGGCGGAACCCCGGACTTCGTCCTTTATCTCAATGCTGATGGCAAGCTGACCGTCGCCTATCGCACCGTAACGGGTTCGTCTAAGAGTCTTACCCTCAACGACTTGGTCGTTTCTGATGACCTTGGTTGGGTGCACGTCGCTGCGTCGCTTCAGCTCGTGGCCGCACCGTCCGACTATGTCCTCCGCGTACAGGCTTACGTCGCCTTGGACGACAGCGAATACGTGCAGGAAGCCGACGCACAGAGCGGCGTCGACGGTACCAACGGCGCCCTCTATATCGGCAGCTCCGACACGGCCGAATGGCTGCCCATGCAGGTCGACGAGGTCCGAGTCTGGAACGTTGACCGTACCCAGACGCAGGTCATCAACAGTCGTGGTCTCCCGCTCACGACCATCGCCGGAAACATGCGCCGCTACTTCCGCTTTGACGACACTCAGGACGCGACCACACCTGCCGGTGCTGAGGACTTCACTCAGCCGTTCAACAGTGTGGCCAACGCGGTTGCCAATGCCCCGTTCGCCGCCACGTTGCGCGGTGGAGCTGTGTTTGCCGGAACGGCCGCCCTCTCCGTGGGCGATGAAGCCTTCACCTACCTCGGCACCGATGCTGATAACGATGGCATCGCCGATCTATGGGAATTGCTCCATTTCGGCGTCACGAATGTTGCCACTGCAGAGTCTGACAATGACGGCGACGGCATGACTGATCGCTACGAGTTCTACCTCGGTTGGGATCCGCGCACGGATCAGACCCCTGCCCAACTCGGTGCGGACGGCGACGGCGACGGCCTCAGCAACCTCGAAGAACTCCAGAACGGAACCGATCCCGTTCTCGCGGACACTGATGATGACGGCATTGACGATTCCGACGAGCTCGCCGGTGACCCGAACACGGGCGACGGCGTGAACGCCGACATCCGTTACGTCACCAATCCGCTCTACAGCATGGGCCGCTTCGACCCGACCGCCGTTGGCGGCGCTTACACCGAACTCCCCGGGCTGAGTCTGGATCTGGACCAGATCGATGACGTCACCTATGCTGACGGAATCCGCGTTCCCATGAGCGGACGCTTCGCCCGCAACGGCGCGGCCTGGACGCTTGAGTCCTGGGTTAAGCCCGCAACGGCAAACGCCACCGGAGCCATTCTCTCTTACCAGGTCAGTGGACAGACGGCCATGGAAATCGGCCTGAACAACGGACTGCCTTATGCCACATTCGACACGGTTGGCGGTGTGGCGCACACCGCCGGTGACAGCGCGAGCGCGGCAGCAGCCTTTGCCGCCGATGCCTGGCACCACGTTGCCGGCGTCTGGGATCCGACCACTGACAGCCTCACTCTCGTCATCGACGGCGTGATCGAAGTTGCGGTTGCGACCGGCGACTCCGAGCCGATCAGCGGCAACGGCGTGCTTTATGTCGGTGGCGCCGGTGGCGCTCGCCGCCTGGCCGAAGGCCTGCTGGACGAAGTCCGTGTGTGGAGCACGGCCCGCACCCGTGCCCAGATCGAGGCTGCCCGAGACACGGTCATCGAGACCGGGACCGGAAACCTGCTTGCCTACTACCGCTTCGATGATGCTGGTCTCACGATCGAGGACTTCGCGCAACCCAACCCGCAGGACGATGCAGACCTTTACGACCTGGTCGCCTGGGATTATGCCGTAAACCCGGATCCTGCCGGTGGACCGGCTACAGCCGTATGGGTGACTTCAGTCGACGCAGCTGCGATCCGCGGCATCGATGACGCCGACAACGACCAAATGCCTGACTGGTGGGAAGCCCTCGTCGGCAATCTTGCCGCCGGCGCCGATGGCGACAATGACGGTCTCACCAACCTCTATGAGTACTACTGCCGGACCAATCCCGCGCGTGCCGATTCCGACAACGATGGAATCGCCGATGGCGACGAAGACTTCGATGGCGATACCCTCGCCAACGCGGCGGAAGCAGCTCTTGCCGCCAGCGGCGTACCCGGCCCCGATCCGCGCTTCGTCGACACCGATGATGACGGCACAGCCGACAACGTCGAAGCCGCCAACAACACCCTCGCAGGTTCGGCTCTGAGCCCGATGCAGTATCGCGCGCTCTCCCTCAACGGATCCGCCTCCGTCGAACTGCCGCTCTCGAGCCGCTTTGCCCTGGGCAATGCCTGGACCGTTGAAGCCTGGATACAGCCCACCGCCGCTGCCGGCGATGTCTTCGCGCGCAGCCTCGCGGCCGGCGCCTACAACATGCGCCTCTTCTTCGACGGCGGTCAGCTCAAAGCCCAATTCACGGATACGGGCGGCGCCACCGTCACCAGCGCGGCAGGTGCGACGATCGCAACCGATGGCACGTGGACCCATGTCGCTGCCAGCTTCAGTTCCGCTGATATGACCCTCCGCCTCTACGTCAACAGCGAGGAAGTCGCTGCCGCTGCCCAGAGCGGAATCACGCTCCCGGCCAGCAACGGCGTCGGCCCGGTTCAGACCCTCATCGGCAATGGTTTCACCGGGCTCATCGACGAGCTCCGCGTCTGGGCCCAACCCAGGGATGAGGACGACCTCTCCGACGCCATGAGCCGCACCTTGATCGGCAACGAAGCCGGCCTCGTCGCCTACTTCCGATTCGATGACGGCCAGGCCGCCGCGGATCCCGCGGGAACGCAGGACTTCGTCTCCACCCTCGCAGAAGACTGGCTGAACGACTGGGCCAACGCCGGGATCATGTCTGCCGGGGCCACGTTCTCGAACCTGACCGCGGATGCGTCACCCGTTTCCGACAGTCTGACCGACGTCGATGGCGACACCATCGCCGATTTCTGGGAGTATCAGTTCTTTGGGGCGCTCAACGTCGCCGAAGTCACGCCTCCAACGGCCAGCAGCGCCACGACCTTCACGCCTCTGTACACCTTGACCGACGCTGACGGTGACGGCCTCTCGGACTGGTTCGAGTACCTGGCTGGAACGTCGCCTGTGGTCAACAGCCCATCCGACCTCAGCGGCGATCCTGACAACGACGGCCTGACCAATATCGAGGAGCAGGGCGGGGCACTGGTTGGCGGCCGGACCACGACCGTGGCGATCAGCGATCCCAACGATGCCGACACCGATGATGACGGCGTCACTGACGATGTCGAACGTCTGAACGGAACCAACCCCAGCGACTCCCTCGACGGACCTCTCGTCAGCACCATCAACACGCCCTTCCACTACCCGACCATCGAAGGGTATCCGGTCATGAGCCGCAACGGCGTGCTCGTCCTGGCCGACGTCGCTGACTATGCCCGGGCTGAAGTCGGTCCGGACCTCTCCCGTGACGGCAACAACCGCCTCGGCCTCCAGGCGTGGGTCAAGCCCGATGCCACCGGTGTCACGGGCACCAAGACTATCCTGCGTAAGGAGTCCGCTTCGGGCCAGCTCGACTTCGCACTGCTGTTGGTAAACGGCGTGCCGACCTTCCAGTACAGAGATAGTGGTGACGTGACCCGGTCACAGGCAATGAGTGGCGACACGCTGGTTGCCGACGAATGGACCCACATCGCGGTCACCTTTGACTGGAACTCCGCTCAGAACGAGCTGATCATGTACACCATGAACGACGGGGACATCACCAGGGAGGGGTACCCGGCCGCCGCCGGGGCCGCCGAGTATGCCAGCGGGCCGTTCTTCATTGGTTACAACGGCTCATCCGTCACCGGCCGTATTGACGAAGTCCGCGTCTGGGACTCAATCCGCAGCCAGGGCCAGCTGTTGACGACCTGGAGCCCAGGCGGGCCGCAGGGCGCCATCGGTACCCTCGCGCGTCATGAAATCGATACCCACACACTCGAGACCTACTACCGTTTCGATGACGATCAGTACGAAGGCGCCAAGACGCACGAGACACCCAAGGGTGCGGAGGACTTCGCAAGCTCCTCGGGCAACTACGGCCGGCTGCTCATGCACAATACCGCCCAGCCGCGCCAGCGCACTGCCGTACTCAACGGCGGCGCCGACATCCTCATCATTGAGACAGACTCGATCGATGACGAGACCTTCGACTATCTCACCGCCGATTCCGACGGCGACACCTTGCCCGACCACTGGGAGCTCATCTACTTCGGTGACATCGATACCGCTGGCCCCGGAACGGTTGCCGGATACACCGACACCGATGGTGACGGCTTCAACGATCTCTACGAGCTCATCGCCGGGACCAACCCGCTCGTCGCCCAGGTGGACACGTTGGACAGCGACAGCGATGATCTCAGCAATGCTCAGGAGCAGGCCCTCGGGACGAACCCCAACGACAACGATACGGATGACGATGGCACTCTCGACAACGACGAGGTAGCCGCCGGAACCGATCCGCTGGACAGCGAAGACCCGCTGAACAGTTACGTCCTGGATCTGGCCAGTGCCACGGCAACCGCCACGACGGAGACGTTCACGACCATTTCCGGCGATCTGACCATTCAGGCGTGGGTCAAGCTCGATGCCGCCAATGTCGCGCGCACGATCATTACTAAGGTCCGCGACGATGGCACGGGCAACGACTTCCAGTTGCGCGTGACCGCCGCTGATGCCCTCGAGATCACCTACCGGGTCGAAGACCTCAACGGCACCATGCAGACCGTCACCATGCCCGACGTGACCGTTCCTGAGGGACGCTGGGTCAACATCGCTGCTGAGCTTGACACCACCGGCACCACCCAGGACGTCACCCTCGCCGTCTACGACACGGCCACGGGCCTCTGGTCTTCCTACCAGACCGAGTCCGGTGGCCCCCTGGTCGGCAGTGCAGGAACGCTCGTTGTCGGTGATGCCGACGGCGTCGGCGGCACAGCTGGTTTCACCGGCCAGATGGATGAGCTCAAGATCTGGGCCGGCGCCCAGTATCCCGGACAGGTCCAGGCCTCTCTAGGCGATCGCCCGTCAGCAGGTGAGTTGAGCGGGATGAGCGGCTACTTCTCCTTCGACGATGGCCAGGCCGCTGCCGCACCGATGGGCGCGGAGAACTTCCGCCAGCCGTTCGACTCCGTTATCAACGCCATGAACAATGAGCAGCATGCTCTTGCCCTCGGAGCCGATGCCACGTTTGTCGCCATCGACCAGGCCAAAGCCGGCGATGAGCTCTTCACCTATCTCGCTGATGACTTCGACAACGACGGCATCGCGGACCGCTGGGAACTCGTCAACTTCGGCGCTACCAGCACGGCCAACGGAACCAGCGACACTGATGGCGATACCATGACGGACCTCTACGAGTACTACCTCGGCTGGGATCCCCAGGTCGCCAACGCCCAGGCACAGCTGGATGCTGATCAGGACACCGACGGCATCACCAACGTCGATGAGCAAATCCACAACACGCTCCCGACCCAGGCCGACACCGATGATGACGGCACCAACGACGGCGCTGAAGTCGCGGCCGGGACACTGCCGACCGACGCCCTCAGCCCGATCGTGGACCGCGTCCTCTCCCTCCCGAACGCGGCTGACGCCCTCGCGCTGCCCAACAAGCCGGCCCTCGGAACCGACACCTGGACAATCGAAGCCTGGATCAACCCGAGCACGACTGGGGCGGCCACGCTGATTCAACGCGCCACCACCGGCGGCAATACCTTCACCGTCGGCCTCAGTGCTGCCAACGTCCTCGAGGCTGGGTTCACGCCTACCGACGGCACGGCCGCGGTCAGCGTGACCGGCTCAGGCTTCGGCAGCCTGCCCGCCAACCAGTGGTCCCACGTCGCTGCGACGTTCGACGCAGCAGCAGATGTCCTGGCCGTCTACGTCAACGGTGATCTCGCCGGACAGCTCTCCACCGAGAAGACCCCGGTTACGGTCACCACTGGCTCGACAACTGTCCAGGTTGGCGCCGGTTTCGTCGGTCTGATTGACGAGCTCCGTACCTGGAGCACCGCTCGTACGTCCGCGCAGATCAACAACTCGTTAACCGCTTCACTGGTCGGCAACGAGGCCGGACTTGAGGCCTATTATCGCTTCGATGACAGCGGCACAACCGCCCAGGACTTCGATGCGGCAAGTGCCAGTGACTGGCTCAACAGCTGGGACAATGCGGCCACCCTCGTGAATGCGGCCGCCTTCCTCGCCGCCCCGGTCGATGCGCCCGTCACCAGCGATGATGTCGACGCCGATGGCGACGGCATGGCAGACGTCTGGGAACAGCAGCACTTCGGCAACATCAACGTCTCCGACGGGACCGCCGATGCCGACAGTGACGGCCTTAACGACTTGTACGAATATCTCGCGAATTTCGACCCGAATGAGCCTGACACCGACAACGATGGTACCCCGGATAACCTCGAACAGGACGGAGATGCCGACGGACTGAACGCCATCACGGAACAGCTCTACGGGACCGACCCGCGCAAGGACGACACCGACGATGACGGCAAGAATGACGACGTCGAGATCGGCGCCACGCCGGTCATGACCAACCCGGTCTACAGCATGAGTCAGAATGTTGGCTCCATCGCGACCCGGCGCAGCCTGGCCCTCGGTTCGCTGACCAGCGGCGTTGCTGTTCCCTTCTCCGAGACCTTCGACCGGGCCGGCGGCGACTGGACCATCGAAACGCAAGTACGCGTTTCTGCCACACCCACCGTCAGCCTGCTGAGTTACACGGTTGGCTCCGGCAGCCAGTTCGCGGTTAGTCTGCAGGCCGGCGTTCCGCGCGTCAGCTTCACCGACACCACCGGCGCGACCCAGACCCTCAACGCCGCCGGTCCCGACGGCGTAGGTGGCGCGGTCAGCACCAACCAGTGGCACACCGTGGCCGCAACCTGGAGTCAGGCCGATCAGGTACTCACCTTGGTTGTCGACGGGCTTGTCTTCACCCGCACCGCCGATCAGTTCGGCACTCAGGCCGTGACCCCGGTCAGCGGCCGTGGCGCCCTTACGCTCGGTCAGAACGTGGCCGATGTCTGGGTCGATGAGGTCCGCATCTGGAGCGCTGCCCGTACGCTTGATGAGCTCGAAAGCAACCGTCAGGTACTGGTCACCGCGAACACCACCGATCTCCTCGGCTACTACCGCTTCGACGATGGCGGCAGCACGGTCGAAGACTTTGCGGACACCGCAGACGACGAGCGCGTCCTCACCGGAATTAGTGCAGCCGTGACCTCCTCCCAGGCCGCGCTCCTCTACGGCGCCAACGGCACCGACAGTGACGACACCGACGGTGATCGCCTCCCGGATTGGTTCGAAGCCCTCTACGCCGGCCTCGATCCCGCAGTGGAAGATGTCGATGCGGACGAGATCTATGATGACCAGGAAGACCTCGACGGTGACGGCCTTAACAACCGTTACGAATTCCTCGCCGGCACCAACCCAACCGTGCTCGACACGGACGCAGACGGCACGGCTGACGTCGATGAGCTTGCCGCCGCCGGTGACCTGACCAATGGCCGCAAACAGCAGTTCAACCTCAGCCTCTCCAGCACCGATACCGATGACGACGGCACGACCGATGTCAACGAGATTGCCGGCGGGACTATCGGCACTGACCCAACCAGCCCGAGCCAGTACGGTTCAGCCGTCTTTACCGGCACCGAGTACCTCGCCGTTCCGGTCCGTCTCGACCACGCCCTGAGTGGCTGGACCGTCTCTGCCTGGGTCAACCTCACCGGTGCCCCGGGAGCCCAGGCCGACGTGATCGCGCGCTCCGTGGTAGCCGGCGACTACACCTACCGCTTGTCCATCGGCACGGACCTGAAACCCGCTATCTCCTTCACCAGCGCGGCCGACGGCACGACCGACCGCGAGGTCAAAGCCGACACCGCTCTCGCCACCGGCGTCTGGACCCACCTGGCCGGCCGCTACGATCCCGCGACCGAAGAGTTGGCCCTGTTTGTGAACGGTCGCCAGCTCGAGGATGCCGACGTGACCGCCACCAACGTTACCGGTATTGGTGCCACCGGCGGCCCGATCCTCGCCGGCAAATCCGTCACCGAGCGTATCGGCGAGAACATTGTCGGCCAGATCAGTGAGGCACGTGTCTCGGCCGTTCTCAACGACATCCAGGTTTACCGCCTGTATGACACGGCAAGCCGCAGCTTCGTGTTTGACATCGTTATCAACCCGACCGATGTCGTCCTCAATCTGGACAACTCCAGAAGCATGCGCGGGCAGCCTCTGGAAGACCTGAAGGCCGCGGCAAAGGTCTTGGTCGATGGCCTTGCCGATGGTACCAACATCGCTGTCATCACCTATGGCGGGACCGTTACCTTGCTGCAGGACTTCACCACCGACAAAGACCTGCTAAACACGCAGATTGACACCATCGTCCTGGACCCGATCGTCGGTACGGCCTACCTCACCGCTTTGGACCTCGCCCAGACCACCTTCAACAACTTCAACTCCGGCAATGACCGCATCGAGATCTTTATCTCCGACGGTCAGCCCATGCCTCGTTCCGAACGCCCGACCGCTGCGGACATCCAAGCTTACGCTGATGACGGGATCAAGATCGATACCATCGGGTTCGGACGTGCCATCACCACTGGCGATGACCGTTATCTGACCGGTATGGCCGACCTCACCGGCGGCACCTACTACCCGGCCCCCACCGCCGATGACCTGATCACCATCATGGGCCAGATTACCGAAACCATCGAGCTTGGCCTCGAGGGCGCGGTCAACCCGACCCTTATCAGCGACTACCAGCTCACCGATGGCGGCGCGTCCGCCGGTGATGCCGAAGCTCGCCTCGACTGGGAACAGGCCTGGCGCTATGCCGCGACACCGACCAACTTCGGCGGCGCATGGGCCCAGGTACTGACGGATTCCACGACCAATCCACAGCCCCGCTACGACCAGGATGGCGATGGCTTCACCAACGCCCAGGAACAGGCCATTGGCTCGCGTCCGGACATCGCCGATACCGACGATGACGGCGCTAACGACCTTGACGAATACAACGCCGGAACCCATCCCGGACACTCGGTCTCCAATGCGAGCATCGCTGCCAAGGCCTTCGACCTCGGTACCGCCGGGGCGCCTGTCACCATCCCGATGGCCACCCGCTTCGACCGCGGCGGCGACAGCTGGACCGTCGAAACATGGGTCAAACCTGCCGACGCCAACGAAGCGGGCTCCATCATCAAGAGCACGATTGAGGGCTTCACCCAGTTCGAACTCGGCTTGGGCGCCTATGACCTCGACGCAAACACAACGACCCCCGACAGCACCAACGTTCCCTACATCCGATTCACCACGCGCAACGGTCAGACCGTCGATGTCCACGGCGCTTACTCACTGGCCGCAACCACCTGGCAGCACGTGGCTGCTGTTTGGGACAGTGCCGGCTCGACCCTCACGCTCTACGTTGACGGTCAGGCCACCACGTCCTACGCGAGCCAGACCGGAACGGCCCTGAGTGGCGCAAGTCCTGCGACGGCGTCGGCCGAGGCTGTCGAGACGGATCATGTAGCGCAACTTGGTGCGACGACCTTCACCGCCGGCACGCGCGTCGATGAAGTCCGCGTCTGGGCCGCCGCCCTTACGCAGGTTCAGATCCTCGCCGCCAAGGACGTCTATGCGCAGACCAATGACCCGGCCCTGCTGGCCTACTACCGCTTCGACGATGGCGGAAGCACGGTGGAAGACTACGCCTGGAGCATGGCCTACCTGCCCGGCCAGTACTTCTTCATCCGCAATGATGTCGCGGGTGAGAATGTCCAGTACGACGGTAACGACTACGTGGTTACGCCGCCTGCCGCCGGTGATGTCGTGGCTGATGGCGCTCCGCTCTTCCTTAACGCAGCCACCATCACCAAAGACTTCGCCGGCGACGACCGTGACGCCGATGGCCTGCCGGACTGGTTCGAGGACCGCTACGACAACGGGTTCGTCACCATGGACCCGAGCAGTGACGCGGATAACGATGGCCTGACCGCGCTCAACGAGTACTGGTCCCACACCGATCCGACCGTGGCCGACAGCGACACCGTTCAGCTGCCTAACCCGGCTGCCGGGGACAACGTGGGCGATGGGGCCGAAGACGCCGACGGTGACAGCCTGACCAACGCGGCCGAGCAACTCGCAGGCACGCGTCCGGATCTGGCCGACACCGATGATGACGGAACGGCCGACAACACCGACACCGATCCGCTCGACGCGCTCACCCCGGACACGCCTCAGGCCCTCCAGCTGACCAGTGCAAGCGGCCACTACATGACCTTCCCGCTCGAGGATCGCTTCGCCCTCAACGTCGATTGGACCGTGGAAATGTGGGTCCAGCTCAACAGCTCCGAAACCGGAAACGGCGTCCTGATCCAGCGTGCGCTGGGCAGCGATGGCGTCAACTACGAGTTGGGCATCAGCGCCTTCCGGCCGTACGTCGCCTTCACCGTCGCGGACGGCGTCGAGCAGCAGCTCGTCGCAACCGATGCCCTGACGGCCGATGTCTGGTACCACGTTGCCGGCGTCTACTCCCAGGGCGCCCAGTCCCTGACCCTCTATGTGAACGGTGCGGAAGTCGCCGTCCAGAACGTTGGGGCTTTGAACCCGGTTGCCTACGGCGAGCAGGCCGTCACCCAAGTCATCGGCTCTGATATCGACGGCACGATTGACGAAGTCCGCGTCTGGAGCGAGGCCCGCACAGAGGACGCGATCAGCAGCCTGTACGCCACAACCATCTCCGGCTCCGCATACGCCTCACTCGTCGCGTACTACCGCTTCGACGATGGCGGCGCAAGCGTCCAGGACTTCGCCGGCGCCTACGACACCGACTGGACCACCAACTGGCAGCATGCGGCTAACCGCGTGAATGGCGCCGCACTGGTCACGGCCACCACACCGGTCACGGTCGACGAGCAGGATACCGATGGCGACGGCATGCCCGACGCCTGGGAACTGACCTACGGCCTCGATCCTCTCGTCGCTGCCGATGCTACCGGCGATCTCGACGGAGACGGTCTCACGAACCTGAACGAATACCTGACCAGCAACGATCCCACCGTGGTCGATACTGACAGTGACGGCCAGGATGACGGCATCGAGGACTTCGACAACGATGGACTCAACAACCTGCAGGAGCAGGACGTCTATGGCACGAACCCGGGCCTGGCGGATACCGACGATGACGGCATCAACGACGGCAATGAGATCATTGGTGACCACGATGCGGACACCACCCGTGTTGCCGCCAATATCACCAGCCCGCTCTACAGCATGGGCCGCGTGGATCCGGTCACGGATGAAGCCACGCCGGACTACAGCTTCGATCTCAGCCAGGTGAGCGGAACAGCCTACGCCAGCGGGATCCGCCTCCCGGACGGCCAGCGCTTCAACCGCAATGGCGGCTCCTGGACCTTGGAGGCATGGATTCGTACCGATCTCGATATCGACGGTGGTGGCGTGGACCGCGGCGATGACGACGGCGGCGCTATCCTGTCCTACCAGGTCGACGGCCGAACCGCCATGGAAATCGGCTTGAACGGGAATGAACGTCCCTACGTCACCTACGACTCGGTTTACGGTCGCACCTACACCGCCGGTGGCGACGATGCCGCGGTTACCGCGTTTGCCAACGGCGAATGGCGCCACGTGGCCGGTGTCTATGATGCCCAGGCCAACTCCCTGACCCTCTACGTTGACGGTATCCTCTCCTTCTCCCAGATCGTGCTCGAAGCCCCGATCACCGGAACCGGTGATCTCTACTTCGGCGGCAAGGGCAGCGGGAACGCAGCCGACCGCCTCAGCTACGGTCTCCTTGATGAGGTGCGCGTCTGGACCACAGCCCGCACGCAGGCGCAGATCGAAGCTGCCCGTGACACCATCGTTGAAACCGGCGTCGGCGGCCTCAACGCCAACTACCGCTTCGATGACGCCGGTCTCACCATCGAGGACTTTGCCCGCACCCGTCCGACCTTCGATCCTGCTGACTACGACCTCGACGCATCCGTCTACGGCGTCGGCGCCACAACCGGCACCAGCAACTGGGTCGTCACCGGCGCAACCGCCAAGGTCATTCGCGGAATCGATGACAGCGATAACGACCTGCTCCCGAATTGGTTCGAGGATGCCTTTGTCGTCGACGTCGATGATCGTTTTGACGGAATCGATTCCGATGGTGACGGTGCGATTGATGACCTCACAGGCATTTTCGCGACGCCCGAGACCAACCTGACCGACACGGTTGATAACGACAATGACGGGTTCGTTAACGATGGTGCCGGCCATCCCTACGGGTCACCCGAAACCGATCTCCCGGCCGACATTGTCGCCGCATCCGACTATGATGGTGACGGACTCAGCAGCCTCTACGAATACTACGTCCGCACCAATCCCTACGATGCCGACACCGACAACGACGGCATCCCGGATGGCCAGGAAGACTTCGACGGTGATACCCTCACCAACGCCGATGAAGAGATCCACGGCAGCGATCCGACGCTGCCTGACACCGATGACGACAGCTACAGCGATGCGGCCGAGGTCGCGGCCGGAGCTCTCCCGACCAACAGCTTGAACACGCCGGATGGCCTCGTGCATCGTGCGCTTCTCTTCCCGGGGGCAGCAACAGCCTACGTCAGCATGCCTCTGTCCTCACAGCACGCTGGAGCATCCTGGGCCACCGACGCGTGGGTCCACGCCGACGCAACGGTCGTCCCCAATGCCAATGATGAAGCCACCATCGTTGCTCGTGAAGTCTCCGCCGGTCGCTACAACTACCGCATGTTCCTCATCAACGACGCCGGCACGATCCGGCTTGGCGCTGAGTTCCACGACGCGGCCGGTAACGCTATCCGCGTCATCTCGGACGGCTCAGCTGGTGGCGCGGCAGCCCAGGCTGTGCCCACAGCCGAGTGGGTGCTGTTGAGCGCCGCTTTCACAGCTGCAGATGGCGCGTTGCACATTGAGATGACACCGGGAACGGACAGCCCAACGTTCGAACTCGGCAGCGTGATCACGACTCGCCGACCCGCCACGATAGGGGCTGGACCTGTCAACACCCTTGTCGGGGCCGACTACAAAGGCTACATCGCGTCCATGCAGTTCCCGGGCGCTGTCATTCGTTTCGATGATTTCACGTCGGCCGTTGATGTTGACAGCGATGGCTGGGGTGACGCCGACGACACAGGGCTTGAAGCCGGGCAGGTCGAGAATCTGCTCGCCGCCAACGACTGGACCACTGACTGGGCCAGCGGCGGCACACTCGCCGGAACGGTTACCTTCGCTGTCCTGGATGGCCAGGGCGGCAGACCCAATGCCTTCGCCGAGGACACCACCGACACGGATGGGGACGCCATCGGTGACACCTGGGAAACCGAGTACTTCGGCAACCTGACCACGGCCTCGATGGTTGCACCTTCCGCTGGCCAGCTCTTCTACACAGTGTCTGACTTCGACGGTGATGGCCTCTCGGACTGGTTTGAGTACCTGGCCGGAACGAGCCCGATCCTGGCCAGCCCGGGCGACCTGAACGCGAATCCTGACGGGGACGGCCTCACCAACATCGAGGAGCAGGGCCTGCTCTACGCGATCGCCGGAGGTCTTTTCCGTACCGGCAACAATGCCGTCGCCGCAACCACTGATGTTTACCAGGCCCTGGCCATCAGTGACCCGGACGATGTGGATACCGATGATGACGGCATTCTGGACCATGTCGAGCGCGCGGCCGGAACCAACCCGAACGACTCCCTGAATGGGCCCCTCACCGCAGCCAACGGCGGATTCCCCGCCATCGGCAGTCAGCCGGTGTTCACCCGCAACCTGGTGCTTTCGCTGCCTGCTGTCACGGCATACGCTCGTAGCGACCAGGGCCAGACGCTTGGTCGCTACATCGCACACACACTGCAGCTGTGGGTCAAGCCGGATGCGAGCAATGACGGCCAGACCAGGACCATTCTGCGACACGACCTTGAGGATGGGAGTTTTGACTACGATCTGCGCCTTGTTGACATGGTGCCGCAGCTCCGTTGGGTGGCCGAAGGTGGCGCCATCCAGACTCGGACGTTCGCCGCCGTCGAACTCGAGGCAGCCAAGTGGACCAACCTTAGCGTCAGCATGGACATGGATGCGGACGCCCCCGTCTTGACCATGTACGCGATGACAGACGGCATTGTTACCAATCAGACCTTCGACATGACCCCGCTGCCGGCTGAAAGCTACTCCGGAGAGAATGCCAACGCATTCGGTCAGTTCTATTTCGGTGATGCTCTGGGTAGTTCGTTCGTCGGGAGCATCGACGAGTACCGCACGTCCTACGCGGCGCTGGCCGAGAACGTCCTGTACGGAAACTGGTCGCCGACCAACACTCGTCCCGCCACGGGAACCATGGGCGGAGCAGACCTCAGCTCGGGGTCGCACGGCGTCAACTGGCGCTTCGACGACGGTCAGTACACCGTCGCAGCCCATGACGCACCGACCGGGGCCGAGCGCTTCAATCTCACGCAGTTCGACTCACACCTCATGCTGGGCCAGGGGTTGGGGCAAGCGGAGAGCCAGACACGCGCATGGACGATGGAGACCTACAGTGGGGCCACGATGACCGCTGTCGGCTCTCTCAAAGTGACGGACGAAACCTACGAGTACCTGAGTGAAGACTCCGACAACGACGGCATTGCCGACCACTGGGAATTGCGCCATTTCTTCGTGCTGACCACCACAGACGGCACGGGGGATGCAGACAGTGATGGCCTGACGGACATTTACGAGTACTTCGCCGGAACCGACCCGAATGCACCGGATTCCGATGCCACCGTTTACGGCGGGACGGCGGGTGTGCTCGATGTCGACGAGAACCCGGATGCGGGCGTGGGCGACACGCTCACCAACATCCAGGAGCAGAACTACGGCACCGATCCGTTGGCCGCCGACACCGATGACGATGGTAACGACGACGATGCGGAAGTCGCCGCGGGTACCGATCCGACCGACAGCCGTGACGCCCTCACGCTTCGCGCAATGGACTTCAACCACGCGAATGACACCGTCACGATCGCTCTCAACGCCGCCCAGACGAAGCTCAACCTGACCACGTTCACGGTTGAGACGTGGGTCAAGCCGGCGGTGGTCAATGTCGCCCAGACGTTCGCGGTGAAGAACAGCGACACCGATGTGAACTACGCCATCGGGCTCAGTGTGACCGGGCAAGTGATTTTCACGGTTGGTGACCAGACCCTCACGGCCGTCCCGGCCAGCGCCCTGCTCGCTGCCGAGTGGAGCCACATCGCTGCCAGCAGCAATGGCACGACGCTCACCTTGCGCGTCACCAAGCCCGATCCGGATCAGGTCTCTGCGGCCAATGCCACGGTCACCTACACCAACACTGCGGCTCTCGCCTCCCCGACCCCGACTGACAACGGCACCTTCGTCCTCGGCGGCACTTCCTTTGTCGGACGTCTGGACGAAACCCGCGTGTGGAGCACCGTCCGCTCGGTTGACCAGCTCAACACCAACCGCAATGCCATCCTGGACGGCACCGAAGCCGGACTCGTCGCCTACTATCCCTATGACGATGCAGGCGTCACCGTTGAGGACTTCACCGCCCGAAATGACTGGGATCTCGCCGGCATTCGCTCGAATACCGATGGTGGCGACCCGACCTTCGAGGCCGACAGCCCGAACAGCCTGATCGACGGCGACAGCGATGACCTCGACGACACCTGGGAGCTGGCGAACTTTGGTGACCTGACCACCAGCGATGGTACTCAGGATGCCGACAGTGACGGGGTTAACGACTTGTACGAATTCCTTGCCGGTCGTGACCCGAATGTCGCCCAGGCTGCCGACACCCACAGTGACGGTGACACCCTCACCGACGAGCAGGAACAGGCCGCCGGAACCCACCCGGATGTCGATGACACCGATGACGATGGCACCAACGACGGTGCCGAGCTCGCCAACGGCACGGATCCGCTGGATTCGCTGAGCCCGCTGCGCAACGGCGTCCTGGCACTCGCGGACACCAACGTGATGACCGTTGCCCTCGGGCCTGTGCTCGGCGGCAGTGCGACCGTCGAAGCCTGGATCAATCCCGCTGCTCAGACCGGCATCATCCTGCGCAAGGACAATGTGGCCAGCGCCACCGACGACCTCGTCCTGGAACTCGTCGCCGACGGCGATCTGAAGGTCACCTACCGCGTGACCGATGACACCACCAAGACCGCAACTCTCGACAGCAACATCACGATCACCGAGGGATGGGTCCACGTGGCCGCGGTCATCGATTCGCCTGACGGCACGGACGGCGTGCTCAACCTGTACGTCTACCGGCCCGAGACCGGCCTGACCGAGGTCGCTACGGCCGACCTGAACGGCGTGCTGGCCGGCGGCTCCGGCGCCCTCGAGATCGGCGCAGCCGCCGCAGGTGACGGCTTCCAGGGCCAAATTGACGAACTGCGCATTTGGAGCGACGCCAGAAGCGCGGCCGAGCTCGCCGCCAACCGTGCCGCAACGCCTCCCGCCGGTTTCGATCTGGTCGCTCATTACCGTTTCGATGATATGGGTAGCGCCTCGGCCGAGGAGTTCGCCGGAAATCGGTTCAATGACCCGGCTACCCTCGCGGACAACGCTGAGTTCGCCGGAACCCCCGCGAACCTGATGACCGCTTTGGCGGCCGCCAAAGAGTCGGATGCGACCTTCACCTACCTTGACGCCGACGCCGATGGCGACGGTATGGCCGACCTGTGGGAGAACATCCACTTCGGCAACACCACCACGGCCACGGCCGCCAGCGATGCTGACGGCGACACGATGACCGATCTCTACGAGTTCCTCCTCGGATGGGACCCGCGTGTTACCAACCCGCAGACCGACCTTGATGCAACGGCCGATGCCGATGGTCTCTCCAACATCGATGAGCAGAACTACGGCTCGGACCCGAACGTCACGGATACGGACGATGACGGCGTTCTCGACGGCCCGGAAGTGTTGGCTAACACCGACCCGGCTGACAGCCGCAGCCCCTTCACGTTGCGCGTCCTTGACTTGGACCCCGGTGACGTCGTGACTGTAGACGTCAACCAGGCCCAACAGAAGCTGAACTTGCCCACCATGTTCACGATCGAGGCCTGGGTCCGCCCGGAGGCCTTGGCTGACAACTCAGTGATCCTGTCCAAAGCCAGTGGGGCTGACATCAACTACCAACTGGCCTACGATGCTGACGGTGATGTTACGTTCACCATCGGCGACCAGACCGTCGAGCTCGGAACGGACGCCCGCATCGGTGCCGCTGAGTGGAGTCACATCGCGGCCGTCAGAACAAACACCACCACGCTCGCGTTGATGGTCTACACGCCTGACGCCGACGGCGAGTACCAGACGTACAGCACCCAGTACACCTCGATCGACCTCGCAAGCATCCAGCCCAGTGATGATGGTGCCTTGACGATCGGTAGTGCCGCCTTTGACGGGCGCCTTGACGAAGTGCGCATCTGGGATACCTCCTGGAGTTTCAACGCGATCGCCTCCAACCGTGATCAAGTCCTGGCCCGTAACGCGGCCAGTCTCGTTGCCTATTACCCGTTTGACGACAGCGGCGCAACGGTTGAGGACTTCACCGCACCCAACGACGCTGACCTGGCCGGTGCCTTCACCAACACACCCACATTTGTCGCCGATGCCGGTGCCCTCACCGACGCAGACACTGACGCCGACGGCATCGATGACCAGTGGGAACTGCAGTACTTCGGCGATTTGGCCACGGCCGGCGCTGCCAGCGATTTCGACAGTGACGGGGTTAACGACCTGAACGAATTCCTCGCCGGCCGTAATCCGACCACGATCCAGCCAGCCGATACCAACAGCGATGGTGACACCCTCACCGACGAGGAAGAGCAACTCGCCGGGACCAACCCGGGCAATGCGGACACCGATGATGACGGCGTCGACGATGACGACGAAGTCCACGCCGGCACGGATCCGCTGGATGCCCTGAGCCCCCTCACGAACCGCGTCCTGGCTCTGACCAACGACAACACCGGCAATGCGGTCGCCAACGTCGGCCCCGTGCTGAACGGTGACATGGCTGTCGAAGCCTGGATCAAGCTCGATGACACGGATGACGACGGTACCATCGTCCAGCAGGTCAACAGCGACACCACCGTCGCCTACAAGCTGGCCCTGCTCAATGGTGATGTGGTCTTCACCTACACCACGCAGGACGGCCAGACCCACACCGACACCATGGACCTGAACGGCAACGAGATCACCCAGGCCGACGGCTGGGTGCACGTTGCGGTCGTCACTGAGTATCCGTCTCCTGCGGACGGCACGGTCACCGCGTTGGTCTACAAGTCGGCCACCGGCCTGGAGTACACCGAACAGTGGGCAGCCCGTGGCGCACTGGTCGCCGACGGCGGCCCGGTCACGGTTGGTCCGGCCACCGCTGACGACGCCGAATGGCTGGATGCCTCTATCGACGAGCTCCGCGTCTGGAATACGGCGCCTACGGCTGCGTTCATTGCCGGTAACCGGTTCCTCCCATTCACGGTCGTGGATCCGCAGCTCACGGCCTACTGGCGTTTCGACGACGGCGGAACCACCGCGGAGAGCCTGCTGAATCCCTACAACGCCGCTGTCCCGACGGACGCCGCACTTGACACCGAGCTAACCCGCGGCGGCACCGCAACGGTTGCGGACATCGCGGACGCACAGGACGACAGCGAGACCTATACCTACCTCGACGCCGATGGCGATAACGACGGCATTGCCGATTTCTGGGAATTCCGCCATTTCGGCGGCATCGGCACGGCCACAGCCACCAGTGACAGCGACAGTGACACGATGACCGACCTGTACGAGTTCCTGCTCGGCTGGGATCCCCGGACCACCAACTCGCAGGCCAACCTGGATGCCGCAGGCACGGATGCTGACGGTCTCTCAAACATCGATGAGCAGACGTACGGCACCGATCCGACCGTTGCCGACACCGACGATGACGGCACCAACGATGGTGCGGAAGTCGCAGCCGGTACAGATGGCACCGACAGCCGCAGCCCGTTCGCCCTGCGTGTCATGGACTTCGACGCGGGTGACACCATGACGGTGCCGTTGAACGCGCAGCAGCACCAGAAGTTGGCACTCACAGCCAGCTTTGCCATTGAGGTCTGGGTGAAGCCTGACGTGTTGGTTGATGGCGGCGTCATTTTGAGCAAGGCCAGCGGCGACCAGAAGAACTACGAGCTCTCGTTTGATGCGGATGGCGATGTGAGCTTTACGGTTGGTGATCAGACGTTGACTAGTGCTCCGGCTGCCCGGATTGAGGCGGGGGAATGGAGCCATATCACCGCTCGTCGCCTCATCGACCAATTCGAGCTGGTGGTGCACAGGATGGACGAGGCCGGGCTCTACCAGGCGCACTCCGTGACGCTGACCCCGCTGCCGAATCATGATGCTGCTGACCCGACTCGCGTCTTTATCGCTGCGCCGAGCGATGAAGGTGATCTTGTGGTTGGGTCTGCCGCCTTTGATGGGCAACTTGATGAGGTCTACATCTACAACACAGGTGTCTCGCGGAGCATCCCATTCGAGGTCGGTCTGCAGACAGGCGCCAACTACTACGCCTACTACCCCTTCGATGACGCTGGCGCCACGGTCGAAGACGTTACATCTCCGAATGATTGGGACGTCGACGGAGAACTCGCCAACACTGATGGTTCGGATCCGACTTTCGTCCTCAGTGCAGGAGGCCTGGTGGATGTCGACACCAATGGTGACGGTATGACCGACGGTTGGGAGCTGGCCAACTTCGGCTGGGACTTGACGGCTGTCACCCCAGGTGGCGACCCGGACTCTGATGGCTTGACGAATCTGTACGAATACTACGCCGGAACGGACCCGAATGTGGCCCAGAGTGAAGACACCGACACCGATACCGACGGCTTGACGGATCTTGTCGAGCAGTCGATGGGTACGCACCCGAACGACACCGATACCGATGATGACGGCGTTGCGGACGGGGTCGAAGTTGCGGGCGCAAACGGCGACACACCGACCAATCCGCTGGACAGCCTGGATCCGCTCAAGAACCGAGCGCTCACGATCGCGGGCGCTGCGAACTACGCGTTTGCGACGCAGACCGGCTTCGGCGGCGGCGCCGGCCAGCTGACCTTCTCGGCCTGGCTCGATCCGAACACTGGCGCGGCGGTCACCGGCGTGATCCTGCGTGGCGTGGATGCCGCGGACAACACCAGCGTCTTCGCCCTTGAGCTGGATGCCGGTATGCTGAAGTTCACCTACACCAGCCGCTCCACGACGCCCGCAACCAACTCGGTGACGCTGACCGACACGGATGGTCAGATCAGCAACGACGACGGCTGGGTGCACGTGACCGCTCGTGTGATCAACGGCGAGGCCGTGCGTCTCTACGTCTGGCGCAATGGTGAAGACGTGGTTCAGACCTTCGACGGTCTGGGCGACATCGCCATTCCGGATGGCATTGCGCTGTACGTTGGTGACGCGCCTGTGGTCGCCGGTGGCACGGCCAGCTCCCTGGTGGGCCGGATCGATGAAGTCCGTGTGTTTGCCAATCCCGCTGGAATCACAGATGCTGCTCTCCAGGCAGAGCGCTTCGCCGCTGACAGCACCTCGGGTACCCTCTACACCTACTTCCGGTTCGATGACTCCGGCAACACCGCCGAGGACTTCGCTAACCGGATCACGCCGCTGGCGAACCTCGTGACAAACCTGCCGTTCGCCCTCGACGTCACCGCTGCAGCAGTGGCCGACGTCGACGACACCGACGGCCTCGACGAGACGTTCGACTACCTGTCGGCCGACGCCGATGGTGATGGCATTGCCGACCTCTGGGAAACGAAGTGGAACGTCGCCGCGACCGCCGCCAGCGACAACGATGGTGATGGTCTTAACGACCTCACCGAGTACTGGCTCGGACTGAATCCGCTGCAGACTGATGATGCGGACGCGATCCTGGCGTTGGACCCGGACAGTGACGGCACCATCACTGAGCTTGAGCAGCTCGCTGGAACCAATCCCGCGGTGGCCTTCAGTGTCGCGACGGCAAGCGATCCCGATGTGACTGCTTTCCGCGATGCCAACGACAACCCGCAGGATGTGACGTGGACCGACCTTGATGGCTCACACGGCATCAGCGCCGGGGATCTGATCCACGTCTTCTTCACCGAGACGGTTCAGTCCGTCCAGGTCGAGGACCTGACGATCAGCGGCGGCCGCAGCCTCGGCACGGGCGCCACCGTGACGCCCAACGGCACGACCATTGACATCATCGTCGGCACCGACGCCACGGTCCTGCCGACCGACACGATCACCGTGGGCGAGGGCGTCCAGGATGTGGCGGGTACGCACCTTGAGCCGAGTGCCGGCGATGACGACAACCCGGTCACACTGTACGACGATCTCGAGCCCTTCGTGGTTCAGGCCGTTTACACGGATGAGAACACCATCGGCGTGGACGCCGGCGATGTGCTCACCATCACGTTCGGTGAGCCCATGAACACGGGCACGGTCCTGACCGGCGCCGACTTCCTGCTCAACGGCACGGCCGATGCCAATGTGTTCGGCACAGCCAACGTGGTCTACGACTGGAGTGTCGATGGCCTCACTTTGACCATCACCATGGGCACGAACCCGACCCTGGCTCAAGGCGCGACGCTGGCCATGGCCGGCACGAGCGTCACGTTGGTCGATCCCGCTGGTAATGCCGGTGACCCGGCTGCCACCACCCGCATCGTCGTCTCCACCTCCGACTACAGCGTGGCCGCCATCGAGCGCACCGCTGACGAACGCCTCCTTGATGCGCCGAAGGCCATCGGGTACGCCTTGTTCTCGCTGAACCTGAGCCAGAACGAGGCCGGTGAGCAGCAGATGCTCTCCAGCGTGACTGTCCAGCGCTCCGCCGGCA
>Ga0209045_1000230_pt1 | contig 70351 bp, 37 predicted proteins | sample SaaInlLV_10m_DNA_4_FD_184664 | JGI IMG/M metagenome (GOLD analysis project Ga0209045, IMG submission 184664) | Marine microbial communities from expanding oxygen minimum zones in the Saanich Inlet - Saanich Inlet SI072_LV_200m_DNA (SPAdes) (version 2) | ecosystem: Environmental > Aquatic >...
AGTGGACTGTCTCGAAAGACACGCGCTGCCCTGCGCAAAAGACCGGCTCCAATCGAGATCGCGCTGCACATCCTCAAGAACACCGCTTGATCCAACCGAATTCTGCGCTCAAAGAACGGTCTTGTTGGTCGCGTCCTCGATGACATCCCTCTCGGTCCGGAAGTCGAAGACGTTCTCCAGAGGCTCAAATGGGACTTCTCGTTTGAGGGACCAGAACGCGGCGTTTGCGACCTGTCGTCTCCCTGTTCTGGGGAACCGAACAGAGCGGATGTGGGTGCTGCTTGTGGACAGTGTCGCCCAGAGATTGGTGCCACGGGAAGGACCGATGGTATCGCCGAGGGTCGTTCGCAAGAAGTCGGGCATTTCCGGCGCGTCCCAGCCGAGTCCAGGCGGAAGGGGAATGCGCTGGTAGGTGAGGACCTCGGGAGGGCGTCCCGCGTTGTGACGGACGCTCGCGACAAAGAGGTCGTCGGGGCTAACATGGATCCCGGTTTTGGTCGCGCGCTGTGTCTTCATACGGTGGTGGGAATGTACCGATTCTGTAGGTACTCTTCAACCGGGAAGGCATTCTGCCTGGACGGGCCATGGCAGGGCTTCGGGACGGGCGGCTGGAAGCGAGCGCACGCACACTCACCCAAGGATGGCGCTGCCGGAGTTCAGGAAGATGCCCCGCAGATTCATCTGGAGCTGTTCCGGATTCGTCGCCTTTTCCAGGGCCAGTTCTTCGGTGATGTGCCCTTCGTTTACGAGTTTCAGGAGACACTGATTGAAGGACATCATGCCGTCACGTTCACCGGCTTCAATTGCGCTTGCCAGCTTGTCGAGCTTGTCCTCCTCCAGGAGTTTGCGGATGATCGGTGTCTTTATCATGATCTCGTTTGCGGGAACCACCCCGGACCCGCTGGCTTTGGGCACCAGGCGTTGGGAGATGATGGCATGCAAGTTCTGAGCCAGAGAGAGACGGACCTGTTCACGTTCGCTTTCCTCGTAGAAATCCAGTATGCGCTGCACGGACTGCGACGCATTCGATGTGTGCAGGGTCGACATGACCATGTGGCCCGTGTCGGCTGCGGTAAGGGCTGTATCGAAACTGCGTCTGTTGCGCATCTCCCCAACGACGATGACGTCGGGGTCCTGGCGCAAGGCATGGATCAGGGCCGAGTCGAAGGATGAACAGTCCGGGCCCACTTCGCGTTGCTCAAAGATGCAGTTGCTGTCCCGGAAGTGGTACTCGATGGGGTCCTCGATAGTGATGATGTGGCGGGAGAGGTTCGTGTTCATGTATTCCAGCATCGCGGCCAGGGTGGTCGATTTGCCGGAGCCGGTTGTGCCTGTAACGAGGATGATTCCACGTTCGGCCTCTGCGATCTCCGAGATCACCGGTGGGAGTCCCAACTGTGACACATCCGGGACTTTGGCCTTGATGTGCCGGTAGGTGAGGGAAACAAGACCTCGTTGCCGGTGGAGGTTGACACGGAACCGACCTACGTCGTCCTCCTGGTGGGCGAAGTCCGCGTCGCCGTGTTCGTCGTAGTTCTTCAGATCCTTATCCGTGCAGATTTCCTGCAGGAGTTGATCCATGAAGGCCTGGTCGGGAATGAAGCCTTCGATCTCGGTGAGTTGCCCATCGACGCGCAGGACAACGGTTGAGTCCTGGCGGACATGCCAGTCAGAGGCACCCGCTTCGACCCCCATTTCAAGGACATCGTGTAAGCACGACATGGCCATGGTAAGGCTTCCCACTACTCGGACGTAACACAGTTTTCGACGCGCGGCCCGTTAAGCCCTTCTCGCGAGGCCGCCGCACAGAGTATAGAATCAGATTGAGCGGTTTACAACGAGGGGCTCCGTTCCGTTGTGGTTGCGCTGCTACCCGAAATCGTGTGGTTCGGCCATCTTCCGGCGGAAGTGCTCTGCGGCTGAGGGGCGGTGGCCATCGGCACGTGTTCGGGCATGGTCCTCAGTGATGATGGGTGCCTCTTCGTCCAGTCCGGATGGGGACACACTTTCGTGTAGCGCCCACTGGTGGAGGCGTTCCCGCAGGCCGTTGAGCTGAGGGGCTGCCGCGGGATTCCTGAAGAGGTTTTCCATTTCGAGTGGGTCGTGCTGGAGGTCGAAGAACTGGGAGTGCCTGCTGTCTTGATGGAGGAGGAGTTTGTGGGTTCTTGAGCGCGCCATGTAAACCTGTCCATGCCGGTCCTCAGTGTATACGACATCTCTACCGGGCGTGCCGGCGTCCAGCACCAGTCCTTTCATGGTCGCAGGGACCGCCAGGCCTGCAGTGCTGAGCAGTGTCGGTGCTGTGTCGACCACGCTGACCAGAGCATCGACCTCGGCCCCCGCATCTCTGTTTGCGGGGTACTTGATGATCATGGGCACGCGCACGAGTGGATCATACATGTGATTTCCCTTGAGCAGCAGGTGGTGGAAGCCCATGTAGTCACCGTGGTCACTGGTGTAGACGATGATCGTGTCCTCGTAGAGCCCCGCGGCTTTCACGGCGCCGATGATCTTGCCGACGTGGTCATCGATCTGGGAAATGGTGGCGTAGTAGCGGGCCATGGCGAGGCGCAACTTCTGTTCCGTGAGTTCAGCATGGGGGAAGTAGCCGGGATTGTACGCAACATCCTCCGGGAGGCATGTGTCGCGCCAGCCGGGCAGAAGTTTGAGTTCCTCGGGATCGTACATGTCTGCCCAGCGCCTCGGTGGGTCAAAGGGGTGATGAGGCTTGATGAAGCCAACCATCAGCAGATTCCCGCCGCTCTCCCATGTCTGCACCTCCTCCAGGGCTCGTTCCCCGATCCAAGTGGTCGAGTGGTGCTTTTCGTCCAGGTCAGAGACCATCGCTCCCACAGACTCCCAGTAGACATCCGGGGCGTCCTTCCTGTAGTCGCGGACCTGGTCCATCAGATCAACCCGATCGCAGAGGCCTTCAACCATAAGCCAGCGGTGGTAATCGTCGTCATAGCGCCCCGGGCCATGCTGCTCGGCGAGGAGCATGTCATCGAAGCCAAGGTCCAGGTAGGTTGGGGTGAAGTGCATCTTCCCTACCGCCTTCGTGTGGTAGCCGGCCTGTTGGCAGGCCCGGGGGAGAGTGGGCAAGCCTGAAGGGATGGTGGAGTGGTTGCTCCAGCCCAAGTGTTGGCGGGCATACAGGCCGGTCAACAGCGAGTAACGGGATGGGGTGCAGACCGGGTAGGGGCAGAACGTATTGCGGAAGAGCACTCCATCCGCGGCCAGGGCATCGATATGTGGTGTCTGAACGTTGGGATCGCCGTAACAGCCCAGGCAGTCGGCTCGGTGTTGGTCAGCGTGAATGATGAGGATGTTCGGCCTTGCGTCTGTCGTCAATGGGAGGCTCCTTTGGCGCGGGTTCGCTGCGGCTCGAGTTCGTGTATGATGATAGTCTTCGTCCTGAGCGAGATCAAGGCTGAGCAACGGCGGTGTTCATCGACTCAGGTTGATTCACTGCAGTTCTCGGCCTATGCTCCAGAACGACTTGTCACCAGCCCCTGCATCCGAGGGGGGCTGGACGGCCTCAGAACGGAGAACCGCAGAAGGAGAGGGTCAATGCGTTACGAGCTGATGTTACCGTACCAGATCCGCAGAGCGATCGACGAGAAGTGGCCGGTGATTCTCCCACTTGGTGTTCTGGAGTACCACAGTGAACACCTTGGTGTCGGCATGGACACGTTGGCCGTCATCAAAGCCGTGGAGCTGTTGGAACAGGAGATGGACTTGGTTATTCTCCCCTCGTTCTATTACGGGGCTTCCAGCTTCGCCGTCGAGCCTCCCGAACGGAATGGTTCGGTGCATGTTGATTCCGCGGTCCTGGCACCGTTTGCCGAGCAGATGTTCCTGGGATTGCTGCGGGTTGGATTTCGCAATGTGCACTTCTTCATCCATCACCAGTCCGAAAACTTCGCCGCTGGCATGCCGACGGATTTGGCGTTCAAGTTCGCGGCTCGCCGGGCGATCTTCGACTTCCTGGAGGCGGAACGTGGGGAAGGCTGGTGGGGTGACAACAGCATGTCGGACTACTATGCCAGCCACGAGGACGGGGACAATCCGTTCAACTGGGTCCAGGGCCATCCGCTGATGGACGCGGATATCATCAGTCAGTACCCGTTTGATCATGCCGGCGAAGGAGAGACGTCTCTGATGATGGCTCTCTGTCCCGAAGCCGTTGATATGGCGCACTACTCGAGTGAGAAGTGGTACGTTGAGAGCGCTGCCCGGGCGAGTAAAGAGCTGGGAGAGAAGGGACGAGACCTGATCCTGGCCCACATGCGCCGCTGCCTGGGGGTGGATGGCTGAGTATGGGGGCTCTGCTGTTTCGCGTTGCCTGTCAGACCTATACCTGGGAGATGCTGGGGCCGGCCTGGCGGGGCAGCGCAACCGACATCTTGGACTGGATCGCCGATGCCGGGTATGAGGGCATCGAGATTACATCCAGCATGATCGGTGAGTTCGCAGACCGTCCCTTGGCCTTCGCGCGTGCCCTGAAGATCCGTTCTTTGGCTCTCTGCACGTATTCGTGCAGCACGGGGTCGGGTTTTACGGACCCAGCGTGTGCCGACACGGACCTGGCGGCCGCTCGCGACGCCATTCGGTTCGTTCGGCATTTCCCCGGCGCTCGCCTTCAGCTCGGAAGTGCGCGTGACACAGGAACCGGGACCGCTGAGATCCAGCTTGCCCGTGCGATCGCGTTCTACAACATGGTTGGGGAAATGGCGTATGAGTCGGGCATCGCGACTCACGTCCATCCGAACTCCGTGCCCACGTCTCTGCTCAAAACAGCGGGGGCCTACCGGCAGTTGGTTGGGAGGCTGGACCCTCGGTTCGTGGGGCTCGCACTGGACACGGGCCATGTCGTGCGGGGTGGACAAGATCTTCGGTCTTGTCTGGGGGCTCACGTCGAACGTCTGGTGCATGTGCATGTCAAAGACGTGACCAGGGACGGGCACTGGATCGGCCTGGGAGAAGGGGAGATCGACTTCCAGGCTTTCTTCCGCGCCCTTCGACAGCAGGGGTACGAGGGCTGGATTGTCGCCGAAGAGGAATCCGAGACCGCACGGGAAGACGGCGCCGGGGCTGTTCGCCGGAACTTGACGTACCTCCGAGGGATTCTGAGAGCAACAGGTGACTGACATCTGAGTGTCAGTCACCTGTTGCTCTCAAGCCAGCAATCATCGGTGGCACTTGTGTAGATCCAGGAACCCGCTCCTGCGCCCCCCTTCGCTGAGTCTCGGTTCTCAGATCACGGTGCTGAAGGGGGGAGGTAGACGTCTACGCCCATGGCTTCTGGCTCGTGAGAATAGATCCAGTAGCCTTCGTTGCGCCGGAGTCGGTTGCCGACGGCGGGGGCGTAACCTGCGCCGGTCCAAGCATGGACTGTTCCAGGTGACCACACCGGCTCACCAGTCTCTCCGGGGCCCACGGGGGCGATCAGGTTCCATCCCGGATTGACGGGCGTGCTTGTCTCAACCGTGGGTAGTCCTAGGATCAGAACGGGGGTCGGTGGCGCGACGGGGCAGTAGAGCCAGTAGGCCGTGAATGGGGCAGCCGTCTGGGCTGCTTCATAGCCTCCGATGGCTGGAATCCACTCCCACACTGGCCCCAAGAACGCCGCTCGTCCTGTGTCAGGATCTTCGAGCAGCTCGGCGAATGTCGCTGAGCCGGTGGCGAATGGCAGAGAAACGAGATTCCATCCGCTCTTGAGATGAATCTCGGAGGCGTGGAAGCCGAGGTCAAGCAACAGCGTGGCAGGAGCTGACTCGGCACCAGCGGGGTCGACAGCCTTCAGCGTGAGCCAGTCACTGTTCACGGCATCCTCGTCGGCCGTGTAGGTCAGCGGGTAGTCGCTGCCGGTCAATGGTTGGTCCAGGGCGATGATGCCCGCCTCGGCGTCGATCATCGTGCCCTGGGTGAGGCCAGCGGCGATGACGAGGCTTACCTCGACCAAGGGGTCGTTATCGACGTCCATGACCCGGATCGTGGCGCCAGCGTCGGCAGATACGCTGATGGTGGTGGCGGTTGCCCCGGGGGCAAGGCGCAGAACGTCGTCGATGATCAGCACCGGCGGATCGTTGACCGCCTCAATGGCTACGGTCACGCTTGCTTCCAGGGAGTCGTCGGTGCCGTCCGAAGTCTGGATGGTGAACGTCTCGGGTAGCCCGTCGGGGCTGAAGTAGTCCAGGTTGGGTGAGAAACGGAGGGTGAAGACATTTGCCGTGCTCCGTTGATCAAGCAGCGCCACCGTGCCGTTCGCTGGTTGGCTGAAGACGAGGCCGAGCGGCTCGCCAGCATCCACGTCGTTCACGGTGACCGCGATGTCGACGTCCGTGTCCTCGGCCGTGGTCTGGGGGGCAGGCTGGATGATCTCGGGGGGAGTATTCCCGATGGTCTGGGCGGGGGACGCGATCCACTCGGAGGCGAGGCCGAACGCAACGGCTCGGGCCTCCACGTGCCAGGTCTCATTTTTGGCGGTGGCGGCAGCGGGGAGCGTGGCGCTGTTCAGGCCGTTTTCCAGGGCCTCGCCGCGGTACCAGCGGAACTCAGCGGTCGGTGTATCGCCGTCCGGGTCGCTCATGGTTGGCGTTGCGGTCAGATCATGCACGGTTCGTGCCGTCTCGGGGGTCAGCGACACCAAGGTTGCGACTGGTGCCCGGTCCACGTTTTGCACAGCCACTGTGGCGGTGTCGGGCGCGGTCACGGCGTCGCTGCGCGAGTCCGTGACCTGGATGGCAAGCTCGTGCTCGGGGGTCGGCGTCGTGTTCGAGGCCACTTCATAGCTGGGCGTCAGGACCAACGTGTGACCGTCCGCTTGATCGATGGTAGCCCAGGCCGGCACATCATCACCGACCAGCGCGAAACGAAGCGTATCGGGGTCCGTGGCATTGCCGGTGTCGGGATCACTCACATATGGACGGAGATCGAGACGGATTTCGCCTTCCTCGGCGATCTCCTGCGCCGGAATGGGAGCCGCCCATTCCGGAATATCGTTGACTTCCTCTACGGTGACGGTGACTGTTCCGGTTGCCGACAGACCGTCGATATCGGTGCAGCGGTAGCCGAACACGTCAGTTCCGAAGAAGTTCGGGGCAGGGGTGTATTCCAGCACCGGCAAGCCGGATGCGTACTTGAACGTGACTGTTCCGGTTGCGGCCTGCTCCAGGGCGAAGGTGAGGTCTCGGTCATAGGTGTTGGCATCCGTGCCGGCGAGGACGATGGTCAACGGAGGCAGGGAGTGACCATCCACGGGGTCTAGGAGGTCCTCCGTGGTACCTGCAACCATCGTGTCGGCGACAGGCGCAACACTTGCTTCGTCGGCGAACTCCGCTCTGAAGACATCCCGGCCCGCCGCATCATCCGCCAAGGCCGCATCGGAGGGAAAGAAGACCAGGCGACCGTTCGGGGAGATCGCTCCGCGGCGCGAGTCACTATCGCCCGGGGTACCGTTCGCTGTGTGTGACAGCAGCACTTCCTGCTGTGTGTCGACATCATAGCGATATGCCTGCACAACATCGTTGTCTTCCCGCAGCATGAAAAGGTAGCGCCCTCCCGCTGAGATGAGCGGGTTGGCCGCGCCGGGGATACTCGCCGTCTCAGCGCCATCGTCCACGACGTCAACAACCACAATGCCCGTGGACGTGTCCGTGCCCATTACCTGATAGGCGAGTCGGCGTCCGTTCTGCGAAAGCGACAGTTCAGAAACAGTCAGGCTGTCTGTTACGCTGATGAGGGGTGGTTGGGGCGTGAAGGAGAACGCCCCGTTGGCATCTGCGTACCAGACGGCAATCTCCTCTTCGGACAGGGCGCAGGCAACCACCTTGCCGCTCCCGCTGATGGCCGCTGATGTCGCCGTGCTATCGATCAGCGAGGGTGTGGCCCCGGAGAGGGGCTCCCAGAGGTAGGCGCCGGTAGAGGTCGCGTAGACTACGCGTTTCCCATCTTCCGAGGTCATCAGCGATACGCCGTTGAAGTCCCCGTCGACGTTGACCTGGCGCATTTCCGCCACGTTCGGACCGTCGTCCCCGAGCGGGACAGCGAACGCGGTTGTTCCATCGGCAAACACCACCATCGTCCCGTCAGCGGAGATCCAAGGGCGCTTTTTGGTGAAGCCTCCATTGCTGAGAGAGAGTACATAGCGCGTGGCGTTGAGCACGTCCTTCACGACCAGGTCCCTGTTATTCTCGATCGTCTCCACGTAGGCCAGCCAACGTCCGTCGGCAGAGAAAGAAACGCGATTGCTCGTGCTGTAGGGGGCCCGAAGAACCTTGTCAAGCGTCTCGCAGGTGACATAGCCGTTCGAGTAATCTCTTACCTCGATGGACACTGTTCTCATTGCCGACATGCCGTGCTCGTCTTCGGCCTTGACCGTGAAGGAGAAGACGCCCCCCGTACCGGGGGTGTAGGTCAGTTCCGTGCCGGGGTTGAACCACGTGTCCGTCCCGATAGAGAGCTGGCCGCTGTCGGGAAGGGAGGTAAGGCACATCTGGACGGCGTCAGCATCAGGGTCAGTAGCATCGAGGAGAATCGTGGCCGTATCGCTTTGGTTGGTCTTGATCGTGGTGGGGACGATCACGGTTGGCGGCAAGTTGTCAAAGTGCTCGCCCAGGTCGACCAGGAAGACGTGGTCGTGCTCGTTTGGCTCACTAACCAGCACGGGTGAATTGCTCACGAAGCTCACGTATCGGCCGTCAGGCGAGATCGCGGGGTTGTAGCATGATGCCGCGCCGGTGGCTGTGTTGTTGGGAGTCAGGGGCGTGATCACGTTCCGCACCGTGTCGCAAAGCAGGATCTGGAACAGGCCGGCCGGGTTGGCTGCGAACTCGTCGGCCAGATTTGTGGCGTCGGACCGGAATGCTACAAAACGGCCGTCGTCTGACACGGCGGGATACTGCGAGTATCGATCGCCTACCCCTCCGTCGGGGCGGGTGGTTATCGTGTGTTTCTCTAAGTCGCCAGTACGTACTTTGACAATCTGACGTTGCGTGGCGGACGAGTTTTCGACGTAGTACACGTATGCGCCGTCGCCCGTCACAACCGGCTGCGCGCAGAGACCGCCCGTGTCAGCCGTCAGGTTGACCGGTTCGGCGTCGCCGACGATGAGATAGACGTCGGTGAAGTCACGATACGTGACCTTCGTCCCATCATTGCTTATGCTGGGGGACTCCAGTCCCCTGTCAGCTGCGGCCGCAATTGTCGCAACTGGTCCGAGAGATTGCCATGTATAGCCCCCCAGATCCAGTGAGAAGATGTACTTGAAGGACTGTGTCAGGATCTGAGCCTGTCCACCGGGTTCTGTCCGTGCCGAGAAAACCAAATGCGCATCGCTCGAGGTCCCGGCCAGGTAGTGGTGCTTGCTATCGGTGAGTGTGAGGTCTCCCAGCTCGAGCTGCAGGGCTCCAGAGCCACCAATGCCGCTGCCGGCGCTCAACGTCATGAAAGCGATCGTGCTGTCCGCGTGCACGGCTACCACTAAGTCCTCGGACTGCAGCACCTTGTTGACATTGTTCCCCGGCTGATCGTGCAGCCGGGTGACTTGCACTTGGCCGTGATCGTACTCGTAAGCCCCGACGTCGATCTCTCCCATGCCGATCGACAGATTCCTTGCCTTCGAAGCAAACACCACGTTACCTGCAGCGTTGACAGCGGCCGCGCGCCAGTCGTAATCGCTGCCGAGGACCATGCCGAATCCCGAACCGCTGCTGCCCAACTCGCCGTCATCCGTCCGGGACACGACCACGGGAGTACTTCCGTGTGCCAAACATGAGACAAGCAGCAGTGGGATGAACGTCAGAAGCTTGAGCGGCTCTGTTTGCATGTGATCACTACAGACCTTTGCGCGGAGATGACGACGTCGTTGGTGAGTTGCTTCTCGAGCTGGAGTGCCGGCATGCCGGTGCATGGGCACCGCGCCGGCTCGGAGGCACGCGGAACTCCCGGGGCGCGCAGGGATGACCGCTCGACTGCCAAGTTCGGCTCAGGTGTTGAGCAGGTGTGCTCAACGAACCCGCCTGGGAATAGCATCTCGACCCGCACTGACGTGGCCGAGATTGGGGCCGAAAAAAACTGGCTTTCCCGTGCTCGACGGGAAAGCCAGTCACGAGAACCAAGGCCGATAACGGACTTTTCGCGTCAGTAGGAGAACACAAGTTTGAGCTCGCCGCTCAGCCCCGAGAGGTCGAGATCCGCCAGATCTGTCTGAAGCTGACTGACTCCATAGTCGTAGCGCGCGCCGGCTTCGAGAGTTAGCTGTTCGTCGAACACAAGGCCGACTGAAACGCTGGCGTAGGCGCCCAGAACGACCTCAAGTCCATCATCGTGCAGAGTATTGCTGTAGATCGGGGTATTCGCTACATCCGTGAACGCTGCACTCTCGGTCCGTGAGACGCTGAAATCACCCAGCGTGATCGTTGGGCCGGCAGAAAGCGACACGTCCACGCATTCGCCCAGTTGCAGGTCTCTGCTGAGTCCCAAGCCGAACGTGTAGACATCCACCTCGAAATCATAGGCCACGGCGCCGGTGGCATCGACTTGATAGCCGCCGACCGGTGGTGCCAGTGGGCCGGCCCAGCCGGCGAACGTGGAGTCTATCCATTGGGCGGCGGTGCCTCCGGCCGCTGCCCAACTGTCGTCATTGCTCGTGTCATAGCGCTCGGTTGTCCCGGTGGCGGTCGCTGAGGCACCGGAATCCAGCTTGTTGACCGCAAGGCTGAGCTCCACGTCCCAGACCTCGTTGAACATTCCCGACGCTGCAAGGACGAAGCCCCTTGACGCGTCCATATGGTCATCAGCTCCACTCGCGAAGTCGACCCTGTGAAGCTCAGCGAAGTCACCGTCCGGGCTCACGGCCCCGGCCTCAACCTGCAACCCTTGGTTTACCACGTTGACGGCCAACAGGCCCGGGAGGTTTCCGGAGACGAACCCGTTTCCAGTGAAGAGGTCCGGGTTCGAAAATGCGAATCCCGTCAACTCAGCTTCACCGAAGATGCGATAGTTGGCGCCCAACTTCAGCTTCCATTCTTCGGCAGAGGCTGTGGTCGCCAGGACCATCGCCGTCACGGCAAGGCAGATTCCGCGGAGCATTTTCATTCTTACATTCTCCCTTGGGTTCTGGAACGTTTTGATGCTACTCAAACAAGGCCGTCTACTGGGGCATGTCGCCCCAGCGCTCAGTCTGGGCAAAGACGGACCCTACAAATCCGTTGCTACATAAGCGCCATTGACGACGCGCCAACTCTTACCGACCCAGGCGGACGTCGTGCCGTCGGCTGTGACAGCCCGGGCACGCACGAGGAGTAGGTTGCCGTTGACGGGTTGGAAGGCATCGGAGAGGATGATGTCATAGGCCGTTTCGCCGGTGACGCTGGCCGTCATACTCGTTGAGAGTGCTCCCAGAGAGGTGAGCAGGTAGACTCCATATGTAACGGTGTCTTCGGCCACTAAGGCCGCTGTTGCTGTCACCGTGATTTTGTCCAAAGGATCGACCACGGTAAGAACGGGGGTCTTTATCACACCCGCGGCACCGGCATCGGGAGCAACGACCGTGGCTGAATCGGACCACTCTCCCAGGTATGTGACACCGCCTACCATGTTGGTTGGCTGGATTTGGACGAAATACTCATGGCGGCCAAGCAGCGGCACACCGACGGCCAGGACATCCCCACCATTGGCCTCCGGCGCTGCGTCCGTGAAGATGCCGACTTCGGCCCTTGCGGTCATATCATACAGATAAATGTCCATGCTGGTCACAGCCGCCTTGTCGACCGTGTAATCGACCGTGACCTCCTTGTTGGCGACATCGAGGTCGAGGTCGGTGATCGTCACGCCGGGCGTATTTACGCGCAGCAGGGTTGCTGCATCGGCGTCCTCGGTAGAGCCCTGGACCTCAAAGTGAGCAGCCGGGTTGCTCCACTCCGTATAGCCATTGTCATTCTGAGCGATGACGTGCCAAAGGTACCGGCCCGGTGCAAGGGTGCCGATCAGGGAATGCTCGGGGGCCGTGGCTGTGGTGAATGACAGTTCGGGCACTTGATTGCCGAACTCGTCCTCGATGTAGATCCGGTAAGACGCGGCCCAGAGGACGGTGTTCCAGCGGAACGTAATGTCAGCTTCCCCAGACTCGTCCACGGTGGCATAGGGGGCGAGGATGGCGTCGAAGGACGCGGTGTCGCCACCGGGGATCATGCCCCATGCCGCGGTGACTACCGGGGGTTTGTCCTCAGCTGCACCGGCAATGCCTCCAACATCTTCCTGGTCAACTGTGAATTCCCAATATGCGCTCTCGTCGGGGACCCCGTCCGGGTAGTCCGGCGTCACGGGGATAATCGCGACGCCATAGGTCCCGGGGGCGGTTACCTGAACGGTCCGGACGATATCCTCGCTGGTGCTCACGGCGCCATCGTCGTTGGGCAGGAAGGCGACCAGCTCAGTCTCCATCACACTCTCGGTGGCTGTGTCCTGGAGCGCATAGATGTACCCGGCGGCTTCCGTGATCTCGGCGAAGAAGGCGTAGACGCCATAGTCCGGGGAGAAATACCCTCCAACGAGACCGTCCCGCTGGGCGGGGGCGGGGAGCTGTTCCAGAGGGGTGCCATCCTCCAAGGCGGCCATTTCCTCTTGCGTCGGTGGCCGCGCGAGGGCATCAGCACCTGTCAGGGAGTCGTACTCGACCGGGTCAAGCTGCGGGGCGGGGTCAAGGCTGTCGCCAAACTCGCCGTCGATCTCCGGCGTGACTTCAACCGTGTAGTTGCCCGGGGCCAAGCCTTTGACGGTGGGGCTGTCGGTCCAGTTGCGGCTCTGAAGGTAGTTGGCGGGCTTCACGCTCGGATCAATGGTGTAGAGCGTCACGACTTCGTTGCCCTGGTCATCGGTGATAACGATGCGATAGCTCTCGGCGTTGTCGACTGCTTCCCACTCGAGCCCCGGGAACCACGGCGGGTTACCGAGGGTGACACTTTTGGTCTTGATCGCCTGCTTGGGATCCGTGCTGTCATCGGTGGCGGTGACCTCGACAGTGACTTTATCGTCCTTCAGGAAGGCGCCGCCAACGTCACTCTTGGAGAGGAAAGCGGTATTGCCGCCGACCACCGCCGGGCCTTGAATTCGCGTTGTGATTCCCCCCTCGCGCTCGAGGGTCCATACGTACGTGTACGCAATATTGTTGCCCTCGACGTCGGTGGTGACGGAGCTCGCATTGACTACGAGCTGGTCAATCTCTTCGGGTTTGCTGAGGCTCACACTGGTCATGGTATCACGGCTGGGGGTCCCCTCACCAGTGATACGCAAGCCGCCGATGACCGGGGCGTCGTTGACGCCGTTGACCGTGACGGTCACGGTGGCCTCGTCCTCGCCGCCTTGCCCGTCGGAGAGGGTGTAATTGAAGGTGAGCAGCGCCGTTCCCTGGTCGTCCAGGGCCTCAAACTGGCCATCGGGATCGAAGGTGACTCCGGTGCCGCTGTTGGTTACCACACCATTGGCGGGCTGGGTGACCGCGGAGACGCTGAGTGCATCGCCATCGACGTTGGCCGCGCCGAACTGACCGCTGATGTCGATGTCCGTATCGCCGGTGAGGACGTCGATCGCCTTGGGGGTATCCTCGTCAGTGGCATCCTCGTCAGCGTCGGCCATTGGGGCGTCATTGACGTTGTTCACCACAATGTCGAAGGCCGCGAGGGGGGCCTGCGCGCCGTCGCCGTCGGTGAACGCGATCGCGATGTCGTTGTAGGTGCCGCCGACGTCGGCGTTGGTCGGCGTACCGCTGAGTTCGCCGGTCGCGGTATCAAAGTTTGCCCAACCAGGCTTGTTCTGGATGCTGAAGGCATCCCCTTGCGTGACCCCGACCAAGGCTTGGTCTTCCGCGTCGTCGTCCGTGACAGCGGGGGTGAAGGTGTAGGCGGCATCCTGATCGACTGAGGTGGCGGGGGTTCCGGTGATGGCCGGAAGGCTGTTGACGTCGGTCACGGTAATCATCTGGTCCGCGGTGGCGCTGGAGCCTGCGGCGTCGGTCACAGTTACCTCGACCGTGAACACTTTGTCCGCAGCGTGGGTCGAGGTGTCTTGGTCTGTCTCGATCGTGAAGGTCAGGGCGCCGGTCACACCATCGAGTACGGGCGTGGGAGTGGGCGTGACGGGGGTCCCGTCAACGGTTGCCGTCAGATTGGTGATGTTATCGGGTTGGGGGGCATGGCCCGCGTCGTCAACCTGGACGGCAACGGTGATGGTGTCGCCTTCGTTGACCGGCGACGTGGACGTGCCGTCCCAGGCGATTGCCGGGGGTTCGTTGCCAATCGTGGTCGCGGCGCTCATGAGCGTGTCCGTTCCTGCGGGAACGCGCGTGTCCGCGACCGTCACTTCAAGCGTGATCTCGTAACTGTCGCCGTCCGCGAAACCGGCGGCGTCCTGCTCTCCAACGGTCAAGGTGTCATCGTCTCCGGCACCAGCGAGGACTTGGCCGTCTTTCTTCCATACATACGTGTAGGTCAGATTCCCGCTGTCTTCAGCATCCGCGTCGTCTGCCGCGACGACCGCTTCCAAGTCTTCGGGAACCAGCGGCGCTGCGGTTCCTTGATCAACTTGTCCGATGGTGACGGACGTGATCTCGGGGTCCGTATTGACGTCTGTGACGGTGATCTTCTGCTGGGCGCTGTCGGTAGCACCCTCCGTATCCGTGACCGTGACTTCGACTGTGAATTCCTTGTCGGCTGTGTGGGTCGACGTGTTCTGGTCCGTGTCGATCGTGAACGTGAGTGTGCCGGTCGCACCATCAAGCACGGGCGTGGGAGTAGGAGTGGCCGGGGTTCCATCAACGGTCAGAGTCAAAGTGGCTATATCGTCGGCTTGGGGGGCATGGCCCGTGTCGTCAACCTGGACTTCAATCGTGATGGTGTCGCCTTCGTTGACCGGAGAGGTGGACGTGCCGTTCCAGGCGATGGTCGGGGGCTCGTTGCCGACATAGGTGGCGGCGCTGCCGGTGTCCGTGGCAGCATCACCATCGGTGACGGTCACGTCGACGGTGATCGGGTAGTGCTCCCCGAGGCCAACCTGCTCGGCTTCGGTGAGGGTGCTGGTGTTGACGCCGGTCAGGTTGCCGGTGTCCTTGATGACAGTCTCGCCGCTCTTCCATACATACGCGTAGTCGAGCTCGCCCAAGATTGTCTCTTCGTCTGAGGCCGTGACCGTGGCGGTGATATCGCCGCCGCTGAGCAGAGCGCTGTTCGGGGTGATCCCCACCGGGGCGGCGATGACCGGATCATCGTTGATCGCCGTGACGGTGATGTCGAAGGCGTCCTGGGGAGGCGTTCCACCGTTGCCGTCATCGGCTGTCACGGCGACTGCGGTTGTTCCGGCGTCAGTGCTGTTGGTGGGCGTGCCGCTGAGGGTGGCCGTGCCATCGCCATTGTCGGAAAAGGTCAACCAGTCCAAGGCCTCATCAGAGGTCAGCGTAAGGGCATCTCCTACATCGACGTCCTCGAAGGTGTTTGCCGGGATGATGAAGGAGAAGGCGGCATCTTCCGTGACGTTCGGCTGGTCCGCGATCGGGTTCGCAACGGTTGGGTCGTCATTGGTGTTGGCCACGACGACGGTGAAGCTTTGGGGAACATCCGCCGCGATTCCGTCCGAAACCGTCAGAACGACGTCGTTGTCGCCGACATCGTCGTTGAGCGGCGTGCCCGTGAGGGTGGCCGTGCCATCGCCGTTGTCCGTGAGCGTGAGCCAACCGGGCTTCGTGGTTGCCGCGATCGTGAGAATCGCACCGTTGTCGACGTCAGTCGCGGTGATGTTGTACGTGTAGACGGCATCTTCGTCGGTCGGTGTGAGTCCGGCTGGATCTGAGGTGAAAACGGGGGCGTCATTGACGCCGGTGACGGCGATGGTGACGGTGCCCGTATCGGTTACGGCGCCCTCGGTTGGGTGCGTGTAAGAGCCGGTATACGTGAAGGTGTCGGCGCCCTGCTCGCCTTGGGCAAGCATCTCGAACTGGCCATTCGGCGAGTAGCTGACCACGCCGGCGTCGAGACTGGCTGCGCCAGTGGTCCCATTGGTGTCGATGCTATCGACCATGGCGTCCGCGGACACGTCGGTCTCGGTCTCGTCGACGTCATTGGCAAGAACAGCAACCGCGGCAGTACCGTCATCCTCGCCCACACCTTGGGCGTCGGCAATAGCATTGTAGAACTTGAGGACGGTGAACGTGCCGTCTGCAACGGTGGGGTCGACGGGGGTGAAACCGGCGACTACGCCATTTGGTACTTTCCCAACCTGGAGGTCGACGTCTCCGGCGTCAGCCCCTGCGGCCACGTCGAAGTGGATGGAGAAGGCGGGGCCGTTGTGCCCGGACGGTACGCCGACTTGACTGAAAGTGCCTAGTGCGACCTGGATGACGCCTGGGGTAGCAACACTGAAGTTGTTCTGGTCGAACACAACGCCGGAAGCGAGGGTTGCCATGCCGTTAGCGCCATCATCGACAGCGGTGAGCTTGGTCTGGTCATAGCTAATCGTGAGCTGCAGTTGGACAACATCCAAGGCTTCGGTATTCTCCACGGAAACGACGACTTCTACGGCGCTGGCCCCCACGGCTCCGCTGGCGTTCCCGCAGGTAATGGTAACCGCACCCATACTGCTCAGACCTGTGAACAGCGCGGCTACAGCGAACAGATCCCTCATCGACTTCAGTGTTCCCATCATCGCTTCGTTCCTTTCTCAAACACTATGTGTGTGGTGTCTCAGTGAATTCGTTTGAGCGGGATTGCTTTCGCAGTCGTCAGGGCATGATGGCGTCGACGTTGTCGGCGATGCCTTGCTTCTGTTCGGTGCTCAGTCCCCAGGTGGCCGGCGCAATCTGATCTACGTTGTCTTTGGTGATGAAGTCGATCTTGTAACGGTAGATAAGCGTTATGTCGCCGATGTTGGGCAGGCCGTCGCCGTTGACGTCGAGGCCATCGTCGTAGAGGGCTTGGACGTTCTCGGCAATGACCTCCTTTTGCTCGGTACTCAGTCCCCAGGAGGCCGGCGCAATCTGATCCACGTTGTCTTTGGTGATGAAGTCGACTTTGTAGCGGTAAATGAGGATGAGATCGCCGATGTTGGGCAAGCCGTCCTCGTTGACATCCAAGTTGGCGGTGACGACGAAGTTTGACACCGCCAGGAAGCCGTTTTGGGGGACTATGTCGAACGCATGGCCAGACTGCTCCCCGCCCTTGACGCCGAAGTTGTCGAGACTCGTGACACTGACCTGATAGACTGCTTCAGTGCCCACGTCGACGTCAGCGGTGATGGTGACGATGCCACCGTCCGCAGGGGCAATGCCGATGCCGGAGAAGTCAAGGTAACTGAGGATGACACTGTTGGTCTTCTTGGTGACGGAGAAGTCGATACCGTTAGTGCGGGCGCTATTCGTGGTGACGGCTACTGAATCCATGTTGTTGGTCGTGATCACGGACGGGAGGAAGACTTCAAAAATCATGTACGAGTAGGTGACGTCTGCGACGGCCGTCTCCAGGTCGATATCGAAGGAGACTTCGACGGTTCCCGTGTTGCCTTTGGCTACTGTGGTCTGTGGTTCCACGACGAGGGCTCCGCCTTCGGGCAAGTCGATCGTCTGCGCGGTGAGGGACAGGACTTCAACTGTCTGGTCCGACAGGTTGAGGAACGTCAGAGTCCCGGTGTCGCCAGCGGGCGTGGCACCCGCGGTGAACCGGACTCTCACTGTAGTGGAAGAGTTCTTGGGTACGCTCACACTCACCTCAGTGTCCGACACGTAAGTGCTGCCCGACTTGGTCTTGAAGGGAGCACTGGCAATGACCTTCAAAGCTGTGTCGTTCTCGGTGTCCGTATTGACCACGGTCACATCAAGAGTCTTTTCGGTATTGACATAGACCTCTCCGAAGTCCAGCGTCGCATCGGGGAGGAACGTGAGGTTCTCGTCGACCACCTCAGCCGTCTCATCGTCGAGGTTGGTCAAGGCCACGGTCGCGGCCCGACCGTCGTAGTTGGCATCCGAAGACGTCACGTCGAGGGCGACCTGATAGGCGACGTCGCCGTCGACATCCCCGTCGTCCACACCGGTGACTGTGACTGTCACCGGGCTGCTCCAAAGGAGAGTCTCATCGTGGGCGTCGGCGCTGAAAACGATGTTCGCAGGGGCGACGGTCCCTTCATTGGTATTGCTGCTGGCGATTGTGACTGTCACATCAGCGGCGGGCGCTGTGCGGAGACTGACGTCAAACGTGTCGACCGTGCCGTCCTCACCGGTTACGAGGCCGCTGAGCGGATCCACGATTAGGCCCGGGATCTCGTCGTCAACATTGGCGCCGGAGACGTCTTGGGCTGAGAGACCCGCATAGACTGCGTCTGCGGTCAGGGCGCCGTTCAGGGAGAATGTGATGTCATACTCCTGGTTACCGTCGGCGGTGTCGTCATCCTGACCGGTTATGCTGACAGTCTGGGAGCTATCCCAGTCTGTCGGTGTGAAGGTCACGGTCGGGACATCGGGGGTTGCCTCAGTCGCTTCGCTGCTGGTCACGTCGAAAACCACGTTGCCGACCGGCTCTGATTGGAGGACGATGGAGACAGTGGCCGCGCCCCCGGATTCAGTGGTGACGATGGACGTCGGTGTGACGCTGAAGCCCGCAACATCGTCGTCTGTGTTGGTGACTAGAACGTCGTTGATCGAGATGCCTGCGTAGTTGGGATCGTCACTTGCGACTGGGCCGAGGTCGATGGTGTAGCCGACGTTGCCGTCGTCGATGTCATCGTTGACACCGGTGACGGTGACGGCTTGGGCGGTGTCCCAGTCTCCGGCGGGGAAGGTGAGTTGTGCGGTGCTGACCGTGCCCTCGCTGGTGTCGGTGCTGGCCACGGGGATGGTCACGTCCGCAGTCGGCTCGGAGTCGAGTTGAACGCTGAACACGGCGGTCGCGCCCGTCTCATCAGTGGTCAAGCCGGAGGTGGGGGTGACGGTGATGCCGGCGGTGTCGTCGTCATCGTTCAGGAGGATGCGGTCGTCGAGGGCGGTGCCGTCGTACTTGGCATCGTTGCTGGTGACGGTCAAGGAGACGTTCACGACTTGGTCGTCGTCATCGACGTCATCGTTGACGCCGGTCGCGGTGACGGTTTGGGCGACATCCCAGTCTGCCGCGGTGAACGTAAGCTGGGTTGGGTCGACGGTGATCTCGTCGGTATTGCTGCTGACCACGTCTATGGTGACGTCCGCCGTGGGTTCACTGTCGAGTTCGACCGTGAACGTTGAGAGGGGTGTGCCGGTCTCAGTGGTGTGCATGGGCGAGGCGGCACTCGCGGTGATGCCGGCGGTATCGGCGTCGTCGGCGTTCACGAAGGCGAGGGCTGCAGGTGTCAGAGAGCTGTAGTCGGTATCAGCGCTGGTGACTGTGAACGAGACGTCCACATCCTGGTCGCCGTCGTCCACATCGTCGTCCACGCCTGTAACGGTGACGGTCTGGGGGGTCTCCCAGTCAGCGGCGGTAAAGGTGAGCTGGGCGGGGGCAACGGTGGCTTCGTCAGTGTTGCTGCTGGCCATATCGACGGTGACGTTAGCGGCGGGTTCACTGCCGAGAACGACTGTGAAGGTTGCTGCGCCACCGGCCTCGGTCGTGGCTGTGCCATTTTGGGTCGCTTTGACTGAAGGAACGGTGGCGTCATAGGTGATCTCAAACTGGTAGTTACTGGTGAATCCCAGCGTGTTGGTCACGGTCAGTTGGGATTGAGTGGTCATGTCGGTAGAGGCGGCCGCCCCCGTCTGCTCAATAGTCAGCATTTCGCCCAAGGCAAGAAAGCTTGTGATCGAGCTTGTATCCCAAGTGAGCTCTACTTCTCCCCCTGCCGGCACGTTGTAGAGCATGAGATTCCAGGTGACGACTCGCGCCAGTGGCACGACATCGCGGTACAGGTCAGTACCGGCGGCGGCCCTGGAAAACGCCGCGCTTCCCAACGTGGTCGGGGGCCCGGGAGGTCCGGGAATGTCAAAGGTGGGACTATCGGTCTCGACGCCCAGAAGGGCGTTGGTATCCATGCCAAAGCCAAATCCCAGAGGCGATGGGCTGATGTCGCCTTCGCCAGTTACCCCCATCTCGACCAAGAACTCCGGGACATCCTCTGCCTGGACTACTCCCACCGTGAGGAATCCTGCCAGCGCGCAAACCAAAGTCCACTTGCTTCTCATTGCGTTATCTCCCTAAGTATCAGTGTGCTAGCGTCCAGATCCATATTTCCCCATGGAGATGCCATGGGCCTGCCTATGCCCAGGCGCGCGTCCCTAGAGAAACACCTGCGCCCGGCTTCCCTCTGCTCGCAACCTGCTCCCCCTCAAGGAGAACTCGATTGTATCCCACGTTCTTCATGCTGCGCCACACCTGTGGCGACTGCAGGGCCATGTTTTCAATACACGACCCAAAACTACTACCCCAACTATGCAGCAAGATCAAGCCTGTGTCAACGCTTTTGTAGCGCCTACGGCTCTGTCGTGTGGCCTTGAAGTCCGTCTTCCATTCCTGAACTATCCATGGAGGGCTTTCCGGCGACTGGGCTGTCAGTACCATGAAGCAGGAGTCTTGCCAAGAGGAGGCGGCCGATCCGTTGGGACGATTCGTAGGGTCAATCCTGGCGTTCCGCATACGCGGGAACGGATTCGCTGAACCTGCGGAGAAGGTGTGACTTCCACTCGTCGCCTTGAAGCCAGGCTAGACCCGATTCTGAAAGGGGTGAACGACCGCGGATAGCACGGATAACGCGGATCCCGAAACGAGTTCGAGCTTGTTCTGCCGGAGAATGGCCGACGTCTTCGCCGATCTATCCGTGCCATTCGTGTCATCCGCGGTCAAAATTGCTTTCCGGACACCCTCAGTCCAATGGCTCCGCGGAAAGGGCTTGGCACCGGGTCAAGCTACTGATCCAGCGGCATTCAATGGTGAGATTTTTGCCGTTCTGTGAGCGTGGTCATGCAACACTACTCCCGGCCGCATCAGTAGTGTTTGAGCGGACATGGCCCCAAATTCGGTCTCATTTCTAAGAAGTGAGTTGTGATGTCTCCGTCTGCGCCTGCCTTCTCCGGGGCCAGAGCTCTTGACAGTGTCGCCGTTGTGCACCACGTTGCGCGCGGACGGTCGAGCCATACTCGCACGGCTGGGCGAGGCAGATGATTGCCGGATTTGGCGTTCCCAAAAACAGCTTGGAACACACATGGATTTGACGTTTGTTTTCCCCTGTCTCAACGAGGCGGAGACCCTGCCCGAGTGCATTGGTGAGGTGTCGTCCTCGCTCGAGGGCAGCGGCATAAGCTGGGAGATCGTTGTTGCTGACAACGGCAGCAGCGATGGCTCCGCAGCCATCGCGGTGGGTGCGGGAGCCCGGGTCGTACCTGTGTCGGAACGCGGATACGGCGCAGCCATTCGGGGAGGGATTGCTGCTGCCGAGGGAGACTACGTCATCTTTGCGGATGCAGATGGGAGCTATCGTCTCGAGGACACGCGTGCGCTTTATCAGCGATGCGTTCAAGCTGGGGCGGACATGGCTGTCGCTTCGCGAATGACCGGGCAAATCGAGCCTGGGGCCATGCCGTTCCTCCATCGTTACCTTGGAACGCCAGTGCTGACCGGGATCATTGATGTCCTGTTCCGAGGGCGCCTGTCCGACTGCAATTCCGGCTTCCGCTGCCTGCGGAAAGCCGCCTTCGATGAGTGGGGAATTCGGGCGACAGGTATGGAGTTCGCCAGCGAGCTGCTCATCGCTGCTTTGAAACACCGCTCCACGATTGTGGAAGTCCCGTCCGGTCTGCGCCGTGACCGTCGCAGTCGACAGCCTCACCTGAGGACGTGGCGAGACGGGATGCGCCATCTTCTGTTCATTCTCTCGGAGCGGCCGCAGCTTTTTGAGTGGATGGGAATCCTGGCTGTCCTGCTGACCTCACTACTGCATGCCCTGGCCTTTTTTATGGGGCCCAGGCAAGTCCTGATTTTCAATGTATTCGACTATCACACTCAGGCATTGCTTCTGGTCGTGGGGTGCGCCGGTACGCAGATCTACCTGTTCAGCTGCTACTTGTTTTCCGCGGGGAGTGAGCGTTGCACCGTTCTCACTCGCCGCATTCTGGCTCTGGATGAGGGGCACCTCTTCTTCCTGCTGGTGGGGCTGTTCGCGATCGAGGCGCTGGGTGCTTTGGGCGTGGTGATCAAGTGGATGCAGGCAGACTTTGCCCACCTGGATATGGTCCGCTTCATGCTGCTCGCCACACATTTTATGTGCGTGATTGGCTTTGTGGGAGTCGGCTTGCTGGGCGTCCACGTGCTCCGAAACAGGCTGACCGGCAGGGGATAGGCTGGCTTACTCGCTCCGCAGGGCGGGAAGGAAGGGGCCGCGGGTGCTCAGGAGACCGGCGAGAAGGATCCAGGTCGTCCCACAAGCCAGAATCCCAGCCACGATCGTGGCCACAGCGACATGCGGAACGGTCCCACCGGGGGCAACGATCGCGGGGAGGATGGCCAAGCCGGCTGACACTGTCCCGCACACGACACCGAGGACCAGCAGCGCTGCGTGTTCCACAAGCAGCAGGCGAATGGTTCGAGCCCGGCTGAAACCCACTGCCCGAAGCAGAGCCAACTCCCCACGCCGTTCCTCCACGTTCTTCAGTACAACGGCTCCCAGCCCAACGCTGCCAAGTACGAGGCCCAGCCCTCCCAGCACCAGGAAGATGGCCAGATACGTGTCTTCCAATCGGGCGATGTCTGCCATTCGGCGGGCGGCCGGTGTGAGCAGCATGCCGAGATCGGCAAACCGGTCCGTCAGTGCCTTCTCAACGCTCTGCTCGTGCTCGCGGGACACATCGATGAGCAGGGCACGGGTACCGGCGATCGATGGGAAATGCTCCCGGAAGGCGCGGTCGGAGATCAGGACATAGCCTTGCAGAATTGAGTTCGCCAGCCCCGCGACCAGGCGCACTTTGAGCGGGCGTCCTTGGTCGTCGGTGTAGGAAATCGTGTCCCCTACCGACTTCCCAAGACTCCAGACGATCACGTTGTAGTCAGCAATTCCCGGTATGGTGCCGTCCCCCAGTTCCGTATCAAGGACGCTCCACGGCGCCTCGGCGTTGGCTTCGGGCGGGAGCTTGGCGAACGTGAACGCTCTCCGCCTGTCCAACTCTTCGGAGGCAACACCTGCCAGGGCCGGTTGCTGAACACGATTGAGGTTTGCACAACTCGCGTCATCTCCATTCCGAATTCTGAGAGGCACGGCTGAGAACGCTTCCGCGTCCAGATTTCCCAGACCGAGGGAGCGTCGACGCTGGGGAACGTTGAGATCATCGAGCAACGGGAGAGTGGTTTCCCCGAAAAAGGCGAATCCACCCGTCCCTGATGTGCGCTTGTGGGGAGATTTCTGTGGGTCGTGTCGGTTGGCGGCCACGGCCGTCACCAGGAAGACGCCACAGGCAACAAGTGCGATCGTTCCTACGCTCCGCCCAGGGGAGGCCGCGAGGCGGTTCATGGCGACTGCTGCGAGCTTGACACGGGGGACGCTCCTGCGGCAGTTCCGGGCAGCAAGGGCTTCCCAGCATAGGGCCAGAGTTCCCGCCAGTAGCAACGCACCGGCACCAAAGAAGGCCCCGGCGCTCTCTTTGCCTGTACCGGCATCGGTCGTTGCCAGGATGGTTGCGGCTCCAATCAGACAGGCGCCCGCTGCGTAGCGAATGTGGCGCCGCTCGCCCCTTCGCTTTCCTGGCATGGCGGCCGTTCTGCTCTGCAGACTATGAACGGGGCGGCGGGAATGGCGTCTGGCCGTGATCCACATGGCGAACAGAGCGGCAAGCAGACCGACCAGTGCTCCCGTCACGGCTGTGCCCGGACGCACGTCCACGACCAGATCCGTGGTGCGGACGGCGTCTTGCCAGACGGAGCACAGAGCCCAGAGCACGCCGCGACTGTACGCAATTCCGAGCCAGACGCCTGCGGCAACGCCCAGAAAGGCTAATACGAGCCCTTCGGTCAGTAGTGTCCGGCGGACCTGACTGGGAGTGAATCCCACCGCCAGCAGCAGGCCCGTTTCGCTCTGCCGCTGGTCGATCATGACGCCGAACATGAGCCCGGTCAGCATGACGGCGGCCACAATGATGAAGAAGCTGAGTCCAAGGAAGAGCTGGCCGAAATCGGCGGAGCCTTTGCTGGCGGCCAGCGCCTGTGAGCGCACCGGAGCGAAGTCCAGGTCGAAGTCCAAGGGTGACAGCGCTCCGAGCAGCTTCTGCTCAAGCTCCTCAGCCGTTGCGAAGCGTGTCTGTGGGAACCGAACGGCCGTGTGCTTCCCGTAGCGATTGCTCCAGAGCTGTTGCGCGGTTGCCAGCGACACAAAGGCTTTGGGGGTGCCCTTGTGAGTCGCCCAGTAAGATTCATCTTTGGGGCGGATCCGGCCCGTGTCGATGGTCAGGCCCGGCCGCCACTCCGTGCACGTGGCGGCTTCCGCCAGCCCCGGGAACGCGGGCATGAGAGTGGGATCCAGGGCCGCTCCCGTCAGAGGCAAAACGGCTTCGACCGTCAGTGTCTTGTGCCGCCGTTCCAGGGATCGCAGTGGCCCGAAGACGCGGTATGAAAGCTCGATTGTGTCACCCGTGCCGGCGTCCAGGTCTTCGGCCAGCCAGGCGTTGATCGCGATGCCCTCGTCGCCCAACGGGACCCCAATGTGTTTCTCAGTCACTCCGGCGATGAATGAGTAGGGAGTCTCCCGCGAACCCGCTTTGACAGCATCGGCGAAGTAGGTGAAGACGGGGTATCCGCGCAGATTGGGGGCGAGGGCGGCTTCGGCTACAGACGACGGGATGAACACGCTGTCTGAGCGCAGCTCCCACTGTCCTCGGTCAGAGAGTTCTCTTATGCTAAGGGCCGTGTCAGTGAGGGTGAGGTGCGACGCCAGCGCTTCCCGCAGTCCGGACAGCGTACAGGCAGGATCGCCTTTCGGCGTGGCCAGCAGCAGATTGGCTCGCCCCGGGCGCCCCAGCTTTGAGGCGAGCCACTCTCGCTGAAGGACAGCTGTGTGGGGAGGAATCTGGCTCGCTCGGAGGCTGAACCGTCCTGCCTGATCGTCGCTGAGGACTCCGGCAACGCGGCAACGCAGTCCCAGTCTTCGGTCCTTGACGGTTGACAGGGGGGCTTCCCGGGGCAGAATTCCGGGACGATCCAGTCTGATAACGACAGTGCTTCCCGGAGCTGCGTTCAGCGCGTCTGCGGCTCTCGTATTCAGCCATACGTCTCCCGGCTTCGGCTCAAGCGGGGCATTGCCTGCCTGGCTCAGCCTCCCGAATCGATCATCCACTCCCAGAATCTGAACCTGATTGAGTCTTTTGTCTGTGTCCGGGCTGACTGCCACTCCGTGGACGCGCACCACAGGGGCGGTCACTCCGCCGGTCGCTTCCGTCAGCTCGTCGGCAATCCCTGCTCGGAGGAAACGGTCCCCAGCATCCAGGGCAAAATGGGTTTCGCCGAGACGCAGGAGGCTGAGACGGCGGAGACTCTCACGTACGGAGTCGCCTACGACGAGCGCCCCAACGAGGACGCCCGTCCCCAGGGCGGCCCCCACTGCCGTCCATAGATGCGTCCGCCGGTAGAAGCTTAAGCTTCGTGCTATCAGAGTCAGTGTGCGCACGGGGCATTGTCCTGTGTTCTTGCGCCATGGTAGCTCGGGGAAGCTGCCGTGGCGATGGCGGCAGCTGATTCGGGGAGCAAGGGGAGCCGAAGTCTCACCGAAGCTCGCCGTCTTCCAATCTGCACACTCGGTTGAGGCGGGAGGCCACGTCCTTCGCATGAGTGACGAAAACCAACGCCACACCATCTTCTTCATTGAGTGAAAGCAGCAACTCAACGACGCGTTCTGTCGCTTCCCGGTCAAGCGAGCCCGTTGGTTCATCAGCAAGTACAATCTGCGGCCGATTGACCAGCGATCTGGCGACGGCCACGCGGAGTCTCTCTCCCCCGGAGAGCTGCCCCGGTAGATGGTTCATTCGGTGCTCAAGTCCGACGCGTGCGAGAAGGTCCCGGGCGTGTCCGACCGTGTCGCCTTGGCCAGGCGCGTGCCCAGCGAGAGTCGGCACCAACACGTTCTCAAGTGCGGTGCACTGTGGGAGCAGGTGGTGCAGCTGGAAGATGAAGCCGATCGTCTGGTTCCGTACAGCCGCGAGCTCAGCATCGGATAGTGTGCCCAGGTCGAGGTTGCCGAGGCGAACGGACCCGGTGGTGGCCCGGTCCAGGGCTCCCATCAGATTGAGCAAGGTGCTCTTTCCCGAGCCTGACGGGCCAACAACGGCGAGAGTCTCCCCTTCAGCCACTCCCAGGGACACGCCCCGCAACACCTGCACATCCTCATCCGGCGTCGGGCCGGCATACGTCTTCGTTACGTTTTCCAGTTCGAGCAGGACCTTGGTATCAGGCATTCTTCTTCCTTCCAGGACCGGCATCCCTGACGTCTCGTTCCGGACATGTACTGATTCTCACCGACCAGGGGCGACCAATTCCCGGTAGACCGCCATCAGGTTGCGTGCCATCTGCTCGATGCCGAACTTGTCCAAGACGACACGCCGGCCACGCCGCCCCAGCTTTCGGGCACGTTCGAGGTCTGTCAGAAGCGACACGAGGGCCTGAGACAGCACGGGGGGGTCATTGGGGTCGTAGATGATCCCGCCGCCTGTTCGTTCGACGATCTCGGGGAACGCACCGGCGTTTGGCTGGACCACCGGGACGCCACAGGCCAACGCCTCGATCTGATACGTCCCGAATGCTTCACCCGCAGCGACAGGAACCGAGAGCATAGACAGCGACCTGAGAAACTCCTGACGTTCTGTGCGCCCGAAGCTGGTCAGAAAGTCGACGTCGTCCAGCAGGTTACGTTGGGCGAGGCGGCGTTTCAGCTCTTCCACAAAGCGTGCGTCGTCGTCAGTCTGTCCTCCCATCACTCGGAGGCGGACGTTTTGAAGGCGGGAGTCCTCTCGGAGGAGGATGAAGGCCTCAACGAGCGTCTGCAGACCGAGGGATGGGGATAGGCGGGAGAGGAACCCGACCGCCGGCGCCGGCGGACTGGCGGCCGGTTCGTACCCAGCCAGATCAATGCCGATCGGCACCACTGAGATGCGATCCGGGCTCAGGGAGAGCTTGGCTTCCATCTGCTTTGCATAGAAATCGCTGACTGCCACGAACCGGTCCACGTGGGCGGCCTGTTGACTCATTTCTTTCCACACGGCTTCTTTGCCGGGCGAAGGCATTGCATCCACCCATACGTCCTCATCCTGGAGGCTGCAGACCACCGGTACGCCCAACTGCTCACGGATGGGTTTGGCGAGTCCCAGAAGCAGCGCGTTGGACAGGTGGACGATGTCCGGTTTGCCCTCGTGAGTCAGCCAATCTACCAAGGTGTTCAGCTCCTCGGCCTGGCGCCCCTCTTCACCCCGCAGCATGGACAGGGTCATCTCTTCAAGTCCGCTGGCTCGGGTGGAGCCGGCCTTCCCCGCGGCCCACTTCAGGATTGCCGGGGAGTCCAACGCGTGTAATAGCCATGTGGGCAGGCGCCTCAGAATGGGGAATCGTTCGCACAGGTAGAGACTGACGGCGCCGAAGAAGACCGGGGCCTCCGAGCCGAGAGCGTCTTCGTCCACAAAGAGCGGGAGATACATCGGGACCATCACGACATCGTGCCCAAGCGTTCGCAGGGCCTTCACCTGTGAGCTGTCTCGAAGACAGTTCTGACAGTAGAACGTCCCTCCTGAGCCTGGGGTTAGCTGAATGACCTTCATCGTGTGGAGCCGCTGGTAGGTATTGCGGCTCGGAACCCTCCCTGCAGTTCAGTTACTTGCCGTCTGGCCACGTAAATCCGTAGACGTTTCCATCGTCGGCTCCGATGACTACCAGGCCCGGGACGATGGCCGGGGATGTTGTGACAGCTTCGCCGATTTCATACTTCCAGAGCAGGTCGCCATCGTCCAAGTCGAGGAGGTAGAGACGTCCGTCAGAGGAGCCGATCAGAACCTTGTCACCACAGATGATCGGTGAGCTGTCGACGTCAGCGTTGGTCGTGAACGTCCAGAGCGGTTTGCCTGTTCGGCGGGCAAGGCAGTGGACCCGGCTGTCTCGTGCTCCCACGACAACTCGATCTCTTCCTACTGCAGGCGACGATACGAACGGGCCGCTCTCGTCTTCGGGGGTGTACGTCCAGACGATCTTCCGTTCCGCGAGGGAAACGCAGGTGAACTGACCGTCGAAGTTGCCGAAGAACGCCTGGTTGTCGGTCACGGCGGCAGAGCCTGCCACATACGACCCCGCATCAACGGCGAATGACTCGACTCCGTTTTGACCATCCAGTACTCGAAGGTGGGCGTCACACCCGCCAAACACCACGCGTCCGTCGTTGACACACGGTGTTCCGTTGACGTAGCTCTCAGCCTCAAAGCGCCACAGAAGCTTGCCGTCTTCAACGGCCAGGCAGCGAACGCTGCTATCATAGCTTCCCACGACAATGCTGCCCGGTTTCCCGTCGGGGGCGGGAAGCCAGTTCGCTGAGCCTGTGATCTTGGCCCCGGCATCATGACGCCAGATCTCCGCTCCGGTTGATGCCTGCAGCGCGACAAAGATGCCGTCGAGTGACCCAACGTACAGGAGGTCGCCAAGGAGCAGCACCGGGGCTTCCACACCACCGGGCACGGGTTGTTTCCAGGCAAGCAGGCCCGTTGTTCGTTTGAGGGCGTATACGTTGCCATCGGTGGAGCCCACGTAGACGTGCTCGGAATCGATGGCGGCCGAGGATTTGACCTGGTCTTCTGTCGCAAACGTCCAGGCGTTCTCAAGCGGGAACGTGATGGGCATTTTCGCCACACCGGTCAGCCCCTGGTCGGCTCGGAAGCTGCCCCAGTCCCTGCTTTCTTCATCGGCCGTTTCAGCCAGTGCCGGATGTACCAGGAGGCCACTACAGAGGAAGCCGGCAAGAGCGATCATCGAGTTTCGTCGTTGGCGGGCTGTGTCAGGCATCCTGCTCATTCCATCCGGTTTTCCGTTGTCGTACTTCCGTTCACGGGATAGACACGCCCACGGTGCCCCGGTTTCCGGATCGTGCTGCTGGTCGTAGGAATCGGGGGCGCTCACGGGAGCAGATTAGCTCTTTGCACCGGGGGGAGAGTCAGGATTCGTATCCGTTGGGGTGGCTCTCGTGCCATGCCCACGCATGGGTCATTATGGTCTTGAGGTCGCGGAACCTGGGGCGCCATCCCAGCACGTCGCGGGCTTTGTCAGCCTGAGCTATCAGCTTTTCCGCATCGCCCGGCCTGCGCCCCGTCAGCTCGACCGGAATGTCGTGACCGGTCACTTCCCGGGCCACGTCAACCACCTCTTTGACGGAGTAGCCTTCGCCGTTACCCAGGTTGAACGCTCCATGATGGTCTCCGGTCAGTGCGAGCACGTGTGCCTCTGCCAGATCCACCACATGAATGTAGTCACGGACGCAGGTGCCGTCGGGCGTGTTGTAGTCGGTCCCGAAGATGCTGATGGAGTCCCGTTTCCCGAGAGGAACCTGCAGGACGACCGGGATCAGATGTGATTCGGGGGTGTGGTCTTCGCCAAGCCGTTCTGTCGCTCCGCATGCATTGAAGTAGCGGAGGAAAACCGCCTGGATCCCGCACTGTTCCTGGGCCCACCGTAATGTCGTCTCCAGCATCAGTTTGGATTCGCCATAGGGGTTCTCCGGACACTGGGGAATGTCTTCCGGAATGGGGACCTTTATCGGCGTTCCGTAGGTCGCACAGGTGGAGGAGAAAATGAATTTCGGGACGCCGACTTCGAGCATGGCCTTGACCAAGTTCATGCCGCCTCCCACGTTGTTGTGGAAGTACATCAGCGGATCAGCCATGGACTCGGGGACCAGCGTGTAAGCCGCAAAGTGCAGAATGGCGTCCGGCGTGATCTCACGCATAGCGGTCCGGATGGACTCCTGGTCGCGCAGATCGCCAACAATGAGCCTGGCGCGGGCGTCAACGGCCTCCCGATGGCCACGGTCCAGGTTGTCAAAGACGACGACCTCGTGCCCCTTATTCAACAGCACTTCCGTGGCAATGCTGCCGATATATCCAGCTCCACCTGTAACAAAGACTTTCATGGATCCTCCTTGTGGGCTCTCGTGATCGAGGCATAAGATACCTCTCAGATGCGCTGGAATCGAGTGTTCCCTCAACGCCTCTGGCGAAGGGCTGCGGGAAATCCACATGCCTCTCGGGAGAACGGGAATCGCGACAGACCGATCTCTGTTGCCTATATTGTGGGGTTTGACGACTGCGTTGCTGCCCTCGGTGCTTCACCTCAGTCCCACGTCCCATGGTCTGACAGGAGATGAATCAGATGCCGAAGATCGCTTTTATGGGTGCCGGAAGCACCGTTTTCGCCAAGAATGTCCTTGGGGACAGCCTGATGACGCCATCCCTCCAGGGAGCCACGATCGCCCTATATGATGTTGACCCCGGGCGTCTTCAGGACTCCAAGCTGATGCTCGACAACCTCAAGGGGAACCTGGAGGCGGGGGCTGTGATTGAGGCTTATTGCGGATGCGACCAGCGTCAGGATGCCTTACGAGGAGCCGACTACGTCGTCAACGCGATCCAGGTGGGTGGCTACGAGCCCTCTACCGTGATCGATTTCGAGATCCCCAAAAAGTACGGGTTGCGGCAGACGATAGCGGACACCCTCGGCATTGGCGGGATCTTCCGTTCACTCCGCACCATCCCCGTGGTCCTGGATTTCGCTCGCGACATGGCGGACGTCTGCCCTGATGCGTGGTTCCTGAACTACGTGAACCCGATGGCCATGATCACCGGTGCGCTCTTGCGTGGCAGTGGAATCAGCGCAGTAGGGCTTTGCCACAGTGTCCAGGTTTGCGCTCCTCACCTTCTCAAACACCTCGGCATCGAGGCTGAGAACCTGAGCTGGGAAGTCGCCGGTATCAACCACCAGGCCTGGTTGCTCAGCGTCATGGACGGAGACAAGGACCTCTATCCCGAGATCAAGAAGCTGGCCGCGGAGAAGAACGCGGCGGGCAAGCACGGCGATATGGTTCGCTTCGAGATGATGAAGCACTTCGGCTATTACGTGGCTGAGTCCAGTGAGCACAGTTCCGAGTACATGCCCTACTGGATCAAGGGCAACTATCCTGAGTTGATCGAGCGTTTCAACATCCCGCTGGACGAATACCCGAGGCGTTGCGTCAACCAGATCAAGAAATGGGAGGAGCAGCGTGAGGAGCTGGTCAACAACAAAGAGCTGACCCACAACCGTACGCACGAATACGCCAGCTACATCATGGACGCCATTGAGACCGATACGCCCTACCGCATTCATGGCAATGTGATGAACACGGGGTTGATCACCAACCTGCCTGAGAAGGCTGTCGTCGAGGTCCCCTGTCTCGTGGATCGCAATGGTGTGACCCCCTGCTATGTCGGGGATTTGCCCGAACAGTGCGCAGCCATGAACCGTACTAATATCAATGTCCAATTGCTGACCATCGAGGCCGCGTTGACCGGAAAAAGGGACTACGTCTATCAGGCGGCTCTGATGGATCCCCACACGGCAGCCGAACTCAGCATCGACGAGATTATCGCAATGTGTGATGACCTGTTCAAAGCCCACGGGGACATGCTCCCCGCGATGAACTGACCATTGAACCGAGGATCGCCGGGCGCACCTCCGCGTGCGGCTATTCCTGGGCGACCTCGATGGCCCGGATGGCGGGTGGCGCTCCGGTCGAAGGGATGACTTCGAGCGTGAGCGCCTCTCCTGCCTCGACGACCACGGTCTCCTTTAGAGCCCGGTTGCTGCCACCGGCTCTGGCCTTGACGACCACATTCGACAGCACCGTTTGGCCTTGTGCAAGCACGGAGAAGGCACCCGCGCCGTCTTCCCCCTCCAGTTCAGCGAAATGCAGGGCGACACGGTACAGCGTCGGCGCCGTGCCTTTGGGGCCGAGCTGGACCGTGAGCTTGAGGGGACCCACCAATCCGCATGTGTAGAGCCACGGTCGATTGGTGCTTGACACAGTTGCCCAGTCCGGGTTCCGGCTGACTCTCCGGATTGCCGCGGGATTGCTCAGCAGTTGTATAGGCAATGTGTCGTAGGGGACCTTCCCCATTCCCCCTGCTCCACGGGGGCCTTGTGTGGCCGGTCGCGGCAAGGCGTACCAGATGTTGCCGTCCTCATCCGGCCTGTCGCCAGGGGCGCCCAGGTTGATGCGCAACATCTTGATCCGGGCGTTCTTCTGTCGTCTGATGAAGGGGGAAAGGCCCCAGTGATTGTGCCGCGTGTCGGGTGTCAGAGCGATCGAGGTCTTGTAGTTGTAGGCACAGGGACAGGAACTTGAACCCTCGGGCACCAGGACGAGGCCGCAGGCACCGATCATGTTGACCCAGCAGCTGGCCCGAAGGTTGGGGTAGTGATACACGCCGCTGTTCTGAGCCAGGTCGTAGAAGCCGAGGGATCCAGAGCGCTTCATCATCAGATTTGCGCTGCCGGCCGGTCGTCCACAGCCCCCGGGCAGGGATGCAGTTTCCGCAACCATTTTTCCGGTCAGAGGATCCCGGGTCATGACCTTCTCCCCGGTGCGCAGTTTGCAGGCTTGCGGCATGTAGACGGTGTCGCCAACGATGACGGGGAAGACACTCCGGGGCGACCGCTTCCACAGGAGCTTGCCGTCATGGGTTGAGAAGGCGGCGAAGGTGGCTCCGTCGGTGGTTGCTTTCAGCCCATGCCAGAGAGGGATGGAGGCGAGCAGAACACCGTTTGCGGCGTAAAGGGAGTTCTGCCGTGTGCTGATCTTCTTCGTACGCCATCGTTCCCTGCCGGTTCGCAGGTCCAGGGCTTTGAGCACGCGGGGATGGCGTGCTCCCGCGATGCTGAACAGTGGTTTTGACTTCGCCTTCTGTCCCTTTCTGGGGCGAGTGAACATGTTGACTGCGGCCAGACCATCGATGAGGAAGAGCTGTTCGCCCGCGACAGCGATGGCATTTGAGTCTACCACGCTCTCCGGTTCGTAGGTCCACCTGAGTTTTCCGGTCTTCTTCTCGAGCACGAAGAGGAGACCATTCGCGGGGTGGGCGTGGGACCACCAGGATGGACGTACATTCGGCAGCCCGATCGTCCCGATGATTGCATCGTGCGTCACGGCCAGGTATTCCCAGGCCGGGGCGTTGTTGACCTCCAGGCCGCCTTTCCGCTTCTTGGCGAATGACGGAACGTCTTTCAGGGATGCTTTCCAGCCGGTGGGTGGGGCGTACGCGGTCCGCGTTTTCCCAGTGGCCGCATCGAGTCTCAGGCATGTTGTTCCCTGCAGAGCGTAGACGCTGTCGTCGTCCGCAGCGATGCTCCCTCCGCGGTACGGCATGGGCCACCGCCCGACCCCGGGTAGCTCCCGTTTCCAGAGCACTCGCCCATTGTAGGCATCGACAGCTTGCAGGAACTGGTTGCCGGCAACGAACATCCGCCCATTGACAGCCAACGGGGCCGGTCCGCGGTAGTGCCTGCTGACCGCATCTCCGGGACCAAGACTGCCGAACCAGAGGACTTTCAGGGGCAGGCGGACGCGTTCGTCCTGAGAGGCCCCGGACTTCCCCGCGTCTGCGTATTGATGGGTCCACTTGCCTGCTCCTGTGAGGGGGCCACGCGTGACCCGGAAGCCAGGCGCGGCCCGCTCGATTTCCGTGGCTGGGATGTTGCTGTTCTTGAGCCAGGCCGCGACAGCTTCCTTAAGCGTCTCCACGCAGGCGATGACCGCAACGCCACCCCAGGGGCGCAGAACGCGGTAGAGGTCCGCGGCAGCCAGTCGATCCAGGTCGGATGCGGCGGCCACCGGGAGAATGATGGCATTGCCCATGTAGTCCGTGTAGGGCAGACGGCCTGTCGTTACGCCATGAATGGTGACGCGTGTGCCGTAGAGTCCGGCATCGGCGAGGCGTTTGCGGGTGGTGTCGGGCACGGGACCCTCGACCGGACAGCTCCACTGAAGCTGCGACTCACGTGCCAAAGCGGAGAGAACATCCGTTGTTGGGGCCCCCAGGTAGAGCCCATATCCCTCAGTGACACCAGTGGACGCAACCAGCTCCCGTATGCGTCGTGTCGTGTTCGGGGCTACGTTGAGCTTGGCCCGAACGGAGGCGACTTTCCGAGGCTTGCCGGTCACCTCGGTTCGGAAGCAGTGGATTTCACCTTCGGTCGTGCTGGCCAGCAGGGCATTGCCAGCCACGAGCAGCTCGTGGACATCCCCTCGGATCGCGGTCTGCCACGTCATTTTACCGCTGGTCGCGCTGTAACAGGTCACCGTGCCACGACCTCCGGCAATGAGCGTCTCTCCCGCTTGAATCAGCTCAAAGACGCGATCAGTCCTGGTTTCCCAGGTCTGGAGCGGCCGGGCGTCGACCATATGGCCTTCTGAGCTGCCTTTCTTGGCCACATAGCTGTCGGGGACCGCCTCAAGGACGCTCGCCAAAGGCACACTGATCAGCTTCCCCGGGGCGATCAGATTGAGTACTCCCTGTTCCGTGATGACGCCACGGAGGGCGCCATTGAGATGGAACACTTCCTCATGCGTCTTTGTCCTCAGAGCGACGAGGCTGGCCTCATTCGAGAGCGCCGCCTCCGGACCGGAGGGACGGACGGGGTTGGGTTTCTGCAGATACTCGCAGGCGACGAAAGTCAGGCCGCCATGGATCATGGTCCAGGCTCCCCCCGGGAAGAGACCTTCGCTCTCATGGTACAGGAAATCTCCGGTGTCGGCACTGAAGAACGCCGGTGCGGCTCGGCCGCATGGGACGATGAGTGCATTGCCATCCAGGGCCAGATAGCCTTGTGGGGAGACGCCTCCCAGAGTCTCGTAGTGCGGCTGAGTCATGTAGTTCGTCCCGGAACTGTCGTTCTGCCAGATGACGTCTCCCGTATCAGCGTTCAGGCAGGTAACCACGATGCCTTCCGGCGACCACATGCCGAACGTTGTGTATGCCCGGTCGTCTCGGATCAGGATTCCGGAACGGGCAGGCCAGCGTGAGATGACTTGTTCGTTGCCGATCAGGCGTTCGTCGGGAATGCTTGGACGGTGTCTCCACACCAGCTCGCCCGTGGCCCCCTGCAGGCAGTAGACCCAGCCGTCATCGGCTGAGGCGTAAATCCGGCCCCCGTGGACGGCCGGGGCAAGTCGCACGGGGCCACCGGTGAAAAAGCGCCACTGTGTCACCCCCGTGGTTCCATCCAACGCGTGGATGGCGTGATCGCTGGATGAAGCATAGTAGACCAGCCCGTTTCCTGCGGAGATCGCATACGCGCAATCGAAGTCGATGCGCTGGACCTCCCAGGCCGGTTCTTCCCAGGCGTGCCGGGGAGGGTGAGCAGCGGTGTGCGTCCAGGCAAGGTGGTAGGGCGGTGCCAATGGTCGCGAGGTGTACCCCGTGCGTTGAGCGTTGACGAGGTGGTTTGCGGCATCACTTGCCTGGGATACGGCCATCAGAGGAGTGATCGCACAGAGGGCGGCAACGACCATGGCTCCCGCATGGCGGCACGAATAGCGCAGCAGACCAATGTCGGTTGAACGAAGGCGAGATCCCATACCGGCACTCCTGTTGTTTCCGTCCTCTTCTGAACATAGGTGCTCAGCCATCCGCGGCAACCAGGCTTCCCGGAGGGCTTCGCACGTACGTCTGTACGCACCAAGCCCCTCGGAGAACTTGCTCACTCCCGGTATGGCAACAGGGGGGCGGAAACTCCCTCCCGCCGGCACCAGGGCAGGGCGCTGCCGTTTCTCAACTGCAGGACGGCAGGCTATGTTGATTCGGTTCCCCTCCCTGGGAAGGCATGACAAGGAACTGGAGAAGCGCGTTGGCGAGCGATGGAGTCCTTTCAGCACCGATACCTGCTTCGCGAGCTCGAAGCATCAGTTGCGCTGTCCTCCTGTTGGGGCTTCGCTTCAGCGTTCTGACTTCGGCTGCGAGCCCGGCGCACCCGTTCATCCGGGGAATAGGATGGTCTCCGTGGCACGCTACCCATGGATGGGGACGCCCAGCGGAGGTCGTAGAAGGGGACTTTGACATCCTCGCCGATCTCCATGTCAATGCCCTGCGCCCCTGGGGGCCGTCGTCCCGGAAGGGCGCAGACGCTCTGCAGGAGCGCAACCTTTACCTCCTGCCACAGGTCCGCCATCCCAAGACCCCACGCATGAGCTTCTCTGACGGCAAGGCTGGTCACACCGTCTTTGGTGCGCCGGAGAGCCTGGCCGCGATCTCCGCTGCGGCGGAAGCCGTTGCCCGTGAGCTCAAGGGACATCCCGCCGTGCTCGGCTACAATCTCGGCAACGAGTACAGCTGGGTCGGGCAGAACAAGAGCAACAACTACCAGCACCAGGGCTTCGACGACCTCACCCTCGAGCTTTTCCGTGCGAGCCTTGCCGACCGCTTCGGGACCGTTGAAAACTGGAATGAAAAGACAGGGATGGCATGCGCTTCGTTCGCGGACGTCACCCCGCCGACAGGCTCGGGATCGAGTCTGCTCTATTGGGAGTGGTGGCGTTTCCAGCGCGAAGCGTTTGGGGGTTACCTCAGAGCGGGGCACGATGCATGTCGGCGGGTGGATCCGGCGAAACCGGTGACCTATGCGTTGTTGTGCGGCGGGCGTTGGGATGCGGCCACTGAAGATGCGGCCTTGGATTTTCTCGAGATCCAGGGCGACAACCTCTATTTCCATTGGGGAAACACCTGGCTGGGGTACAGTGTTCGGCTGGCGCGGCGGATCGGTCCGGGACGCCCCATCTACATCACCGAGACCGGCATCAACACATGGCAGGAGAAGGACCCCACCCATTCGGATCGGCTGATGCGGCAGATGCTCTGGATGCTGGTCCTGCATCCGGAAGTCAAAGCCGTTTTTCCGTTCGTTTTCTGCGATGAATGGTGGCATGGAAAGGACCCCAAAGCGTACGACTGCAAAGGGGACGCGTGGGGCATTGTCACGGCTGATCGCAAGCCGAAGTCAACCTACAACGCGGTCAAAGAGACTTACGCGGAGTTTTCCCGCCTGGACAGCCTTCTCAACAGTCGCGAGAGTGAGATTGAGCTCCTCGTTTCTGATCAGGTCATTGATCGCTGGAAGGGACGCCGCGGACCTGAGGTGAATGAGATCTGCGACGAACTCTATCGCGGCGGAGTCAGCTTCCGGCTGGTGTCTTTGCTGCGGCCGAGCGATCTGAGTGCGACATCATGCAACAGACTCCTGCTTCTGGACAGCGCTATCCCCAATGAGCCGGATGGTCGCTCCCCGGCTCTCGATGCCCTGGAATCGTTCGAGCGCCGCGGAGGCGAGATCATCTACATCAGCGACAAGCCCTGGCAAGCCATCTACGGTGAGGGCGGGAAGCCCCCGTGGACCAAGGCAGCCGTGCTTCCGGCGTCGACCGATCTCTGGGTCGCCCTGCGATCGTGGACCCCCATTGATGTCCCGTGCGTGGTTACCACTCTCGGGCGTCCCGTCTTCTGGCGTCGATTCAGAGCGGTCGGGGAGGAGTATCTTCTCATCGTTGCATCCGATGACCGTTCGCCGGAGTATGTGACTCTGAAGAACATGGGACGGCCGGAAGTCGTGTCCGGCAACGGTGTAACGGTGGACGGTATGGCCCCCCCATGGACGGTGCGTGGCCTCAACGTTCACGCGCTGTTGCGGCTCGGGCGAAACGAGCACTGAGAATGGCGGGCAGTCGGTGTCGATGCGTGGCGAAAGCAAGGGTGAGACTGTGCTGACGTGGGTGACAGCCAAGCGTCTGTTCCTGGTCCTTTGCTGGCCTTTATTCAGCGTTCTCTCGCCTGTGGGTGCGATCGCGGATGACTGGCCGGCATACCTGGGGCCGCACCAGAACGGAATCTCCTCGGAGACGGGCCTGGATCTGGATTGGGGGGAAGAGGGACCGCCGCTGGTCTGGCGGCGGCGTCTCGGCGAGTCGTTCAGCCCTCCTGTCGTTGCTCAGGGGAAGCTCATTGCTTTCCATCGGCTGGGTAACGAGGAGGTGGTGGAGTGCCTGGAGGCGTCGACCGGAGAGTCTCTCTGGAACGGGCGCTATGGCACCAACTACGTGGATCGCTATCAGTACAACGGTGGTCCGCGTTCGTCCCCCACGATCGACGGTGACCGGGTGTATACGTACGGTGCCGAAGGCGTCCTGACATGCTGGGAATTGCAGACCGGGCGGCAGGTCTGGCAGCGTCGATTGAACGAGGAGTTGGGAGCCCCTCAGGAGTTCTTTGGCGTTGGCACGCCACCAGTGGTTTTCAGGGAACTGCTCCTGCTTAATCCGGGCGGCCCGAACGGGGCCGGGATGGTGGGCATCGACAAACGGGCCGGGGAAACGGTGTGGAAGGCAGGCAGCTGTGGGGCCGGTTACAGCGCGCCGGTCGTGGCGACTGTCGCGGCGCAGCCGATGGCTTTCTCCCTAACCAAGGACGGCCTACTGGTCCTGGCACCCGGAACGGGACGGATCCTGTACGACTTCCCGTTCCGATCCCCCCGCCGTGAGTCGGTCAATGCGGCATCTCCTGTGGTCGTGGGAAGCCGTGTCCTTCTGTCGGCCGCCTATGAGGTCGGATCCGTGTTGCTGCAGCTTGAGGATGGTGGGTTGAAGACGTTGTGGCGTGACCAGGAAGCCTTGCAGAGCCACTGGGCGACCAGTGTCTTTGACCAGGGGAATCTCTATGGACTCCATGGTCGCCACCCGCGAGATGCGGTCATGCGCTGTCTGGATTGGGAGACCGGGCGCATCAAGTGGACATCCCCACGGCTGCGTGAGCGTCTGACCTTCATCATGGCCGCGGGGCACTTCATTGCCATGGGGGAATACGGACACCTGATCGTGTTCGAGGTGAATCCGGAACGTTACGTCCAGACCGCCAAGGTGCGCGTACTGCGCTCCCCGTGCTGGGCACCCCCTGTTCTTGCCAATGGCCTGCTGTATGTCCGGAATGAGACGGATTTGCTCTGCCTTGACCTGAGGAAGGAATAGGTGGGAGATCCGTCACTTCCGTTTCCCGGTGATCGCTTCGATGGCGATGGCGATAATGCTCGTCTGGGCGACCATGCTCTCAGGGAAGGTCCAGTCGGTTTTCTCGGAGTACTGTGCCATCATGCAGGCAAGCGCTTTCCTTCTGTCGGCCGCCTGATCGACAAACTGGGCTTGGCCGAAAGCGATGACGCTCTCGAACCCCATGCCCCAACTACACGCCTCTTCACCCTCGACGAGTTCCCCTGGAAGCGCGAACTCGACGCACACCCGGGGGTTCTTCTTCAGGATATCGATCTTCCGTCCCGCTCCCGCACAGTGGATGAAGATGCGTTTCCCATCGTACCCGAAGTTCAGTGGCACGACATAGGGGGAACCATTGTCGCACATGGCCATGTGGCAGATCGTGCATCGCCGGATGATGTCGTCGATGGCGGCTCTGTCCGTGATCTCTTTGTCGGATCTGCGCATATGTCGGTCTCCTGGGCGTCGGTGTGCCACACGAACGGGCTTCCGAGCCGAACGTCTCTACCGAGCTCGGCAACTCAGCAATATGCCCTTTTCTGTGGCAACGGCAACGGTTGTTTCGTCGGTCTGCACCATCCTGACCGGCGCTGCGGCAATCTCCGCATGGCCTGTAAACGCGCCCTGGGGGTCAAGGGTGTAAAGGCTTCCCGCACGACAGCCGACCGCAACACAGCCAGGCAGTCCTTCTGCTGACGGGAACGCCCGAAGACAGAGGGGCTCGCTGGGGAGTCGCCGCGTCCAGACCACGTCACATCTGGGGGTGAGCACGATCAGGAAGCCCCTTGCAGTCACCACGCAGATTTCTTTGCTGCCATCGCCATTGAGGTCTGCGATGCTCAATCCGCGCATATTGAGTTTCTCTATGCGCTTTTCAGGCGAAGGCATGGGCGACGCCGAGCCATCTCCGAAGGCGGCGTCCCCGAGTACGCTTCCCTCATGGCCCCAAACGTGGAGGCCGTTGAGCGTACCGTTGAACAGGCCAACCAGCTCTTCGACCCCGTCGCCGGTCACGTCAATTGCCTCAAGATCGGTGTAGCCATTCCCATACTCGCTTGCGTACGTTGCTGCTCCTCGTCGTGGTGCGAACGCCCCGACGCTGAACATGATGACCTTGTCGGGGGCGCGATTGCTCGTGTGATGCAGCTGAAACCGGCCAAAGAGCTTGGCAGGAAAGAGCTTCACTTCGCCGTCGCTGCCGGGTAGCAGAGCGACATCGGTCACCACCCCGGCTCCGGCGCTCATGCTCTTGACGAGGTCCCCCTGTGTATTCAGCGCTTCCACCGTACTCGCCGTACCGACCAGTAGCTGACTCTTGTTACCCAAAAACACCCCGGAGTGCAGGGCGTGGATACCACGGTTGCCAACGGGGTTCCGATCGAACCAGCCGGACGCCCCAGCTTTCTTCATCGTCGGGTTCATGTCAGTCGATTCGAAGGTCCACTTGCGTTGCCCGGTGTCGAGGTCATAGGCAATGACCTTGAAATCCTGGCAGCCGGCGACGAGCAGGCCTGCCTGCACCCAATAGTGGATCACGCGTACGGTTGCGTCGGCCTCCAGGGTGGACTGCAGCTTGCCGTCGCCATTGAAGACCAGCACCGACGTACCGGCGGCAACAGCAACACAGGGCTTCCCGGCTACAGTGAATGCCTCCAGGTCGAGCGGGAAGTCCCCGACTTCGACGGACCACAGCGTTGCCAGATCCGGAGCACCGACCTGGACCGGATCCGGCTGGACGACTGGCGCTTCTTGTCGCTTGGCCGCAGCTTCTGTAAGTTCCTTACGGCACACCTGACGGTGGGCTTGCGCTACCGCAGTGTGCGGCTTTGCGCCCCTGAGCGTGTAACGCCCGGGCTGGAGCACAACCTGTTTCCGGGGAGAGTTCCCATCGAGCACCGTGATGCCGGGCTGCTCGAGCCCCATCACTCCGGGGGCGAGTGCGATGGTCACCGTGCAGGTTGAGTCAGCGTTGATCGCCAGCCGCCCCGAACCGAATTCCCAATCGACATCGACCGGTTGGTCGCTGCCAACGAACTCGCCGCAGCGTGTGGCGCCGACGGCTGTCAGGCGGTCCGTGCCCGCCACCACGAGTTGCCCGAAAAGGTCTCCGTGTTCACCTGCCACCGCGATCGAGGTGGAGCCGTTGATTGTCAGTGCAGCGGCGTTCTGAGCGATTCTGATGCAGGCGTTACTCTCGCCCTCGGCCTCCCCGGTCTGCGGCGCGATCAGTGAGAAAAACGTCCGAGCCTTGCCTGCATGGAGTGGCCCTGTCCAGGGGAAGGTGATCAGTCCTCCCGAGGCGGCCGAGCCGATGGCCGTGCCCATGTCGCGCACGGCGCTGTCAACCTTGTCGGAGAAGCTGAGTGAGTACTCCCGTGTCTCAAGCCGATCAACAACGCTGAAGCCGCGGAAGGAGATAAACGCCCCGGTGGACTCGGGTGCCCGGCCCAGACTCTCGAGGCGCAGCACGTGCCGTCCCGCAGCAAGTCGGCGGCGGCCTAGATGCACGCGGAATGGTGTCTTCTGCGAACCGGAACAGGCCCCGTCGATGGAGTCTGCAAGCACAGTTCCATCAAGGCTCAGCCGGACTAGACCCCGGTTGCCGGAGCGCACGAAGACTGCGACCATTTCGCCCTCGACCGCGTGCTGCAGATCAAATGACATGTCGAGCCAGTTGCCGGCATCATGGTTCAGGAGCGTCAACGCATCATAGCTCGACCGCATGATCTTGTCGCCGGGGAGATTCGAGCGTATTTCCACACTCCGATCTCCCAGAGCACTGAACTTGTACCGCTTGCTGTCAACGTTCGGGTTGGTCGTGTGGACCGTCACGGTGCCGGGCGTTGCGAGTTTGGCCTCCGCGTCCTCACCAAGCTGCCAGTTCACTTCAATGGTGTTGAACGCGCTGTCCCGTCTGCTGAGCAACTGGTCGATGACGAGGGTGGACTCCCCGCTACGATGGAGGACCGTTCGCGTCCAGTCAGCAAAGCTGTAATCAGGGATCACGGCGCTGATGTATGCGCTGCTACCGCACGTGTCGGCTCTGCTGAGCCGGGCATATTTCGGGAGCTTGGCAGCGGTCATGCCGTCTGACACCACGTTCAAATGGGTCCGATGCCCCATGAACAGGACATCGCCATTCAGGACATACTCGAGCATGGAGAAAGCGTGATAGACGCCGCCAAGAAACACCCCGTCGAAGAGCAGAAAATCGCCATTTCCATCGTTGCTGGTACGGAACGAACTGATCCGGAACATGCGCTCTTTGTCGGGCAGCGGTTCATCCCACAGGAGCTCCCAGAAGTACGTGTCAAACCGCGTCGGTTGGGCCCGTTCCCACCGCCCCATCCCAAATGGGTGGTCGCCGCGCACCTGATCGTCGGGCCAGTAGGTCTGGCCGGGGCGGAACAGATCACTGTTGACCGTGATGAGGTCGGGCAGGTGCGCATAGCGCTGTTCGTCCAAGAGGTAGGCCATCTTGTGGAACAGGTTGGTCGGGGCCTGGCGTAGTACCCACGCGTTCGGTTCCCAGTCAAGAAGGATCTCCATGATTCGGGTCTGGTCGGCAAGGCTGCCGTTGACGACGGGCTGCTTGTTGCCGGACATCAACGTGTAGTCGAACAGCGACACCAGCGTGGTTGGGTATCGAGCCAGGCGTGCGCTTTCGCCGCGATTGGTGACACGCTCTTTCAGGTAGATGGGTGAGAAGAAGAGTTCGGCGGCGCGCTTGACCGCCTTCCACTCGTAGTCGGGGTAGGATTTGCCGAGGTAGCGTCCCAGTGTGTAGAACGTCATCGCACCCCACTGATGGTGTCGAGTTGAGATGACATCAGTTGGATAGCGCGTCTTGTCAGTCCCGCAGCCGTAGTCCGTGTTCGCCCGGAATCTCTTGACCTGCTTCATGAACTGCCGGGTTACCTTGGCACGGATCTCGTCCGTGAAGACAGGGCTTTCCTCGACCAAGTCCCAATACACCACCGGCAGGTGTGCTCGGTAGTGGTAGACTTCGACCAGCGGTTCGCTCTTGTCTGTCTTGAAATCCTGTCCGCAGGACGCCAGATCGGCAACGGTCTCTTTGTCGCGTGGGAACGCGAGCCGGAGGAACTCCTGGGCGTAGAACTCGTAGCCGGTCAGGTAGTAGTACGCCAAGCACTTGGTGAGCACGGTCCACCCGTATCCACCCGTTCGGTTTGTTGCGTCCCATGGCTTGACCCTCTTCAGCTGCTGGAAGGTCATCCGTTCGGGGATGTCCACATCGCTGCCCAGCTGGATCGCAGCAATTCGACCGAGGGTGAGTTCGCCGGGCGTCGCGGCTGTCTGCTCGAGTTTGGCCGCGAGTGTCTCCGTTGCCTGCACCATGCCGTCTCGGTCACTGGCTCCGACCAACACCACATTGTGCCCGTCGCCGAACGGATCGTGAAGTGTGCGCACCACACTTCCGCCTTGGCCGGGGTAGCGCAGATCCACGATGCAGTGGTACATGTCGTACAGATTGCTGATCACCCGGTTCGTACTGCGATTCCCAAGCACGATGAGATGCCTGTCAAGACGTTGGGAGGCGCAGAGGTCGAGGGCCGTGTTCTGAACAACCGGCAAGCGGACGCCGGTCCGCTTTTCAATCGCCCGGACGATACGCTCAGCCAGTTGGTCATACTCACCTGAGACAGGCAGGACAATTGCTGACTTGGCGGCTCCATTCCGAACAAGGGCGGTGTCCAAATGGAGGTCCTTGAGTCGGAGATGTTCGTAGCTGTCCCGATGCGTGACGACCCGCAGGTCATCCACCCTGGTTTCCGCACCGCGTGCCGACACTGTGATCCGGATTCGTTCTGTCCCGGCGGGGGCCGTTCCGCCAACCGTGTAGTCGACGTATTCCCGGCTGACGCCGAACGGGGAGGCCATCTCCGTTCTCGATTTGGTCCCCGAGGGCAGGAATGCGGCTTCGAAGTAGACGTGAGATCGGTACCGGAAGTTTTTCTTCTCCTCAGCAAGCGACGTGTGGGCTCTGAGTGTGACCGTGTAGCACCAGCCAGGGCTGGCATCCGTCTCCTGTGCTATGACGCCGCCTTTCGCGATCTTCAGCACATGGTTGCCCGGTGCGGCGGGCACCACCTGCAACTTGCCCGGGGTTGGACTCGTCCACCCGATCGGTACACCGTCCTCGCCGCAGCCTTGCTCGAACGAGGCGTTGGTCAGGACGGGATTGGGGCCTGACGAGGGGGCCAGGTCAGCGCCGGGGCAGCGTGCGACCACCCCCCAGACGACGAAAGCCACTCCGCAAGAAACGAGCATTCTCGTGGGTATCATCGAACACGCCTCCAACGGCCTTTCTGAGGTCAAGCCGCCGCGTTGGTGCGGCTGCGTTCTCCACAGACTGTCCGACGTAGTCTACTGTCTGGACGGGATGTCTGCCTGCCGATCTCCTCGCTGTCCGAGCACCGCGCACCCGAGGAGGCCCGGCATGGCCCGGTTGACCTGTCGGTTGGCTGAGGAAGCTCGGGGGGGGTATTGTTCGGTCTCGGCCAACCGGTGGGGTCGGAACAGCGACCGTGATTGGGCCAGACACGGCCCCCAGGAGCGAGAGAGACCATGAAGATCACCAATCTGAATGACGTCCCTAAGGCTGCGGTTGAGATGGACGGTGTCCAGGGGGCCTGGCGGCAGCTGCCTATCGGATCCGCAGATGGTACACCAGCTTATTCCTTCCGTGTATTCACCCTTGAACCGGGCGGGCACACTCCGTTCCATGCCCATCCGTGGGAGCATCTCAATTATGTCATCGCAGGGGAGGGTGCCATCGTCGATGAGGATGGCACGGAACGCCCTCTCAATGCTCTCGACTTTGCCATTGTCCAGCCAGACGAGAAGCATCAGTACCGGAACACGTCTGACAAGAAGCCATTCATGATGATTTGCGCTGTCCCAAAAGAGTATGAGTGAGGGCCGGAAAATGTGTAGACAACGCACAAAGCTTGGAGCCGATATGAACGTGTTGAGAGCATCGTGTTCGATTGCCGCAGGTCTGATGGTTGCGTTGGGAAGTGTGCTTTCAGGCACGACGCTGTACGTGGCCCCGGGAGGGCGGGATTCCTGGTCCGGAACGGTGGCGACGGCTACGGGCAATGGTCGCGACGGCCCCCTGGCGACGCTTCAGGGCGCCCGGGATGCCGTGCGTCGGCTCAAGCAACGTGGGCCGCTGACGAAACCGGTGTCAGTGTTATTCCGGGAAGGCATTTACCCCGTTCCTGAACCTGTCGTGTTCGAGCCGTTGGATAGCGGTACGGCCGCGTTCCCGATCACCTATGCCGCATTCCCAGGAGAGAAGCCCGTCTTCAGCGGGGGACGGCGGCTGAGCGGTTTCCGAGTTCTGGATGGCGTCTGGCGTCTCAAACTCCCGGGTGTCGCTGCCGGGGACTGGTTCTTCCGTTCACTCTTCGTCAACGGTAGACGCGCCATCCGAGCCCGGACTCCGAATGTCGGGAAATACCACCATGTCGTTTCCAAAGCACCTGCTGTCAAGGACCCGGCTACCGGCGAAGAGAAGAATCGTGACCGGACGGCGTTCGTCTATAGTCCCGGCGATATCAAAGCCTGGCGTAACTTTGAGGATGTCCACCTCGTTGTCTACGACGCCTGGGCGACGTCGATTCTGCCAATAGCGAATCTGGACGAACGCAATCGCGTGGTGGAGTTTGCCACCGAGGGGATCTGGAGCATGATGTCCTGGGACACGCGGTATTACGTGGAGCACGCTCCCGATGCCCTCGATGCTCCGGGCGAGTGGTACCTGGATCGCGAGGCCGGCGAGCTGCTCTACCGCCCACTGCCGGGGGAGAAGCCTGAGACGGCCAGCGTTTACGCTCCGGTCTTGGAGCAGATGTTCCTGTTACGCGGAGACCGCAAGGCGAAGGCTTACGTCGAGCATGTCGTGTTTGACGGATTGTCACTGCAACACACTGACTGGACCGCAAACATCGCTTTTGCCAGACGTGCCGGAGCTGTGACGCCCTATGAGATCACTGACCGGCCTGTCGGCTACCAGGGCACGCAGGCGGCGTATCCGGTGCCCGGCGCTGTCCAGCTCACCGACACGCGACACTGCGCATTCCGCAACTGCGAGATCACGCTGGTCGGCAACCATGCCATCGCCCTTGGGGATGGCTGCAAAGACACCACGGTCGAGCGCTGCCACCTGCACCATCTCGGGGGCGGCGGCGTCAAGATCGGGAGCGCACCGACACGAACGGGAGAGGCCTTGGCCGAACGCAACGTGGTCGACAACAACTTCATCCACTACGCTGGGCGCGTGTATCGGGCAGCCGTGGGCGTGCTCATTCTGCGCAGCAGTCACAACCGGGTTTCACACAATGAGATCAGCGACCTCACTTACACGGGCATATCGGCCGGTTGGGATTGGGGTTACGGGGCCAGTTCAGCTCATCACAACATCATCGAGCACAACCACATCCACCGGATCGGGCGAGGGCACCTCAGCGACATGGGAGGGGTCTATACACTGGGAATCTCCCCCGGCACCGTTATCCGCTACAACCTCATCCATGATCTGCATTGCTACAAGTATGGGACCACCGCCCTCTATCAGGACCAGGCCAGCTCCGAAATGCTGCTCGAGAACAACATCTCAAGGAACTGTCAGACGGGAGGCTACACGCTCCACTACGGCCGCGACAACATTGTCCGCAACAACATCTTTGCCCTCGGCGTCAGTCACCAGATTTCCCTGGGGCGCCCCGAGGACCATCACCAATTGGCGTTCGAGCGGAACCTGATCTACTACGTCGACGGGAACCTGACTGGCCACAAATGGAACAAGGGCACGTTTACAGCGGACCGGAACCTCTACTGGGATGCCGCAGGGGAGCCGGTCAAGTGGGGCGCCCAGTCGCTTGAGCAATGGCGTGAGGAAACGAAGCGGGACCTCGGGAGTGTGGTCGCGGACCCGCAGTTCGCCAATGCTGAAAAGGGCGACTTCTCCATTCCACCGGGCTCACCCGCCCACAAGCTCGGCTTCGTGCCTATCGACATGAGCAAGGTGGGATTGTACGGAGACTCCCAGTGGACGTCACTTCCTTCCCAGGCAGAGGTGATGCCGATGGAGCCGACTCCGGATATCGCGTCATTCGCTGACGACTACGAGGGCACTCCCGTAGGTCAACTTCCGGGTTCCTTCAGGGTGCATGGCGAGATCCCCGGCGCGGGAATTCGGGTCACGGATCGCGTGGCTGCGGCAGGGAAGCACTCTCTGGAATTCGTCGATTCGCCTGAGATTAAGGCGGACTACAATCCGCACATGACCTTCGAGCAGACTCGGGCAAAAGAGGGCGTCTTGCGCGCTACTTTCGACGTCCGGCTCGAGGAAGGAGCCATGGTGACGTTCGAATGGCGCGATTGGTTCGGCGGCCCGATCAAGAGTGGCCCGAGTCTGTCGATGAAGGCGGATGGGAAACTGGTCGTGAAGGGGCAGGAACTCATGACCGTTCCTCACGGCAAATGGATGAATCTTGATGTTGTCTGCGGACTCGGGAGCAAACGGACCGGGACATTCTCATTGACCGTGACGCCATCCGGCGACGAGCCCCGCCGTTGGGACGCGTTGCCTTGCGGATACCGCAAGTTCGGGAAGGTGAACTGGATCGGTATCATCAGTGCGGCTCAAACCGATACACGCTTCCAGATCGACAACTTCCGCCTGGAGAAGGTGGACGAGGAGTAGGGGCCGAGAACGGACTCCGCGCGGAGGTCTCTTGGAGGCGCCGCACCTCCTTCTTTCCGAGCCCTGACCAAACGGGAGGGGGGCTTCTTGCCTGTGTGGAGGAAGACCGCTTACGCTGTGCGTGGCTCGGTTCAGAACGGCGGCTCCCTCTCTCCGAGCCCTGACCAACGGGAGGGAGGCCTGTCTCTCCGAGCCCTGACCAACGGGAGGGGGGCTTCTTGCCTGTGTGGAGGAAGACCGCTTACGTTGTGCGCGGCTCGGTTCATAACGGCGGCTCCCTCTCTCCGAGCCCTGACCAACGGGAGGGAGGCCTGTCTTTCCGAGCCCTGACCAACGGGAGGGGGGCTTCTTGCCTGTGTGGAGGAAGACCGCTTACGTTGTGCGCGGCTCGGCTGGACAAGAAGACCGCTTACGTTGTGCGCGGCCCGGCTGGACAAGAAGACCGCTTACGTTGTGCGCGGCTCGGTTCAGAACACGAGAGAGACCAGCCGACTCACTCACTCGCGATGGCGGCGATGGCTTTGGGGCCGAGGGCACGCTTGTAGAGGCGCACCTCGTCCAGCGCTCCTCTGAGGTAGGCCCCGCCGTCGCGGCTGCCGATGGCGATCCCACTTCCTGAAGGCCCGACTGTGCATGCCCGTCCGTCGCTACGGGAGATTTCTTTGCCGTTCAGGTACATGACCAGTTCGCCCACTTCTCCGTCGAAGGTCGCGGCCACGTGGTTCCACTCTCCCGGCTTGAGACTCTTTGGTGTTCGTACCGTTCGCCACGACCTCTCAGCGGTCTGAAGGCTCAGACTGATCGTGTAGGGGGGCGTGGTGTTGTCGACCATCAAGCGGTACCATTGCGGACACTCGAAGACTCCTGCCGCGCCTTTGTACTGCTTGTCCCCGAGCTTGACCCAGGCGGACATGGTGAAGGCTTGGCGCATATCGGCGGGGGCAGGGAGGCGCGCACCGCCACAGGTCTTAGCGACATCGGCTTCACAGGTCAGGGCCTGCCCTTTGCCCCGGGGCTCGAAGGCCGGGTTAGAGAGGGTACAGACCGCTTTGCTTACGGATAGGTCAGGAGCATGATTCGGTTTGTCGGCGGAGATGTTGTCAAAGGTCCAATGCCCCACGAGGTGCTCTTTGGCAGCCTCAGGATCCTCGACCAGGAAGCTCCGCTTGAAGGCGTGCATTGCCCGGGCGACATCGCTGCTGACGATGGGGATGCTGGTGTTTCCCGGGACCGGAGTGACCTTCACGGGGGCTGTCCCACCCCACTCTTCCGTCCCCGGCATGTGGAGCCAGGCGGAAGAGGTCTGGATGGGGTAGTTGCAGACGCATCCCACGGCGAAGTTCGGGATGTTGAGGAGTCCGGCAGCCGGGATTGTACTATTGCTGCATCCTGAGCGCATGTTGCGCAAGCGGTGACGTTCACCGCTGTCGATGTCGACGTAGCACACCGTCTGGTCGCGCAGGATCGCAAGGTGTTGGTTGGCTACAGCGTAGTTGCAGCCACCTCGGGCGAAGAGTCCGCCCTTGAGGACTTCCGCTGTCTCGATGTCGACGCGTCGTCCAGCCTGGTCGAGCAGGTGCTTGCCCATGATGATCAGCGGCTGGGCCAGCCCGACGTCCTTCTCCCAGACGACGGTCCCGTTGTCCGCAGCCAGCAGCACAGCGTGGCGTTCCCGGCCGGCAATCACCCGGTTGGTCGCAGTAACACACACCAGCCAGTCATCCCGCGTCCGAACGCTGAGCCAGCCGCTTGCTCCGTGCTGGCGATAGGGAGATGTGAATTGGTGTTGCCACAGCACATCGCCGGTCATTTCGTTCAGCGCCATGACTGTCGAGCTGCACTCGGTTACGCCAGCTCCACGACGTTTCCAGTACTCGCTCGCCAAGGGCGACATCGAGTCGGTACAGAAAACGCGTCCATCGTGAGCAGCGAGGGCTTTGATATTGAAGCGTTCCCCAGCTGCTCGTTTCCAGCGGATTTTGCCGGATTTACGGTCCAGGCAGACGAGTACCTCAGCATCCCACAGTCCTTGCTCAATGGCGCCGGTCGCGACATTTGCTCCGGCAATGAGGACGGATGTGTCCGTCACCACGACCCCCGCAGCCCGTGCTTTCGAGTCGGCCGGCATGGCTTCGGAGAACGTCATTCGGCGGAGTTCACGCCCCGTCGCTGGATCGTAGACCGCACAGACTCCTCGGCCCGCGGCGTAGACACCTTCCGGACGCGAGACGAAACGGGTGATGAAGCCGGCCTCTTTCCCTTCCCCGCGCTGCTTCCAGAGGCTCCGCCCGGTGTACGCGTCGTAGGCGTAGAGCGTCCTACTGAACTGCTGCAGTGCAAAGACGCGCCCGTGGGCAACCTGAGGTTTGACGCCGCGGCCGTAGTCCTTTCTCTTGAAGAAACCGTGGTCCGGCCCGTCACCATACCACAGGGGGGCCAGGGGGGCCTGAACTGCCGTGTCTTTGGAGAAGTGGCTTCGGGCCGCGTCGGCTGTTTCGTGGGTCCAGTCCGCCGCGCCTTCGGGGGCATTCGGGCGCCGGACGGCGACTGCACCGCCGCTGTCCACGGGCGCCGTTCCGCCGGAGAGGGCCGCTGCCCCAAGCTGAGCCTTTGCCCCCGCAAGCAGCTCGTCGGACCCCGTTATGCAGAGCACGCCACCATAGGGGCGCACGGCGTGCCAAAGGCGCTTGAGCAATGCGGCGCTCGTGGGGATGCTTCCGCTGTTACGGACCCACAGGGCCGAAGCCAGGTAGGCAGGTAGTTCGAACGTGTCGGCCTTCCCGGTGAAGACCTCTAGTCGGGTGCCGTAATCCGTGCTCCCTCCATAGGTTCTCCGCAGGGCTTCTGTCCGCTTATCTTCCGGGCTGACCACAACCAGGCGCAGGTCTGTTTCAGTCAACAGATGATCGATTTCGCCGGTTGACAGGCTCCCGTACACCACGCAGAATCCCGCACGGGCATCGGATGCTTTGAGCATGGTCGCCAGTTCAGCGGATGCGGCCGGGGCGCGGGCGCGTTCCGGTGCCGCCACGACGGGTGCCTGTCCTTCCGCTGACAGGCACGTGATCGTGCCGTCTTTCAGAGCGACGAACAGGCGGTTCGCAGCTGCGATCACCGATGTCGGAGGGGCAGGTAGATCGTGCTTCCAGGCGATTTTGGCCGCCGGTTTGGTGCCTGTCAGCTCTATGGCCAGCACCGAGTTCTTAGCACTTCCATAGAGCCGCTTTCCTGCCTTGAGGAAAAGCCGCGAGGAGCTACCGAGGCCCACTGGTACGCGAATGGTCATCGGTACGTCCCAACGGAAGGGCTTAACCTTCCCGCTTTCCCACTCGGACACAGCCGCCTTCGACAGGTCGTGTGCATAGAAGGCGCCCTGCGCTAAGCTGTAGGCCATGTTACCCTCGAACACAGAGTCCGCATTGCAGCCGGAGAAGTGTTTGTAGGAGTGGTAGGGGCCTTCGAACTGATCGAAGCGGGAGTGATCAAAGCCCTGAGGTGCTTTGTCGCCAGCGCGGCCCCACTTGTTGCCCATCTCCCGGAAGTCAGTTAGACTCACCACGCCGCGTTTACCCACGAATGCGTAGTCGCCTCCGATGGTCACTTGGCAGTCGCCATTCCGGTAGCCCTGCACGAAATGGAACAGTGACCCATCCGAGCGGTTGAGGGCGAGGGGTTGTGAACGGCCGTTGGGCAGCACCAGATGGATGTCCGTAGCGAGCAGGTAGCCTTGCGGCGAAACGCCCGCATCAAACAGCTTATTGTGGTCGATCCGGACATGTTGGAGCAGGGACAGCTGGGGATTCGCCCACACGGGACTGCCATCGGCTACACGCAGGGCATGGATGTAGATTCCCATCGTGGGCCACACGCCGCAACCGAAGTACACGATGTCGTTGACGACCACGGGACCGCCGCGTACGGGCCACATGCTGATCAGCCGGTTGTTGCCCAACAGGCGGAGATTCGGGCGTTCTGACGGATACGTCTTCTTGAGCCACAGGACACGTCCGTCTGCCAGGTTGAGGCAGCGGAACGTGCCATCGTCTGACCCGACCAAAACCTTGCCATCGTGTAGCACGGGGGCGAGCCGCACGGGCCCGTCGGTGAAATGGGCCCACAGCGCCTTGCCGGTTTCGGCTGAGAATGCCCGAACACTGCCGTCAACCGGGCTGCCGATGACCAGTGTCCCGTTGGCACAGACCGGCTCGTAGGATCGGTCGAACTGCTGCCGCGGTTCGTTCGGGAATGCCGGCGTGAACGCGGGGAGTTTGATGCTCCACGTCGGCTTGAGGGTCGCAGGGAGTTCTTCCGCCGTGCTCCCGGAGCGTCTCGCGTCGTTTCGGTACGTGGGCCAGTCCCCGGCGCAGCATGCCACTCCCAGACAAAGCAGAGATGAAGTGAGAAGGGAGACCTGTTTGATGCGTATCATTGCCTGTGCATCCTCTGTTCCGTCGGTGTGGATGTTCCTGCGAATTCCTGGTGCTACTTTACTCCGCCGGACTCCCGGCGACAGCTCAGAGCAGATCTGTTCCTCCAACGACACAAGGTCGCTGGGGGGGGGGACGACGACGATGCCCCCAACGGGCCTGTCCCGTTGGAGCAGAAGATTGAGGCCATGTAGGAGTCGATGGACCATGTTGAGACGAGTTGGCATCACTGTTGCGGCCCTGGCGGCCGTGGGTTGGGCTGCAGCTGCCGGCGCAGGAGCGAACCGACTGCCCAACCCTGGCGTTGAAGAAGGCACGGCAGACACACCGGCCGGCTGGAGCTTCTATTCCTGGAACGGCGCCGAAGGTTGGTACGACCAGGCCGTGAGTCGTTCTGGGAAGTGTAGCCTCGGGCTGCGCGGACTGGACGGAGGCTGGAGCACCAGCGTGCCCGTTGTCCCTGGACATCCGCATTCCGTTCGTTTCTATGCCCGGACGGAGAACCTGCCCAGCCGAGTGGTTCTCTATGTCCGCGTACCGACAGCTCCCCGCAAGATGGACGTGATCCTCTATAGGCCCATCCCCCTTCTGGCGACAGACACACGAGGACGTTTCGTTGACGGTGTGTATGAGGGCGGAGCGGATGCAGATGGCTGGGTCCTTTACGAGGCAGGCGACTTCGTGCCTCCCGAAGGCGCAGAAGAGCTCAACCTGCTGATCAAGATACGCAGCACCAACCCCAAATCGCGCATCTGGCTGGACGATATCGTGATCGAAGAGCTCGAAGCGCGGACCGTGCCGGACACGGCGCTCGTCCTGGCACGGCTGGAGGATGCCGTCGTCTGGACCGACGATGCGAACCGCAAGATCCTGCCCACACAACTCCCCCCTGACGGTGCGTTGCGGGAGGGAATCTCTCTTGCTCCCGCTCAGGGCGAGTTCGAGTCGTTCCAGATTGCGGTCACGCCGAAGACCGACTGGGCTGCGGCAGCGTGGACGTGGGCCCCGCTCTCCGGCCCCGGAGCGTTCCTTCCTGGAACCATCCGCTGCCGACGCGTTGAGACCGTGGTCATCGACCGGCCCATGGGACCGTATGGACGGCGTGGTGTCAATCCCGATCCGCTGACTGATCGGTTGCCGATGGATTTGGAGCCGGGCGTCAGTCAGGCATTCTGGTTCACGCTGCGAGTGGGGCGAGATCAGGCTCCGGGTGACTATGTCACGCGGCTTCGTCTGCTCAGCGCAGGAGCCACCCAGGGCGAGATCCCGCTGCGCGTCCGAGTCCGTCCATTTGCCCTGCCCGTGGTGTCGCGGCTCGACACCCGCTCAAATGTCCGACTGAACCTGGCTCTGGCGCGCGAGTCGGGTACACCGGATGAGGTCTTGCAGCGCTACTACCGGAATGTCTACGAGCACCGCTCCCGCTGCAGCCCGGGGGTACGTGTAGGCGTCAAACTGAATGGGGACAAGGCGACTCTCGATGCGGAGCGTTACGTGGCTCATCTCCGCCTCATGCGGGACAGCTACGGGGCCACTCGCTTCAATATCCCCAGCCTTTGGATCGGGCACAGAGGGACGCACCGATTGACCCGTGAGGCGGCTTGGCAGCGTCGGACGATCTTTGCAGATGATGCCCTCACGACCCTCGATCCAGCCTTTGAGAAGCCGTTCCGCGATTACATGGGGCAGCTTGTCGCGAAGCTCAAGGCGGGCGGCCTCTTCCTTTCCCCGAGCGTGCGCAATTTTGATGAGCCGAATCTGTCTGATCCGGCGACGATCAATGGGCTTCGCACTCTCGCCAAGCTCCTACTCGATATCGAGCCCGAGCTGACCGTTGCGATGACCGCAACTCACCCGCACCCGAAGCTCATCGACGTCGCGAAGCTCTGGGTCCTTCACACCGATGCCTGGGACCAGCACATCGAGGCGATCGAGGCGGCTCGTCGTGCCGGCTGTGAGATCTACGTCTACAACAACGCGGTCAATTTCCCGGAGCATCGGCCGATTCGGGTGCGGCTTTGGCCATGGCTTCTCGCCAAGTATCGCGTGGATGGCAGTTACTCATGGTGGGGAACCGTTTGCTGGCGCAACACAATGGCCGATCCGTGGACGGCCGGTAAGGGCGACTCGGGTGTCCTGCTGTATCCGCCGCGAACTCCGCAGGAACGAGGTCCCATCGACTCGATCCGCTGGGAGCTGTTCCGGGAGGGACTGGAGGACGCTGAGCTGATGTTCCTCGCTGAGGGGCTTGCTGAGAAGCTGGAGCACGCTGGCCTGGCTGACGTCGCGCGCCGTGGCCGGACTGCGGTGGCCGCGTGTCTCGAACTGGTTACGCGATGGCCCAATGTCAGGGGCGCCAACGACGAGCCCTACACGCTGGACGTGACGGCGGTCTCCCGTGCGCGAACCGAACTTGCGGATGCCGTCGAAGCGATGTCTGCTGCTCTGAAATGAGTCCCGGGTGGACGGGGCCGCGGGCCGGGTGTTCAGCGCAGCGGCGGTTCATACGTGTCGAACGCCTTGATCGCGACAGGGGCATTCCCAACGGTGATCAGTTCGAGGACGTGTGCCCCGTTTGCCAGGCCTTGGCAGATCTGGATGCGGCATTCCCCTTCTTTTCCCCGGAAGTCCACTGTAGGCTCGCACGTGCGTGTGACGGTGAACGTGTAGGTATCTCCTGCCTGGTTGACGATCTTGCCGTTCCACGGGTTCAGAAACGGGACGCATCCTGCTCCATGGCGCCAACGTTCAGGCGGAATGCAGATCTGGCCGCTGTTGCTGGTAAACGGTTTCAGCATGTTACCCACGCCGTCTTCCCCCGTGGTATCCCCTGTGAGCTTGTATCCTCCTTCATCGTCGGTCACCGCGATGGTCCAGGCTTGGGGCACAAGGTTGGCCCCAAGGGCAATGCCGTGGGGGCCGATGTCTCGCACTGAGCCGCTTTTCGGACGGGCATTTCCGGGACCGCAGGCAATCGGACCGGCGAGAAAACCTGGCACCCGTTCCGCGGGCAATCCATCCACCTCTACCCGTGCCGTGCCCCCGTCCGGCGACCTGAGCGCAATGAGATCGATGCGGTTCCCGGTGAAGCTGACCGTGATCCTGCTGCCCGGGGTGGTGGAGTGGGCCACACCCTTTCGGATGGCCCAGTTGGGGCTCGTGAGGACCACGCTGTCCTTGGCGGATGCCTTCCCACCTGGTGTTACCCCCAGTCGGCGCTCCCGGCTCTCGGGCGCATAGTTGTATGCGTCTCTCGCGGCAAAGTGACGAACGATATTCTCATTGATCACGAGGGCCCCGTACTTGGATTGATGCACTCCGTCCATCAGTAGACCATTCTCCGGATCTACTTCGACCTTCATATCGTTGTCACGCAGGTACTGAGCCCATTCTTTGCGGTTTTCCACAAACTCCACGCCGTAGGCTTCGCAGACTCGGCGCATGGCGGGGATGTCGGCGAAGTTCGTGGCATCTTCATCCTTGCCCCAGTTCTTGACGTCGTTGCCCTTCCAGTGGACGCTTGCCACGACAATGTCGGCGGTCGTCTGGCGGCGCAGTGTCTGGAAGATCTTCTCCAGGTCGCTCTCGAGGCCGATTCCATAGAGCAGGACCAGGTCAGGTTGCTCGGGGACGACGACGTGCTGGGCCCAGCCGAGTACGTATCGCCAGGGCACTGATGAGCCAACGTGCTTTTTGTATATGATGTGCGGAGCTTGCGGGAAACGTCGCCGCAGGTGGCACGCCAGAGCCGTCCCGTCACCAAGGAAGTTGAGGTAGCTTGGACCAATTCCCCAGATCAGGAATGGTCGGGTTGGGGAGAAGCCGTGAGTCAGCTTTTGAATGCTCAGGCCCAGATTGCGTCCATCCTCCGGGCGTGGCGACAGGTCACGCTCAGGGTACTTTGCTCGCCATCTCCAAAACCCCTGATCCTGTTTGAGGGCTGCCGCCTGTAAGCGGTCGGCAAGAGGGGGCAGTGTTGTGGTTCCTATTCCGTCGATCAGCAGTGTGATGTCCACCTCTCCCGCGGGAAGCAGGACATTCAGGCAGATCGTTCTTACATCATGACGGTCATAGACGCCGGCCTGGCCTGGTGTGGCCTTGTCGATGACACGTACGTTGGAGAGATCGATCACCGTCCGTTGCCATTCCCCCGGGGAGGAGAGGTCGGCTTCATCGAGCCACTCGGCAACGGCGAGTTTCTTGAAGCCGGGGCTGCAGAAGAAGGCATCGCGTGTCCTCAGACCTGAGCCTGAGACCACTTTGAACCACAGCTCGACCCCTTCGGCTTCAGACAGATCCAGCGGCTTCGGAAGCGTCAGGCGGAGCTCCACGAAGTCTCGTGGACGTTCTGCTGCCACCTGCATCCGGACCTGGACACTGGACTCGCCCACCACCTTGTCGTCCCGATTCGGTGAGAACGTGTACTTCTGCAGGATGTCTTTGTCCTGCCAGTAGCTCTGCGTCGTCCAGGACAACGTGCCTTCAGACCAATCCTGGACGGCCTGTGCTCCGGCCGACGTCATGGCCCCCACACAGATGCTGCACAGGATCCCCGAGCCAGTTCCCAGTCCAGACATGATCGTCCTCCATACATGATTGCGTGTGTGCCGATGGTTGTGCGAACACTGCTATTCCAGTAACCGTTAAGCAGATCAGGGGGGCATCTGCCCGTAGCGCCGCTCCTGATGGCTGCGACAGCGAAGAGAGCCGCCGCCCGGAGAGCGGCGCTACGCCCAACCAACCAAGCACGCCTTCCCCAGCCTAACGGTTTCCTACTTCAGAGCCCGGTGACCAGGCGATCTCCGTTGTCAATGGGCCGGCAGGGGAACCACCGCTCCGCTGTCCGTCAGAGATTGCACAGCCGCGAGGGACATGCGGGTGGCCTGGTAGCCGTCTTTGGCTGAGACGATGGGGATGGCTCCATCATACCAGCGGCGCATTTCACGGACGAGTTCCAGATCCGCCCCGAAGTGGGAGCTCTTGGTTTCCGCGTCCCGGCAGTCGATGATCTCCTGCTTCTTTCCGTAATCGCTGGCCACATCGAGCTTTGCCCCATGCCGATCCAGAATGATGCGTCCGCTTGTGCCCACGATTTCGAACGTCTCCGCGTCATGCGCACGGGGCCCGAAGACACACAGGAACAGGCTGGCGGTCACCCCATTCTCATAGAGCATCTGAACGGTCGCGTGGTCACAGTTGTCTGCCCCCGGCAGATAGACGCAGTTGTCATGCCGGTAGATCTCCTCGGTTTCGTCCATCCAGGACCGTCCGAAGAGAGCGATTTGGTCCTGTGCCTCGGCTTGGCCTCGTGCTCCAATCCGATAGGGGCATTCACAGTCGCACTCGCTGCAGCGCGTCGGGCTATCGTCCCGAGGGCGGTACACCGCTTGGCCACCGATCGCGGACAGCTGTGTCACTCGACTCTGGGCAAACCAGTTGAACACGTCAAAATGGTGAGCGCTCTTTTCGTTCAGGACGCCTCCGGACCACTCGCGCCGCCTGTAGAACTTGTGGAAGTAAACGTGGCTTGGGATGACCGCACGCAGGAGCAGCATGCGTGTTTCGCCGATCACACCATCCTGGATCATGCTGAATGCGGTTCGCCATGCCTTCTCGTACCGTCGCGTGAAACCCATCAGGATTGGGCTATCCGCGGACGCTTCCGCTTCGACGATTCGGGCGGCGTCCTCCAAGTTGTGGGCAATCGGTTTGTCAACGTAGGTTTTCTTGCCTGAGCGCAGACCGATCGTTGCGTTTTTGCAGTGGGCATACTGGGGACTGGTGACAATCACGATATCGACGTTAGGGTCGGCAACCAATTCCGTGTCTGTAGGGTGGCACTGGATGTCGGTCTGGACTCCTGCGGCTGCGAACTTCGCGGTCAGGTATCCCTTCGCCTCTTTCATGCGCTCGGGGTTGACGTCGTTGACTGCCACGACTCGGAAACCCGTTTCGGCTGCGGTCTCGACGATCCGCTGTCCCAGGCAGGTTGTACCTCGTCCCCCCGTGCCGGTGATTCCAACTCCGATCGTCCGTTCGGTCGCCATTCTGTGATCCCTTCGTCCGTTCTCTCTCGCATGCCGGGCGTGCTTTCCATACGCGGATATGAGCCGACTTCTCCCGGGACAATACACCCATTTCCTTGTTCGCGTTCACCTTACCGCGTATACTGGCCAAGCATGGCAATCCCCGTCACCATAGACATTCGCCTGGCTGAGCAGCAGTTCTGAGGAGTCCACGATGACACGATCATTTCCGCGGCGAGGGTTCTCTTTCCTGTCCACGCGTGTGCTGCCTCATGGACAGTTGCGTGGTGCGTTCCAGTGTATGGCTCTGGGGATGTGTCTTGCGTCCGTCGCGGGGGCGCAGGCGGTTGTGCCCGCGGCCACCCCCGCAGCGCCTGCAGGCTTAACCGGGGGACTTGTGGTTCAGCTTGGTACGGCGGACACTCAGACGCCGATTGCTCTCGGGCGGACGGGGCGGTATCTGGTGCATGTCCTTGGCGTTGACGGCGCGGGAGTGGCGGCTGCCCAAACACGGTGCCGGGCGGAAGGCGTGTATGGACTCGTCAGTGTAGAGGAAGCGACCCTGGGTGGGAAGCTACCCTATACGGAGAATCTGGTCAATCTGGTTATCGTTGACGCCTTTGCGGTGCCCGCACGCGAGCTCTTCCGTGTTGTTACACCGAACGGAGCTGTCCTCGTGCGCCAATCGGGTCTCCTCGGTGCCCCCGAGCTCGTTAAGGCTGGATTCAAGGTGACGGAGAGCCAGGGGATGCCTCTGATCGCGGTCAAGCCCTGGCCGGAGGAAATGGATGTCTGGTCTCACCCCCGACACGGAGCCGACGGGAACGCCGTGTCCGGCGACACGCTGGTCGGTCCTCCAGCTCGCATACGCTGGGTCGCGGGCGCTCTCAGTGAGGTCGAGGGGCTCGTGTCGGCTGGCGGCCGGAACTTCTATGGAGGGATCCTCGCCCGGGACAGCTTCAATGGGCTCCGGCTCTGGCATCGTAGCCTACGCAAGGCGGAAACCAATGCGGCCCCCTTCAGGCTGTCGCGCAACGCCCACAATCGCGCCCGCCCGATCGCGTCAGATGCATTTGTCTTTGTCGCTGAGAAGAACCGTCTGGTCGCATTGGGGGCTGCCGATGGACAGCCCGTCCGGACCTTTGACGGGATCGTTCGACCGACAGACGTCGTGCACTGCGAAGGAACCGTGGTCGTCTGCGGAGATTCGGGTGTCAACGCATATCAAGCGAACACGGGAGCATTGCTCTGGAGCCACTCCGTTCCCGGCCCCAGGAACCTGGCTGCCGATCAGCATGTTGTCTCATTCGTCCACGGCCGGCCGGCCCGGGGGGAGACTGTTACAGCTGCTGTGGTTGGCACGTCATCCGGGGCGGTTCGCTGGCAGCGTTCCGACTACCCGTGGCTGAAACAGGTCAGGCGCGTGGTGTTGCGGGGGGAGCTCATTGCCTACGAGCTCTCATCCTTCAACGACCATGATGCTGGCAACAGTCTCCATGTGCTCTCAACCGCGACCGGGGATCTGTTGTGGGAGAAAGACATTCCTCCAGGAATGAATCATGCCCGGCAGACGCGTGCCATGTTCGTCGATGACGACCTCTGGATTCTGCACGGCGGGAAGACGAACACGGCTGACCCCAAGCAGGTCAAACGTCTCCCTATCCAGATTTCGTCTCTCGACCCTCGGACCGGCAAGATCCGGACCACCCACCCCGCGGGACTGGCGCACTGTTTCCCACCTGTGGCCACGCGTCGTTTCCTCCTTTCGGGGGTCATGGATTTCACTGACCTGACAACAGGTGAGCTCATAGTGAACCCGATCACCAAGGCAAACTGCTCTCGCGAGAATGGCTGGGTTCCCGGCAATGGACTGGTCTATACGACGCCTAAGCACTGCACCTGCTGGCCCATCCTGCGGGGCTTCGTTGCTCTCGCGCCGGCCAAAAAGGGCGGGAAGCCGATCACCGGCGTGTCGCTGGCTCTTCACGCCGGCCCGGCGAAGGCGGACGCAGACGCTGCCGCCCCCGGCACGTCTGACTGGCCGCTTTACCGTCACGACCGTTGGCGCAGTGCCGGGACGCCGGCAGCAGGACCCCAGACGCTGACCCGACGTTGGTCCGTGTCACTTGCCGGGGGCACTCCGGCGCCCGCCGGCCCGATCCAGCACGACTGGCGCGACAATGAGTTCGTGAAGGGGCCGGTCAGTCCGCCGACTGTGGCCTACGACCGAGTGTACGTGGCCAGGCCGGATGCCCATGAAGTGGTCGCCCTCGATGCGGCAACCGGGGTTGTCTCCTGGCGTTTCACGGCGAATGGCCGAGTTGATACGCCCCCGGCACTTTACCGCGGTCTGTGCCTTTTCGGTTCACGTGCCGGTTCGGTCTATGCGCTCCGAGCTGACAATGGAGCGCTTGTATGGCGGCTCCAGGTTGGGGCGGAAGACGAGCGAGTCGTGGCCTACGGTCAACTCGAGTCAGCGTGGCCTGTTCCCGGAGCAGTGCTTATCAGCAACGATGTTGCTTACTTCGCGGCCGGGAGGCAGCCTCTTGCCGATGGAGGGATCTTTGTCTTCGCCGTTGATCCAGTGTCTGGTCGCCAACTGTGGCGGCACCAGCTTGACACCATCCCGCAGAAGGGGTTCTACGAGAACTCCGGTCTCGAATTCGACTCCTTTGACATCCTGCATCAGGAGGGAGACGGCATCGGACTGTCCCGCTGGGTTGTCTCGAAGGACGGCAAAACGACCAAGGTCGACAAGTGGAATGCGTTCGCGCGTCTGGACACAGGTGGAGGCGGCGTGTGGGTGCCCCGCGGATGTTGGACCTACGGACCTCGGCATCAGGACCGTTTCCGAGGAGAAGCTCCGCGTCGGCCTCTGTGCGCGTTTCAAGGGCGCACGTTGATCAGCTCTCTCAACGGCACGACCACGCTCTTCCGGCGGGATTTCGATTTCAAGGGGGGCGAGGCCTTCAAGAGCCGCTGGATCACGGGCTGGGAAGCGGCCCAGACCGGGAGCAAGGGTGGGAATCCGTTCCGCACGAACCGGCTGGCGGAGAAGGCACGCTGGCAACGGGACCCCTTCAATCCGGAGGCACCGGCCAAACCAGAAGCGCGCGTTCCCGGCAAGCAGATGTACAACAGCCTGCAGGCGATGGTCCTGGCAGGCGATGGGCGGGTGTTCGTGATTCACAAGGACGGGCCCCTCAGAGTCGTCAAAGCGACGGACGGAACGGTTCATGCCGAAGCGACCGTTCCCTCGCCTGCCTGGGACGGTCTGGCGATCGCCAACCGCAGACTTTATCTCACGACGCAGGCCGGTGACGTGCTCTGCATCGGGGATTGAGGCGTGAGGCACGGTCGCTGTCGACACCGTCCCTCCAAGGACGCGAGAACCGGCCGGTTGCGGTGAACCGGCTCCTCCTGGAGGCGGATGCCTCTTACCGAGCCCTGACCAACGGGAGGGGGCTTCTTTGCGCTGGAACGGGAAGACCGCTTACGTTGTGCGCGGCTCGGATGGAAGGCACGGTCGCTGTGGACATCGCCCCTCCAAGAATGGCCTGCTTACGTTGTGCGCGGCTCGGATCAAGCAGGCCGGTTACTCTATTTCTGCGCGGAGAGGATTCCGTCAAGTCCTTTGGCCACCTTGCTCACGGTCGCGGCCACGTTGCTGATCTTGGAGGCGGTGGTGATCGCGTGGACGCCTCTGTCGCCGGCGCGCCAATTCGGCTTGTTCGCGGTGGTGACCACCACTATCCTGCCTTTGGTTCGGGCATCCGCAGACTTGAGGAAGGCGGGGAGCTGCTTCCTGCTTTTCCAGCCCTGAGTTGAGACGACGACTACGATCGCAGCATATCCCGCGGTTTCTCTATCCGTAAGAGCGTCTGTACCGACGACCTTGCTCTCATAGCCCCGCTCTTTGAGCAGCGTAGCGATCGCGGGTACGAGGGCCTTTTTGTACTTGCTCTTCTGCGTCACGATCAACACCGACTTGCTCGTGGCGCTCGCGCCTCCCTCGGCAGCATGCACTCCCTGAGCCACGAACGCGGTCACGGCCATCAGTATCAGCAATGTCTTCACTGTGCAAGTCCTTCTTGGTCAACCTTGTCGCTCACAGGCTTGGCCGATGGCTTCCGGCCAAGTCCAGAGGGAGTATAGTCGTCCTGTTCCGCGTCGGCCATTTGGCAACAGGGCTTTGGGCGTAGCATAGCCCATTCCGCCTACGTGGCCCCGCTCTGATCGATCTGAGCGCATATCAAAGAGGACTAGTGAGCAAATGCCGGAAGCAAGCAGAGCGTTGGCTAACGAGTTTGTCGCGGTGTGGCGCGCCGTCGATCCCACGCACCAGATCGGCTACTGCCCCGCTTTGACCATTCTCCCGAGCGGTCGGCTTCTGGGCACGCTGCTAATCAGAGACACCCGACCTGCGGCCGCTGCGGATTGGTTGGTTCAAGGCTACACGAGCGATGATGGCGGCAAGACGTGGGTACGCCGTACGGACATACCGATGGTAGACGGTTTCCCTTTTGTAGCCGGATCCACCGTCTACATCATCGGAGGAAGAGACGACCTCAAGATCGCCAAGTCCGATGACTGGGGAGACACGTGGTCCGAGGCCGTGCCGCTTGAGACGGGCAAGCTGTGGTACTCCTATCCGGGCTCGACCGTCTGTGCGAACGGTCGCATCTATATGGTCCGTGAATGCCGGACTGAGCCGGTCAAACACGGCTATCCTGCGTGGATCCTGGCTCCCGTGGTCATGTCGGCGGCCCTCGACGACGACTTGGCTCAACCCGGCGCGTGGACGTACTCCAATGTCCTGAGCTTCGGCGATGTCCTGGAGCAGCACGGGCAGCCCAACTTGATCGGTGTACCCTTCTACCCGGCCGGCAGGCAAGGGGAGAGCGGACGCGCGATGAGCAAGATGGGCTGGGGTGAGGCCAACCTCGTTCAGATCACCGATCCCGATCACGTCTGGTATGACCCTACCGGACGGACGTTCCACATGTTCATGCGTGCGGCAACGGGACGCGCCAATCTTGCGTGCATGGCCAAGGCGGTGGAGAGAGACGATGGCGGAATCACCGTGGAGCTGGAGCGGACGCCTTCCGGTGACCCGATTTTGTACGTACCGTTTCCGGGGGGGCACATCGGGTTCATCCTGCTTCACGATCCCGAGACGGGGCTGCACTGGATGATTTCATCGGTGGCCACCGACTCCATGCGACGTGTCGATCGGTTGCACGCCAAACACTACGGCATGCCTTTCAACGAACGTCGGCACCTGGGCCTCTACTTCTCAAAGAACTGCATGGACTGGTGTTTCGCGGGACTCTTGGTCGAGGGCGATGAGGTCGAGCGTTCGTGCTACGGAGGAAGCTGCGCCATTGATGGTGACGACTTGGTCATCCTGATGCGCACGGCCGACGCCAACGCTCGAAACGCCCACGACTCCAACCTGATCACCTTCCATCGGGTCAAAGACTTCCGTGAATTGGCCTACTGAGGGCAGCGTTCACCAGCGACCGGACAGGGGGGGGGCAGTTGCACGGGCAGCCGTCAGGGACTCCGGATCGACAGGGCACGGGATCGGTCTGAACAGATCGCAAGGTAAGCTTCCTGGGCTTCCCGGCTCAGGAATGAGCGTCGGACAAGACCAGTTAACTGGTCCCAGCGCGGTTCGTCGACGAAGGTGGCCAAGATGCGGTCACGCCGTCTGGGGACGATCCCCAGACGATCAGCAAGGACCGCGAAGTCGTCCGCCGTGTAGAAGCCGTTGGCCGCAAAGGCCGCCGTCTCGAAGTCGTCCGCAAAGAGGTCGAGAGCAAGCGGTGTTTCGGTTGGTAGATGGAGCGTCGTGCACAGCAGGTCGTAGGCTGGGGTCAGGACCGGGTCGCCGTCAGGACTGGCGATGACGCTGAAGTTCTTGAGATGGGCGTCGCCATTACCGGTCAGGTAGATGAAGCAGACAAGCCGGAACAGTTTCTCCAGTTCGATGTGATGGGCTGGGCAAGAGCGGCGAATCAACATGCCGACCTGTTCGTAGCTGCCGTCGTACTTGTAGTTGCGACCGTGCGTGTCAGGCGATTGTTGGGCCAGGCTGCAGAAGTCCTCCATGGGGCGCTTGCTGCCATCGATCTGGCGGTCGAACCGGCGGGTCAGGTAGGCGGGTTCCTCATCGGCCATGTCGAGCAAGGCGCAGGCCGCGGCGTCAATGCCAAAGACCTGCCTGGCGATCTGCATGGTCACGTGCTCATTGGCGGGGACTTGGTCCTGGAACTGGGGCAACGGCGTGCTGGGGATCGGTTTGAGGATGAACTCTCCCCCCGTGTCGGTCACCGTCAGCTGTCCGCGCTCCAGGCGGACGGATATCTTGTCCTGAACCCCGGAGATTGAGAGCCGTTGTGACCGTATCCCGCGTTCGCGGATGACGTCAGCTCGCGTGAAGTCGACCTGAGTGGGCAGACGGCGTCTGCTTCCGGTGAGTCGGCGCAGCGCCGCGGACGTGAAACCATCGTGCTTCAGGGCTGCCAAAGTTGATCGGCAGCGGCCCTTCATGGCCCATCCTCCAGCTCGACTTGCACGCTCCCGATGGTGTCTCCTCCAGCGGTCTGGAGGAGACGTCCGAAGTGATCACGTCCGTCGATGCGCAACCGCCGGCACTGCTCTTCGGCCAGTGCTCCCTCGGCCAACAGACTGACGAAGAACGGGAATAGATGCGGGGCCTCGTAGGGCTCCGGACGTTTGGGCAAGGTCAGGCTGACCGGCGGATTGCTTGAGGCCAGAAAGGCTGGTGCGTAGGTGAAGCGAAATCCCGTCGCCGTTTCCTCAAGGCGCCCTGCCGGCACCCCGCCTTGGAGCACTCTCCCGGAACGAAGGACCCGCGAAAACATGACCTAACTCCCCTCTCTGCGTACAGGCTGAGACCGGACCTCGAGGCGGATCTCCATTCCCAGGCTGTCGGCCACCGCACTCACTATTCTGAGCGTTGGGTTTGCCTTGCCTGACTCGATGTCACTGAGGGCATGCACGGAGACGCCGGCAATCTCAGCCAGAGACCTCTGATCAAGGCCTAGGCACTTCCGGCGTTCCGTGACTGTGGTTCCAAGCTCTCTTGTGTTCATTGTAATGAACGATAGGCGACTTTACTCTCTCTGTCAAGAGCAAATACGCCGCGATGTTCAATAACGTGAATATGGCGACGTTCGTTTCCGTTAAACCCCGTTCAGGAGTGAACCATATTCACTTCAATGAACGTCGGCCCGTGTCCTGTCACCTTGCTGGTTCGCCCCTAGGCCGGTCAGCGTCGCGCTCGAGACGTCTCACGGTCGGGGAGCCACTGCACCAACCCCCGGCCCAATTTCCGGCAACGCCACGTGTTGAAATCCAAATCTGACCTCAAGCCGATGGGACCAGATTCCCACGACAAAGCCCAACGCTTCCTGCCCCTCGCCCGCCGAAACGGCGTCTGTTGTCCTGAGATGTTGCACGGTGACGTGGTGCGCGTCACGGATGCCAGTTGTGGAATTGGCTCCAAACAGCCTGTTCAGCGTCCCAGTCATACTCCTGACTCAGGCGTCACCTTGTTTGGTTTGGTCGTGAATTCCCCTCGCCACCTGCCGGGAGTCCTGGTGTCGCCTTTGCCCGGGATGTGTCGCCCATCCATCGTCAGGGCACTTTGTCATGGTGAACAGGAGGTCCCGTGTTTCCGCCTACGTCGTCGATCAACGCGCGAGCGGCGGCAACGGGGTCGAGAACGGAAGGTGGGGCCTGTCACCTTTCGTACTCGCTCCCCATCACGCGGGGGTTCGGGGGAGCGCGCTCCCTCGACGGGGTTTGGGGCAGGCCCCAATGCCTGAGCGCCTTACGTGTCGCCTCTCGATCGCTCAATCGGCTTGGGTGTCGGTGCGCCAGGTGTAGGTCTTGCCGCTGGTGCGGGGGTCGGAGTTGTCGGTGGCGGAGAAGCGAAGGGTCGTTCCGTAGTGTGAGAAGCTGCCCTTGCCCTTGCTGCGGATGTCTGCATGGGCGGCGTGTGCGGGAGCCAGTTCGTGGCCGTCCTCGAACATGCGCAGGGCAGAGGGTTTGGGCGCGCCCGTTCCGTCGCCGGGGAAATGGGGACCGAGCATGACGCTGTAGCAGTGGCCGATCTCGGTCCTGATACGCGTTGGACAGATGGTCCCGCGCAGGGGGATGACGTAGCTGTAGTCAGCATCGTGGATCACTCGGCCGGCGGGTGGCGGGACCTCACGGTCAGACTTCGCGATCCACTCCAGGTAGTCGAGATTGAGCCCCATACCATCGGTGTTGCCGAGGCGGATCCGGTGACACCCGGCAGACAGCTGGAGTGACTTTGGTCTGCCCTCGTCATCTCTGAGTACCGCCAGATCCCAGTTGTCGGCACTTGCCGAGCCATAGCCGCCGCTGAGGGGGAAGTGCATGGTGCTGCACTCCCGGCCGTCGATGGCGAGGGTCCGGCTAGCATCCTTCGGGCAGGCATAGCGGACGAGTAGGACGTACTCGCCCGCTGTCGGGATATCAACATCCCACTCCAGGGAGTGTCCCTCTGTGTTCCAGTGCGACAGGGACAGGGCGGAGGCCCCGAGTTTGTCCGTGCGCAGATGCATGGTTCCGCCTTCTTCCTCAACATACGTCTCGGCCTCGGTTCGGAGTGGCATCCCCCAGCTCTCAAGGCCCACATCACCAGGGGCAAGCGGGAGATCGACTGAACGGGAGATGCTCTTCTCGCTTCCTCTGTCGTCCCGGACGGTTAGAGCCAATGCGACCGGTCCACTGTGATTGAACGTACGGGTGACTTTGACCCCAGTGGCCTTGGCGCCATCCAGGGTCCAGTCCCACGACGTGATCTTGCCCGCGACAGAGGATGAGCCGGTTGCGTCACACTCGACGATCGAGCCTGACAAACTCCGCCGGACGGTGAACGTCGCGTCCGCCCTGATACGACTGAAGAGCTTGATCGCGGCATAGGACATGCCGGGACGACCATCGGCCGTGCCGAGGACTTCCAGTACGTTGGACGGGGGGGATCCTCCGCGTTCGGTTGCGGTCATGAAACTGGTGAACGGATGTGCCAGAGGAACCCTGCCCCCCCCGCCGGATGTCCCGTCTTGCAGGATTTCCATTACCCGATTTTCAGCCACGTTCCGGCCGTCGGCATCCTTCCCGCGGCAGTGGTAGAAGACAAAGAGGCGGCCGTCGGGCGTGGCATGGAGTCGTGCCCAGCCGGGAACAACCGATGACAGCCCCTCGCCTCCTTCGACCAGCTTGGTCCGTTGAATGACGTTCCCTTGATCGACGATCCCGTGCATGAGAGAGGTGGTGATAGGCACGTCGGGGAAGAACTTGTCGCGCATTTGCGGTTTCCATACGCTCTGTTCCTGCCAGAGCAGGTGTGTCTTGCCCTTCCCATCTACCCACACGTCCAGGTTGGCGATGTATCCGGCGGTCTTTTCGCGACTGGCGACCTCAACCCAGGGGGAGAATGGTACGGTGGTGATGTCGGGCGTCCACGTGTAAAAGAGCCGACGGAAATCGTAGTCCCATTTTCTGCCCTTATTGAGCACGAGCTTGTACTCCCGCCACGCCTTCACCGGCTCGATGATGTCGCTGATGGCCAGGACATGCGCGGCCCGGTTGCGCAGGGCGACAACGGGATAGCACAGACGGATCGGTTCCGGTTTCTCGTAGTCGTGCCCCATGGGGAAGGTCAGCTTGCCGTGCTTGGACCAGGTCCCGTCACGATCCAGGAAGCTCCAGTACTGCGCGTCGTGCCCCATGACATTGAGCAGCAGGGCCTCTCCATTCGGCCCATCCGCACAAAATGAACGGTAGGAGTGCTCGGTGAACCTGTGTCCGTCGCCCCAGGCGGGCGACAGTGTCGTGTACGGGGCGGCTGGCCTTGCCGCCGAGAACTGCAGCACTTGCGGCTCCGCTGGCCCGGAGCGCGCGTCCGGTGCCGCACGGTTGGGGTTGACCGAAAGCAGGATGCGACCGTCGGGGAAGCATGCAAGCGGGCAGGGCTCGCGCTGACGGTCCTTTGCGTCCGCCTGTTGGAGGGCCCATCCGGCATCGTTCCGCTGGAACAGGAGCCAGCGCACATTGCACAGTGGCTTCACGTCCTCGAGGGTCTCAAGGCCGCTTACGAACACGTTGTCGCCCGTGCGTGCCAGACACGTGGATCCCCGACACCACAGGGGACCGGACCCGTTCCCCGCTGGCTCGTATGTGTAGACCTGTTCTTCGAGAAGGACATCGGGGAGCAACTGCATTTCGGTGCCTCCGACTGGTGATGCCATGATGGAAACAGCCAGAGCCAAGAGAACGGCTGGGGCCAGCGAGAGGGTACGGTTCGTCACAGGGACTCCTCCAGAGATCGCCACTGGTGGCCTACCGTTGGTCAACGACGCGCTTTGCTTCCGGGCCGCTGATTGTGTTCGCGTCAAGTTCGACGCTGCGGACGTTGCTCTCGATGAGGATGCCCGGACGTTTTCCCTCTGGCGTGGTGTCGGGCGAGATCGTGTTTCCCTTCAGGACAATGTTGGTCAGGGCGGCGTCCAGGTGTACTTCCGCCTTGCCCTTCCCCTTGGTGCGGCAGTTCCTCTCGATCACACATGACTCGATCGTGTTTCTGCTCCCCGCCATGGCCTCATCTCCGCGCCGGAAGTAGACCCCGCAACCGCCGTTGCTGCGGATGGTGCAGTTCCGGATGAGATGGTCCGTATCCCGTCCTCCGATACTGAGGCCGTGTCCTCCGTTGTTCTCGAAAACGGAGTTTTCCAGCGTGCCGTTACTGACTCGGAGGCAATAGAACAGCCCATCGCCTCCGTTGTTGCGACCGATCAAGTCACGCATGACAGGGCGCGTCGAGCCGCTTCCGGGGTGGAATCCCAGACCGCGGTTGTTCTGGCAGGTGGTGTTTTCCACGACCACGTCGGCGCATTGCTGGAAGCTGATACCGTCGCCGTTGTAGTTCTCGACCATCACCTTCCGGATGATCGTGCGGTCGGCATGGAGCAGGAATATTCCGCCTCCCCGGCAGCCATTCAGACGTCCGTTGTTCTCGGCGTTTCCGTCGATACGCAGGTTCTCGATAAGGCAATCGGGGGAGTTGTACCCGCTGACAACGGGGAAGACACTGCGGACGATGGCGTCTGCGTGTCGGCTGTAGTCGTGGTTGAGCATACGAGTGATGCCGAACCGATCACCATCGCGGAAGGTCAGCGTCGCACACGTCGTGTAGAATCCCCCGCTCCGTCCATCCTTGATGTGAATCCCCATGCCTGGCCGGAATCCCTCGGGCTTGGCCAGGGACACGTCGAAGTGTCCGTAGCCCAGGTCTGCGGAGAGCGGCGACTCTACCATCGGGGCCTTTGCCAATATGGTCTCGGGCCCGGTTCCCCGGATCGTGACATTTGGCCTCAGGTGCAGGCTGTCGTGCATGACATACCGCCCGGGAAGGACCTTCACGGTCCCTCCTCCAAGCCCGGCGACGTAATCGACCCCAGCTTGGAGGCAGACGTTCGTGTTGCCTTGAATCTGGGCCTCCGCCTGCCCGACCGTGATCGATACGGGATGTAGACTGCGGGCTCGTTCCCCGGTGTATGCAGGTGTGCCCAGAGTTCCCTCTGCACAGGCATCCCCCGGGACAGCACAGAGGCCTAGAGAGATGGTCATCGTGAACGGCATGATGTTCATTGGCAGCTCTTCTCCAATGCCCCCGGATCAATTCCGAGTGTAGTCGTGACCCGCGGGGGTTCGACGTGACCTTGAGAAGGGGGCGCGACTCGGCCGAGACATGGCAAGCTAGTGGCGTCGGGCGCGAATAGCGAGCCCACCCCCGGGCCAGTCTTCGATGAGGCTTCGTCCGGGACAGCAAAAGGCGATGCCGAGTATCGTCGTTGGCGGCCCGGGCGGAGAATCGTGAAGAATGGTCCGCCCGTAAGGGTTGCCAGCAAACAGAAGGGCCTCATTCGTCGAATGATGAACGCCGAGCCAAGAAACAGTGCCCGGCCTACGGCTTACCGATCCCTGGCGCGGGAGCATTCCGGCCTCCTCAGTAGGTACCTTGAGAGTACCGAGTTCTC
>Ga0209045_1000234_pt1 | contig 69899 bp, 42 predicted proteins | sample SaaInlLV_10m_DNA_4_FD_184664 | JGI IMG/M metagenome (GOLD analysis project Ga0209045, IMG submission 184664) | Marine microbial communities from expanding oxygen minimum zones in the Saanich Inlet - Saanich Inlet SI072_LV_200m_DNA (SPAdes) (version 2) | ecosystem: Environmental > Aquatic >...
TTGCGGTCACTCCTTACTTGCTGGCTTGCACTGTTCGGCGCCCACCTGAGACACTGCCAATATAGCGCTAACCGCCTGCGCCGCAACAGGTGCCATGGCATTCTGCCCGCTTAAGTTGACGGCATTGCCTCCTCCCCTTCCGGAACGATCGTCAGCCGCTGCCCCTTGCCTCCGCCACCGTAGCGCTGCCAGTGGAGTGGAAATCCGTCCTCAGTCGTGCCCTCGGTGAAACCCGCATTCCGCAGCAGTTCAGGAAATGTCTCCTGCACCCCAACAGGAGTCCCATCCTCTTGAGCTTCCACGCGATACGGAATAGACAAGGAGAAGAGTACGAGGCAGGCCCAGGCCAGACGCAATGTTGTCAAGAGACGCATGTCCACATCCTCGCTGTGCTCCGTTCACCCGGGGCTATGGCCCCCCTGAGCTGGTTCGCCCGGCACGTTCAAGGTACTCACTCACGCGTTCCCGAGGAAGCAACGGCTCCAACAGCCGTTCGTCTGCCACGGGAATGACGGCTCCTGTTTCCGGGCTGAAATCGACGGGGCCGTACGGAGCCGGACGCTCCTCACCCGTCAGCACGGCCCAGTCCACGTCACCAAAGCTGTAATGCCAGAATTCGTAGGGGTAAGCGTGGAACCCGTGATCTCCCATTGTTTCGTTGATCCACGCCCGGTTCCGTTGGGCCTGCTCCGAAATGAAAGGGGAGGCCATAGGGGTCTTTTCAGAAAGCTCCAGGTACGGCCCACCGCGATCCAAATCCCCTCCATCGTTGCGGCGCAATACAGAGATATCGACAGCGCTTCCGGACGTGTGATTCGCGAACTTCGGTGTGGTGGCAGTCAAAACGGATATCCGGCGCATGAGCAGGTCAATTCCGGGCGGCTCTCCCCTCCTCTCCCACAGGACCTTCCGGTGAACGGTGTCCAGGATGAAGTCACAACCAGCGCCTTGGATCTGAATGTCTATCGACCGCCAGGCGTCCTCAACCCGCAAGACACGATCATGCTCGAGCATGGCCTCGGCCACAGCGACCAGCCGTTCGGCGACACTCCGTCGCACCCAGAACGTGCGCTCCAGGAAGCCAAGCTTCTTCCCACTGGGGCAGTCAATGCGGACACCGCAATCCCGGGCAAGACGAGTAAGGGAACACATGGGCTCACGGGCCTCCCGAATCGGGTGCGCCAGCAATCGCTGCATGAAAGCGTGCGCTTCATCCAGCTGCTCAGCCCAATACGTGCGTGGATCCATCTACAAACTCCGGGGCAGACTCGTCGTGTGCAGAGAAGGTCGCGGTCGGCAAGACGCAAACCAGTCGCGTTAATAGAGCGGTCCGCGTGGGCTTGACAACGGGGCGTTCAAGCAAAGGAGAGGAAGAAAATCAGCCGCCTCAGGTCAGTGAAGGTGTCCCCGACAGGGTGGCGAGACGGGAAGTGGGCTTGTGGATCAGCGTAAGGCGTGAGATCGAGCGCTCGTCGCTGGGTGTTCGTCCCAGCAAGTCATCCTCCGCAAGCCCACGCCTGGAACTGCTGCGCCAAAGCCATGAGAGCCCCTCGCTCAAGCACGTTGGCGCAGCGACCGAAGATCGTTGACTCGTGTCCATCATGCACAGCCTCCGACGTTCTCGGGACCTGTGTCCCGGTCACTCAGTCGTTCAGAGCCAGGCTGGGAGTGTTGAGTGGGACGCCCTCTTTGCGGCGCCGGTCCATCTCTGCCCAGACCTTTCGTGCGTAGGTTGTGGAGCGCGGATTGTACTGCTGCACGGCACGCCACCAGCTTCCGTAGCGACGTTTCAGGTACAGCACGTACCGAGCTGCCATGCGTTCGTTCGTATCCGGATCCATCAGATCTACCCGACCTGGGCCAATCAGCCGCTTCCGCTGCAACTCGGCCACAGCGACGTAGGTAACGCCGTAACGCCCATAGGCCACACCATCGCTGTGCAAGCCGACATCACGGCCCCGACTCTCGACCATGCTGATACCGTGCATGACTTCCGGCAGGTCGACCCCGCGGGCCGATACGAAGGTCACACAACCAAGCACGGCCGCGATTGCGATAAGGCCACCAAGGAATGGAAACCGCGAAGGTCTCATTCTCTTGACAATATGTATCATTTTCTCACTACTCATCTCTATAACACCTCTTAATCGAGACACTCTAGACACGTCCATCGTCTGTCCCGAACACTGTCATCTGCGTCTGTCTGCCCACGTCTCCGCAGGCATGCCGGGGTGCCTTCACGCTCACTGCCATCTGTCCTCAGTCCATTCTGGAAGCCGCAACGTCTCCGGCATCAACACATGCCCGTCACGCAAATGCCATGCCAACAGCGCAGACGAGTAGGTCAGGAGAAACAGCGACAAGGAGGAAGGAGGAAAAGTGGAGAAAATGCGCCAAATGCGGAAACGTTGAGGTCAAATCCTGGAGGGGCGATGTCCCCAGCGCCCGCGGTCCACAACGACCGTCAAAGCACCACGGGCTGAATGTGGCCATGCCCACATCGACGCCCAGGCCGCTGTAGACATCGCCCCTCCAGGAAACCCAGCACAGCGCGTTGGAGAGCGGCGGTCTCCGCCGTAAAAGTCGGCACACCGTCGAGGACGACGGCTCTCCAGGAGCCCAGCACAGCGCGTTGGAGAGCGGCGGTCTCCGCCGTAAAGGTCGGCACCCCGTGGAAGACGACGGCTCTCCAGGAAGCCCAGCACAGCGCGTTGGAGAGCGGCGGTCTCCGCCGTAAAGGTCGGCACACCGTCGAGGACGACGGCTCTCCAGGAAGCCCAGCACACCGATTGGAGAGCGGCGGTCTCCGCCGTAAAGGTCGGCACCCCGTGGAAGACGACGGCTCTCCGGACCTCTACCTGAAGCACACCACCAGACCGTCCTGAGAGGACAGAAACAGGCTGCCATTTGCCGCAATGAGGCCATCGAAAACAGGGATAACGTCGACCTTGGTCTCAAGCTGCTTCTTGCCGTCGTCTTTGTTGAGAGACACCAGGAAACCACCTTGACGCCCCCGGAACCGATCAAGTGCTTCCCTCAGTGGGGCGGGAGGATCATAATTGTCAGTGGTGACAGTGTTCAACACCTCCCGCGCGGCTTTGATATCCACCTCGGGCGGCCCCGCCATGAAGAGCGTATCCCCGGCAAGGACCAACCCGTTGACGTGGAGCGGCACGGTTGCTCGCCAAGTGTAGGCGATCCGTTTACGCGTTCCCTTCTTGAGCTTGACGGTCTTGATCCTGGGGATCTTCCCGGAGGCGATGAAAGAGGGGGACCGAACGCGCTCGTAGCCGTACTGGTAACCGTAGACCGAGTCCTCATCGCAGACCATGATCCGGGCATGCGGATACATCGTGGTGGCAAGACCGACCCCCGCACGCCCCCCGAACATGTGCTTCCCGTACATCCAGTAGGAGAGCTCCCACCAACTGTCATCCAGGAACCCCATGGAACTGAAGAGATGGGAGGGAAATTCAGGCTTGATTTCCAGGTCTTGATCAAATGTCACCGCGCGCATCCAGGTGTTCCTGCCGTCGGAGGACAGTACATCGGGAAGCACTCCGGGCATTTCCATCCGAGCGTAACGCTTGCTGGATGGGAAGGGCTCATAGAGCGGGACGGCGTCTCCGGTTTCCGGATCCCGGCTGTAGAACGTCTTGCTGAGAAGCTGCTTGCCGGTGGTCAGGTCAAGCTGTCCCATGCGCATCCCACCATCGACGTAGGACGAACGACCGGCGGCATAGGTGATCACCTCATCCTGGACCAGGACACTGCCGTGGACCGGCCAGACGGACTCGACCCGCTCGTTCACCACCAGCATCCGCTCGGCCGGGGCCGCACGGAAGCGCCAGACGAGCGCCCCATCCCTACAGCGCAGTGCGTAGACCCAGCCATCGCAGCAACCAAACACGACAAGACCTCGTGCTACGGTTGGAGGAGAGTCGATACGCCCCCCGGCAACGAAGTCCCACAGCGCCTCTCCAGTCCGAGGGTTGGCCGCATGAAGCACGTGCGTGTCCTTGCGAGCCACGAGCAATACTCCGTTAGCAACAACGGGTGGCGTCAATTCGCCTCCGAGAGAGACACGCCACGCCTCCGCGGGAGCAGGTGAGACGGGTTTGGCAGCACGCCCGGTCCTGGCCGCGTCACCCCGAAACGTCGGCCAGTCACCCGCCGTCTTCTCGGGCGGAGCATCGTCCGCTGAGACCTCGCCAAAGGCTGGTCCCCGCTCCAGAGGATGCGTGTCCTTCTCGATTTGAGCTGCGATCCGGCGCGGAGCGAGGGCATGGAAACCCGTGAGTTTGCTCTCGATGTAGCAGCCACACTGTTCAGGAGGCATGTAGAGCAGCCCATTGGCCGGCATGACCCCAAACTTGCAGTTGCCGCGCAACCAGGTATGGAGGCTGACCTCCCCAGTTGCCAACTCAATGAACTCCACACCGGTCCGCCCCCCGAGGATGTAGTTGACGGTGGCCTTGTCGCGATAGCAGCGATGGTGGTGCTGTTTGGGCCACGTCTCATCCACCGGCGTCTCATGGAGAACGACTCCCGTCTTCACGTCATGGGCTTCACGGTACTCATGCACCCTGCGCTCCAGAGTCTTCCCGAACCAGACCTTTCCATCCACGCTGAAAACGTCGGTTGGCGCACGACACCCTTCAGCGCATGGGGCCGACCACAACCGTTCCCCGGTCTCGGCAGAGAACGTCACCAGGTTACCCGTGCTGAATCCACCCGCCGCATACTTGTCTTTGCCAACCTTCTGGTTAGGCCCGCTCTGCCGGTCGGCGGAAATGACAACATCGTCCAGAACGGTCAGTGTCGGTGAGGACCAACCCGGACGGAGATACTCGGAGGGCCGTGAACTACGCCACACCACCGTGCCCGTTGCCTTGGTCAGGCAAACCACCTCTCTCGGATTCTGGAAGTACAGTCGGTCGGCCTTCGCGGCCAGCGTCATCGGCATCACGCCATCCGTGTCCTGATCCTGCTTCCGCCAGAGCGTACGGCCACTCGCCGCATCGACAGCCATGAGACGCTTCTGCGTAGGTTCAACGTGTCGGTAGGCCATCTTTCGGCGGTCAAGCTGCTCGCGCGTCCCCGTGTTCATCGACAAGTAGAGGATACCATCTTCGTGAACGATATCTTCGGCCTTCTCCGTGCCCTCATACGTGCGCACTGTCTTGCCGGTCGCGGCATCCAGGGCCGAGACAGAACCGTGGATATCCAGGGTGACAAAAACGCGGTCAGCGGCCGCCACGAGACGACGGTGGACATCAGCCGGATAGCTGTTGCGGTCCTTCACGTAGTAGGTCTGCCAGGCGCTTAGTGGACGGCGCCAGAGCTCGATCCCGTTGAACGCATTTCGGGCGATTACGGCCCACCGCCCCGGGAGGTCCTCGGGAAGCCCGGTGGGACTGATATCTGCAATGTAGAACAGCCGGCCGCCGCCTGTCACCATCACATTGACCGTCGTCAGCCGGATATGGCTGCGCGAGTGCTTCGGGGACCCAATCCACTGGATGTGGTGCGGAGGTCCGACGACGTGGTCACGAGACATGACGTGCCCGTCCGGCCCGTGGAGGAAATGCGTCCACTCATCGATTTCTGCCGGAACAGGCTTCCGGTACGCCGCCCATCCCTCAATCGAGGATGGGATCGAGGCAAGAAGCGTGTTGTTGGGGAGCCCGTCAACGGGAACGCGGGTCAGCAGGACGCCTCGAGGAGCCAGTGCCCTTGCGAACTCCGCAGCCGGGACGCGACACGGCTCAGAGAGCACGATCACACCCACCAATCCATCGACGAGAGGAAGAGCTTTGCCGTCAAATCGCGCGAAGGAAACGCTGCCGGAAGCTTCCACATCGGCCGCATGCCGTCGCCCTGCGGCGACCTTGGACGCGTCCGTATCCAGCCCGTGCACGACGAACGTCTCTCCTCCACGCAGACCGACGGTGAGCCGTCCATCCCCGCAACCAAGATGGACGATAAGCCCCCCGCGCACGCCTGAAGCGGAGACCAGCCGAGAACCAAGGGTTTGAGCTGAGACAGTAACTCCCAAGAGCAAACACGACGCGACCGTCACGATGCCGGGAAGTCGCCGGGAGGACAGGGGGGAAGGCCATGTCTGTTTGCCCATCGGTGCGCCTGTGTGTTCGGGGACGAGAACGCGTCAGAATCATGCGGTCTCCTACGGTAGACCTCCCGCCACAAAACGCAAAAACGTCTGGTCCTGACCAATTACTGGTCCCGACAACGGTCCTATCTACCGGTACAGACCTGAGCTCAAACTCTCCAGCTCAATAACCGCCATTTTCGGTGCGACATCGAACCCGATATCTTCCGGCAATGTGCGCATGTCCAAGCACGAAACAGGAGAAGTTGACACCTATTGTCCAACGTGGTAATATCAGTCGAGTGGAGGGAGAATTCCGAGCATCCTGCGCCAAATGCCGCGCGGAATCAGCAAACGTTCTGTCAGACAATGATGACCGGACGATCGGGATTTGGGCACAGACCAGCCCCAGAACGGTCCGCTGCCGCACGGATACCTGGAGGCCGGTTTTCCCAAACCGGGTCCTTGGAGCGTGCGGTTCGGGGCGGAGCGCTCAGGGATGAGCTGCCTCCAGTGACGTGTCGCCCAATCCACACGTCGTGGTTGTGCGAATGCGGGCCCCGCATCAGATTGACCAGGAAGGAATGGCGACAGAACCAGCCCCTTGCTGGCGGACCTCCTATCGTCGCCCGCAGAAGGGCAACGTTGGCGTGCGGAGGGAGACAAGCAAGCCCGCAGGAAATCGTGATCCGTAATCGTGCACCGGTGAGCGGGGGAATCGGCTGACGATTACGGGCGACGATCACGATTGACGATGGAGAGTACTCGTTGAAGCCAGGGCCACACCTTAGCTGTTAGCAGTTATTTCCTTTGAGCCGTTGCGGTGCTGTTCGTGTGTCGGCGTTGGTGCTTCGCTGTCGGTACTGTGGAGTGCGCCATGGCACGTCCGCTCCGTCAAGTCACAGTTCAGGCACATTGACGTTACACACGCTCCCGCATGAATGCAGCGATGTCCGCAACAGCTTCCTTGGCCTCTGGCAGCAGCGGTTCGTGAGACTGGAAGACGTGAAAGAGGCCAGGCCAAACCTGGAGTTTGACGTCAACCCCGTCTCCTTCGGCTTTGGTTGCCGTGGCTACACTGTCATCGCGGATGATCTCGTGCTCACCAACCTGGAGAAGCAAAGGGGGAACCCCGGTGTAATCACCGAACACCGGCGACGCGTAGGGATGACGGGCATCCGCTCCGCCGAGGTATAGGGCCACAAAGTCCGGCAGGCACAGAGGACTCATGATAGGGTCCAATTCGGCCTCCGAGCGAAGACTCTCACCGGATAGCGTCAGATCAGCGAAGGCGGACAGCGCGATCCCCGCCGCCGGCAATGGCTGAGCGCGATCTCGCAATACAAGCAAGGAAGCCAACGTCAATCCGCCGCCCGCTGAATCCCCGGCAATGAATGTGGCCGTTGCGCTCCCGGGCCCGTCAGGCCCGGAAACCCGCAGCCAATCGTGCAGGCGGACGCAGTCCTCGACCGCAGCCGGAAAGGGATCCTCAGGGGCCAGGCGGTAATCGGGCAACAAGACAGCGCACTGAGCTGCCGCGGACAGGTGCGCAGCCAGGGGCAGGTAGTAGGCGCCCGAGCCGGAAACATAGCCTCCACCATGCAGGTACAGGAGTCGAACACCAGGATCAGCTCCGGGGGTCATTACCCACTCGCAGGCGATGCCCTCCGCCTCGATTCGGGTGCACCGAACCCCGGGGACCGTCGGTTCCCGACGAGTCGCCATCCCCTCACGGAGGGCCGCAAAATCAAACCCTGTGGCACCAAAGGCGGGCGACTCGTGCAAGGTCTGAAAATAGGCTTGACTGATTTGAGAAGTCATCCGTGACACGCTCCTCTGACGTGATCTCCTACCAACATCACGGTCACCGAATGTGCACGAGTCGCCAGCCTAGCGGCTGAAGAGGAACGGTGAGCACCTGATCCACCATTGGGATCGCCCTGCCATTCAGAGCGTCGGTCACCGTGCGCTCCCCGGTCGGGAGGTGGAGAGCCCTGGCATCGAGACTGACTTGCGCCTCCACCGGGGCAGATCCGAGGTTGGACACGACAACCATGGCCCCCTTGGCTCCGCGCGTATAGACACTCGCCCTGACGGCAGGCGGCGTACATTTGATGACACCTTCGTTCTCCCAGTAGGGCAGCCAAGTCGCTTCCGAGCGCCCGAACGTCTCCATCGCGGACCAGATTCCGGACACCAGACGAACATCTTTCGGGCGCACCAGAACATCATGGAGAAGGGCGAAGGCCAGCGCTTCACTCTGGGTGTAGGGGCGATCGTAGCAGAGGAACTCGGCCGGCACGCCCCATGGTTGCCCAGTGAACTCCGCCCGAAACGCGTCGAGAGGAAGCAGTTCCTCAAAGTGCGGTCCCCGGTCTACGCTCCCGAACTGCTCACCGTCCCACGTGGACGTCGCCCAGGCAAGTGTGGGGATGACCATCATGGTTGAGTTATGGACGTTCACCTGTCCTCGCGGCTTCCGGCTCTTCACAATGGCGTAGATTCGACGCATCATGGCGCGCGTGGCAAAGATCGGGTAGGTGGGCTTCCGTTTGCCGGACGAATCGGTGTAGCCACACCCGTGGTGGGCGTTGCTGCAGGCCCATGGAGCCGCCGTGCCATCGAGGTAAACACCGTCGATACCGAACTCATCGATCGTCTTGGCGATAGACCAGGCCATGTAGTCCTGCCAGGGGCTGTTGAGACAAGAGGTGTAAGCGCGCTGTTCCGGCAACCGGTGGTAGCCACCACCACGCGGCTGGACCAGGCACTCCGCGCTGTACTTCTCCCAGCCGGGATGCGTGTCCGCCATCTGATATCCCCAATAGGGAAGGAGCTGGATGCCGTTCGCGTGGCAACCGTCCACAAGAGCTTGGAGGCCCTTCGGGTCAGCCGAAATGTGCGAATTCTGCACCGGAGTCCAGTGCTCGTGGAAGCAGATTGTCCGGACTCCCAGACGCGCGTATCTGGCCAATGGCGATGTGCGCTCCCCGGTCCCTCCCAGGTTCAGCGCCCTGCCAAAGTGGCCCTCGACGAATGCGCAGTCCGGTGACGGTAGACCGCCTGCCGCCGCCGCGCCCGCTCCCACCCGACTCGGCATCGTGCGCCGGGCCCCGTCTGGAGTAAACGTCTCATCAAAGCGCTCGAGGAGCAGTGTGTGCTGATCACCCCGCAAAGGGCGATTCAGATTCTCAAACACCCGGATCGTGTCCGAGATGCGGAACTCGTCCACAACGAACGCACACGCCCCCGCCCCGAATCCCAGCCTGAGAGTGGCATCCGCGGCGTCTCCCGAGAGCGTCCCGACGTGGGGCTTGGCCGCGATTGTCTCGCCATCTACCACAATGGCCAGTTCGTCCCCCCAGGTCATAGCGACATGGTGCCACTGCCCGCGCTGCATGGGTACCGCCCCCCCAACCATAGCAGGAAACTCCCCTCGCCCTGTCTGCACGTAGGCCCGCATTCCACGGTCATCGATGTTCCAGTAGAACGCCACCTTTCGACTGGCATCGAATTCGAAACTGAAGAGGTGCTGGTTGTACTGTCCACGACTGACGCCGTCAGGCACGACGACTTCAGGATCGAACTCCGGGCGAACTCGACACTCCACCGTTCCGCGCTCCAGGTCAAACAAGCCTTCAGCCGGCCAGGAAATAGTCCCCGATGGCGCAGGAGCAGGCTTCTCAAGGCCGTAGCGCCCCTTGTGGATGATCCGGTAGTCCCACACATCGGGAGTCATGGGTTTCACCGGCGTGGCCTGGAGTCCCATGGTAAAGGCGATCGGTTCACTGAGATCCTGCTCATGCAGCAAGTCCAGAACCAGGTCGACCCGGCGGCCTCTGCGGAGGACGCGGATACTCCTGGCGGCGTCCCCCGGACGCCAGTTTTGGTCACTCTCGCAGAACCACGCCAATCCCCGCCACTCGTCCCCCAACCATACATACGGCTTGAACGGGCTGGACCATCCCTCAGCAGGAAGCTCCCCGACGTTGAAAGCGCTGCGCCAACGGCCGGGGAAGTGATAGAGATAACGCGCGTGTTCTTCCTTGATCGGAACGACCAGACGCAAACTGACCCGCAGAGGCGGGGCCTCATCTTCCTTTTTGGCTCTTCTCCGCTTCCTGGGCTTCTGCTTCTCCTTACGGCGCACCTTCAGATCGAGACGAATCATGCCGTCATACTCGACGGTTGAGCGACCGTCCACGACCACATCCTCCGTCTCCTGTCGCGCTTCCAGCACGGCTCGCACGGAGGAGTGGTCGGTCAGGTCAACCGGCCCCATACGCCATGGCGTATCCGCTCCGGACGCGGAGCAAATCAATCGAATGGGGCCTGCCAGGATCTCCCGCTCCCGCGTGCGAATGCCATTCGGCAGAAACGCCGTGGCGAATGCGTAATCGCGCCCCCATACTCGGATGTATTCACGGTCGGGCATAACGGGAGTCCAAGGTGGCAGAACACGATCCGTGATCCCTTCCCGGCAGTCACGCCAGGGAGGCTTCTCACCCAGGAGTTCGAACGCTGCCGTCGAACTGGTGAGAGACACGCCGTTTGCTGCTCGAGCGGTCACGGTCACCTGGTACGTTCCGGGTGGGAAGTCAAGGATGTCGAACGTTTGCGTAGCCCGCTTGGATTTGCCGACTCGCGGCGCCATGCGACTGATGATGTAACCATCTTCCTTCCGCGACAGGGCGATATCCAACGACGCCCCGGCTGAGTATCCCCGCAGGCCCGAAGCATCGACCTGGACATCCACCTCTTCCGCCAGCATACGCTTTGTGATCTTGACCTCGATGCCCGGTTTGACCACCAGCCGGAGGTCCCCTTCAGCAAAGGCGCCACAGACATATTCCAGCGTGTACGTTGCGCCTTTCGGGAAACGCCCGTCCATAGGCAACGGCAGCGTCACGATCTCGCGTCCCAGCGTCGTTCCGAACGCCTTAATCTGGGCACCATCCTGATCCTTGAGCGTTACCCCGAAGGGAGCATCGCCGTTCAGCAGGCATACGTCGAGAGCGACGATCCCCGCCTGCCAGTCCCCCAAGTCCGTGAGTTGGAAGGCTGTACCACGCTCCAGCAATCTGAGGCGTGCAAACCGACTCGTGTCGTGGAATGTGTCGACCATTCGAGCCCAGCTGTAGCTGCCGGGCGCCCCGCTCTGACAGTTCCAGGAAACGTTGAAACCAACCACCGAGGGGACCCTCCTACAGCCCATCACCGCCCACGGAATCGCGAACTCCGCACTCCAACCCACAGACGTCTGCCGGACCTTGGCTTCCCACTCAGCGTTCCAGGCTGTATCCCGTGCCTTTGCATCCATCACAGTGCCGCCCGCGTTGACACAAAACTGGTAGTAGGCGGGAGCAGCAGGATCGGGCTGCAGGAAGACCTCGAGGGAGTCGTCGCGATGGAGAGCACAATCGCGATCAGCAGCAGCACTCACGAGGCGGCTGCCGGGGCTGCGGGGAACGCGGATGGCAATCAGGAAGTGCTCGGCATCAAACGTGGTGTGGAAAACCGGCTGCGCCTCGGCCACCCCACCAGCGCGGAGTTCCTCGAATCCTGTCCCGGCGGCAAAGCTGTCCCACTCGTTGGTGCGCAACTGGCCATCGATAGTCGGAGCCGTCCGGGCCGAACCAACACTCAAGAGCTTGCCCGCCTGAACAGGGGCGCCCGGAAAACACAGGACCACGGTCAGGGCAAGAGACAGTATGACGGGTGGTCTGCTCATCGCGGGTGTTCTCGGTGGACGGGGCACATAGGGTGTCGGAGTACGTCCATACGATCACCCGGAGCAACGCCTATTGCAAGCCTCCTGTACGAGCGCTGAGCAACGTCACCAAGCCGAGGATGGATGGCAGGCTTTCGTGCTCCGCTGGAACAACGCTCAGCAACAGGTTTGGCCTCGCCATGGGTCGTTCGCCAACCAACTGTGGGTTGACGGACATGTCAGTCACTGGATGGTCGCACAGGTCAACGGCGTCCGCAAGTGGTGGGACCGGAAATGACGCAACGCGATGGTGTAGGCTGCATCGCCACAGGATCAGACAGGCCCGACGCTTCTGAAGCGGCGGGCCTGTTGTCGTCTACGGGTTCGGGACGGGGGCCTGTCCGGCAGAGCCGCGACTAACAGAAGCGGCTTTCCATGGCGGGGAGACCATCCCGCTTACGTTGTGCGCGGCTCGGAACGAGGCCCCCATCCGGCAGAGCCGCGACTAACAGGAGCGGTTTTCCCCCCCGATCAGTGCGGCCAGGTGGTCAAGCGATCAGCCCGCCGATCAAGCTCGGCAGCGAACTGCTCCCGCCCGGTCTGACGCAGCCGTTCCTTGTAGTTCTCGAACTGTGGACTCGTGAATCGGGCATGGAGAGGACCGCCTTCCCGCATCACGGTCCACATCGGGTCGACGGTGCGTTGCGAACGTCGCATCTCGTCAGTCGTCCACTGATCAAGCTTCGCCAAACCTTGCCCCACCAGTTCGGGGCAGGCCTCGGACAAGTCATTGAGCTCGTGTGGGTCGTCTGCCAGGTTGAAGAGCATGATGTCGGGGTAGTTCTTGAACCCGGAGTGATACGTCCGGATAAGAATGTAATCATCCCAGCGCACCGAACGCTGGCAAGCCCAGGCACAGTTCGCTACCACAAGGAAATCGCGCCCGTCCTCGCGTTCCTCTCTGAAAGCATCCCAAAACGACACGCCATCCCACGTTCCCGGTGCTTTGCCCCCGAGCATCTCAATAACCGTCGCCGCGTAATCGAACTGGTAGTGGAGGCCTGTGTCAACGCGGCCACGACCACCGACTCCTTCCGGATGACGGATGATGAGCGGGACGCGATTGGTGATATGATCACCGGTCTGGTGGTCGCCGTAGACGGACAACTCGCCCTGGTTCTCACCATGATCGGAGCTCACGATGACCATCGTGTCATCGAGAATTCCCTTCGCCTCGAGCTTCTCAAGAAGCTGCCCCACCATCTGGTCGGCATAGTAGATCCCGCAGTCGTAGCCGTCGATCCAGTGTTTGTAGGCGTCCATTGAATCAATGGCGGAGGTCATGCGATCCCAGCGGGAGTTGGTCTCCGGATGGCAGTAGTTCCCACCCGGTTCCTGGGCGCAGCCGGGACCGTAAGTATTCCAGGTTGCCTCTCGGATCTCATCAGTCATCCAGGCGGGCGGGGGCACGTCCTCGAAGGGATTGCCCATTTCCGCAGGAGCCCGATATGGCGTGTGGGGGTCCCAGATGTTGACGTGCAGATACCAGTTGTCTTCATCCCCACGACGATCAAGCCAATCCAGAGCGACGGGAATGATCTCTTCGCCACTTTCGCCGCCACCTTTGCCGGTGTTGTACATCTCACGGAAGCCGTTGTAGAACCAGAAGGAGGAATGACGTTCCCCGAACGGGCTGACCGTCACCGGATAGAGCCCAACCTTGCGCAACTGCTGAATGTAGTTGTCACCGAGCGTCCGGAACGCGCGGTCATCCGGGTTGAGGTAGTAGTCAGCCGCCTCACCGCCGTGATTGATGGCACCGTTGCGGATTCCGCACTTCCCGGAGTAGAGTGCCGCACGGGACGGCAGACAGGGCGAGTCTGAGACGTAACAGTTGTCGAAACGGACACCTTCGGACGCCAGGCGATCGATATTGGGGGACGTGTCGCGGTGGTAGCCGTAACAGCCAAGGTGGTCTGGGCGAAGCGTGTCGATGTCGATGTAGAGAACGCGCATGTGGTTTTCCTCGTCTGGAACGGTGTCAGTAACGAAGCGAATACCCTAGCTCCAGCGCAAGGGACCGTCCAGCGCATAGGGATGCCTTGCCCAGCACGGCCAGTGTCGACGGACGGCGTACCAGCAGAAGATGCCGCGCGTTCTTCTTGTACGACGGGCGGCCCTCCGACCGTCATTGCCCGGATGCCGTCCAGGGGGCCGTGCGGCGTACCAGCAGAAGATACCGCGTGTTCTTCTTGTACGACGGGCGGCCCTCCGACCGTCATTGCCCGGATGCCGCCCGGGAGCCGTGCGGCGTACCAGCAGAAGATACCGCGCGTTCTTCCTGTACGACGGGCGGCCCTCCGACCGTCGTTGCCCCGATGCCGCCCGGGGGGCCGTGCGGCGTACCAGCAGAAAATACCGCGTGTCCTTCTTGTACGACGGGCGGCCCTCCGACCGTCGTTGCCCCGATGCCGCCCGGAGGCCGTGCGGCGTACCAGCAGAAGATGCCGCGCGTTCTTCTTGTACGACGGACGGCCCTCCGACCTTTATTGCCCGGATGCCGCCCGGGGGGCCGTGCGGCGTACCAGCAGAAGATACCGCGTGTTCTTCTTGTACGACGGGCGGCCCTCCGACCGTCATTGCCCGGATGCCGTCCAGGGGGCCGCGCGGCCTACTCTTCTCTCCCGTCCCGCATCTCGCTGATTCCCTCGGCACGAGTGACCACGTCGCGGCCCGCTGCCCGAAAGAGTGCACGCATGCACTGGTTGCTGAAGTCGAGGTTGGAGCTAACTGTCTTCAGAGCATAGCTGGACGGATCCATGAATGGCACATCCAGGGCCAGCATGTTGGAGATCAGCGTGATCAGGGCGGCGGGGAGTCGCATGAGCCAGCAGGGCAATGTCACACTCTTGAAGGTCTTGTCGGGGTAGTAGACTGCCCCGACGATACGGAAGAACTCATCGACACTGGTCCACTCGTTATCGAGTACGTTGAACGGGCAGCCGGCAGCTTGGGGCATGGTGGTTGCGACGAAGATCGCTGCCGCAGTGTTGCGCACGTGCGCCAACGGCCAACGGTTGCGTCCGTGCCATTTCCCAAAGAAGACCAGGCGCGGGGTGTTTCCGAGGAAATCGATCACGCGACGAGTCATTGTCGGGTCATTTGCTCCCCAGACAGCGGCGGGTCGGACAATGGCCCAGCGATCCGGCGGCAGGTCTTCCATGATCCACTTCTCTGCCTCAATCTTGGACCAGGGGTAAGGGTTGCACGGGCGATCGGCCGGGGACAAATCCCCCTCGTCCTCGCCATGGAAGTCCCTCAAGCCATAAACGTCAGTGGATGACACGAAGACGAATCGCGGCACGCTCAGTTCCCGGGCCAAAGCAGTCAAGTTCTTTACCGACTCGATGTTGACCGCACTGAACGCGCGCTTCCGCCCCACGTCGGAGGCGCGTCCGGCGCAGTGCACGATGGCATCAAGGCGCCGGCCGCGCAACGCCGAGGCGATGGTCTCCCTGTCCGTCACGTCGCCATGCACCAGCGTCACGCACCCGGTCTTCGCCAGTTCTTTCAGCTCATCTGAAGTGCGACGGTGGATCAAGGCCAGCACATGCCACCCCTGAGCAAGGAACTCGCGGACAGTGTGCCCGCCGATGAAACCTGCGGCACCGGTTATGAAAACGTCGTTCACGGGATGATCCCATGTTCGCGCCCGACCTCGCTGAGAACCCGCAACGCTTCATCCATATCGGCTTCGGTCAGGGAGTTCATGACGCTGAGGCGCAGTCTACAGGCCTTGCGGCGCACAGCCGGGTAGGTCACAATGTTGGTGAACACGCCACGGTGCCTCAGCTCGTTGTGGATATCGGCCAGCTTCCGTTCGTCACCGATCATGACGGGAATGATGGCCGATTGGCTGTTGCCGGTGTCAAAGCCGACGTGCTGCAGGCCGTCGCGCAAATACCGGATGTTGTGCCAGAGACGGTCGCGTCCGGCCTGATCAGCGATCATCAGCTTGAACACTTCGATGAGCCCGGCGATGATCGGGGCAGGGATGCTGGTGGAGAAGAAATAGGTGCGAGCGTAGTAGCGTAGATAGCTGATCAGCGACGCCTTGCCGACACAGTACCCACCGATGGCTCCGGGGGCCTTGCTCAGGGTGCCAACCGTGATATCAACCTGGCCTGCACACCCGAAATACTCGGCCGTTCCACGGCCCGTCGGACCGACAACACCGGCGGCATGCGCCTCGTCGATCATGACCCGCGCTCCGTATGCGCGGGCGAGCTCGATGATCACGTCCAGCGGCGCCAGGTCTCCGTCCATGGAGAAAACACCGTCGGTGATGATCAGGCGTCCTCTTTGCGTCTCGGGAATGGCTTTGAGCTGCTTCTCCAGGTGGCGCATGTGCCCGTGGATGTAGACCTTCTGGTCGGCCCCGGAGAGGCGCGAGCCATCAAAAATCGAGGCGTGGTTGCAGATGTCGTTGATCACCACATCGCCGCGACCACACAGGGCCGAAATGACGCCGATGTTGGCCGAATACCCACAGGGAAAAACGATGCAGTCCTCCGCCTGGTAGAATTCTGCGATGAGCTGCTCTAGTTGCCGATGCAGGTCGGTCGTACCTGCATACAGCGAGACCGCTCCCATACCGTACCCGTACCTGTCACAAGCGGCTTTGCAGGCCTCGACAACCTTCGGATGCGTGGTCAGCGACAGGTAGGAGTTTGAGCCCAACATAAGCACGTCGTGCCTCTCCCCGCCGTGCTCCTGCACCTCGACCCGGGGCGAAGCGGCTCCGAGGAGCTTCACGCAGAGCCCCTCGACCGACTTGACCGGACGGAGACGCAGCGACTGCTCGAGGCGCGCAACCTTGTCGAGGATGTCCCCGCCGTTCCCAGGTGCGAATTCCTCGAAGTGCGTGTCGTTCCCCGCTGTCATATCAGGGACCTTCCTTTCAGTCCGTGTCTCTGTCGGCATGTGTATCGTCGCGCGGTTCTGGGGAGACAGGCATTCGCGTGGTCACTTCCACACATCGCGTGACATATCCACGACCTTGTGTGTGTACTCGTCGAGGTCCATGGCACGGGGGCAAGGCAGGGGGTCTTTCAAATGACGGGTAGTCCCGTCTCGGCGGTGCAGGAACACACCGGCACCGGGCGAGGCTGTCCCGATAGGGACGGCGCCGGCGCGAGACAGCTTCTCCCGAGCCAATGCTGGCAGTGTCACCGGTACGGCGAAAAGGAATTCGTATTCGCCCCCCTGGCCCATCAGGACAGCCTCGCGCGGGATATCCGCCTCCTCCAGTTCCTCGGCCCCGTCTGCCAACGGGATCTCAGTTGCCTGGATATCAAAGCGAATCCGCGGGTTCAGCACCTCGAGAGTCTGCACGGCATCCATCAGTCCCCCACTGGTATCAATGCAGGCCGTCGCCCATTCCCAGACGACTCTCGCTTCGTCAATCCGCAGTTCGAACTCCGGGGTCAGTTCGCCGCGAAAGCAAGCCAGGTTGGCGTCCCCGAAACGGCCGGTTACCCACAGTTCCTGGGGAACGACGGGCAGCACGCGCGTCAACGCCTCGCTTCCTTGAACCGGCCCCATGGCCATGCCGCAGAAGCGCCATGTCTCTGCGGAACCGGTGTCGCCCCCGATCAGGTAACAGCCAGCCTCATTCAGAACCAACGCAACCCCTGACACGAGCTGATCAAGAAACTCGGAAGATGTGTGTCGTCCGAGCGACAACGATTGCATGAAGAAGCGCGGCGCGCATCTCGCCGCCAGCAAGTCACTGAGCGTGGCAACTGCCAGGTTGGCACCAAGCACTCGCGGATCATCGGACGTGAACCGGTCTTCCTCCGGGGTGAACTCGTCCAGACTGACGCCCCAGAGCTCACCCCCGATTTCCACGATCTCCGCGTCGCAGCCAAACACGGCATTCCGTTGAGACGGGGCACGAGTGAAGTGTGCAGCGATCTGCTCGATCGTGGTGCGTTCATCCATGATCCGACCCAATCAGCTTGAGGGCTTTGGGGAGCAGCGCAACGTCAATCGGCAGGCACCCCCGTGGGTCGCCATCGAACTCAAGCCCGACCGGTCTGCTGCAGGAGGCCCCGACCCGGGAGCATTCACGCACGATCACATTCTCAGTCGAGGTGATGGTGCCGTCGTAGAAGCGCGGAAGACTCCGGAGCAGCTGTGCGCGACCAAACCCGTGGATACCGACGAAGTAGAGACGCCCATCGTCCGGCGCGATTTCGAGATCCAGTTTCAGTCCAGACGCAATGAAGGGGTTCTTGACCACGAACACGTGGTTGACCTGCGTCAGAGTCAGTTTGTCTCCATCCAGAGCGAAGTCAATGGAATGGGTACGATGGGCCAGAACCGCCCGCACCACAGCCTGGGCCGTACCCAGTGTGTCGCCCAGGAGCCACCGAGAACGATTGGCCATGCGCGCCACGGCCGCCCCCATACCCAGCGAACAGCTACAGCCAAAATGCGATACAGTCTGCTCCCCGTCACCGGTACCATGGGCAATGCGGACAACATCGACTCCGCGGACATGCCCGGACAGCAGGGCCCGGAGTGCCTGTTCAGGATCGGTCGGTATGCGATGGAATCGGCAGAAATCCGGACTGGTCCCGGAATACAGGACGCCCATGGCCCGGGTCGGGTCCCCAGACTGAATGAGACCATCGAGAACTTCATTGACCGTGCCGTCGCCGCCGACGGCGACAACCACGTCAACGTCGTCAGCCGCCTGGGCCAGCTGCCGAGCGTGCCCCACGTGCGTCGTCTCCACGCCACGGTACGCGGCCCCCGCTCCTCTGAGCCCTGCCTCCCACAGGTCCCACAGGCGCTTGCCGCGCCCGGCACGCGAGCCCGGATTCTTGATCAGCAGGAGTCTCATCGGTAGACCCCCAATCGTCGATACAGCGGCGTCGGTTGGCCGCGATCCCAGCTCTCGACAAGCTCCTCTGTGTGCCGCCAGGGAACCGGAGTCTGGGTCAGACCGTGCTGCTTCATCAGCGAGTCGATCGCCGGGGCCTGGGTGACGCACAGCCAGTCGGAGCAGGGAACCGCAAAGTATGAGCGCATCCGAGCCAGGATATCGCCAAGCGACTCATCGGTGAGGTTGCCGAAAGAGAGGTTCAGGAACTCGCAGGGCTGCACCTCGCCCTTGGCGTTGATGTAGAACCGGTCGACCGCACCGGCGGTGCATCCCAATACGTCGTGCCTCTCCTCGAAGACCTGCGCCGAAAGGGCCGGATGTCCGGCCTTCGCACTGCTGTTGTAGAGCCTGTGGGCTTCCTGAAGGCGCTGGATCAGATCGGCGTCGGTTTGCATGCCGTCGCACTTGCCCAGCCAGGCACCGGCTGGTTTGGGATGGATCAGCTGGACGTAGGCACATCCCAGCTCTCTTGCCAGATCCATCAACCGGTCCAGTTCCCCGGCCCGAGCTTCCTGCTCCGACATGACACAGTTGATCACTGGCACTCGACCGGCGTCGCGGCACATCCTCAAAACACCACAGGCAGTGTCGAATGAACCGGGGACGCCTGTGAATGCGTCGTGCCGCCGCGAATCGGGAGAATGGATCGAGACCATGATCCCGAATAGCCCCGCGTCGCAGAGCTGCGCAAACAGCTCCGGCTCAGCTCCCGCGCCGGTGGTGTTTACCCAGACCTCTGCCCGCTCGTCCAGCGCTTGTACGAGCGCTAACAAGCGCTCGTACCGGAGAAACGGCTCACCGCCCTCGATGTCGAACATGGCCACACCCGCTTCCTGCAGGTCCCGTGCAACGTCCAGCAGTTTCGCCTGAGTCAGATCGGCGCCCGAATCGTTCTTCTGGTAACAATGCGGACAGTGGTAGGAGCAGGCCTTGGTCATAGACAGAACGATGGTGCTCGAACCAGGCGGGGTACGCAGCAGCTTGTGCTCAAGTGTGTAAAAAAAAGCGTCTGACGGGTAGGCCGGCAGGTACAGATGGAGTTTCACCCCGTTGTGCACGCGCATCACCCTGTTGTGGCGGAAGACGAGCAGGAGATTCAGGGCCCGCCAGAGGAAGCGCAGGTAGGCAAAAGGGTTGTACCGGAACATCCGGGGTCTCACGGCGTACGCAAGAGCCACGTGCAGAGCAATGCGGACATACACACTGATCATCCCAAGACCGGTCATGCTGTGTGTGCCGTTCGCTGACATTTCTCAGGCCTTCGAGTCTTTGTAGAGGTCGAACAGGAACCCAATGAACACGTAGCTGGTGCATAACAGATACAACGCGAGCGTCCCATTGAAAATCGCGATCAAGGTCACCTGTCCAGCAACACAGGCGCGGAAATTGGTGGCCAGGCTGAAGTAGGTTTTCTCGCCGGCCGGATGGCGGAAGTAGAGCGCTGCCGTCCACAACTGAAGGAAAATGGTCATGATCCCACAGAACGCGAAATCACGCTGGAACAGGATGTCCTGGAGCGGCAGCCAGCCCAGCTTCACAAAGAGAACGAAGGCCAGCGTAGGGAGGAACACTCCGAACACTCCGGCCCAGCGCGCGGCCCGGAGTCCGTGCTTCACAATGAACGTCTGTTTTCCTGCCAGCTTGTCGCCACGGTAGTCCTTAAAATAGGTGTAGTACGTCATCAACCCGTTGATCAGAGTCACCAGAAACAATGCGCACAGACGGTTGCTGGTCAGTAGCGGATCGGGCGGCGGACCTTGCGCCAGGAACCCATAAGCCGTGCAGCTGGCAATGGTCGCCCCGAAGACAACGTTGCCCAGGAGTGACCACGCCTTGGCGTACTCGTAAAGCACATTCAGCGCCACCCCCGCGGCCAGGGGAACAAGAGCCCAGGGACTGAGAAACCACGTGACCAACGCCGTGCCGGCGAGCAGGGAGATGGACACACCCAGCGCCGCGTTGGCATGCAGTTCGCCACTCACCATCGGCCGGTGAGGCGCGTTCACACGATCTTCCGCCTGTCCCAGGTAGTCGTTGATGATCTGGTTGATCCCCCAACTCAGGAAGAGGATGACCAGAATCGCAACGCTTCGGTGCAAGTCCGGCGTCTCACCCCGTTGCACCTGGAGCCAATGATAAAACGACACCCCGATCCAGCCGGCCATACCCGTGACAAAGGCGTAGTACAGCCGCATTGACTTGACGTAGGCTCGAGTGAATCTCCAAAGACTCATTTTCGGCGTTCCTGTGCTGTCTCAGCCGAGTTCGTTCGGGAGGAGCATGTCCCCCTCATTCGGTGGCGTGGGCCGACCCAGCCCCGCATTCTCTCCCGGTCGGATGCCAACCGAGCCACTCCTCGCCAGCCTGAATACTCAGCGCGTGTCAATACTCCGTACACTCCAACCCATCACCAGCAGCACGACACATGCCAGTCCAGTCCCAGATGTCGCAGCGCCATGCAATACCATGTGTTTCGCGCTCGGTTACAGGCGTCTATGCCAGAAGCAGGATCGGGGACTGTACACTGAACGTACTCGAGTTGCACGTGTGGTGACGCCGCTGCCCCCCGGCGAACACAGCTCCGCCCAGGCCTATACTGCTGACCACGAGCAGATTCGGCCAACGGCAAAGCAGCGTTCGTAGTGAGGCACGAAGAGCAGCGGAGTGCCGTTCTTCCTGCTTAGCCTGGCGGTGGTGGACTGGACGCCACAAGACGTCGCTGCTCCGGATCCCAACGCCATTGAGCCTCCGCCCCCATCAGGTGCACCCCGCCGAGCCAGCGATCGATGCCGTTGAGGGCAACGAAATCAGCGTCACCTGCCAACACGGCACGCCCCTGTGGGGTAATCTCGATATCTCCCGCATATCGCACCGGCCACTCCGGACCGTCGTGCAGTCGAAGCATGGGATGGCGACAGAAGGTCATCTCCCGGGCATGCCTTTCGGCCAACGTATCGGACAGGTACATGAGGTCCGCCAACGAGCTCCCGATCAACCTGGAGAGCCGTGTCCGTCCCAGACGGGAAGCGTGCTCGAGAACAGCGCGATCCACGGCTCCCAATCCATCCCTCGTTGACGGGTAGCGCTCAAGGTGATCCGTGAACGCCGCGGCCAGTCCGGGCAGCGCAGATGTGTCACCAGCCAGCAATTCGCTCAACGCCTCCGGATCGGGCGAGCGGTACGCCTGCCACGCCCTCACCGCAAGCTCGAACTGGGCCGTCCGGACCGGCTCCCGGTCAGGAAACAGCCCCGCAAGCTCCGACGGTGTGTTGTGCCCTAGATTCTCGCGGACGCAGACCACGCTGAAACGGACGTGCTGCGCATCCATCGCCGCAAACGCTGTGAGCCGTTGTACCAGGATCACATGGTCGTACAGGCACGGGTCGAACCACAGTACGACCTCATCATGATCACAAGCCCGGGCCAGCCTCTCCTCGCCACTGCGCCGAGCCTGCAGAGCACCATCCACCGTCTCGAAAAAGCCATCCGCCACGAGCATCTCCCCCTGCATCCGAGCCAGCGTTTCATCATCGGCAGGCGTTGGTGCATAGGCACCCATATCACGCCAGACGACCGTCTCACCCGGAACGGAACTCTCCCGCAGGACATCGGCCATGATGTCGCTCCACAGGACATGCAGAACCGACGGTGGAGGCGAATGTGACATGGAAGCCTCTTTTTCTTTGATCTATCCCAACTCACCGAAGACAAGATACCGTACGGTCCCGACAACCACCGGCACAAGTCTGCCAAGCATGGCCCCCGCAATCAGCCCGATCATCAAAGGCTTGAGACGCTGATAGGTCCGCGCGCCTCCATACTTAGTCGCCCCGACCTTGATCAACCACCCCAACAGGAACGAAAAGGTCATGTGCATCGCCGCGTACCCGCCGAGGAACAGGAACACGACCGGATGCAATGGCCAATGGGTAAACAGCAGCCTTCCGACCCCGAACCCGATAGCAAGCGTCGCAGCGACCATGAAAGCCGTGACATGAGACCAGCTGGGGGACAGATCCATCAGCCGCGAAAGACCGCGCGGCTCCACGGCGCGCTCAAAACGCCCCTGAGCCTTGAGTCTGTGAATGCTCTCAACCGTATTCTCGAGGGGATAGGTAGCCACCGTCCTTGGCCAACCGTAAGACGGCGTGCCCCGATCATACTGCCAGTAAAGGGTCACCGGCAAGGCAACAACCAGGCAGACGGCAACGAGAACGAGGGTCACCTTCGCAAAGCGGCCAACATCCACTCCCGAAAGGTCGAGGAGCTTGATGGCCTGGGCCACCAGCGGCAATGGGGCTGTCCGAGGCCCCAGCATAAGCACGGCGGACAGGACGAGCATCGTGACCAGGCGTTGCGGGCCAAGACAGGTTTCGCCAAGCCATCCCCAGAGCACGACTCCCGGAAAAACGAATGTCCCGATGTTGAAGATGCCGGTCTCCGCGACAATCCGGCTGACCACGACAAACACCATCAGGGCCAGGCCGAGATAGGCTCCCGCCAGCAGAGGGTTCAGGCCGGCGACACCCAACAACAGGACACCACCAACACCTGCGGCCATTGCGACCCGCATCCCCCAGACAGCGTACTCGGGTACGGGCTCGCCAGTATCCCGGCCGAAGCTCCGGCCGAGAACGTGCCAGTAGAAATGGCGGCCCGTGTAGAGGAGCATCACGAGAATGCCAAAATAGCCGCCACTGTACAGGAAGAGCTCAATGCTCAGTGCCATCTCCCGTCCCGGTCGAAGCTCCACGCCATAGGTCTGAAAAATGCCCGCAACGAAGCAGTAGATTATGGGCCCGACGACCATCGAGAAGCAGATGTCCGAACCGAGGAAGTACGCCAGCCCCACGACTGGAAACAGCAACCGGGGGTAGAAGAGGGTCATCCCTTTGCCTTTGACGAGAGTGGGGAAGAGCGAGGATATTGCGGAAAAGTCAAAGCGCAGAGAGACCGGAATGAAGACAGTCGGCCACCAGCGACAGGCATAGTTGTTGAGAGCAATCAGCAAGACGAAAAGGAAGCCCCCCCAAAACAGCCGACTCCGGTACACAGCGCGGGATGGCTCAATCAACGAGTGGGCGAAAACGGAGATGGGATAGGGAAGTTGTTCGTGATGGGCCCACTGGCGATGGCACACAGCGGCGAGCCCAACCGAAGCCGCAAGGAAACAGAGCAACAACGGCCCCCAGAACAACAATGGCCGCGCCCACGCTGCCCATGGGACATCCCCCAGAGCAATATGTCGATCCCCCTCGGCCAGCCCCGTGACAAAGCCGTTCAGACGCCGGTTCTCGTCCACAGAGATGTCAGGCAGGATCTGCGGCGGGACATAATCGAGTACCCGTTCCTCACGCCAACCAGGGCGCAGACGGGTGTCATGATGGGGCAGCATGATGCTCCCCGGGAGGCACTGAACGAAACGGCCAGGAACGCCACAGGCGGCCAGAAAGAGTCCGACGACGAGCGCCAGCTCGCGCCCATGCAGGCAACCTGCCCCTCCCCGTCGCCGCAGCAGCGGGAAGCCTGCGACCACGAAAGCCACCAGCCCACCGTAAACCACCGTTGGCATCAAATCGCCGACCAACGCCCCGGACCGGATGACGTGGTCACTGAAGTAGCACCAGAAGCAGAGAGCGATCGAGACAGAAAAACCGACTGCAATGCCTCGTTTGGTCATCAGCCCCGGGTCTTCCTATTCTGTCTGATCTGGAGGCGGTAGTGTTCTCTGGCTTCGAGGAGAAACGGGGTGTAGGCCCCGGTGGTGAAATCCAGAAACGTCCACGGCAAGGCCTGAAACGCGCCCTTCCTGTAAAGGAGTGTGATATCAGCCCAGATTCCGGAACCAACGTACACCTTCTGAGGACCTTCCTTGGTTGACGCCAGCACAAGCTTGTGGTAGTCAAGATAGCCGACATCAATATTGACAGCCCGTTTGTCCCCAATCAGTGACCGCTCCTCGATGGCGTTGGCATCGTGCTTCAGTGCCGCCAGGGCCTCCGGCTCAACCAAACGCTCAAAGCCGACAAATTGACGAACCAGGGCACTCCCCATCTCAGGAGTATAGTAATCCGTGAAGGTGAACGGCGTGGGTGGACCAGTCATATCGATCGGGCCCCACACATCAGCCATGGCCTCACATGCCGTTGCCCAACGCCCCTCCTGTTCCTGGAACAAGACGGCAGCCACGACTTTCACGGGCAACGCTTCCTGAAGGTCTAGCATCAGATGCACTCCCGCGCTCTGTTGGCCCTGGACCGATTGGATCTCTTCAGAGAGCCCTCCAGGCCGCGTCCAAACGAGCAAAGCTGTCGGATATCGTCTCCTCCACACTCTTGCCGGGCCAGGGCGTCATCTCGATGACCAGGTTTCCTCGCGCCGCCTGATTCAGAAACCCAGTCTCAAGCAGACAGCGCAGGATTGTGGTCAATTGAGGAACATCGATCTCTCCACCGGGGAACCCAACGGGGGGGTGGGTATCCCCGTACCGCGGGTGAGTTGTGTCCTTGAGAACGCAGTTACCCAGATGCACCCGTTTCAGGTAAGGGGCACAGTTGGTGATCGCCTGGTCGAACGTTTCCCGCATCAGAGGCACATGGGCCAGATCGAGCTCAAGCCCCAGGTTATCGACATCCGGGCGCAGGCTCTCCACCAGTTCCGCACAGACCTGCGTGGGGCCATAAAGGAAGCACTTATCGATGTCGGTATCAAAGGGTTCCAGTTGGGCTGTTATCCCGTGGGGTTTGAGTTCGCCGCAGAGCCAGCGGCAGAAGTCCGCAAAAGCGTGGTAGTGGGCGGGGGCCGCCTCTTCCGGGCAAGGGCACCCGGACGCGAAGATGAACCCGGTTGCACCAATGGCTGCCGCCATGTCAATCATGTCACCCATGATCATGCGGATCTGGGCCTGCTCGTTTGGGGCGGGAGATGGCAGACCGATCTTGCGCAGCGGGAAGAGATGCGTGGCGAACGTGATATCCACTTTACCGCAGTCGCGTACCAAAGGGATCAGCGTTTCTCGTCTCTCGTCTCCGTAGGGGAGACAGCAGTCGAGAGTCTCGATGTCATCCCGGGCAATGAACTCACGCAACGTCCGAACATGATCGTCCGGGTCGTCCATGCATGATGGATAGAGCATATGATGCACGAGGCCCAGTCGGGCATAGCTGCGGATGTCGCCACGCATGATATCAGGGTTCCTCTGTTGGTTCGTCTGTGACGTTCGGTACCCCGAGGCGCGCGCCACGCGCAGGCCTTGGATAACAGAAACGCACGATGAATGCTCTGTCGGCACCGGGGTATCGCGGCCCGGCCCATCAGTTCTACGCTTCGGCAGCGGCTTGGGCCGCCAATTTGATCTGCCAATAGGTCGCCCACGTAGCCGTAACCGATTCCTTCTCGAGAACAAGTGTCCGGTCATCAGTCATCTGATTGGGGCACAGACGTCGGATGGCCTCGAGATAGGGTCCATCATTGAGCTTGATTTCCAATCGCACAGGGCTCGTTGGGCGATAAGGTTGAACATCCGGCGGAGTACGCACGACGCTCTCGGCCGCCTGGCGAATCCGGTCAGTCGACACAGTCAATGGGAGACAGCCCCCACCTGTCTCCCCCAGAGATTCCTTGACGACCACGCCTCTGACACCGGGCAGGAGGGTCTGGGCTTCAGCGACCCCGGCCGAATCCCCCGTGACCATCAGCACTGGGACCCATGAATCCCCCGCCACCGCCGCTTCCATCCCGATTTCACCCACCGAAACGCCATTCAGGCGCAGATCACGGATGTCCAACTCGTAAGAGTGATGCAGCAACCCCTCAGGAGTACCGAACTTCGAGTGGAAGCCAACCAGGACGACTCCTGCGAAGGAAACGTCCAACCCGCCAGCCCAATCAGCTCGGTATGGTGGTTTCCCACAAATCACGCTGACGTGGGCAGGCAATGCCTCTACATCCACATTCCGTCCGTAGTAGTGCTCATCATAGATCACAATCTCATCTGCCCCACCTGTGGTGAGCCCCTCGATTGCAGCCATGAGATCGGCCATGAACATGCGCTGCCCAAAAGCGTATTCCGCTTTCCCAGGCTCGGCCTGCTCGTAACTGACGACCCCACTGACACCCTCAATGTCACAACGGATCATGATGCGTTTCTTAGCCACGGGGAAACCTCCAACTGATGTCTCTGCCAAAGACTGACTTGCTGGCGCAGCATAGCCATGGCAACCGTCGCCGTCAACCCGGAGAAAGGCAAAGGAGAGTGCCTTCTCATCCCACAGACGGCCTCTGGTTCAGCGACCGGAGTTCCTCCTCAATCCCCGCAGTTAGTCAGATAGGCAGCCAGCATCCGGCCAAGCACCTGCTTCCCACGGTCATTGGCATGGACGCGGTCACGATGGAACGAACCCCACGGTCTGAGTGAGGCCCCAAGGTAGCGGTTCCAGGGCGTCGCCATGTCGAAGTAGGCCACACCTTCCTCCGCCGCCAGACCCCGCAATACCTGCCCAAATCGCACCTGGTCATGCTCGTCCGGCACGGGAGACGGCCCCTCTGTGCAGGTTTCCGGAACGCGCCAGTCGGCCCCCATTGGTCCGGACATGAGGGCAATGTCACAGTCGCAGACTGCTCTGGTCATCCGCACGACCTCCCGGACGGCATCAGCATCGCCCCTGTGGGAAATCCCGCCAATCAGCAATACATCCGGAGCCAGCTCAGCGACGTAGGCCCGGTGCTCCTCAGGGTCGCGGTAGTGCCAACACCCGGTGCCGCCGCGCACGGAGGGAAGCACGACGGGTACGCACCCACCCGCGACACGCCCCACAAGAAGCTCGAACAGCGAGTTGTTCGTGTCATTGACAATGCTGTCCCCGAGCATCACCACTCGAGGAGCCGAGCCCCTCTTGAGCAGAGCCGCCCAACGGCTCAGACACGTCGGGTCTACCCCCTCCAGCAACTCCGGCAAAGGAGGGAGTTCGGTAACCAGCCGTTCCATCCACCTCAGTGCCTCGCCGGGCTCGCTCTGCACCAGAGAGACCTCGCGCACAGTCAGCTCCCCTTCCGAGCTCTGAAACTGGCAACGCACCATGACTGCCCCGACCGGCATACGAACATGATGCTCACATTCCGCCCAGTTGGGTGCCGGATCCACGCTTGAATAGCAGTCGGCGACAAAGGCATTGCCGTCGCGGTCGTAAGCGAACACAGCCCAACAGGCTGATCCCGCCCCCTGGGCAAGGAAGGTCAACCTGTAGTAAGAAAGCTCGGCGCACGGCAGCAACGGCCCACGCCAGCACGTGCCGCTTGGGGCGTAGACACCCTCCCTTGGGAGTTCGGAAATCGCGGCAATCACGTTCCCCCCGATCAGTTCCTCGTGGACCCACGCTGCGGAACAATCTGCACTGTTCATCTCTCAGCTCTCCTTTGAGCTCAACTCCCGGTTCCCGTGGGATGCAACGTAACCGTAAGCGAGCCGGCCGGCAACGCGAATGGTCAGCTGCCGGAGCCGGGCTTCGATCATAGCTGAATTACAGTGCGCATCCGCGATGTGCTGGACGGCCTCGTCACGCAACGGTATTCTGTCTTGGAACAGACCTTGGGAAATGCCGGGAAAGGCCCCCCGATGACCACCTCGAGCTGGCATGATCACGCCGGACAGATAGGCCTTTGTGTCGCCTTGGCTCTAGCCATCCAGTCACCCTCCCCAGCCGAGGAAATCCGCTTGCCTGTGACCAGGGATACCTGGGTCTCGAATGTGGGAAAAGAGGCGACGTGCAACCTCGGGGGAGCCCCCAAACTCAAGGTCAAATCCATCCAGGAGATGTCGCTGCTTGACCTCGATCCTTCACCGTTGCGAGGACGCGTGATCGAGAAAGCTGAACTGCGGATCCGTATAGCCGGTAAAGAACGGCTCTGGCGAATGACGCTGAGCAGCATTGCGGCAGAGTGGACCGAAGGGACATCGCCGCGCTATGCGGAAGAGACGGGAAGCTCGACACACAACGCCAGGATGCACCCTGATGTGCCCTGGGCGTACCCGGACAGCGACCTGTGCTCGGTGATCCTGGCTCAGGGAAACACGGTCTGGGGTATGGCAGACGCAACGCCTCCGGACAAAAAGGGCTGGCAGAAGATCGCCGTTGCCCCGAAAGTCATCGCCGCTCGGGGTGCCGGGCTGAGTCGTGGATTTCTCCTCTTCGATGACACGGGTTCAGAATGGACGCGAGACGGCGAGAAACTCACCGTTCGACACTTCCCGAACCGCTTCCTGCACAGCCGGAATGGGAAGGCAGACAGCTCCCCATACTTCGTCGTGCACCTGGGAGCGAGAGACGCCGTGCCACCAGCCTCCGTGACAGACCTCAGAGCAACCCCTGACAACACCGGGGATTCCATCGCCACAGTGAGGTGGCGGACCCCGGCCGACCGAGGTCCCGCTGGCACGGCAGGATTCGCTGTGGCAGCAAACGGTAAGGCCGTCCCGCGTTACCTGATCCCGTTGGCCGGCTCTCCGGGGAGCGGCGTCACCATGCATCTGCGGGATCTCCCTCTTCCACGTGGGCAACGCCACACTATTACCGTACGGGCAATCGACTGGGCGGGAAACACGGGCCCTTCCTCCGAGACGTCTTTCATTGCGGCACGCCGTCCAGTCGTCCGTCTACCTGAAGCGTCCATCGTCCCTTTCTCGGGGACAGCCGACCTGCCGACCCTCGGCAATGTGGTGGTGTACGTCCTGGATGCGCTGGATAAGGTCCATCCCGAAACGGGCAAGCTCATCCCGACACAAAGCACGTCCTACCTGTCCGCCAATCACCTGTGGTCCGCTTCGGGGCGTCGGATCCGTCTCCAGGCTGCTCGAGGCGAAACGGTGATGTTCCAGCTTGTCCTCCGCGGCAGCATTCGAGCAGTAACTCCCACGATTGAGTGGTCATCGGGCGAGTTCAGGGCCATCCCGGAATTCTACGACCTCCGCACCGTGCCCACTCCCAAAGGACGACTGCCCGACCCAGCTGTCCCACTGAATGGTGAGTTCACGCCAGACAACGCAGACAGCGGGGCAGAACACCACGTGAGGCCCATTCTCTGCGAGGTCACCGTACCCCGCAATGCTCCCGCGGGTACACAACGAGGAACACTCCGTCTCCAGACAGGCACGGAGCGTCTCACGATCGCTCTGGACCTGCACGTCTGGGATTTCTCGTTGCCTGACCAACTCAGCTTCCTGCCGGAAATGAACTGCTACGGCCTGCCGCGCAACGAGCGAGACTATTACCGGATGGCCCATCGACACCGCACCGTGCTCAATCGCCTGCCGTACTCCCAGAACGGTACGGTCAAAGACGGCTGCGCTCCTACACTCAGGAACGGCAAGTGGGACTGGACAGCATGGGACAAGCGGTTTGGGCCGCTGCTCGATGGCTCGCTGTTTGCCGACCTCCCCCGGGCCGGCGTGCCAGTCGATGTCTTCTATCTCCCGCTGCATGAGAACTGGCCCGGAGCGATGAGCGAGCACTACAACGGCGATTACTGGGCAGACCGCGCCTTTACGCCCGAGTACCGCGAGGCCTTTGTCAGAGCATCCCAGTCCTTTGCCAGGCACATCGAGGGAAAAGGATGGCACACAACGCTTTTCCACTGTTACCTGAACAACAAAATCAACTTCAAACAGCGCGGCTGGAGTCGCGGGTCGTCTCCCTGGTTGCTCGATGAACCCGCGAACTTCCAGGACTACTGGGCGCTGCGCTGGTTCGCGTTGGCATTCCATGAGGGCATTGCCGGACAGGCCCCCAATGTCAGGCTCCTCTTCCGAGGGGACGTTTCACGACCTCAATGGGAACGGGACTCACTCGAAGGGCTCATGGACTACTATGTGGTGGGAGGAAAGGCGTTCCGCAAATACGGCCGGATGGTTCGGGATCGCCAGCGTGATTTCGGCCTGATCGTGGTCGACTACGGCTCGACCAACGACCTGACCGCAAGCAACATGCAGCCCGTCGGCTGGTGCCTGGACTCCTGGACGCTGGGAAGCGATGGCGTGCTGCCTTGGCAGACGATCGGGCGCGCAAACTCCTGGACCAAGGCCGACCGCCTCTCCCTGTTCTACCCCGGAGAGACGATAGGCCGAACCGGACCCGTAGCATCGGTTCGCCTGAAAGCCTACCGCCGCGGCCAGCAGGATGTCGAGTACCTGACTATCTACTCTGCAGTGACGAAGCAACCCCGGAGAGCGGTTGCTGAAGCAACGCGGCATGCCCTACGGCTCAAGGGCAAGGCGGGAGGAACGGGCTTCCGCGGCGGGGAAGACGCGGGAATCATCTCCTACACTCAACTCAGGCCTCAGGACGCCTGGCGGCTCCGAGTAGGAATCGGGCAGGCAATCTCAGGGATCGCTCCTCCCTCTCGCCCCAGATGGAAGGACTTCCGTCCATCCCCACGCGATATCAGCTCCATCTCCCGGCGAGCCTACCACGTAGCTCCGTAGGGGTACCGGCCCGCCAGCTCAGTTCTTGCACAACCAACTGGCCTACCATATCTTATGGGCATGTAATCGCCCCCGGCGGAGGAGATGAGTTACGTCCATGAGCCACAAAGCCCCTCAGATGCCCAGTTTGCCCTGCCTCCTGGCAAATATCGGCTTGCTGGTTGTTGCCATTGGCGCAGCGTGGAAGCTGTCACGCACCGAGTCAGAGCTCATGCGGACGATGGACGTCCTGCAAAACGTCATGGTCGAGTCCGACCGCCTGGATGCGCAACGCGGAGATCTCGGACGGAAAGTGAAGAGACTGCAGCGAGTTATCGGGAAGCTCAACGAGGAGCGCGTCTCTGATGAGATCTTGACCGAAACGCTCTGGCGACGGCTGAGCCAGCCCGGCGAAGGGCCAAGCGACAGCCACACATACAATTCTGGAGTCCTGCTTGAGGCCGCGCGCAACGGAGATGAGAACTTGGAGAAACTGCTCCGAACCGTGATGAGCGAAGCGGGTGTCAAAACGACCCTCGAACAACATGAATCGGATCCCCTGTGCTGGTTGTCCGCGGCCTCGCTGACCAACGCCCCCGAACAGGCAGAGCGCTATTTGCAGGAAGCGACCAAACGCTTCCCCGAGTGTCCGGTCGTCCTCGCACGCCGCATCGAGGCCGACCTCCGCGGAGGCAGCGCCGACGCAGCAACTCAAAAACGGATAGGAGATCTGCAGCGTCAGGACCCAAACAATGGGTTGGGAGACTGCTACGCCGCCGCCCTCTACTTCAACATGGAAGACACGCAGGGCGCACTCGATTCCCTCGCCGAAGCAGGGCGGAAGACGCGTCTCGCCGATCATCACATCGATGCGCTCCTGACCCGGCAGACTTTCCTTCAGAATCAGGGATGTACCGACGCTGCAGCCTTGGGGCTTTCGGCATTCACCGTTCCGTTACCCCACCTTGGCCTGCTCCGCCAGACGGCGGGGAAAGCCCTGAAGCAGTCTCAGGCAATGGGGGCAGAAGGAGATGTTGAGGGAGCGCTCGCGGTGGCTGAAGACGTCGCCCGCCTGGGTCGCAATCTGTCCGCCTCGGGCCGCTCACTCGTGCATGACCTTGTGGGAGCCCGTCTCCAGAGAGATGCCCTGCAGGAGCAGCGGAAACTGCAGACCGCCCAGGGAAACGTTCGTGGTGCGAAGGAGACAGACCTGCGGACGGAAGCCCTGGACGCCCACACTACCGAACTGAGCCTCATGGCCAAAGCCTTCCCCGAGGCCTTGCAGCGCATGTCCGAGACCGATCTCGCGACCTATCTGGACGACCTCATCGTCAACGGCGAGTTCGCCGCTCTCCAGCGTCTGCCATCAGTCGCAGAAGCGCTGAAAAACGGGCTGACCAAGCCCAAGCCGTAGGGCTGGGATGCCGACAGTGTGTTCCGGGAACGCTCCCTCTTCCCCCGCTCACTCCACAAACTGAAACGCGTAAACGTCCGCGTTGGCCAGGAGTATGCGCAACTGAATCGTCTGGCTCGCAAGCGCCCCAACGTCATCACGCCCACGCCAACTTACCCGATGGTGCGTCGAGTCACCGTAGATTGGGTCGCACGCTTCGTACTCATACCCCGGAATGACCGCACCCTCTTCGTCGAGCAGCTCGACACAGCACTCCCCGGTCGCAGCCGCGACGATATTGAGCTCCAGATGGCTCCCGGCAAACGTCAGAGGAACCGTCGTCACGTCTCCCCCCGGGACACCAGCGGAAAGCGAAACGAAACCATCCAGCCGCTGGACCGCCCGGCAGATAGCTCCCTTGTGATGCAGTTCCGGGGTTCCGGCATACTGCCCATGCGTGACATCATAGCCGCAGTAGTAGTGGTGTATCTCATCTCCCGTACGCACCAGCCCGGCGAAGACGAACATCATCTTGCTGTCGGGTGCGCCCTCAGGCCCAAGTGCGATGTAGGGTCTGCGTGACGGGCGAGACCAGCCCACCCCGTCCCGACTGACCGCCAGATGGGCCTCAAGAAGTCCATCGTTGGTGAACCGCCCTCCACGGTTGGGCTCGGGAAAATGCCGGTAAAAGCTCGGGAACATAACGTATGCGTTGTCTGCCCAGGGGTACTCGACCACAACGGGCGTGTAGACATCACACTCGTCAGGATCATCCTCATCCACCGCCAGCACAGTCTGGATCTCCTTGCGTGGAACGGGAGGGTGATCCTTGCCCCAGAGGCGGTGTGGCGGGTGATCGCCGGCGAAGGGCCACGGAGCTTTCAGGTCGTCGATCTCAACCCGCCCCACCCGCCGTCCCGGATCCCAGAGCCTCAGGTAAGCCACCCACTTCCCCAGGCGACGGTCGTAACGGACCTGATTCTGGGTGTCAGGCACGAAAGGAAACACCCGCGTTGGGTGAAGCCGGTAATGGATCCCATCCGCGGAAAAACGCAGGAAGAGTCCTCCCTCCTGCGAATCCCCCCAACCTTCGGGAGACAGGAGGACGAATCGCTCTTCGGGAGGGCCTGAGGGATTGAGGCTCACCGTGTCTCCCATCGCCGGCACCAAATTATTCGCCTTGTTGCCGCCGCGCTCGACTACCCCCAGAATCGGCTTCTCCCACGTCACACCGTCAGGGGAACGGGCCAGTGCGAGACCTCGGCGGCCTTTGCCGTCGACCCGGCGCTCAAACGCCCAGTACCACATCATGAAGGCCCCGTCCACTTCGGCTACAGAACCATACAACCCCACTCGCCCTGCTTCAGAAGGAAGTTCCGGCAGTATGACCGGACCCATTTTCCGCGGCGGATGCATCACAAACGCGACGTCCCGCTTCTCCTGGATGAAGGCGTCATCAAGGAACAGCTGCTTACGTGTCCCGATATCCAAGACTGGTCCTCCCACCGCGAATGAAGAGAGCACAGAAACAGCGGTCCAGAGCGCAACTCGATGCCTGAAGAAACGTTGAGCGTGAGGCCCGCAAGTCCTGCTGCTCGTCGAAAGACGGATCATCGTGTCTTCTCTCTCACATGGCCTCAGACGAACTCGAGTCAGTTGGAGTGAACGCCCGTGATCGCGACAATCACCGGAATGGGACGCTTCTTAGCAGAAATGATCTCTATGCGTTCCAGGACGGCTTGGGCGCCCTTGGGGTGCTGGACGTCGTAGCTGACGTGGTAGAGACGCACATTCTCACGGATCTTGTTGGGCCCTTCCCAGGCTACCTTCGCCGCGGGAACGTTGCCCTGCCACCACCAGTCCGCGACGTTCTTCTGCATCTCGACGACCACTTCCTCCGTGACCCCGTCCGCGAAATGCAGGACGTAGCTGAATCCTGGCCCGGATCGCGATCCCCAGGTAACTGTGTGCAGGAAGTGCAGCGTGCTGAGACGACCGTTCACCGGGACGTTGACACGCTCCGGGAACGGGGAGTCGCCCTGGACACCCCCACTGAGCACCAGACACGACGCGCCGTTGTTCTCCTCAGCATCCATGATCCGGAAGGGAACGCCGTTGATGAGCCACTCGCCGGTCGGCAGGAAGCGCATGTCGTTCTCCCCTTCGTCCGTCCATCCTCCCTCACCGTCACCAGGCGTCTCATCCGCAAAAGACCGGTTTGCTACCTTGCTCAAGTCGACAGCTTTGAAGCCAATCCAGTCGGAACGCTTGGCCGGGCCCGCATTCTCGCCCCCGAACGTCCCCTTGATGGCTGTGAGGCTGGCGGCTGAGAAATGCACCTGCACTTCGGCCGCTGCAAAGGCAGTCACCAGTTCCTCCGCTTTCATCTCCGGGGCAAGCAAGAAGTAGCTCTGCCAGGTGATGGGCAGTCGAGTTGTGGGACCATCGCCGGGCAGCGGCATGGGATTGTCGAAGACATCGCGGACCTCGAAACGATTGGCAGGAAGTGAAAGCTCAACCGATGCCCAGTCGCCCTTGAGAAACATGGGGCCCCACGGCATAACGATCAGCCGTTCACGAGCCTTGAAGAGGAACGCATGAAGGTCGTTCCCCAGGCTGATATCCTGCACATACTCCGCCTCTTCGAGATACTTGGCCAGCGCGGCCTGAGTCGCCAGGAAGCCAAGAGGCGTCTCATCGTACTCTCCGGTATGCGACGTGTACTCCACGCCTCCGTGAAAAATGTGGAAGGAATAAGGAACATCCTCTGCTTTGTGGACGGCCAGGACTTTTCCGTAAGTCTGGGCCTGTTCGATGGGGTCACTGGGCGACTCACCAGGATGGTAACGCACGTACCGGGTGTGGCTTGGGTGCGTGTACATGGAAGATGGGGGCGTGACCGTCGTCTCTGAGTTGATGAGTGGTACGACACGGCCGTGCTCCGCCATTACCCCGCGAATCTCCCGCATCCACTTGCGCACACTCAGCGCCACGCCGCTGCCAACCCAGGGCCCCCAATGGTACAGGTGCGAGGAGACGGCATCCTGGTAGTCGAGCGACCCCAGCGCAAACGTCCGACGATACCATCCATATCCCATACTTCCCGGCGGACCGCAGGTTCCCACAACCGTGCAACCGGGGTCGACTTCCTTGAGCGTCTCGTACGTCTCCTTCATCAGGCGAACCCACTTCTCCGGGCACTCCCGGTACTGGTAGTACGGCTCATTCGTCACCTCCCAGTAACGAATCCGTCCCTTGAAATGCTGGGCCATCGGCCTTACGTAGTCCTCGATCCAGGCCTTCATGTACGCATCAAAATCCCCTGCTTTCCACAGCTCATTGAGCCACTTCGCCTTCCAGCCTTCGCTGATCGAGTGGCACGCCCAGAAGTCGAATTTCTCGTGGTATTCACACCCGCGCTCGATCCGGTCGAACGTGTACTTACCCCGTTCAGGGACAACGTAGCCGGCCTGTGTATCGCCAATCGCGCAGTGGCATCTATTCCACTTGAGCCCAATCCGCTTAGCCAGCGTCCCGATGTAATCGCCTCCCGCAAGGGCAGCCCCGAATACGGAATCAGGGCGCAATCCCGTCTCGGGAATCGACGGCAGTACCGTGAAAATGAGCTCACGCGTACGCGTCAGTGGGCCACAACGGTAGGTCATCTCCAGTCGGTAAGCGCCATTGGTGGGCGTCGCCACCGTGAAAGGCTGAGCGCAGAAACGTTGTCCTCCGGTCTCAAAGGCAAGAGACGTCTCACCCGCTGTCCGCCCCCACATGTCGATCAGCCGAATGTCCGCCGACACCTTCCGGGAGACGGTGTGAGGGCTCATGTACTTGAGCCGAACCCGCAGTGGCTGGCCGGTCATGACATATCGTGACGCACGTTCAGGGACGATCGTGAAACCATCCTCGATGACGTCGGGCAGAAGCGTAGCCAGGATTCCGCGCTCCGTGCGAGCCGCGTCCGAAGAAATGTCAGGGTATCGGTCCTCAGGCCGGGCTGAATACCGGAACACCCCTCGCCAGACCTGTCCAGCCTTCAATCGAGGAACAGCGACGAAACGGTACCTCCCCCCTCGACTGCGGAAATCCTGGAGCTGCCAATCCCCATGCCCCCCGGCTCCGCACTGGATCTCCGTGAACGACTCACTGGGGCCGTTGATGAGGCAGTAGGTAGCGCCAAGCTCAGGTTCTTCCTTGGCAGCGACCATCGACTGATTGGTCGCGCGATAAGAAATGGATGGTCCGGCCAACTCAGACGCCGCCAGGTAGACACCGACCTCCCCCTTGGTGTCCTTCTTGGCCGTCACCGTCCACATGAGCCACATCTCACCGGGGGAAGCCACAACCTGCTTCACGATCGTGCTGACCGGGGAATCCCACCGGACCGTCGTCTGCCGTGTGTCGCCCTGAACCGTCTCCCTGCACTCTGGATCGCTCCTGCCGGGAAGTGTCGTGTAGTCGTTCCGGATGACCAGCGCGTCACCGCGTTTCGCAGAAACCACACCGGAAGCACTGACCACTGTGCTGCAGCCGCCCTGCCCCTTCCGCTGCTCGGAAGCGGGCTCAAGAGGAAGAACACGGAAGGTCGGATCGATGGCGGGAATGAGCCATCCCTCCGGTGGTGGCGGAACAGACGTCTGATGCGCTGCCTCCTGGACAGCTGGCGGGCGCTTGTCAGTCACTCGGAGGCGCCACGTGTAGTCGATGGTGTTACCGGCCTTGGTGTCGAAGTTCGTCACCACACGATAGCATCCCGGGTGTTGGTCGCTCTTGCGGAAATCCTGGAAGTGAATCCCGAAGGCGCCTGGAAAGCCTGTGCCGTCGAATCTGAGGTCGAATTCCACGTCCTGAGAACGGGCGGTCAAGCGGCTGAATCCGCTGTAGCTTGAGCGCGCCTTCTGAGGCGGGAGAGGAAGCCGAGCCGTCTTGGTTGAGCCGTCGGCAAGGACGACCTCCAGGTCAGCCCCTTCACCGGCCATCCACACACGTTCGTCGAGATAGAAACCGATCTCGCCAAAGCCAACGTTGGGCTCGATCTTGGCTTGGTACCGGATAGAAAGCTCCCCGCCTTCGGTCGCAGTCAACGTTACCGTTCCCTCACCGGCCAATCCCTTCGCACGTCTGGTCTTGCGGTCTCGAACATGGCGCTTGTTCTTCCACACCATGCGGACCCCGTCCGGCAGCTGTTCGTGTTCGAAGCTGAGATGGCCATCCTCGTCACGCCGGAAGTTGAACCCTTCGATGTACTTCCCCGAAACAGGCTTCACCGCGGTATAAAGGTAGATCCCACGGATCAGATGCTCCCCGTTCAGCAGAACGCTGCCCGGGGACCGGTCAGTGTAATAGAGTCGGAACGGTCCCACAGACGTTCGTTTGAGCGTCGCTTCCTGAGCGTCCACAGCACCGCTCGAACACACACAAGCCACAAAGCCAAGAACAACGACCGAGTCCCGCCAACGCAACATCACTGACCTCCTCTGGACCTGGGAACTACTGGGAAAGTCTCTCCACGTCTTCCGGGCTCAGAGCGCGCCGGTAGAGACGGACCTCGTCAAGCACACCTTTGTACGGCCATGTCTTCCCGCCAAGATAGAGCGGCCGTCCAGGAACGTTGAGCGTCCCCTTGAATGGGGCAGGCAGCGGGGCAGTGCTGTCGGCCTGGCCACCGAAGTAATAGGTGACTTCGCGAGTGGCTCGGTTGACCGAAATTGCCAAGTGCTGCCACATGTCGAGCGCGAGCGTCCCGACGGATTCGGTGGTGCCCGGGTGACCATTGGAGTCCCCCATCTCCAGCTGGACGCGCCCGTCAGCGAGCAAGTCCACGTTCCACCACGTCTCCGGGTACGCGGTCTTCTCCATCAGCCGGCGGTAGTGCTTGGGTGACTCAAAACTGAACGGTTTCAACCAACAGCTGAACGCAAAGCTGCCGTCCCCAAAGTGCACGCCGCCGCTGTCGTGCACCACCGCGCTTCCTCCACGAGTACCGCCGTCAAAGCGAAGGGCTCCCCCACGCCTTCCCGCGACGCGTTCCGCGAGAGCCTGCCCGTGGCAACCACCGCCGGAGGCATCAAATGCAACTCTCCCCGAAGTCTCGTCCAGCGGCCAGTATGCGCTCAATCCCGGCTCAGGGGAGACAGGGACAGGAGGAATAGAGCGGTCAAGGCGAAGGTGTGTGACATCCTCAGGAAGGGACTCGCCCTGCGTCACCTTGCCGATCCGGAGATTGTCCACGTGAAACACGGCGTTGGTGGCCTCCATGCCAATGATCCCGACCCACCCACAACGCCAGAACCCCTTGTCCGGCTGTTCCAGCCCGTCAAAACATCGCGGCGTGGAATCCGGCAAATCCACGGTTACGGAGTACGGCTGGCCGCGCGCTCCCAAAGGGCAAGCGATCGTGATGCGGAACCATGTTTCTATCGGCAGAGCCATCAGGGGTCTGTCGCTCGCACGCAGACTAAGCCCCGAACTCGCCGACAGGCGAACCAGAGGCCCCACAGGGAATCTCCGGGCATTCTCAGCCTCCCGCATCTCCACCACCGCTGTGGCTCCCTTCCCCAGACGTACATCCAACGCCACATAGCCCAGACCAGTGGTCAATCCCCTGGGACGCAGGGCCAGGTAGGGAAGAAATGGCTGCGGGGCTGTCTCCACATCGGTGAATCTCAGTGATTGAGCGCCACGGGCAGCTTCAGTCATATCCACCCCAATGGATGTTCCTCCCTTGGCATTGACGCGCCCAAGCGAAGTGGAGAGAGCTACCCCCGGCTCGACGTCCTCGAAATCCTCCTCAATAACCCGGGCCGCCACCACAGGCCTCGGGAACGCTTCAGTTTGCGCCAACAGACCAAGCCGGTCGGGGCTATCCCCCGCTATCACTACAGCTGCATGAACACTGAATCGATCCAATGTCAGTTCGAGCACCCCATCCTGCCACGTGTGCCTGACTTGCGTCCCATCGGGAAAAGCGGTCGCCGCAAGAGGGGGGGACGACCACGCAAGGCGAACCGTGACCCCATCACGCGCCGGCTCATCGTCGATGTCATTCCGCAGCGGAGCCTCAACCGGGCGCCCCCGGACACGCGAGGCGAGATCGGTGACGTGGACAACTGTGTCGAGCCCTTTGCGGCGACAGGAAATAGCCAGGTGCATCCCATCAGCCCCCGTCCCCGGTGTGCACTGCGGCCCCAAGTCCAGGCAGTTCATGAGCCAGGCGGCAAAAGCAGTTTCGTCGGGATAGGCAACCGTCTGACATCCAACGTACGCAATGCGACCATCCTCAACGTTTCGTACGGTCAACGCCGGAGCCCCGTCGTCAAACTCCGCCAGAACCGTGGCAGAAGCCGGCTGGCACACGTGTTCGGCGGAGACCGGCAGCATGTCGTCTCCATTAGTCGCCAGTTGGCGCACAGAATACTCCCCGCGTACGAGACGTACCCCGAGAAGATCCCGGACCCCAGGCAGGTCAGCCAGTCCCGTGCCAAACACCACAAGGGTGCCGCCGGCCCGGACGAAACGGTCGAGAGCAGCCCTGGTGGCCTCCGCAATCAGGTGCTGATTGGCGATCAGCACAACCCGGTAGTGGCCCAGCTGGTCTCTCAGGAGCTCCTCGTTGGGCATATCCACACCGTAGCCCGCATCCTGCAGGGCAAGGGCCAGATTCTCAGAGCTGGCCGTGTCGTAACTGCCCACGACGCCGGCCAGTTTCTCGCGCTCCCAGGACGTCTCGCTGACGAGAACTGCCACGGGATTGGCACTCGCCGTCCTGCCAAGAGCTCCCTTTCGCCCCTGCGCAAAGTCTGCACAGTGACGCGCGCGTTCCTGGACCGCCTTCTCCACAATCCTGGACCCCGGGGCCCAAAGAAACCAGGCACCGCCGGCCCCAAAGGTCAACGCCCCCATCTGCTCGATGCGACGCAGGGAGACCGGTTGCGTGTCGCCGTGCTTGACACTCATGATGTTGTGCATGATGTCAGTCGGGACTCGAGTCTCCGGAGACAGCTGCATGGCTGACAGGCGCGTCATGCGCAAAGCCAACCCGTGGCTCAAGTCCCCGCTGATGGTATCGACGAAGCCGGGGACGCTCCGCGGGTCCTTGGTCCGGAATCGCCAGGAGTGGTTGCTGGTGTACATGCAGTCATCATGGGCACCGTGGATTGCTTTGGCCATAAGGCGACGATAGTCATCGAGACGCTCCTGCTCGAACGCCAGCCAATCGGGCCAATCGTCACTGTCACTGTTCTGAGGGGGTGCATCCTGCCCAGTCTTCGCCTGCCACGCCGCGCAGCAGGACGGGCAGTAGCAGGTGGCTGTTCTGGCGTGGTCACCGTCAATCCAGACGCCGCTCGGCTTGTGGCGCTCCACGAACTCCGTCAGCATGGGGATGAAGATCTGTTCCAGCGTGCCCTTCCCATCGGGCGAGGGTCGGACGCACGCATCCAGGCGCCCGCGAATGCCCTTCCCTTTGCCATGCGCGTTCCGCTGACTCCAGTTCGGATTCGTCTCATACAAGTGGAGTCCGCGCGTGTTGATGTAGACGCAGAAGCGCTTGCCGCAGTTGTCAGCGACCTGGCTCCACGTATCGAGCGTATCCCAGTCCCCCAACTCAGGATGCCGCATGATCTCGGTCTGATAGGTCGTGGTCCCTCCATTGCCCATGGCCGAGACCTGGATCAGACCCACGTCAATCCCGCGGACCATCTCGGTCAACTCCTCCACACTGCATCCCTTGCCCACCAACCCCGAGTGGTTGTCAATGTGCAGATTGACGATGGACTCCCAGTACCAATCGCTGCGCTGCGCCTCAGAAGTCATCGCCACCACTCCCACCAGTAGTGCACATAGTGCTCTCGATCGCGTCACGACGTAGTCTCCACTGGACCATACCACATAGGAAGATCGGCTATAGCATAGGGACAGCAACGGTACAGATCAATCCGAACCGGTTGCCGGTGTGCTGACATACCAAAGGAGAATGTCGCCAGGATGGTGCCTGCTCGTGTGTAACTACCCCGTTTTGAGCACGATTCGGTCGCCGGGTGGCACCGCCTCCCACATTGAGCGAGAGCCGGTGCCCGAACGCGGGAGGGGCTGCCATGCCGCGACCAGTCTTGACCTTGACGGCCAAGTTACGGCCTCGGATATGAGCGATAGAACAACTGGCGAAAGCCAAGCTCGTGTGTGAATACGCCGTTCTGAGCACAGAACTGATGGTCGCAACGAACCGTTGGAGGTGCCGCTTCTCCGTAAGCGGACAGGCCGGTTTCAGAGAGCCGGCGCTCCAAAGATCTGGAGGCAATTACACCCTCCGAAATGACTGGCTCACTCGCGCCGGAGGCTGGGCTCGAGGGCAAAAAGAAACGCCCTGGCAAGGGGAGAAGGCAGATGGGGGTAGGGGGGCTTGCCAGGGCGAGTCTAAGATCATTCGCCAAGAATGACCGTCTGCGACCATCCTCTGGCCGTCCGGACCCGGATTCTCCGGCAAGCCTCCCCGGCCCCGGCAGGCCACGCCCACTCCACCCACTCCAAGCCATCAGGATACCGCCCTGACTCCCCGGGGTCTCTCCTCTTGACCACGCCAGTCCCGGGAGGAGCGATCAGCACCTGGTCACCATCGCTTACCTCCGCCTGGCCTCCCGCGAGGTGGTACCCGGTCAGGACGAGTCGCTCATCCTCACGGGCTGCAGCAACCACGATCGGCTGGTCGTGTCCCGCGAGGATGGTGTCTGCCAGTGGTTCGGGATGCCCTGCCTGACAGGTGAAGTAGCTGTCCCACATGTAGCAAACCAACTTTGCGGGATACGTCCCCGCCATCATGATCTGGCGGTCAAGCCGTTCTTTGGTTGTCCGCTGAGACGTGGTGAAACTCCCGCAGGGGATCCCTTTACCGGGAGCGAATCCTTCCAGATTGGCCCATAGATCGACTGTGATCCCCTCCGCAGTCAGGGAGTCCACTGCCTCACGTGCCGCCTGGTAGAAGCGTCGCGTGTTCGCATGGTAGGCGTCACCATAGGTCGTCTCCCCAACGCCGGTGACACAATGCAGTCCGGCGGCAACAGGAGCGCTGGCCTCTACGTCCCAGAAAAGCCCGACCTTGCCGGTTCCCCGGCTATCCTGAGGTGCAATGATGTCTACATCGGTTCGAGCAATGTGGATGATGCCCCGGCGAACAGAATCAGCAGTGACTCCGGTCGGACGACGCTTGCGGGCATCCCAGTAGGGGGACACCATGATTCGCCGTCCGGGCAATTTCTGTCGCACCAGTACGTGCTGGTCCCGGTAGCAGTTCAGGGCGGCCCGGAGGGTCCGCGCAGCTACCGGCAGCTCCACGCTCTGGTAGACGCCCACGAACGCCTCTGAAGCGCCAAAGCGCTGTGCGTAATCACCCAGCACGCGGTTGGCAAACCTGAGGAACGTCGGCATGACCGTTCCCCAGGGATCCCATGGATACGTCGGGTGCTGAGGAGCTGTCGGCATGCCGACAAACACCTGCATCTCCAAGGCTCCGGCTTCGGCGAGAAGCATCGCCACCGAGTCTTTCGTGCTCCCGGAGACGAACACCAAATCAACGATCCGCGCGACAGGGAGCTCAGAGGGGCGTCCGCTGCTGTCGAACGGGAAGGCCAAACGCCAGATGATCGTGTCCCCGATTCGGACCGACCGTTCGTAGGCCGAGTGCTCGAGGAGGCGGGCACCGAACTGCTCCTTAGCCCCGTAGCGGAACACCCGCCGGATCTCAGCATCCGGTGCCACCCCGGCAAGGTCTTGAACGGCCTTGGCCACAAGCTCCGGACTCAAAGCAAAGGGGGCCAGGTCCCTCAGTTCGCCCAAGTCAGTCGCTTTGGGCCTTGGACCAAACTGGATTGCGGTATCCGCACCGGTGGCGCGCGCCTTGGTGAGCGCCGCCCGCCACGCTGCCCTCGACGAACGACCAAAGAACCAGTACCCGGAGATGGGATAGGCGCCAGGCCCAGCCAGAACCAACGCAGCGGAGCCAAGATACCAGGCCAGGGAAAGTGTGCCGACCAGCCATAATCTGTTAGAACTGCGGACCATAGACGAAGCCCTCCTTGAGCCATTCTTCCGTCAACCATACCGCACGGCAGGAGCTGGACAAGATCGCGCCCGGGATATATAGGACCTGCCGACTGATCAGCAGCCAGCAGACAGACAAAGGCCCACTCGATGCCGGAAACATACAGCGCTCCAATCCCTGAGACATGGCAGTTTGCCTGGTGCCCTCATGGGCAGTGTCGAACCCCTGCTCAAGCTCGCCAGCTTGCTTACCACCCGGCACACGTTCCGGGCACGAACATCGGGGACCTCCTGCGCCTCGACCTCATCAGCGATCCCTTCATCGGGCGTCAGTTCAGGGACGCCTACTGGATCGAGATGAAGGACTTCTGGTACTGCTGCGAAATTGAGATCCCGGCTGATGCCCTCAGCGCGGCAGACCAGGCGATGCTCTGCTTTGACGGTATCGACACGATCGCGGACATCTGGCTGAATGGCAGGAAGCTCGCCGAAACGCGCAACATGTTTCAACGACACCGCTTGCCGGCCATGGATCTCCTCGAAGCCGGCGCAAACGAACTCATGATATGCCTGCGCCCGCCGGGGAAATCCGGTCTGGAGACAGCCCGAAGCTGGGGCGTAGACCTCCCCGCACTCAATGCCGCATTTCAGACCCAGGAACGGCTCGTCATACGTAAGATGCAGATGAGCTATGGCTGGGACAATACGCCTCGGATCCTCATGTCTGGAATCTACCGACCAGTGGCACTGACCCTGCAGGCAGGCGCGGCACTGGTGGACGCAGCCGTCCGAACCGAGGGAATTGACCCCGGTCACTCCGGAGCCACACTGGGCTTCGATGTCACTGCGTCCGCCTCAGATGCCATTGAGCAGCCCCAACTCCATATCCGTGGCGAAGGCCAGGCCTGCCACTTCGAGGAAACGGTGCCGCTGGCCTTTGACTGCACCGGCCAGGCCCACGCAGCGATTCGAGTAGACGATCCGCAGCTCTGGTGGCCACATACGCTCGGAGAGTCACATCTCTACCACACGGCCATCGAGCTCCTCGACGGCGATGACGTCATTGACCGGTGTGAACGAGACGTCGGCATCGCCCAGATTCGCCGCTGTGACAGCCCGATCACGATGGAACCGGTGACCTACAGGGTGGGCTCCCCCAAAGACGGTGTGCCCGATCTCGACGGCGCCGACAACGGGCCCTGGTCGCACGTCCCCCTGGAGACCCCGGCCCCGGCGCCACACCAGCGTGTGGTTTTCGAGGTCAATGGCGAACCGCTTCCCATCCTCGGCGCCAACTGGCAACCGCCTGACGCTGTCTATTCCCGAGTGGATGATGACCAACTGAAGAGCCTGGTGACCAACGCTCGTGAAGCCGGCCTGAACATGATCCGAATCTGGGGAGGCGGGTACATCGAACATCCCGCATTCTACGAGGCCTGCTCCGAGCTTGGGATCCTGGTCTGGCAGGACTTCCCGTTCGCCTGTGGCACCTTCCCTCAAGTCGACCCCTTCCTGGACGAAGTCCGAACCGAAGCTGAAGATATCGTGAAACAGCTCCGGTCCTATCCCTGTCTGGCTGCATGGTGTGGGGACAATGAGAGCGACATGATCTACCACGATCGCGGCATCGACCCCAAACAAAACCGCCTCAACCACGAAATCCTCCCCCAGGCGGTCGAGCGCCTCGACCCGGGGCGCTACTTCCACATGTCCAGCCCATCGGGGATAGACTATCCGCGCAGCCCCTGGAGCGGGGACAACCGGAACTGGGGAGCCTGGGATCCCTCGGGAAACTACACCCATATCCGCCGCGAGGAGGCGACCTTCATCAGCGAGGCGGGCGCCTATGCACTCCCGGACATGCGGACCATAGAAGCCCATATTCCCGTGGCTGATCGCTGGCCGCTGAACTCCGAAACCTGGGATCTGCACAACGGCGATGTCGACACGTTCAAACGCCACTTCTGGGGCCGCAACAAGCCAATGTGGGAGGCGTTCTCCTCCTGTGAAGACATCGACGACGCCGTCGAGGTCTCGCAGTTCGCCCAGGCGTGGGGTGCGAAGGTGCTGGTCGAGCACTGTCGAGCACGCTGGCCCGAGACCGGAGGAATGCTCTGGTGGAAGCTGAACGACTGCTGGCCATGCATGGACGGGGGCCTCTACGACTACGAACTGCGGCCCCGGACGATCGTCAAGGCAATGCGGGCCGCGGCCGCTCCCACACTCCTCTGCGTAGGCCAGCCCCTCAACCAGGATAGCCTTGAGCTGCGCCTGATAAACCACTCGGATGAGTACATCACCGGCACATTTGCCCTTGAAGTTTGGCAACTTGGGAAGAACAAGCCGGTCGACGGGACAGTTCTCGAAGCAGAGGTCCCTCCATGGCAGACGAGCATTCTGGGCAGTATCCCGCTGGGCCAGGAACTCGATCCGGAAACCACCGTTCTCCGGACCGCCGTCTACACAACCGACGCACCGGTGCACACAAGCCTATGGACACTCGCCCCGCGGACAGCCTGGCGCTGCTACAAGGAAACGGACTGGATCCGAGCCATCTGGAACTGCTGAAACGGAGCATCGATATGCGCCCCTCTCTCATGGCACTCCTCATCCTCTCAACGACCTCTGCGTCCCTTGCGGCGGAAACAACCGCCCTCTTCGATGGTGCAGATGCGTCGACATGGGATACTGCCCGGGACAAACAGCGACTGAATCGCGAACTCCACTATAGCGAACTCCGCAGTACGGATGAACAGGCTCTGCTCTGGCGCTTCTCCCCCATCGCCGTGCGCTTCAATGACATCTTTCTGCGCCGTGAAATCGCGATGCCGTTCGACGCCGTACGAATTCGCCTGCGGAATGCCGGTGACGCGATCACATTCGCAGTCAAAGTACGAGATGCCAAAGGCGCTGAGTGGACCGCAAACCAGATATCCGTAGCCGCAGGAACGGCCACACGATGGCTTGACTTCCCTACGGCAGAATGGAAGCCGGCATCGTGGTCGAAGGATCAGAATGGCCGGCTGGACTTCCCGCTCGCCAGTCTGGCCCTGATCGCGTTCAATATCGATGGGGGACGGAAGTACGAGGTCGCGATTGAACGGGTGGAAGTGCTGCATCCCGAACGACCGATTGCGGCCGTCACTGCCCTGCAGATTCCGCAAACCGCCAACGCAGGAGACACGCTCGATGCATCCGTGGCTCTCCAGCTCAACCAGCCTTGCCGACTCGCGATCGCCAGCCTGGAGTTACACCAGGGGAAGAGCGTCACAGCGACCTGCGCCCTGCCTCTTCAGGCGACCGAACTGGCGGCTGGGACAACCTACAGTTGGGACACGCTGAGCCTCAAGCTCTCCCCGTTCATCCGTGGAGGAAATCATACGGTTCGGCTGCGCATCGGCGAGGCAAAGACCTCCTACGACGGCAAACTCTCCAACGGCCGGATCGGTACAGTCAACGTAACCCCGAGGAAGCCCGGCACGGTGCGTTCCAGTGTTCGTCGACACCGCGGCACGCCGCGGCTCTTCATTAACGGCACCCCCCACTCCGGCATGGCCTACACAGCCTACCATCCTGATGTCGAAGTCTTTACAGACTTCACCCAGGCCGGCGTCAATCTGTTCAGCTTCAGTGCCACACCCACCGAAGCCGGGTACAATCTCTCGCGTACAACATGGACGGCGCCGGACGAGTACGACTATTCCCAACTGGATGAGCGCGTGGCCATGGTGCTTGAGGCCAACCCCGAGGCGTTCATCTTCCCTCGGCTCTACCTGCATGCTCCGAGCTGGTGGAGCAAGCTGCACCCCGAGGATGTCGTGCAGGTTGACCGTGGTGACGGAAAACCGGTTCCGTTCATCCACCGGGGAACACGCCCCGCCCCAAGCTGGGCTTCCGAACGCTGGCGCAACGACACGATCGAGGGCCTCCGACGACTCATTCAGCATGTCGAGGAATCACCCTACGCCGACCGCGTGATCGGCTACCACATCGCCTCCGGAACAACCGAGGAATGGATGATGTGGGGGGCGAACGAACGCGAATGGGTTGACTACTCCCCAGTCAACGTTGCCCGTTTCCAACTGTGGCTCCGAGACCGCTACAGAACCGTCAGCGCCCTCCGCGCCGGCTGGGCAACCCCGGACGTCACCTTCAAAAGCGTCACACTCCCCACACGGAAGGAACGCGAGAAAACCCATTTCGGCTCATTCAGACACCCCGAGCACGAACAGCGGGTGACCGATTTCTACCTCTACAACTCGCACATGGTCGCCGACACGATCTGTACCTTTGCTCGAGCCGTCAAAGACATCACCCGGCGTCAGAAAACCGTGGGCGTGTTCTACGGGTACCTGCTCCAACTCTGCGGTGAACAGCGCCAGCAGAACGCTGGGCACCTCGCCTTGGGACACGTCCTGGCAAGCCCCGACATCGACTTCCTGTGCAGCCCCACGAGCTACCGTTACCGGCAACTCGGAGGCGAGGGAACAAGCCACTTCATGTCATTACTGGGGAGCGTGAAGGCTCACGGCAAGCTCTGGTTCAACGAGAACGACATCCGCACGTCTCTCGCCCCGGGGAAAGTCGGCAGCTGGGGCAAGCCGGAGACCATCGCGGGAGATATCCTGCAACAAGATAAAGAACTGGCCAATGCCATCGCCAACGGGGCTGCTCAATGGTGGTTTGACGTAGGCCGAAACCGCTACGACGACGACATGCTGATGCAGCGCATTGCCGCCCTGAACAAGGCCGCTGACAGCGTCATACCCAGTGACCGATCCTGGGTCGATGACGTGGCCCTGGTGGTAGACGAGAAGAGCCTCTGCTACCTGAAGGTTGGAGACCCCCTCGGGCGAGAACTGCTGATCGACCAACTCCCGAGCCTGCACCGGATCGGGGCCGCAGCAGGGCACTATCTGGCTGGAGACCTGGCCAGGCTGACACGGCACAAGCTCCTGCTCTTCACGACCAGCTTTGCCCCGGACGCAGGACAGCGCCAGGCCATCGACACCCTCAAGGGCAACGGGCGCGTCCTGGTGTTCTGCCACGCCCAGGGGCTTTACCAAGGCGGACAGATTGCCCCTGAGGGCATGAGTAGCTTCACAGGGATCCAGCTCAAACTGGCCACCGGACCACACAACGCGACTGTGACATTGAACGGCAATCACCCCTTGACTCGGGGAGTCAGCCCAATGACCTTTGGCCCTTCCCCGGAACGCTCCCTCAACCCACTGGCCTACGCCGACGATCCGGATGCCACTGTCCTCGGCACCCTCCCGAATGGAGTCCCCGGACTGGTCATCAAACGTTTCCCGGACTGGACAGCAGTCCACTGTGCCGTACCCAAACTGCCGCTCCCCATCCTGCAACGTCTGGCCGGCTTGGCGGGCGTTCACCGCTACATCGACACAGCCGATGTCGTCTGGGCAGCTCGAGATCTCGTCTCCGTGTGTGTCAAAGAACCGGGCTCGCGCGCAATCACACTCCCAAACGCGCGTAAGGTGCGAGACCTCTATACAGGCGAGCCGGTTGCTGACTCACCAGTCAAGGTATTCAGAGCCACCTTCGTAGACCGGGCAACGCGCGTGTTCATGCTTGAGTAGGTTGCCTTATCTCCACACACTGATCCATTGCTGGAGCGATAGGAGCGCTTCCCCATGAACAATCTGGTGCGTCACGCTCTGACCGCTGCCATCGTGTCAACCACGACCGCCTCTGCCAATCCCCAGGACACCTTTGCCACGCACGCGCCGTTGGCAATCCGGAACGTGACCCCGAGCACTACCCGGATCCCCTGCTTCAAGCAACTTGAACTGGATGTCGACCTCGCCGCTACGTACACCAACCCGTTCGACAGCAAGCAGATCACACTTGATGCAACGGTCACGGGTCCGGACGGGGGAATGTGGTCCGTCCCGGGGTTCTTCTATCAGGCGTGCACCCGCAAGTTGGCCAACGAAACGGAGACGATCACCCCGGTAGGGAACGGACAGTGGAAGGTCCGCCTTTCCTTCGCGAGCCCGGGCAAACACACCGTCGCGATCTCCGCAACCGACGCCTCCGGTACAGTTGCGGCTCAACCGATCATCATCGAGGTCGTGCCGGCTGACGTGCCTGGTATGGCGCGTGTACACCCAACCGATCCACGGTATCTCGCGACCGACCGGGGTGACCCGCTCTTCCTGATCGGGGCAAATGTCTGTTGGGGAGGAAAACGCGGCACCCTCAGCTACGACGAGTGGCTCCCGAAGTACGCCGAGAACGGGTGCAACTTTTTCCGCGTCTGGCTGGCACCGCCCTGGACGACCTTTGCGCTGAACACACTGGAATCCGGAGCTGCACGGATCGACCTGAGGAACGCCTGGCGACTCGACTACGTAGTGCAGCGCGCTGAAGAACTCGGCCTGCACGTCATGTTGTGCATCGACAGTTTCAACATCATTCGCAGTACCAAACGGCAGCATGGCTCGTACGAAGACGCCCCCTATCATCCCGCCCGAGGCGGAACAGTAGCCAAACCACAGGACTACTTCTCCCGGGACGACGTGCTGACCGCCTACCGAGACCGACTCCGCTATCTCGTCGCTCGGTATGGCTACAGCCCAAGTGTCCTCGCCTGGGAGTTCTGGAATGAAGTCGATATCGTCGATGACTACAACTCCAGGCTTGTGACCCGCTGGCACCGCGACATGGCCAGATTCCTGCGCAACATCGATCCCTGGAAACACCTGGTCACGACGAGCACAGCCCGTGCCTCGGGAGATGCCAGGCTGGACCGGCTTCCCGAACTCGACGTGGTCCAGACCCATCACTACCAAGCTCGGGATATGGCGCTTGAGTTGGGGAGAGACCGCGATAAGAAGCGGGCGGCAGGGAACCGGCCCCACTTCCACGGTGAGTTCGGGATCAGCCACAGCGGGAAGACAACAGCCAAACTTGACCCCGCCGGCGTGCATCTGCACAACGGGCTTTATGCATCCGTGGGACAGCAACAAGCCGGAACCCCCATGACATGGTGGTGGGACAGTTACATCCATCCACAGGGGCTGTACACCGTGTTCGGAGCATTCGCCCGTTGGATCGATGGCTTTCAGTTCGGTGCCTCGGGAACCGTGCCCGTGTCGGCGCAAATCGAGTTCAGGAAGTCTGACGCCCCGCCAGCACTGGGAGAAGTGGAGTTTCCCGTGGTCAGAGGCTCTTGGAAGCCGGCCCCGTTCAACCGGCCGGGCAAGGTCACCGCAGGGGCGAACGGCAAGGTCACACAGACCGCGCCACTCTCGAACATCCTGCACGGCCTGCGTAACCACGCCCGGCTGCACAACCCCGCCACCTTCGACCTTGAGTTGCCCGAGGCAACGACCTTCACAGTTGAGGTGCACTCAGTATCCGGGCACGGCGGAGCCCATCTGCAGATCTCTGTTGACGGCAATGTCGCCTTGGACAAAGACATGCCCGACCCCGACGACACGAAGGAAATGGAGACGCTCTACGGCTACAGTGGAAGTTACACGGTTGATGTGCCGGCAGGCCGTCACATGATCAAGGTGGAGAACATTGGCAAGGACTGGGCTCAGCTTGAAGGCTACCGAATCGCCGAGTTTGTAGCCATGGCCGAGACCCCCGTACGCGTGGTTGGGCTCAAGAACGACAACCAGGCGCTCGTGTGGGTCCAGAACAGCCTCCACACGTGGGGTCGGGCCGGAAAACGCAAGCGCACAGTTCCGGCAACGCCGGCGTCAACAGTCATGCTCGCGGACTTCGCGCCGGGAGAGTGGAACGCGGAATGGTGGGACACGGTCGCCGGCAAGGTGACAGACACGTCACTTACCACTGTCGGCAAGAACGGAAAGCTGCGGATCGACCTGCCTCCGATCGCCTGGGACACCGCGCTACGGATCCGCAGGCAGGACCCACAATGACCGGATTCGTCCCCTCTTATGGAGGGCCGATGCTTGTCCCGCCATAGCCGAACGGCGACGGGGGATCCTCAGCGGCTGTGTCATCTTCTCTAGGGAGCCGATGTCCCGATTTAGCGATGTTGAGCCGCCGCCGGGGAGAGACCGTTAGTTACAGTCCCAGAGATTCGGGGTCACACCGAACGCCGCCCCGTAGTTGAGGCGCTCGACGTGGCCGTCAAACATCATGAAGCAGGCTTGGTCCGAATGTCTATACTCGGGGGAATAACCCGTGTAAATGGCATGACGGCTGATCACGTAATCGAGGTTGTTGCGGCTGTCGCCGATCACGATCGTCGCGGTTGGGTCCCTGACTTGGGCCGCTTTGGCAGGAGCAAGGCCATATGCCGCGCCCCGGCCCGGAGGGTTGTAAGTCAAGTAGTACCAGTTCCAGCCATAACCCATGTTGTTGGTGGCCACCGTGCCTTTGCCTTGGTGCGGGGCAGTGGGGCAGATGAACATCTTGGTGGTGCCGCCGACATACGGCAGGAAGCGGTGGAGCCATTGATACCCACCCGCGCCAGGCCAATGGGAGGGACAGGTATATTCATCGTAGTCGTCAAGGTAGGCGATGTGGGCGATACCGAACTGCTTAAGATTCCCGGTGCAGCTGGTCTGACGCGCTTTCTCCCGCGCCCCGGCCAATGCCGGCATCAACATGGCCGCCAAAATCGCGATGATCGCAATGACCACCAACAACTCAATCAGTGTGAAGGATCTTCTCATGTCAGGTGTTGTCCTCTTGTCTGACTGCCTGACTCAATCAGGCCTACACAGTCCGCCAGTTTTCAGTTACAGTCCCAAATGAGGGGAGTCGTGCTGTAAACGGTCCCGTAGTTGAGCCGTTCAACGTGTCCGTCGTACATCATGAAGTTGGCTTGATTCGAATGGCGGTACTCGGGCGAGTACCCCGTGTAGATGACAGAACGACTGATCACATAGTCGAGTCCGTCCCGGCTGTCCCCCATCACAATGGTTGCGCTTGGATCCTTGACCTGCGCAGCCTTCACTGGAGAGCCGTAGCCCCTGGCTCTGCCAGGAACCGCGTAATTCATGTAGTAGTAGTTCCAACCGTACGCCACGTGGGTCGAGTTCACCACACCTTCGACGCGCATGGGCTCAGTGGGACAATCAAACATCTTGACGGTGTTGCCCACGTACGGCATCATCCGACTGGTCCAGATGCCGCCGCCCCACGCCGCCGTGTAATACGACGCACAGGTGTACTCGTCGTAGTCGTCTAGGTAAGACACATGGCCCAGACCGAACTGCTTGAGGTTGCTCATACAACTGGTCTGGCGGGCCTTCTCGCGCGCTCCCGCCAACGCCGGCATCAGCATGGACGCCAGAATCGCGATGATCGCGATAACTACCAGCAACTCGATCAACGTGAACAACTTTTTCATGGCAAATCTCGCCTCTCGTTTGACTGTCAAGGTCAATCCGACCTGCGCAAGGCCGGTCCTGGTACTCGCTGATCCTAACAGAATAGCAGGTAGCGCACGCAAGCGCAACAAGAATCCCAACCGGACTATGGTCGTGATGTTGGACAGGCCTTGTTCGTCAGGACTCAGACTGCCTGCCTAGCTTGTGGCGTGCCAAATGGGATGATACGTCACAATAAATTGGTGGCGAAGCACTAAAGAATCACTGCAGCTGGCACCGAGAGAGCTGAGGAGAATGGGTCGGTACCACCGTGGCACAGCTCTCGGCTGCAGGAACGAAAAAAAACAAGAATTTCTCAGCAGCAACCCTACTCGCCAGACACGCGCCGCCCTGCTGCCTCCCCTACTCTCTTGTCACCCAGATCGGTGAGGACCAGGCAATCTGTCCGTTCTCCTGCTGAACGCGAACATAATAGAGGTGCGTTCCAAGACCAAAGTCCGCGTCCGACCACTCGAGCACGGCCTCTGCCCCTTCCGGGTCACCGGCGTAGACAAACGCCAGGTCTTTGACAATGGCCAATTCCGAGATCTCACCGGTCCCGATAGCTCTGATCTGCAGCCGTGGCGCCGTTCGCGAGGCAAACTCGTCCCCCATGAAGTGCTCTCCGCAGCGCAGTTCCAGAATAATGTTATCGGTGGCCCCAAATGTGTGCCGTTTCTGCAAGCCGGCAATCACAGCCTCGCGGGTGGGCGCCTCTACGTACACACTGGCGTACGAAATGTGCGTGGATCCATGGTCGGAACTGGCGATGATTCCCAGACGCAGTCCCTTCTCCCACGCACGCCAGACAAATCCCTCAGGCTGGTACCCGGATCCCTTGGCGTGCCGGTCCCCCGGGTTGGCCGACCTGGGAGCACCTTCGTACTCGTAGGAGGTCCTCGCGCCCTGGTAAATCTCCATGACCGGTTCCAGCACGGGGTCGTTGTCGCGCCAGTCCGTTCCCATGCGCGTACCGGACGTGTGGGAGATGATGACGCTGTTGCGGCTACGTTCGTTCCTGTAAAGCTGCTTGGTGTCGTCGTCTGCCACTCCCCGACCAGTTGGGTTCTTGGTCATAGGAAACGTGCGGAACCCCCGTTTGGCGTTGAGGATATTCCGGTGGCCATTCGGGAAGCCCAAACTCCGTTCATAGCCGAACAGGGTGATGAAATGCGGCGGATTGTGGTAGACGTCCGTGAGTTTCTGGGTGCGCCACCACACATACTCCAGATCCGGACCGGTCCGCTGGTTGTGGTCCGTGATCTCCATGAAGTCGAGAGCTCCGGCATCAATGCTGTAGCGCCATACGTCAACCATCGACCCATCCCCGGAGCCATCCCAGGAGACCTCGGTGTGCCGGTGTGTGTCACCCCGGACAATGCGCTGTTCCTTGCCATCGAGGTCGGCTCGGTGAGTTCGGATCCGCTGGGTGTCAGCCATTTCCTTGGGTGCTGCTTCCGGGGCGGCGGGAACGGGGATGGCGATCGGCTTCAGGACAGGCGGTGCAGGATCACCGGGGGACGGCAAACGGGCAGCCAACACGCGGTTCTTGACCGGAAGTCGGACATCCGCCATGGTCCGACTGTCAGTGTGCCAGGCCAAAGCAACACCCCCTTCTCTCAGACCACACGGGATCGCATACGAGTCCAGCCGGGATATCGAGCGGGGGAAATAGACGGGACTCGTCCACACATTTCCGTCGTAGCTGGTGATGTAGGACTCCCACGCCTTGTAATGTCGGTAGTGCCCCTTTCCTCGCAGATAGCGTGTTGTGGCCATGGCCCAACGCAGGGCCAGGAAGACACGTCCTTTGCCGTCAACAGTCAAACGGGGCTTCTCATGGTATCGGCGGGGCTGTCCCGGAGGAGTGATGGTGACAGGCTGAGCCTCGGGAGTGAACAACTGACCGCCCTGGAAGACGCGGACTCGCGTCGCTCTCTTGGAGTACAGCCGACTCCCGGGAGCGGGGCGAGGAACCATGGCGCCCTGGTCTTTTCCCCAACCGGCAGTGCCCTCCTCATAGGCGACCCAGGCCCGCCCTTCCATATCGACCGCGACCGTGGCGTAGGCCTCGAACAACTCGCTTGCGCCAACCGGTATCTCAGGTCCGAAGGCACCGTCCTTCAACTGCCTCAAGTAGACATCGTAGTCGCCATTCCGGTACGAGTCCCAGACGATCGATGCCGTCCCATCACCCCCTAGAGCAACCTGTGGAAACCAGTCATTGCCCTCTGCCTCGGTGACCACCATCGTGTCACCCCAGGTGCCATCGCGCAAGACCCGACAACGGATGTCTGAATGGCTGCCTCGAGTGCTCTGCCAGACAAGGAGAGCCATGTTGCCGGCTGCCGCCAGAACCGGCTCAACATCAGCGCCTGGAGCGGCTGTCAGCGAGATGGTCTCAGACCACGTGCCGCCTCCACGGCTGGCGGCATGCAGATCCCAGTCCCCATCGGTGAACTGGGACCAGACAACCCGCAGTCGCCCGCCAACCCAAGCGCAGCCGGACTTGTAGAGATCACCTTTGGCCCCCGGGACAGGAACGGGGGCCTCCCAACCATCCGCGTCGCACGACGCCACGTAAAGCTGCTCAGCTTCGTTCTCGTAGGACTGCCAGACACACCAGAGCACATCGTTGGGGGCAACACAGAGGCTGGGATAGTCATCTTCCCGATCAGAACCACTGAGCACGTTCGGCCGCGGAACGCGCTCAGCGCTGACAGTGCCGTCCAGGCCTTGAACGCGTTTCCCATTCGGGAGCTGGGCCAGATTCACCGTGAACGTTCCCGCCGGCACGGTGAGGGTCAGCTCAGTCCCCGAATCCCCCTGCCCCCCAACCACAACACCAACGGGCTGGATCTTCCTGCGCTTGTCGCCTTTGGGCCCACCCGGATCGCGGCTCTTGCACTCCCAACTCCACTCTCCGGTGACCTTGGCACCACGCTCGAACCGCCACCCGTCCAAGGCCGTTATCTCGCCGCCTGTGGCAGACACCGAACCAGACCAGGAAACGGCGTCTTTGTCCTTCAACCCCATCTTGACCAAAACGGCGAACTCCTCCGCCGGGCACCAGGGGACTGCGGCAAGACACACAACGACAACGGCAACCGTGCGATGGAACGTCATATGGTTTCCTCCGGAAAATCGAGACCTATGGAGCGCTGGAGAACGCGGGCCGCATGCAATCGCTACTCCCGACGGTCCAGGGTCACAGCCAGAACGATCGGGACAGCACCCGTTCCCGGACTGCGAGCCTGGATCGATTCAATGACAATGTCAGGTTTGGGGTTCTGCCAACGGGTGACGCCGACGCCAACGGTCTTGCCGAAACGCTCCTGTTTCCAGACCACCCGCCAGTTGGGCAGGTCAGCGGGCGCATCAAATGCTCCAATGTCTCGTCCCTCATGGATAGGGATACTCAAGCTGTCCCCCCCCTGATACCGAACGGTGTACTCAAGACAAGGGCCCGTTCGCGAAGGGTCGAGGAAAGCGGCAGCCTGTAGAAACAAAAGGGAACGCCCCTTCTGCCCGACCGGGATGACAGGGAGCTTGGCAGCCTTCTTGCCCTTCTTTGGGGCAACGCCCGGAACGAGTGGAAGGGAAGGGCGTTCCGCCCCCCGCAAGGCGAGGCAGGTGGCCCCGACATTGGCCCCGGGTATCAACACGCGGAATTGCCAGTCGCCCAGAGCGACCTTACCTCGCGGCAGGTCCCGCAAGTTCAGATTCCCGGTATCGATGAAGCCGCCGCGTCCATCCCCAGCAACACCGTCACTGAGATTGGTGTTGAACATCTCCTTCATATCCAGGGCCATCATCGGCTCAAGGTCGTCACAGATCACCAGGCTGTCGAAGTAAACGGCCCCGCTCGCGTTCTGGATGGCCAGATCAAACACGGGGTCAGTGATATCCTTGGGCATCTCAGCCACGAGCTTTGCGTCGAACCAGTCTTTGGTCCCGGTAAACCACTCGGCTCGGTTGTAGGCCGTTCCCTCAACCCGTCCGCCGAAGTGGAACTTGGCAGTGCAATAGACTTTCTCTCCTTGTACGACGTTCTCCACCTTCACCTTGCCCCGAGCCGTGATGGTCTTGCCCCGCACAAGCTTGGGATCCAGGCGCAACGTGTAGTAGGCGGTGGACTGAAGGTCCCCGCTGACCAGCTTCAGACATTTCCCCTCTTCCCCGCCGGCGACCAGCTCAATGGAGTGCTTCCCGCCGCCTCGTCCCTGCCACGCTCCCTGCTCCTCGAACGACTCAGAGACAAGGACATCCGCATAGGCAGAAAAAAATGCGAACAGCGCAAAGCAACTGACCAGGAACAAACGCATCATGGTTCCTCCGAAAACGACGAACACATACGGCCTCCAAGGTGAGGCAATCGCTCACCTACCCTCAACCCTACATCCGACGTTCCATCCGGGCAAGAGAGATTGCGGACGCCAGGCAGCAGTTTGGGCCACCGCATCAACTAAGAGCCAACGACGCTGAAACAAGGGCTTTCGGAACCGCGTGTCAGTGTTGGAGGAACGCAACTCCGGCGAGGCCTACGCTGCAAACTACGGACGAGTTTCGTCATCCGCAAGAAGGCGTTCGTAGTAAGGCACGTAGAGCAGCGGAGTGCCGTTCTTCCTGCCTATCCTGGCGCCATTCTCCACTACGGCCTCAGATTCATGAACGCGAATCGCTCGTCAGACACCCAGGAACGATAGCGTGGGTCCTCTCGCCAATGCCGGTATGAATCGTCAATCCGCTGGACGAGTGGCCGATCGATCGCCGCCCCTCCCTCCTGGAACCTGGCCCTTCCCCCAACCGGCCCCGTGCGCAGCAGGTCCAGCGTCACACTCCTTCCCTCGTCCTGCCAGGAGAGTCCCAGCTGGGCTTCATTCACAGTCAGCTCTGCAGGAACCGGCGAAACGGCCCCCTTGGCTCCAACACGCATCACCACAAGGAACTCAACCACACCGTCTACCTGCATTCCCTCGATCTCGAGGACGCGCTGCCTCGGACCGTTGAACAAACCACGGTAGAGCAGCGACGATCTTGCTTCGACACTCCGCACGGTGGGTTCTTGCGGCAACAACACGCGTCCTGCCACGCCGCCGGTCTTGCCGCCTACCGTGAACGCCCTCCCGTCGACCACGACATCCGGAAGTGTAGCCGCCATCCAACGCGTATTGCCGCCATCGACGGGCGTCTTGACGCGATCGTAGATGACAACCGTGTGTGGCTTCACAAAGAACAACTGGCGGTAGACTTCATCGACCACATCGACGGGCCAGGCGTTGGTCGCATCCCCGGCGGCATAGTCGAACTCCGGCGACGTCTCAAAAGCCACGAGACTCCCCTCTTGAAGAAAGACATCGTCCTGGTGCTGGTGGAAACCCAGTGGACTCCAACGATTCCGGAAGGAGAACCCGCCATGCGGCGGACGCACGCCCCAGAGACGCTCGTCGCGTGTGGCATACTCCGGAAACTCCGGAACATACCGGTTGATCACGCGCCGTTCGTCGGCACGCATGTGGTCCACACCGACATTCATGCGCCAGTGAGGTTGCCAGGCCTCCCCCACGACGACCACATTGCCCCAGGCCGGCACCGAGTTCACATCGTCTGCCCAAAGCGATCCCGTGCCGATCAGGGGTTCCGTTCCCCGGAAGATCTGGAAGTGATTTGGCTGATCACGGTAGACAACATCCCGCACGCCGGAGGTGAAGAACACAGTCGTTTCGCTCTTCCCTTCCCCAGCCCGCATCACCACGTTGCCCTCTCCCTCGAACACGATCGTCGGTGGAAGCTCGTCACGACGCACTGTCGCTGCCTCTGGATCAAACCAGCCCAGGGCCAAAGCAAGGGGCATGACCACTGATACGCTGTGCCCCAGAAGCTGGTCGATGCCGGCCTCGGGGAAATGCTCCACCGGAGCGCTGAGTCGCTCAAACCGCTCCAGCCAGCCACTCTCTCGCAGCATCAACGGATGCCGCCCCAATGCACTGAGGATCCACTTCCCGGGGGTGCCTTGAGGCCCGGGAAGGCTCCGGTCCGATGGGAAGCCGGCCGGTCCGCCACAGCAACGGCCTCCCCAAGCCTGCAGCAGACAGGGGCTCAGGTAGCGTGTGTGCGTGTAGAATCCGCGGAAGCACGTCTTCTCGAACAAGGCATCCTCACCCAGGGCCTGCCGCAGATAGAGCAGCCCGAACCCGGGCCCGTTCAGCGGACAGTGACAGCCGGTCCAGGCGCTGACCCACCAGTTGCCTCCCCTCACGCCCGCGTGGGCCCCGAAGTAGCGCTCCAGGTTATTCATCCAGGACAGGGACCGCGAGAACAACGCCCGGTCACGCTTGTCCAGAGGCTCCTCAATCGCCGCCAAAGCCTGAGGGAGAACATTGAAGTTGCCTCTTCGCGGCTCGAACAGGGCGCGCAACCGGTCCTGGTTTTCCTCGCTCTGACCGGCAGCCATGTCGAACAGCGCGGCAGCTGCTCCGGGGAAGAGCGCCTGATGGAAATGGAACATGTCGTAGTAAGCCGGTGTGAAGGTCAGGAGATGCGCCACAGCATCCTCGAAGGTAGTGTCTCCGGGCTTCTCGAAAAAGACCGCGGCGAACTGGCAGGCCAGAGCCCGCCACGCAAGCAGGTAGGTCCGTTCCTGCACCTTCTCTTTGAACGTCAATCCCCTGGGGAGGAAGTCCGGCTCCCGGCAGTGACGCCTCAGGTAGCTCTCGAAGCGACTGAAGACCAGGGGGTGCTCCTGCATGCGCTTCCTGATGGCGGCACGGTCGGAACGTCGGAAGAGCAACCGAGGATGCTCCAGCTTCGGCAGCCGCAGGAAGGCCTTGGCGAACTCACGCTGTTGCCCTCCTTCGAGTAAACACGTCATCAGCCGGAAACGCCCGGTACCGGACAGGCGAAACGCCAACGCCACCTCGGCCTTGCCATCGCCCCCGCCCGAAACCGCGTGGCTTTCCTCCACGACCACAGCGCCCATGTAGTTCGCGACGCGAACAACCAACTTGCCAGGCGCCTGAGGCGCCAGACCGGCGATGGTCGCACGGAAGCGGACAGGCTCGTCGTGGGCGAAAACCGACGCGTTGTCACCCGGGACAGGCTCAACCGAGAGCTCAAGGTCGGAGACAGCTCTGACCGAAACATCCAGAGCATCGAGAGCGGCGTGAGCACTGTGAGCGCGAACGGAGAGGACATGGCGCCCCGCGGGGAGGCGGAACGACGGCGCGTTCCAGGCCCAGAACTCGTCAGAACCGTTGACCAGGAACTGCCCTTCATCAGGAGTCAGCCAAATGCCGTTCATCCAGTCATAAGGTGGTCCGGCATCCAGAGTGTACGAAACCGTGCCGGGGCGATCGCTCGGGCCAAGCGAGCGAACAGCCTTCCGCTGACCGTCAGCCACCGCACTGACGTCCAGGCGTCGGGCACCATTGACCCGGAGCGTCAGAGCACCTTCAGCCTGGAATGTCTTGGTTCGATACGGTGCTTCACGTTCGTAGCGTTGCCGGACGTGTTCAGCCGTCATCGCTCCCTTGAAGAAGCGAACGGCAGCAATTCCGCCATGGAACCAGTAATATGGTCCATCCGCCCGTTGAGCTCCGAGAGCCCAACGGCTGGAACTGGCGTGCATCCCAGCCGTGATGTTGCGGCTAACGCCGACTCCATTGACGTGAACGGCAATCCGCCCCTCCTCCGGATCATAGACACCCACCACATGCGCCCAGCTCCCTCGCGCTACGGAACGCGAAGATGTGACCGTCACCAAGTCGGCATCCTGCCCCTGACGAAGCCCGTTCAGGTTGAACAAGGCGCGCCCGTTGTGTTGGACCATGAGCATGCAACCGGCATTCAACCCGCGGTTCCCCACGATGGCGGACATCGGGTCATCACCACGGCTGGGGTTGGAACTCCCGGCTCCGGACCAGCTCACCCACGCTTCAATGGTGAATGGCTTCTCACCCGTAAGTCCAGGATCTGTGCCAAAGTCAATCAACGCATTTCTGCCATTGAGTGCGAGCGTATGCCCGAAATCTCCATCCACAACTGTTCCCACGTTGCGTTGAACGTTCCCCGCCCCCATGGCATCTGCAGCACTCTTCCATGGGCCAAGCTCTGCCAGCACGTCGGCGTCGGTCGGGAGCTCGGGCCGCGCGGGCACCGGGTCATCCGCGACAGCGCACAGCACATCCTCCTGGGCTCGCGTCTCCGCTCGAGGGATGCGGGCAGGCAACTCACACCGATCCCCCGTCTCCAGATCAAAGGCGATCGCCTGCAGTTGGACGGCCAGGCACTCGGGCCGGGAGATGTTAGGCGACCGAATCATCCCCTCTTCCTGGACGCGCACGACCAAGGGCTCAGCCCCCAACGGTGTACGCTGCAGTACTCTCTGCGTCACCGTATCCACAACTGCCAGCGCACGATCAGTCCGGCAACCCACCATCAACGTCCCATCGGCCACGTCCAGCGACCATGGCATCCCGAGAATGGGAATCTCCCCGACCATGTGCCCATCCTTTGCGTCCAGAACGACCACCCGGTTCCCAGAGGCATCACTGGCGTAAGCTCGGCCCGAGTCCTGGTCGATGACGATGTCCGCTATGTACCCGCCCACGAGCACACTGCGGACCTCTCCCGGCTTGTCCAGAGCAAACCAGCCAACTCGCCCTGAAGGCCCGGCAGCGACCATCAGGACCTGTTCCCCGGGGCATGCCATCCGTGCCCCAGTCGGCGTCCGCCGCTCCTGCATCCGGGGGAAGGCATCCATGGCCAACACGCCGGGCTGGACAGACATGGGGGCCGCCAGCTCCGGAGTCTGCGCGCCAAGCACCGTTACTGCCGACACATCCACCGTCCAACGCTCCCTGGACCGCATTCGCCATGGCTTTGGGATGTCCTTGTCTTTCATATCTGCCCGGACATCCACCACCAACTCACGGGGGTTGGGACTGCTGAAGCGCGCTACGCGGTACCACGGGCCGGCCGCGTCATACACAGCCCGGGAACGGAACGTGTAGGACAGGCGCTTCGGCGACACTTCGCTGTGATCGCTCAGATCGAACGTGCGAGGCGCAAGCTGAACGACGAGCCTTGGGGCATCACCGGTCGAGACCGCAACTGCCGCAGGGGCGGAGCCGGTCTCGAGACGCCGGACAATCTGAGTCGCCGGTTCATCCGTCACAATCACGCATGCCGCACCACGACAGGCAGTGTATAGACGCGTCCCCCGGCGAGCCATCGCCCAGGGACAGGCGGGCGTCGCGAGCTCCGACACGATCGTCAGAGACATCGTGTCAATGGTAACGAGACGATTCCCGGCTGCATCGGCAACGGTCAGGTGACGGCGGTCCGGGCTTGCCAGCAGGTCGATCGGGTACCCTCCGATGTCAATCTCGCCAGTCACGCGTTCGGTTGCCGGGTCGAGCACACCAATCCGTCCGCTACGCGGGCAGAGGAAGAAGATACGCCCATTGCAGGCCGCCAGCGCACTGGGGCCGACCTCGCTGGCCAGGGGGAAGGGAAACCTGCGAGCCGCTTTTCGCTCACCGTGACGCCACCAGACGGGTCGAACCGTCAGGCACGCGTCCTCTTCGAGTTCGAACGGGAAGTCGAGTCGCTGTGGGCTGGTCGACGGCTGGGACCGCACGTACGCCTCACCCGATGCCCACGGGTGGGCCATCACCCGCCATTCCCCCTTCTGAACGGCCCGCTCTGCTTCCCAGACACAGCTCGATTCGCCTACGGGAGCGGGAAAAGGAACGTCCTCCGCCAGACTCGTAAGTGAAGCCAGCACCACCACCAAGGCCAATGGCCACAGCGTGCAACGAGACCTGAGAGCAAAGATCGGCTTCATAACCACACCCTGAGTTACTCTCATCAAGAGCGCTCGGCCCGTCTGACGCCTGTCCGGCCAGATGGGCGGCTCAGCGACGACGCTTACGAGGACGCCGGGGCTCCTGGCGCTGTTCGGATTCTGGCGGTCTCGGGTTCATTCGTGTCGCGATCCACAACATGTGCTTCCTGCCGCCGCGCCCTTCACGAATTCGGGCCGGCACCTCTTCGACCCAGAAGCCTGAGTGCCGCAATCGGTAGGTAAACTCACGGCAGGGCCCGACAGACCAGACTCCCAGAATCCCGCGGGACCGCAAAGCCTCGCGAATCGCCTGCAAGCCGGTGGGAGTATAGATCCCGTGGTTGCCTTCCCGCAGCAGTCCATCCGGACCGTTATCGACATCGAGCAAGATCGCGTCAAAGGCATCCTTCTCCGTCCGCATTAGTCTGCCGACATCCCCCTCATACACCGTCACGCGCTTGTCATTGAGTGGCTCGCCGGCCACATGCCCCAGGATTTCACGGTTCCACTTGACCACAGCCGGCACGATCTCAGCCACGACCGCTTCCCCATCCTTGACCAGGTGTCGCAACGTCGCGGCCAAGGTGAATCCCAACCCCAGTCCACCAATCAGGACTCGGGCGTTCGGCCGTTTCCCGATCCGTTTACAGGCGATTTCCGCAAGCGCATCCTCAGATCCGTGCAGGCGACTGTTCATCACCTCACAGTTTCCCAGTCGAATGGAGAACTCATCGTCGCGACGCCAGAGGTTCATCTCCGCCCTTTCGCCGGGCATGGTCGCACAGTCAAGTAGTTCCCAGGGAATCATCAACACCTCGCGATGTGAGTAAAGTAAAAAACGCGCGCAGTTTATCGACACCAATAGCTTAGCTTAGTGCATTTCCCGAGCGAAGCGAACCACAGCGACGGGACGCCACAGGGACGCTTGCTCCACTGTGAGGGCCGGGGTATGGTCAGGCCAATGGCCGCGCGACAAGCACTGGATTCCCTGCGACGTGGCCCTGGAAAGGTGAAGTATGACGCATCATCTCCGACTGATCCGGGTGTCTGTCGTCGCTCTGCTCGCACTCGCCACCAACACGGCCCGGGCCTTCGAGACGGTGCCGGTCATGAACGCGTCGTTCGAGGAAACGACAGGCAGAACAGAAGGTCCCACCGGACCTGAATGGACGCGTGGAGGAGGACCTCCCGGCTGGCACTGCTGGATCGGGTCTATCGCTCGAACAGGCAACCCCAAGTTGGTGCACGACGCTGATTTGGGACGCACGGGGACACATTCAGTTGCCCTGAGTGACTGTATCGGAGGGGTGTGCGTGATCCAGAACGTGCCCGTGACGGCTGGGGAAACATACGTCTGCACGGCCTGGGCTCGGACAAGCAACCCAAGAACAACGACCAAACTCTCCGTCAGATGGCAGAACGCCGATGGGAAGTGGACCAATAACGAGTCCTCTTCAGACGCTGTCCCCAGCACGATCGAGCCCGGCGCTTGGCATGAGCTCTCGGCTCCGTTCGAGGTGCCTGAAGGAGCCGCCTTTGCCGTCATTCTGCTCACGGCAGATGCTCAGAAAGCCGGCGACACCTGCTGGTTTGATGACGTGGGAATCGTGCACGTGGGCCCCGAGGACCTCATGGTCAGCCCATGCGGCTGGTTGCACACAAACTGCTCACCAACCGATGAACCCGTGCAGACCCCCCATGTAAAATGGGCCAAACCGTGGGCCGGCCCGAGACTCAAGGCCCTGTTCGTCCTCGGCAACGATCACAACCTGCGCGAGCATCTCGAGATCGCCCAACGACTCGACATTGAGTTCGACTGGGTCTTTGCTCACAACTTTGATTCGGCCCTCTATGGACTCCATAGCAAGCGAGTCATGGACCGGCTGGAATCGCGCTACTACGACGTTGCGGTGATCGCAACCAAGGCCCCCGCCTCCATGGTCCAGGGGTTTGCCAAACGCTGCAGGGGGCTCGTCCTGGTCGGGTTCCGACACCCCAACGTCCGGGCTCAGCCCGATGGCAGCACGAAAACGAGCTGGTGGAGCATGCTGCCGAGCATCCCGGAGGGAACTGAACTCGCCGCGGTCTCGGGGATGGACTTCCTTGCCGAAGCGCTTGATGCCGTCCCGGAGGTGCCGTTGGCGGGAGTCAGTTCCGTACATGGCGTCAAGGCTGGCGCCTCACCCGTGAAGGGAGGGCGGATCTGTCGGGTCGTGTTCAATACGCGTTTCTATTGCCTGACACCGATCTTCGGTTTTGACGATCACTTGCGCATGGGGCACGGCTACTGGGAAGCGTACCAGCAACTGCTGATCCGTGCCATCCTGTGGGCGGGTGAAGCCGAAAGCCCCGTCAAAGCCACCTGCTCAGCCGGTGCGAACTCCGCAACCGTCACGCTCGCCAGCCCCATTGCTGTTGAGGGCGACCTGCAGACATGGGTGTGCGACAGTATCGGGGTCACGCTCGAGAATTCGTCAGCCGTCCGACTGGCCCCGGATCAGGAATTGGAAGTAGCCGTCCCGGTGCCGGCGAACGCAGCATCGGGTCCGGCAACGGTCGGGATTGTCCTGCGGGACAAGGCGGGGAAATCTCTGGCCTTCGCGATCACTCGAATCGAGGTGCGGCGATCTCCCGGCATCACCAGCGTCATCCCAGCTCGCCCGTATTTCGTTGACACACCAGTAGCCCAGGCAGCGATCACGATTCGAGACGCCCCCCCGGAGCATTCGCTGGTGGCCAGGCTGACCGATGCTCGCGGCAGGCGCCATTCCGAGGTCCGCATCTCGAGTAATGGTCCGCTGAACACGGTAGTGCTTCCTTTGACTGGGAGGCTCAGCAACTTCAACTGGCTGGATGTGGCATTGCTCGATGCCGATGGCAAGCAACTCGACGCCGCTCGCCGATACCTGCTCGCCCCATTGCCGCGAAAGCCGTTCCTGGACGAGTTTCAGATTGGGACGTGGGCGTGTTCCAGCTTCATGCCCCAGTACCTACGCCCCGCCCTGCACGGTCTTATGAAGGAGGCCGGCATCACCGAGGGGCTGCAGAGCCGCAGCGGCTACTTGTCCATGCTCGCCGGTGATCTCTGGCCAATCAGTACGGCGGGACGCGTTCCCGGATTCGCGCGCTGGGACAACGACGAGACGGTCCGGAAGCCCTGCCTGAGTGACCCGAAAAACCGCCAGACGATGGCCGACCGCGCGCGGACGTCGGCAGGGACGGATCGTGGCATCTGCCCGTTGTTCCTGTATCTGCAGGATGAGACAAGCCTGGTCAAAGACCCCCGCGACCTGGATGTCTGTTCCTGCGAGCACTGTGTGGCCCGTTTCCGAATCTGGCTTCAGAAACGCTACGCAGACCTCGCCACCCTCAACGGAGAATGGCGGACCGACTATGCATCTTGGGATGACGTTGGCTTCGCTGCATACAATGACGTGCGTGGAACAAACACCTTTGCGCCGTGGCTGATGTACCGACGCTTCATGGACTGGACATGGGCCGAAGGCATCCAGTGGGCAAAGCAGAATGCGCAGCAGATCGACCCCGAACTTCGCGTGGGCATGCCCAACACGTTTGGACCGAACCCGTTCTCCGGGCGTGACTACTACCAGTTGGCTCAGGTCAACGACTATCGCATGGAATACGCACGGGAAACGCGTTCCACACGGGGAGACGGATTCTACGATGTGTTCCGCTCGTTCGCCCCCGACGTACGCGACCATCCGTGGGTTGGCTACAAATTCGACGATGAGACCATTCGCTTCGCGCCGTGGTGGACCGCATTCCATGGCGCTACCGGCTTCTCCGTATATGGCACAATGTCTCTGTTTGCGGGCAAGAACTCCTGGGCCCAGATCTTCCCGACGCTGCAGCACACGCCTCGGGGTCTTCTCTATGCCGATCAGGCACGCGAACTGAAATCCGGGATCGGCAGGATCCTGATGGAAGGAAAGCGTACCCAGGCACCGATCGCGATCCTCTGGTCGCAACCAAGCATGCTCGTGGCCTGGGCAATATCCGGACAGACGGGACACCCGATGAGCAAGGGCAAGAAGAATGCGTACGGTGCGCATTTCGCCAGCCGCGAAGCATTCCGTGCAGCCGTCATTGGCAGTGGCAGACAATTCGACTATGTGGCGGAAGAGCAAATCGAGAAGGGGGCCTTGGACAAGTACTCATGCCTCGTACTGCCGGCCGTCTACGCGCTGGGGCAGGGAACGGTCGAGAGGGTTCATCGATTCCTGGCCGGCGGAGGGATGGTGATCGCCGATATGGGCGTGGGGCTCACGAACAACGTTGGAGCAACATACGTGGCCCCCGGTCCTGTTGCAGACCTGTTCGGCATCACCCGTTCGGGACAAGTGCCCCTGTACGAAGAGGGAACACTTGCCGTAACGCTCCCGCCAGGCAAGAACGAAGTGACACTCAAGACGCTCGGGCGTGAAACGGTTACCCTCCAACCCGGGACACGTATCCGGTCCCAGGCTGACGACCTGCCGACCGTCACCACCAAGCAGCATGGCAAGGGCAAGGCCATCTTCCTCAGCTTCACGACGAAGGACAGCAGCCAACTGCGTGCGCTCTTCTCTGAGGCACGTCCCGTCTGTGAGATCGTCGAAAAGACGACCGGGGAAACCCCGCTTGATCACGAAGCTGTGCGGTTCGATATGGGAGGGAATCAATACCTCGGAATCACGCACAATCCGCTGCTGAACAACCCTGATCTTGACTGTGCCGAAATCCGGCTCGGGAGGAAGATTCACGTGTACGATGTGCGGGCCGCGGAGTACCTCGGGAAGATCGACCGCGTTGAGACACGGATTCCTGCCGGAGGAGCGGCGTTCTACGCCCTCTTGGGCTATCGGGTGTCAACGGTGGAGGTCCACCCGTCCGCAGGGAGTACGGGAGGCGTGCACGGTGCCACGTGCGAACTCCGCACACCCGAGGGCCCGCTCGGGGACCATGTGGTCCACGTGCGCGTCCGACGTCCAGACGGCACATGGCACCCGGCGTATGAGCGCAATGTGGTCGCGCACACGGGGAGTGCCGTGTTCTCCGTGCCATTGGCGCTCAATGATCCAGTCGGCAAGTGGACGATCGTCTGCCGCGATGTGGCCACCGGGGTGGAAGGCCATGCGAGCTTTGTCCATGCACGGAGCATCCCTTAGCCTGGAATGGCGCCGAAATTGGCGGCGGGAAGTGCACACTGGAACGAAGTCGCCGGATGGCACCGCCGATTCTCGCAGCCAACGTGGGAGGCGGTGCCACCCGCCGATTCTCTGTCTGTTGGGAGAAAGGCAATCGGAGCACAGCGGCTCCTCCCACATTGAGAAGAGGAAGCAGCCAACGTGGGAGGGACCGGCCCGAGCCCCGATGTTCTCGGCCGCAAAGGTCCTGAACCACTTGGGTCGACCTCAGCAGCGGCTGGAAAAGCCTTGGAGCCGTGCTTCAGTATGCGGCCGAGGACATGACCTGCATGGGACGCCGAGACTGGCGGAAGAAACGTGTGATGTGAGGACCGACTATGCCTGCTGATACCAAGCTGAAAATTGCCGTGGCCGGACTCGGGCGAATCGGCTGGAACTTCCACGCCAAGCGAATCGACGCCAGCGCGGATTTCGAACTCGCAGCCGTGGGTGACACCGTGCCCGAACGACGCGCGGAAGCGGAAGACGTCTTCGGATGCCGATCCTATGCTGACTTCGCAACGATGATCGCTGAGGAAAGCCTGGACGCCGTGGTGATTGCGACGCCCACCCACCTGCATCTTGACATGACCTTGGCCGCCTTCGAAGCCGGACTGGATGTTCTGCTTGAGAAACCCATGGCGTCAAACCTGACCGAAGCCACGGAAATCGTCGAGGCCGCAGAGAAGCTGGGACGCGTCCTCACCGTGTACCAACCGCATCGACTCAACGCCTACTTCCAGCACCTCAAGGCAATCGTCGATGCCGGCCAGATTGGTCGAATCACGCAGGTGCTTCGGGGATCGTTCAGCTACTCCCGGCGAAACGATTGGCAGAGCCTTCAGGAGTATGGCGGAGGCATGCTTAACAACTACGGCGCCCACTTCCTGGACCAGGTTCTGCAGCTCATCGGGTACGACACAAAACGCGTCGTCTGCGACCTGCAGAAGGTAGCATCTCTCGGTGACGCTGACGATGTCGTCAGGATCCTGCTTGAGACTCAGGAGGGCGTTGTGGGCGATGTGACGATCAGTCAAGCGTCTGTGATCAGCCCCTTCCAGTTGGTCGTCTGGGGCACGTGCGGTGCGGTGGTCTACACGGGCAAGGAGTACCAGATCAAGCGTTTTGACCCAGCCAAGCTGCCCCCGAAAGAAGTGAATCCCGACTTGGCCAGTGAAAACCGAAAATACCCATCGGACCAGATTGAGTTCATCGAAGAAACCGTGCCTGTCGACGGCAGCTACGGCATTGATGTCTTCGCCGACTTTGCCCGGGCGATCCGAGACGGTGTTCCTCCGGTCGTTCGTCCCCGCGAAACCCTTGCCTTGATGACCATCCTGGCTCAGTGCCGCGAAAGCAGCGCCGGCATCCAGACGTTCTAGCGTCAGGCACGTTTCGCGATCAGAAGCCCAGCTTGCGCAACGGCACAGGCAAGAAGCGCGACGGCGCAGAAGCTGTATAGAGCCACCATCCCGGAGCTCTCGTAGATCTGCCCTCCCAGGCAGGATCCAACGAACAAACCCGCCGACAGGAGCGACTCGTGGATCGCCATGCGCGAAGCCCGACGAATGCTGCCTGAAACCCCATGAAAAAGGCTGCTTGAGTAGCTCTGTGCGGCAAAGACCGCCATGAGAACAAGAAGCACCGCAATTGCGGGTATCGAGCGCGCCCAGACGAAGCCGAGCAGAACCGCCGAGAACAGGCACATCCCGACGATCATCGGGCGCTTCGAGCGCAGAATTCGGTTGGATTCCGTAACCTGCTTGCCGCGTGGTCATAGGAACTTCTCCTTGTCGATACCACGCTCGTCTGGCGCACTATAGTT
>Ga0209045_1000237_pt1 | contig 69325 bp, 45 predicted proteins | sample SaaInlLV_10m_DNA_4_FD_184664 | JGI IMG/M metagenome (GOLD analysis project Ga0209045, IMG submission 184664) | Marine microbial communities from expanding oxygen minimum zones in the Saanich Inlet - Saanich Inlet SI072_LV_200m_DNA (SPAdes) (version 2) | ecosystem: Environmental > Aquatic >...
CTTTCTCCGGGGGATTCATCCTCTCTTTCAGTTCCAGGACTACTTCCGTTAGTTCTCTAACGACGTCAGTGAATCCGGTTAGCCATTTTTCGATCTCGCTTCTTGCTGTGTTTTCGTTTGTGCTCATGTCGCTTCTCCTTTTTGGTTTTTGAGCGTAATTGTCGGGGGAATAGAAGCGGGTGAGCGGGAGGAGAAGCGGTAATGCAGAAAGGATGGGAGGAACGATATTGTCCTCAATACAGTATAGTATACATGCCGATATTTATGTGTGCAAATAAAAAAGTGTATTGACCGTGCATTTTGTTTGTAAGTTGTTCGGTAGTTTTATGTTCTACATTTGTCGAGACCGTTTTTACTTCCCGGACATGAATCCAGATAGGAAACTCCTGTTTGATTCTTCCCATGTGAACGTCAGGAAACACCGTTGGAAAGCGGGTGGGATTGCCGTTGGGTGACACGTCGAACCAATCCTCAAGGGGTTCCCACCTGAGCCGTCAGATTAGCCGGAGTTGTGGCCAAGAAGAGCTGACGACGTCGGGTCGTTGTCGAGGCCCTGACCGTCGGGCTCACAGTCTTGACTATGGTTGACCCGCCTCATATTGTATAAGTAAGGCTGTTGATGCCCGCAACAGGTCGGGTCAGACAGACCGTGCTCTTTGAGAACTTGACCAGCTTTTATCGGCTGGGTGTCGCATACCGGTATGTGTGCGACCAGTGATCTCGCAGTGGTCCAGGGGTACATATCCAACCTCACATAATGCATAAGGGTTCCATCGTGAACCCCGATAGCAGCTACGTGGAGTCAGCCCGGACCGAGAGTCGGAGAATGCTCAATACAAGGAGAAATCTAATGTATGAGCACGCAAAGACTCTCGCACAAAGCGAGAGCACAGCTACGGAGCTCAAAGCTTCGCAGCTGACCGTCGGGACGTTTTCGGCACTTGTGCCAGAAGATGTCGGAGTGCTGAAGAAGGTCCAAGACGCTGATGGGAATGAGAGCTACTGGTTCGAGCCATCTGATGGCTCGAAGAAACTGCTCTTCGATGCAAACAAGGCTGGGCGACTGAAGCCCATGTCGGGTTGTGCTCGCAAACTTGGCGATCTTGGTATCCTTCCGAAGATTTCCACGCACCCCCAACCCAAAGACTACGCTTCAGAGAAGTGGTGGTTCGACTATGCCAACCGGCATGGTATCGACCCTGATGATCTGAGGAAGATGTCGGAGGTGCTGCAGAAAGCGGCAAAGCTAAGGGCCCAAAGAGCTCTGGGCGATGCTGTTGCAGCAGCGGGAGGCATGGATAAGCTCAGGCAACTGATGGAAAGGGCCGGATAGCCTCGATGGGCTTCTAACTGAAGCCGATAGCCTCCCTCAGCCCCGTGTTGGGGGAGGCACCTTTTTTTCTCAGACAGGAGTCAGCTTGGCGAGGCATTGCCAGGCAATTGGCTTCTTCGCGTGTGGTCAAGTCGAACCAAAGCCAATCAGGTAATTCACCTCCAAACGACAATCAACCTTTCACTCAATCGACCCGATCCTGGGAAACTGGGGTCGGGTCCTTTTTGTGCTGCCATGGGTCTCAAGGTCCGGGCATCCCCAAGTACCACGGGCATCCCTTCAACTACTATGGCCAATCCATCAACCCGGGCCGCCGACTTGCGCGCCGCCAATCGGACCAGTACAATTTCCAGTACAAAAACCGTCGGGATCGGTAGCCGAGGTCCTCATCGGCTAGGCACGAATCAGCCCGAGGGGCAATTTACAGGCCCGGGATCGTTTCCCTCACCGCCCACCATCTCTCCTCTCCTCGGTCCTCGCTGTGGTGCACTGTGGTTCAGCGTTTCTTGGTGGCATCGACTTGTCCCTCAGCGGTGTAGATCATGCTGCTGCCGTCTGCGGGGCTGTTGAGAACGGCTATGCCGACGTCTTTCTCGTCGACACGTGCGGAGCCGAACCTAGCCGCGATCTTGCGATCAGCCCCGTGAACGGTCAGCCCCATTGTGCTACCTTCTTTCACCAGAAGCTGAAGGCGTTCACATCCGCTTCGATCAGACAGACTGACGCTGCTTCCGGCGGCTTGGCTGTCCGACTTGGTGGCGCTGGACTCGGCCGCAAGCTGTCGCTTTCCCGTGGGGTCGTGGAAAACCAACCGGTTCAGTCCAGCGCAACTGGTCAGTTCGATGCCCCTCTTCCCTGCCGAGGTGGCGGTTGGGTTAAAGAGTGACAATCGCGGGAACGCACCACTCTCTCCCTCCCCCTTCACCGGTCCCAGCTCGGCGAGCTCTGTACCATCGTCATCGACAAGCACAAGCCTTCTTGTCGTGATGACATCAAAAACGTCCGGAAGGGCAGGGCCAGCCGTCGGCACTTCATCGGCGAGTGGTCGCGGATTGTCGGCAACGGGGGGGGGCGAGGGTCTGAAGAGGGCAACGGACAGGGCTGCCGTCGCCAGCGCGAAGTTCAGCATGAGACTGATGTAGAGGAGGCATGACTTGGGGGATGTCGTGGCTTCCTCAGCCCTTCTTGCCGCTCGTGTCGTTGGAGGGCCGGGGACGGCAATCTCCTCGCTGCACCGAGGACACTCCATGGTTCTTCCTGCAAGCTCGGCTGGTGCTTCGGTCACGAAATGGCAGCCTTTGCAGACCAGGTCGATCTGTTCGTTCATGTTTCCTGTCGCCTTTCCGTTATGCCTCGTGCGAGCTCCACGGATTGTGCCCTGGGGTGTCGTTCAGACGTTCTCTTGCCGCGATCTGGAGGAGACACGCCGTCGTGCGTCGGTTGCTCGCGGTGCCAAACAAACACTTGTGGATGCCGGCAGCCGACCAGTGGGGTGTTGACATCCTGTGGCCGTGCGTCTAAGATGGGGCATTGGCGAGTATCCTTACCTTTGCCTACCAGGAGTTTTTACTCATGCCAGCCGACATGGCCCAGCTCTACGACCAGCGTCTCCGCCGTTATCTCACAGCTCTGCGCAATGAGAAACCTGACTGTGTGCCGATCCGGCCCTTTGCGGCTGAGTTTACGGCGAAATTTGGCGGGTATACCTGCCAAGAGGTAACTCACGATTACAGCAAGGCCTTCGAGGCCGTATGTACGTGCGCTTCGGCCTTCGATTGGGATGCTGTGGTGGCCAACATGGTCTACGTCTGGACCGGACTCACTCAGGCCATCGGGTTACGTTACTATGCCGTGCCTGGCATCGATATTCCTGCTGACACGGGCTTCCAGTACATCGAGCCGCCTGAAGGTCAAGCCTTCATGCAGGCCGACGAGTACGATCAGCTCATCGATGATCCCACAGGATTCCTCCTCAACGTCTGGCTGCCCAGAGTCGCCCAGGATGTGAGCCCGATGGGAGAGGCCACTTCTCCCGGGAACAACCTCTCTTTCCTCAAGGGCGGCATGGCGATGCTGTCCTACTTCAACGCCTTTGGTCCGCAGTGCGAGCGACTGCGCAACGAGTGTGGCATGCCATCGGCCATTGCCGGGATCTTCAAGGCCCCCTTTGATATCATCGCAGACAAATTGCGCGGGTATCTGGGCTTGACGATGGATCTCTTCGAGCGTCCGGAGAAAGTGCTGGCAGCTTGTGAGGCCCTGATGCCGCACCTACTGCACGTGGCGGCGTCGACCGCCGATCCTGCGCATCAGGTCCCGATCGGCTTCTGGATGCACCGAGGGTGTGTCCCCTTTATCTCCCCCGACCAGTTCGATCGCTACTATTGGGCCACCTTGAAGCCGATCATAGAGGAGCTTTGGAGCCGTGGTCACCAGGTCATGTTCTATGCGGAGGGCGATTGGAAAGCGCATCTTGAGAGTTTCGCCGAACTCCCTGAACGGAGCATCGTCTATCACGTTGATCAGGGGGATATTTTCGATGTTCATCGTCGACTGGGCGACAAGTTCTGTCTGAGCGGCGGCATCCCCAATGCTGTCCTTGGTTACGGGACGCCGGACGATGTGCGGGAGCACTGCCGCAAGGTGATAGACGGGGTGGCTCAGGACGGCGGTTACATTATGGATGCCAGCGCCATCATTCAGAATGATGCGCGCATCGAGAACATGCAGGCCCTGACGGACTTTACCCGCGACTACGGGGCCTACGACGGCCCAGCTTACGCGCTCGATCTGGCGGACGAACGCGTGGTCAGCGGCGGGGAGAGCCTGATTCCCGATCCTGTTCCCCCGCGCCCGGGGCCAGGTGTGTGTGTGCCGTGGGAGGCCAAGCGCCAGGAGCTTCCCCCAATCACGGGTGACAGTGGGCTGGTCCAGGCCGTATGGGAAGATGTGGACGGCTTGGCCAACATGTACATCTGGCAGTGCCTACTGTCGTTCTGACCCCCTTACAGCACGAGTTTCAGAAGCGACCTGTGCCCAACTGACCGGGCAAACGGGTACCTATGTCCTATGCCGGTCTTCCGGCCGCCACCAGGATCGCTTTGTCACCCGCTTCCACCGCGAAGTCTGCCCCTGGCATCAGGTGGTTGTCCTCCTGCCGCCGCACGCCGAGCACCAAGGCTCGCTCCGCTGCAAATCGCTCCCGTAGCTGTTGGTAGCGGGAGCAATCCTCGGGAATATCCACGATGTAGAACTGCTTCCCGTGTCTATTGCTGGTGAGTTCAGCCACAATGTCCCCCACGCCGGGGTCCTGGAGTTCTTGAACAAGCATCTGCCCGGTGAGGGAAGCCAGGCAGACGACGCTGTCGCAGTTCGCTCTCCGGAAGAAGACGTCATTGTCCGGCTTCATGCACTCGACAACCGTGTAGGTCTCGGGAAAGACACTGTCGATAGTGAGGGCGATGCGGAGGTTGCGGTTGTCGGAGTTCTGCGGATCAGTTGGGTCAGCGAGGATGATGATTGCCCGGGCCTCGGCGATGTTTGCCTGCTCGAGGACTTTGTCTGACGCCGGGTCGCCCCGGACAAAATGAGTCCGGCTGTCCTGGCAGTCCCCGGGCAACTCATCGAGGTGTTCGTCGACCACGATGATGTGTGCATTCTCGGTCGAAGCATCTCTGCGGACTTCTGCGGCGACCTTCAGCAGGGCGTCGACTCCTGTAAAATGGCAGATGATGACGTGCCCGGACTCCTCAATATCTTTCATGCCCTTTGCCTCCTTTATTCGTGATTCCAGAATTGCCGTTGCTACGAGCGAGAGCAGATAGCCCAGGATGCTGACGCCCAATATCATGGTTGGGAAGCCAACGATGAGGCGTCCCGCTACGCTGGTCGGGAAGAAGTCGCCGTACCCAACCGTTGTCATGGTGACCACAGCCCACCAGAAGGCATCAATCCAGCTGAGGTCGGGGCTTGCGGGCAGCTCGAAGTACATGTAGCCCGTCACGGCGAAAACCAACAGCGCGATGAAGAACACAGCCACGCTGATATGCTGACGCCGAGTGACGCTCCCGATCCTCTTGCAGAGGGAGAATAGCAGTCTAATCATTGTCCCTCTCCTCATTCCAAAGGGTTTTCAGCATCTGAGCGCGTCCCTTGATTCGGCTGTCGCTCCACAGCCCTGCGCTATTATTGACGGCGGCTTGTTCGGCCTCCAGGTAACGTTCCATCTGGGCGAAATCGAAACGGGTATAGACCAGTGTGTATCCTCGTTTGATGAGGTCCTCTGACAGGTTCAGGGTGAAGTTTCCCTCCTTGTCCTTGAGCAACAAGCTGCCCAGGAGGCGTCCCTTGGTGTCGACACGTTTGGGATCCAGGACGAGTTGAGCTTGCTGGTCCATGGCAGTGGACTTCAGATACTCGAAGCAGATCTTCCCGTACTCTGAAAGCAGGGGGTCGCTCACAGTCGCGTCGAATGACTTAATCCCGACGAGGCGGAGGACGGTTTTCCCCCCGAGCCGATTGAGCAGCAGGATCTCGTCACCATCGACGATTCCGGAAATTTGCACGATCTCTCCCTCGTGGAAGGCCTCCGGGGCGTTGGTCTTGAGGGTCCGACGGGTTCGGTGGACGCCGATGTAGAACCAGAGCGACGCCAGAATGAGCACGCAGGACAGCATGTCGAGGAAGTGCCGCGAGGCGAAGCTCATAACCCGCTTGGCGACCCGATCATGTGGTTCATATTCCAAGATGCTTCCTCCGATCAATCACCTTCCGGATCTTCCGTTCATCGAATTTCTCGGGAGGCAGAAACTCGAGGGCGAAACGTACGAATCCGCCGTGGAAGGCTGAGTCCAGCTCGAAAATGTGGAACTTCAGAGCTTCCATGATCTTGTCGGCCTGGCCGTGGAGTTCCTCCGGCAGCGACACTGTCATGAGTGTGTTCCCGCGCTCTTCGGAGGCATCCTCCAGGCCTATGGACATGAATCGCACCGCCGGCACGACGGCTTTCAAGCCCTCCAGGATGGCCGCATACCTGAATTTGTCTCCGGTTAAGATAAAGCTGTCATTCGTTCGTTCAACGAAAGACAGGCGGGGGAGGGGATCACCGCAGGGGCACGGGGTGTCGTCCAGGCGGGCAACATCTCCAACCTGGTACTTTACCATCGCCTGGTGGTGCAGGTGCAGCGTGGTCAGGAAGACCTCTCCCTCGTAGATGCCATCGCCGAGCGGGCGGGCTTCCTGCAGCGTCGGGCAGATCTGTTCGGGGTCAAAGTGGCACCCATTGGCGCAATCGCACTCCCCTCCCATGCCCCCGATCTCAGTGGTCCCGTAGAAGGAGTAGACACCGCATCCCCACGCCTCCTGTATTTCCCGCTTGAGCTCGGGGTGTAAGGCCTCGCCCATGTGAATGAAGGAGCGCACAGGGCACGTGTCGGGAGTCCAGATCGACCGGATGTGGGGCCAGGCCCGAACCATGAGACTGGGAAGCGTCAGCACGACATTGGGGCGCAGACCCGCCAGCGGCGCCACGGAGGTCGCGTAGTTGCTGGTCAGTCGCAGAAAGGTCGTCTGTCGAGCGCCGAGGTGTCTGGCGGCCCGGAAATAGAAGTCATAGATCTCGGGAACACCGACTTCCAGACACACGAAATGGTCGCCTTGGCGCATTCCTGCACGTTTGAAGACGGTCTCGGTAACTGCCTGCTCCGCGAGTTCGTCTTCCGGGGCGTTGAGCCGCAGGACGCAGTGTGCGGTGGAGCCGGAGCTGAGGTCGGCTGTGAATGGCCTTTGGTCCAACGCCTTCAGGGCCTCCGGATACAGCGTGTTACGGTATTCCTCTTTCGTCGTCACAGGTAGAGCCCCAAGCGCTTCGACCGGATCGTCGGTCGGAGAAACTCCGGCGTCAAGCAAGCGTTCGGCGTAGAACGGTGACGTCTCCTGAAGCCTCGTGAGGAAGCGGGTGAGGCGACTCCGGAAGCGAGGGCTGTCCATGACCAGGGAGACGTCTTCGCCGTGTCGGACAAAATGGTATTGACTCGTTGTAGACATGGTGTCTATGCCTCCCAGCCCGGAATCGGATGCTCGATGGCGTAACGCACCAAGGGCATGGTACGCGGCTCGATCGTGGTAATGTGGGGCAGACCTGAGCGCGGATCGACTTCGACCGCGTACTGCGTGCGATCAATGTCGAAGACCTCACGATCGTCCGGCCTCGAGGCGATCAGGTTCGCTTCGTCGGTGAAGAGCCAGGTCTTCAGACCGACTGCAGGGACAGGACGGTCCAGATGGTGTATCAGCAGTAATCGCTCTCGGGCTTGTGGGATGAGCGGGGGCGGGCTTTCCGGCAGACACCACACAATCAGTTCGGGCTTGTGGGCATCAAGTTGTTGCTGCAGATCCTCACCATGGCCATTCCAATACCAGATTGAGGCAGGCAGGTACTCCCAACCAAGTCCGGCCTCCATGTCGCACGCGAATGGCCCATGGGCGTCGTCTGTCACGATGAGGACGCGCTTGCCGCATCCGCTCGGCAGCCCGATGTCCTCCAGCGCTTTGACGACACGCTCCTGGCGTGCTTCGAGGTCATCTTCTGATTCCACAATCGTGAAGGGGAATCTCCGCACGTTCCGGTGGTAGGGAGGAATGTAGCTGATCAGTTGATGGGTGTGGTCGATGCAATCGGCTGTACCCCGGGCGTGGTGATACTCGACAAAGGAGATGAACGGGACCTCCTCCACCGTGGTCGGTTCCGTGCCATAGAGGTCACGGTAGAACGCGGTGCGTCGGTAGGCATCACGTGCTGCATTCAGTACCGTCGTGCCATCAGTCATAGCCATCAATTCCTTCCGGCCAGAGCTGTTCTCTGACTTCCGGGCTGATTCTTGGTCGTTGCCAGAAATGGGGTGTCAGGGGCTGTATCACGAACGTGAAGTCACCCGTGTAGGCGGGATCTGCGCAACGCATCCGCAATGCATCGAGTGCTGCTTCCAGGAGGCGACGCAGAGCAGGATCGGGAACGCACGACATGTTGCCTGCATGAACAAACCGTGGGTGAGGGAAACGTCTTCGCTTGGCGAGGGAAGCGAAATGGTGTTCCATGAGTGCCGACCGCTCTCCTCCCCAGTCGAAGTACACCGCGATGTAAGCCTGTGCCGATATATGAAGGCCGAGCCCCTGATCGAAAACATAGTCGTGGAGCATGTCCGGGACGTGGAACTCACTCCAGGTGAACAACTGATCCCCGGTCACGGCGGTGACTCGTCTCAGGTTCAGGCGCTCGACCCGGGAGACCATCCGCGCCCGGTACCCCGCCTTCATGTAGGCGTCGCGATCGGTCCCGGTCAGGAAGAGGAAGGGCACGTTGCCGTTCGTGGGATCGATCAGGCACGTCATCTCTCCTGCCTGGGCCTCCAGGAGGCAGTGCTGAGCCCACAGTGGCGCGTCCTCAAAACAACGCCGGGCAGCGCAGTCGGCGATGCGTTCCTCAATGTCGCTGGGGAATTCGCTGGTGGAGCCCAGAACAGGTCGGGAAGGCACTCCCAGTACGTGGCAAATGAACTGAAGGGCTCCCGTCTTCTCCCCGCACACGCCTCCGAAGCCTCGGGCCATGTTGGTCCACATCTCCGCCCCGGAGCGGAACGGAATGCCGTCCACGAGCTTTGACAGGTTCTCGAAGGGAGCTTCATGGATTGCCAGTGCGACGCGCAAAAGGAAGCGGGTCTGGTTGCCTGCGTCGAGCTTCTCGGCCAACAGGTTGACTGTGCCATCGTGTCCGTCACCCGGGGCGATATCGCGCAATCCGGTCAGCGATTTCCCCTGTCGGTCCACAACGGGGTAGCGTTCGAACTCGAACAACTCGTCAAACGCGGCACTGATGTCATCGACGCAGGTTTGGTACACGTCGCGTTGCCGATCCGCGATGGACATATTGTCAGACGCATGTCCGGGGGCTGTCTCCGCATCGTCCCTGAAGAGCTCGACAGCGTTCCAGTCATCGGCAAGTGAAATGGTTGCTTCATCGGTCAACATGCTGCCGCATTGGACCAGAGCGACGGGATCGTTCAGTGTCGACGCCGGGGAAGTCATAAGCAGACGGAAGGACTCATGCCGCACGGGGTCGGTGGGTTCGGGCAGGAAGCCCTCCACACCATTTGCCACGGCCGCAGGCATCCCGATATAGGTACGGAAGGCGCTCGTCCGCCACTCCTGCATCGTGTCAGGAACGGCGAGCTTGTACTCCGCGCTGTTTCCGCCACGGTCTGTGAAAACAAGGAGTTTCATTCACCATTCGCGCCCAGTTGCTGGAGTGCGGCCAGGACTTCAGCTGAGAAGTTTGTTTTGTAGGCGAGCGCCTCCCGCACGGGGTTGAAGAAGGAGAGCCCCTCCACGTGGTCGGCCCATTCACCCGGCCGGAACCACGCCGCGCCTTCCCCGTCCAGAATGCTCAGCAGAACCGATCGCTCGCAGTTTTCCTCCTCGAATTCCATCATTTGCACCCGGACATCGAAGCCATCCGGGACCCCGAGCGCCGGCGGGGCGATTGCCACGGAATCGTAGTGGTCGTAGCGTTTCGAGAGATCGAGGGCAGTGCCCTTCAGTTCGTCGACCGCCGTTTGACCGGCGGCGGTCATCTCGATGCCGACCTGCTTGAACAGCCTGCCAGTCAGGCCGCTGCCACGCGATTCGGTTCGTTTGATGTGGCCACGTTTCTCGAGATCCCGGAGGGCGGAGGTGACATGTGTGTACTTGTCACTGGACTTCCCCTTCAGAAAACCGTCCAGGGCATGGTCCCGAATGAACTGCCCGGCGTCCTCGCCGCCAGTTTCCTGGTGAAACGCCACACACATGAGCACAAAGATCGCGCTGTATTCGTGGCGTATGCGATCTTTCTCCTGTGTATCCAGCTCACTGATGACCGGTGTGAAGACGAGGTCCAGAATCCGGTAGGTCAGTGATTCTTCCTCTATGGTGCACAGGCTGAGGTGTCTTGATGCGCGGTTGGAGAGTGCAATGGCGGTGCCGGATGGATCGTGATTCAGGTGAATCTCCAGCGCGAGTTGGCCGGTCGTCTGGCTCTGGTAATACTGAGCCAACTCTTCCTGCATGAAAGGCAGTTCAGGGTAGGCTTCAATGTCGAGTCGGCCGCGCTGTTCGACATTGAGTACATGTTGCTCCAGGAGCTCACGGATCGGCAGCTCCGTGGCTCTCGGGTCTTCTATCGTCATGTAGAAGGCTTCTTCAAGAGGCGCGTCGCCGATCGAGATCCGGACGTCCCAGGGATCATCCCGGTATTCGAGCATATGGTTCGGCCGGAACTCGTATGTCGTTCCGGCCAAGTCCTTGGCGTATGGCATCGTTTCCCTTCAATCAGACTCCGAACCCGCTGAATCCTCTGAAGCCGCCCGCGCGGCCCCCGCTTCGGCCGCTGCTTCGACTGCTGCTTCGACTGCTGCTGCGGGAGCTTGAACGGGCCGCCTTGGCCGAGAAGTGTTTTGACTCGGCCAGACTCCCGGACTTCTGCATCTGGGAGCGAACGGCCCAGCCGGCATTGGAGTTCTGCGTCTTGCCGATGGTGCCGGATTTCCTGGTTTTATCTATGTAGTGCTGTCTCGCTCCGCTGACATCACTGCTCACGCTCTTGCGGAAGCCGCCACCGTACTTCTTGGACATCTGTCCTTCATAGTTGGCATTCTGTTTCACCTGCTCACGGAATTGTCCCGAGCCTCGGTAGGTGCGGCGGTGCGACCACATGTCATCGTAGCCCCTGCGTGGCGTGTAGTAGCCGCCCCAGCCGCGTCCCCAGTACCAATGTCCGAAGTACGGGCCACGGTGCCCATAGTGATGGTTGCTGTAGCGCCGGTCTCTGCGCGGCCCGTAGACCCAGGATTCCTTGTAGAACTTGTTGACGCCTGCGCCTTCCAAGGTCGCGCGTTTGCGTGCGCTGTCGATCGTGAGCGTGAACAGCAGATCATCCTTGCCGCTGACCTTCTTATCGTTGTCCAGATCTTCCCTGGCCTTGAGGACGAACCCCTTCGTCGTCTCTTTGCTGCTGAAGACGACAAGGCCTTCACCCTCGAAGATTTCGTTGATTCGCTTTTCGAAATCCGAGACGTTCTGGTTCTTCTGAAACGCCTTTCTCACAGCGTCCAGGTTGATGAAGCCCCGTGTTCCCGGGGCGTTAGTCCACTGTTTGGAGGTCTTCGAGCATCCGCTGACCAGAGAGGCAGCCGCGGCGATCCCGGTCATGAAAGCGTAGCGCTTGGATCGGCTGGTGTCGTTCATAGTGTTCTTTCCCCCGTCACGGCGGGAAGTACCCAGAGTGTCTACTTCAGAGGCAGACGACCAGGATGACTCCCATACCGATCGCCAATGTTGCTTCCATGTACCCGGCATTGATGTTCCGGTCCCGGACCACTTCGTCCCGGATGCGTGCGCTTGGCAGGAATACCCGGTCGTTAATTATCCGGGTCACGATAAGAAGGAGGCCACCTGCGATTGCGTAGTAACCGAAGTGCCAGGAGCGATCCCACACGGTGGTCAACTCGCCGGATTGCATGGTGAGCCCTTTCATCAGAATGATGCTGTAGGCCAGTACATTCCCCCCGAAGGCCGTTCCGGCTGCTACGTTCCGGTTCTTCCCGATCTCTTCCTGATCGTCATACCCGGTAGAGCGCTGGTAGAGCGCGGCGAACGCAACCAGGGCGCATTGCCCTGCCCCGAACCCGATGACGGCGGACAGCATGCCTGTGCATCCGTGGATTCCACCTGCGATGACGAGCCCCGAGCCGACGTATGTGGCAAACATGATGACGGCTACGGCGGTATTCTTGGAGTCGATGATCTCCCGTTCGTTGTCGAAACTGTGCAGGATCAACTTGTCGTTGACGACGCCGGCCAGGAACAAGAGTAGCATGCCGAGGAACGCGTAGAGCACGACTGGCCCCAACTCGCCGAGGAAGGCGTCAAGCGTGAGCTCTCCTTCATTGTCGCCCATGAAGACGCCGCACAGCACAGCGATGATGCCGAGGAAGAACCCGGTCAGCAAGAGGCCGACGGCCGGGTTGTCTTTCTCCGTCAGCTGGCGCTCGACAGAGTATGTCGTGAGCACGTCGAAGAGCTTCTTGCTGAACCACAGCAGCACCATGGCCGCCAGCACATAGCCCGCCGCGTACACCATCCACGTCAGTTCTTCCATTGCGCATTTCCTCCCGGGTGGTGGGCATCCCTCGCGGCCCACGGGTCTCGGTTCAAGTGAAACTAAACTACGGGGTTTGCGCACGGTTTTCAACTGGCGGCAGGCCCTGTTTCGTTCTCGCTCCCGCGGCTGCCTCGAGCCGCGTTCTCCCTGCCGACAGGATCCCCGCTTACGCTGTGCGCGGCTCCGCCGGCGGGGGTACTCTTCTTTCCGAGCCGCGACTTACGGGAGCGGTTTCCCCAAACAAGGGGTCCCCGCTTACGCTGTGCACGGATTCTCCTTGGGACAGAATCATCGCGGGATGGCACCCGCTCCCACATTGCGAGCCGGGAAAGACACCTTTCCGTCCAAGCTGCGACTTACGGGAGCGGTTTCCGCAGACAAGGAGTCCCGCTCCCGAAAGTTGCGGCTCTGTTTCGACAGCGAGTCTCACCTACGCTGTGCGTGGTCGGCACCGGCGATCAGCGTCGCGTCACCCAGATTGGACTGGTCCACGCAAATGGCCCCCGGGCCCGAGCCAGATTGTGGGGATAGCGGCCTGACCGTTTGAACGGACCGAGGTAGCTCTCTGCCGAGGAGACGTTGAGGGAGGGATCGCCGACCAGTTTCACCCGCAGGAAGTAGACATATTCGCCTGGTGGACAGTCATCGTCGCAGCAAATCTTCTCCTCATCTCCCGCCGGCTCCCAGCGGCGAAGGCAGGCTCCATCACGGATCAGCTCGATGAACTCGATCGGCTTTGGTGCTCGGACGTAAGCGCTGATCTGTGGCGCGGAATCAACGGTGATCTCTCCGCCTGTGATCGCGTGGTTGATCCGGAAGTCAATGTTGACCCGGTGGCCCTGGGTGGCGATGGTCTGTCGGTTTCTGTAAGCCGCGAACAGTGCCTCGGGGGTGAGATCCGCCGCGATGATGCCGGTCAGCGCTCCCCCCAATCCCGGGACGGCCCGATGAGAATCACTTGAGCCAATGAAGCCCAATCTATGGCCATCGCGCAGTTGCCCCATAGTGAAATCCGACTCCTCAAGACACACCCGCCACGAGGAACAGACTTCAACACTGCGCTCAAACCGATTGTCGATGATCTCATAGGAGCAGTGGTGCGGGTAACAGACTGCCGGGGTCTTCTGCAGTTGCTGCAGGAGATCACTCTCGCAGCGGGCCTGGGGATCCGTGCGGCGAAACAGTGGCCAGCCCGGCCGGGGGTACATGACGACGCGATGGTTGAACGAGGGGACGAGATCCCTGCGGTGGTAGGTGTATTCCCATCCCGGCAGGACGATGAACCGCCCTTCCTCGGTGCATCTCCTGGCGAACTCCTGGGCCATCTGCCATTCCGCCGAGCTCAGTGCTTTGTGTGGGTAGTAGTCGTTGTCGACGATGCATACTGCGTCCAACCCGGCCACATCTCGCGCGAAGTGGATGAGTTCATCGATATGACCTTCAGCATCGGAGCTTATCTCGCTGTGGCAATGCGTGTCAGCCCAGAACACCTGCTGCATCTCCTCATCGTGGCCCGATCTCTGCTCGCGCTCGGGAAGGCGGAGGTCTTTGACCTGCCACCGTTGCCAGCGTTCGGGCGGCGCCGTGCGTGCGTGCGGCTGAACGTCGTCAACCACGGAAGACTGCACGATATCCAATCCTGCAGAGTCGGCGTGCAGGAATGCAACCGGCAGACCATCGGTCGGCCAGTGCGGCGGCACCGAGTAGGCATATCCCCCACTGTGCAGGATGCATTGCTCACCCCAAACACCCGCGTGGCTAAGAGAGCGACCGAGCAGGTGCCCTGCCGTACTGGTCTCATCACTGCCGAACCGGGATTCCCAGCAGCACCAGAGGTGCCCGTCGTCGGTCATCGTGAGCTGAGGGTTGCGCCGCAGCCCTGCGTAGCCTCGGTAAGGACAGGCGTCAGTGGCCAGCAGTCCGTCGCGCATGTCTGCGACGGCGGCTGGCTCGTTCCCAGCCACCTGTGCGCCTGGAAATGCCGTAAGCGTCATTACCGGCGCGGACACCGCATGGTCGGCGATACCGCGGTCATCCATCACGTCCTCGATGACTGTCCACGTGGCATGCACCGCGTCACCGGGCCCCACGAGCAACCTGGGGTTGAGCCAGCGCTGGGAAGCGGGAGGAGACAGGCGCGTCGTCGGGCCCGGTGACGCGATGTCACGAACCGAGAGCGAATAGGTGCCTTCCCGGTAGCAGTCCCAGGCCAGAAAGACCCGGCCGTTGGCACTCGCAAGAGACGGACGGAAGGCATCAGCGTCTGTCTCCGAGACAACTTCAGTTTGCTGCCAACTCGTGCTCGAACGGCGCGTCATATGGATGCGTTGGCCGCTCTCTTCGCGCTGCGGCCAGGCGAGCCAAACATCTCGCCCATCCACGGTGACGGCAGGAGGGAGACACCAGGCCGGGCCGGCGTGGACGGTCTCTTCTCGGCACACAACCCCCGTAGCCGCGTCAAGGAACGCGCATCGGATCGCCCATCCCCCCGCCTGCCTGGCCTCATTCCAGGCCACAACCGCATTCCCGTTGGGCAGTGTGGCTATGGCGGGTTGGTGGCAGAAACCCTGGCTGTCGATGGTTGTCGTTGTCCGTTGTCCCCCTTCCACGCGGAGAATGAGGATGCTGTCACGCCGTCCGCGCTCCAATTGGAGAGCGACCCACAGCGCAGGTCCGGCCACTGCGGTCGAGAGCCTTCGCCCGAAGGTCGGTTCGTCACCGGTTGGGAAATGTGCTCGACTATCTTCCGGCATGGCACTGGTCCCGTCTCTCTGTGTCATGTCGCTCGACCGGTATTTCGGCCTTCACACGACGCCACGGTCGCCGATTCGGAGGTCAAGAAAGCAGTTGTCTCCGGCGGTCGACGGCATTGATACCTCAAGCAACAGGGCATTCCCACAGCCCGTGAAGGAGTGCGTGACACCAGTGGGCACGGTAAGCGTTTTGCCCGGAGAAAGCGTTCTCGTCTGGTCCGCGATGTTCATCACAACCTGGCCCCGCATCACGAAGAAGGTCTCGTGTTTGACGGCATGTCGGTGAGCCGGGCAGGTCTGGCCGTCCGAGACAAACAGGAGTTTTCCGCAGTACCCCGCCGCCACCTCATTGGCCACGGTGTACTGGATCAGGCCCCGTCGGCGGAAGTCGCCCAGGCCGAAGTCGACCACGACTGGGTCGATGGCCGGCAGGGCCAGGCCCCAGGCCGCAACTTGCCGGCTGCATTCCTCCAAGGCGTTTCGAACGTCGCTCGTTCGGGGGCGGTGCCGGTCGTCCCACCAGGGGGCGGAATCATTGGCCTGCTGCTCAGGCATGCTCTACTCTCGCCGTTGATTGCGTGGTGTTCAGGCTTCCCAATAGGGAGGGGAGTAACTGTGCAGAACATCCTTCCTGCGGCAGAACTCATTGAAGTCTGTGTCCAGCCCCGCTTCCCGCAGACGGTCCACCTCACGCGCGTTAAGTGGGAACACGACATCGAAGTCGTCCTGGTAGTGTGGAGCCTTATGCCTTGCCCCTTCCTGCTTTGTCGGGACGAAATCGTGGGCCTCGACCCGGAACCCGTGTGACATGACGGCGAAATCGAGGAGGTGTTGCAGGAATCGGCGTTCGACGGAGGCGGCCTCCTCCTTTCCCGCCAGATTCCTCTGTTCGTCCGGATCTTCGCTGTGGTCGTAGAGTTCGGCAACCCCTTCGAAGGGGTAGTAGCTGTAGCGATAGCGGTGGTCTTCAACGGTGCGGACCGAGTCACAGAACTCGCTGTAGTTGACCGTTCGCGGGTTCACCGGATACTCACGGCCGAGCTCAAGCAGTGAACGGGACATCCCGATTCCCCGTTTTGCCCCGGCGATGTCCAGAATCGTCCCCGGAATATCGATATTTCCTACCAGGGATACGGATCGCGTTCCCGGAGTCAGGGCGTGGTGGTTGGCCACGATCATGGGGATGTCGAGTTGGCCTCGGTAAGGGAAGGGGCCTTTGGCCGTGATGCCATAGTCCCACAGCATGTCGCCGTGGTCTGCCGAGAAGATGATGGTTGTTTGATCTAGAGTGCCGGTCTGTTCGAGTGTGTCCAGGAGCCGGCCAATCTGGTTGTCGATTGCCACGATCATCTCGGCGTAAGCGCCCCGTAAGCGCATGATGTGCTCGATGTCCGTCGGCCCGGGCTCCCGGGCGCGTCGGTACTGCACAGTTTCAGGCTCCGGGGTTTCTGGATCCACGTTACGCGTCAGCGGCTTCGGCAGCCGTTCTTCCCTGCACGTTCCACGCAGCTCAATGGGGGGATCAAAGGGACCGTGCGGGCCTTGGAACGCGACCCATGCGAGAAATGGCTGATCCGGGCTCGCCGTGTGGTGCGTCTCGATGAAACGAATCGCCTCGGAGGCGATCCAGTGTTCGTAGTACTCGTCCTCACCAAACGCGAAGTGACCATCCTGAGCGTTCCACATGCGGGTCACTTCGGGATGCCGTCCTTTCAGCCAGGCCAGATATGGTTCATCGTCCCCAAGCCGTCCTTCTTCCATCTGCCGGACATGCTTAAAGCCCTTTGCATCGTCCGCGGGGAAGTGGTGCAGTTTCCCGAATGCCGCAGTGGCATAGCCCAGCTCGTTCAGGCGCTCTGGCAGATACTCGACACCATCTCGGAAGGGGACGTCGTTTGTCCACACGCCATGATCGGAGACATAACGACCGGTCATCATGCTCGCCCGGGCGGGAGCACAGACGGTGGATTGCGTGATGGCGTGGTCGAAGACGACGCCCCTGTCGGCGAGTCGGTCAAGGTTGGGGGTCGGGACCGCATCACCGCCGTAGACGCTGAGGAAATCAGGGCGGAGTTGGTCGCACAGGAGGACCAGTACACTGTGTCTGCGGGCTGTTGGCATGCAGAGCTCCCTTTCGGAGACAGACTCTCGGGTGTGTGTTCAGAAGGTCACGTCGATCGTCTTTCCCTGCCCACGGTTCTGCGTTGGGCTGAGCCCCGTCACTTCCTTCGCCTTCTCAGCGATGTGCTCGGGGGCCACGCGAACGGTGTAGGTTCCCGGACCGAAAACGTGAGGGCTGAACTTGAGCCCGGAAACTCGCACGGTATAGAGGACCTCATTTCCCTCCTCTCGCACCACCTGGATGATGGGATTGGCGACCCCTCGGACCCGGACGGTCGGCAGGTATGACGCCGGCTTCCGCCCGTAATTCTCCAGCTGTGAAATCGTTTTGGGCCAGCCGCCGTATTGCGAGCCGGAGGCGGGATCGCGGGGATCTACGTAGCGTGGCCAGCACTCCATCGTGATCGTGCGTTTCGGTCTGTTGAAGCGCACAATGCCATAGCCGGGTTTCTTGCTGTGGAGCCACTTCGGTTCCGGACCGAAGTCTCTCTCGGGGTTCGTAGCAGCCCAGACCGTGACATGGTTTCCGAAGCCATCCAGATGCTCGCCCGTGTACGCAGGGAGCCCCGGGAGCGACCGGTTCGCCGGCTTCTTCGGCAACCACGAGCGCAGATAGAAGTTTGTGACGGACGGCACGAGGAACGACCAACCAGCGTCGTTCCAGGTCTCGACGCCGTGGTGGATGATCGTGGCCAAGTGCTGGTCCCCGCCAACCATGAAGCCGAATGCACGACGGATCTCGTGCAGGGCTCGTCGTCGTCCTGCCTGAGGCCAGCCATTAGAGTCGTAATCAGCCACGAGGTAGCGGTTGCCTCCGCCGTGGTGAGTCGCCGCGTTGGCGAAGACTGTCTGTGACAGGGCCGTCTTCATATCAGCCCCACGCCAGTCGGCGGCCCACTCGCGCAGGAACTGAAGCTGTCGATCGCCCAACAACTGAGCCCCTTCGACATCGGCGGTCTTCGGGTCGAAGTCCGGGTCGATGACATGGTCCGGGCGTCCTGCGGTTGTGGGTGGAACAAGCCCAGCGCACCCGGACTTGAACTTCCGATCCTCAAGGACGGCAAAGCTGATTCGGCCGTAGAGCAAATGGCAGTAGTAGACCCCGATATTCTGCTCGACCGGGGTTGGGTCGAACGGGTCAGGGAGGTGGCTCGTCTGCGTCCGCTCGACCATGCGGACCCAACGGGCAGGCATGACGTATCCCCCCAGGTTGTCGCGGGTGGTGCTGCGCCCCCCGGCGCCCCAGATATTGCCTTGATACACGTCGTGGTCATCCGGTATGCTCACACATGGGCGATCTCGCATGAGTTCCCGGAAGGCCCATCCGTAGATGTACCATTTCCGCAGGTAATCGAGGCATGCTCGGTCGACCGGCTTTCGTTCGGTGCCATAGCCCCCAACGTTCTCGTAGATCTGATCCCCGGAGAAGAACAGCAGATCCGGATCGTGGATGGTGACGTTCTTGACAATGTCGTTGTTCGGGAAGGCGGGATCCGAGTTCCCGGTGAATGCGGCAACGACGAGTGTCTCCTTGTCTACCGGGTCGCGTCGGATCGTGCCGGTCCAGACGTGGTCCTGTAGGGTTCCGTCGGACTGCTTCAGGGCGTAGACGAGACGGTAGGGGGTATCTCGGGAGGCGTCCCAATCCACCACGCGGCAGGTGGCCGTCCGGGCATCCGGATCGATGGTTGCTCGAGTCACTTCGCGGTAACCGTCATCCAGCTTGGCTTCCAGTCGGACGTGTTGTTGGTCCAGTTCTCCGATCGGCGCCATTTGTGCCGTGACTTTGAGGACGCCATGGCTCAGCGTGTACTGCGACCAGAGGATCGGGCCGAACGTGCGGTCGTCATGCTCATCCACTTTGCTGCCGCCGATGTGCCAGTTACTGAACCAGAACCGGACCTTGCCCCCCGGTCGAGAGTTACCTCCTCGGCGACCGCGTTTTCCCTGGGAGGGGGGGAGCCCCGCATTGCAGACCAGAGCGAACCCTCCGGTGAGCTGTTGGGCCGAAGCGCTGCCTTTCGTTTGGGCGAGGACCGCTCCCGTGGAACTGTTTATTGCCTGCAAGGTCAGGTCGTATCGCTCCCCGTTGGGCTGAGCGGCCAAAGCCAGGGCCAGGTCCGCCATGTGTGGTTTGAGCAGCCCACTGAATGCGCTCTTCCCGTCGTCCGACTTCTTGTCGGCACCAGCATCAAAAACGAACAGCTCGGCGATGACCGCGGCCGGTCTGGGCATTATCCCCGACGTGGCGACGAGCTTCAGGTAGCGCCCTCGACGCGGCTTGAAACGGACTTCCTGGAGCGCCTCTGTATCCTCGAAGGCTCCTTCGGCAGCGGCTTCCCAGGCTTCAGATGTCTCCGATACGAATAGCTGGTAGCCCTTGATCCGGCCGATCGTTGGGCTTTGACGCCCGACATAGGCAATGCCGTGGATGTCAAGTGAACGGCCCAGGTCGAGAACGAACTCGTGTGGGTACTTCGCTCCGCCCTGACCGAACTTTGAGTGCCAGATGGTCTGGGGATCGCCGTCAAACGCATTTTGAGCCGCCATATCGCCGTCGTTGTGCTGGCTGCTGACCCGGTGGACCTTCCAGCTTGTGCGATCAATGCCGACTCGCGGCGGCGGCGATGTTGGCCGGCCGATGAACAGGTGTCCGTCTGTGGTCACTCCAGCGTCGAGGCCTCGTCCCCGCATGGCATTGTCGCGGTAGTCAGCCAGCTCCGGAATGTCGTGGAGCCTCCCCTTGGTCCCGATCTTGATTCCGGCCCACCCGCGGCTCAGCTGTGCGGCGTCCCCCAAAGCTCCGAGGCGGACGCGAATGGTGAGGTCACCGGGGCGATCGGCGAGCTCCCGGGTGAGCAGATTCACGTTCCGATTTCCCCCGCTGGTAACACATTCCAGGCGTCCTTCCCGGACCTGCCAGTCTTGCAGGCGATTGGCCCAATACTCCGGCCCAGTCCACGTGCGAGCCGAGGCACTGGACCAACTGCTCTCAAAAGGGGCTGAGAGCACCGATAATGGAAGCGTCAAGAGGGGGAGAAGGGCCACAATGGCAGGGAACAGCTGTCGCGTGGGCATGGGCTTTACGTGCTCCTTTCCTGGAACCTGTGAGCGTCTTGATGGACGGCCTTCACTTAGGCCCCCAACGGTCGCGTGTTCACGGTTGGGCCAAGGCCTTGCGGGCTTCCTCGTCGGTGGGAATACTGCCGGGTTCATCTGTCAGGCAGATCACATCCAGACGGGGATTGAGCGCCACCGATCCCGAGGCCTCACGAGCGTAGATTCTGAAGGTGAACGGACCTGCTTCCAGGACGCGCGCAATCGGCGCTCCGGGAGGGACGGTGGTCGATCCCCCACCCCGCCCGGTCCAGTGCCAGCGTTTCTTGTTGACGCCACAGTTCCCGAACACCTGGTTCCCCTTCAGGGTCGCTTCCTCTCCGGCCGGGACGAAGCCGAAGGAGCAGTCCGTCCCGGTTGGGTACCTGACCCGCCCCCAGATTGTCCACCGCCCCTTCGCCGGGATGTCTACAGTGTACTCCGCAAACCACTGGTTGGTCTTCGTGTAGTTTGAGCTGCCCGTGCAGAGCAGCGTGTCGCCGCTCAGTGCATCCGGCTCCGAAACGGCAAGCCCCGAGCCCTTCCCCATCTTGCCCTGCAGACGGCTGAAGTCAGCCGCGCGGAGGAAGAGCCGGCGAGGAGGACGGACGGCCAGGGATGCCCCGTCCAGGGCCTTCGTGAGTTCGCTTACCGAAACACCCCGGCAAAGCAATGTGTGTCGGCTCGAGTCGACCGGGATGACCGGGCGTCCGTTCTGCTTCCCGAATGTGAGTTCCTTACCTGCAAAGGTGGTCAGTCGCAAAGAACCTGGTGGCAGGTCCAGGGCTATGGTGCCATCCCTGAGGTAGTGCCACACGGTGGCCACACTGCCGCCGTCGATCGATCCCACAAAGGCCCGGACGTCATGCGTTCCGCCCACGGTCGGGAGTTCCGCCATGGGGACGAACTCCCGTCGACCGTCGTGGTTGATCATGGCATAGTCCCGGTCCATCTGGCAGAGCTTCAGAGACGTTTCAGCCGAGATGGATCGCTCCAGCCGCAGTTCCTCGTAGGTCCGGACGATCTCAAGAATCTCAGGCGTGAGTATGTGCGATTCCATGGATGCGAAGCTGGTCTGCAGGGAGACGGGGACGTCATAGCCGAGACTCTTGCACATCAGGTACTCCGCTTCATCAAGCTGCAGCCCGTCCGTGTTGTTCTTCTTGGCCCAGATTCCGAACCAGCCGAGCTCGCCCGGCATCATGGACTTCCGGACGCGCAGCATGTACCGGACAGAGCGGTTGATGTGCTCCTTCACCGTTGGCCATTTCTCGGGCGGCTTCCCGCCTATGATCGCGCCGTGCAGTGTGTTCAGGTACGTGTCGACGGTTGAGCTGCGGGCAAACGAGTGCCAGAGGCGGTGGGTCATGACCGTACCCATGTGAACGATGGGGCGCTTCGTGAACCGCTTCATCGCCTGTTCCTGGAAGTTCGACACGTAGTACCGGTAACGCCTGCGATCCACGTCCTCGCCGCCGTCGAAGTAGACCATGTCGAACCCACATGTGTTGAAGATGTCCGCTATCCGGTCGGCGACCTCCTCCATCAGGTCGGTTTCCTGGTCAATGATGTACCCGTTGATGCAGCCGTCGACTCCGTAGTGAACGGCGGGCTCTCCCGCGTTGTGTCCGGCTGCCTTCGTGCCATAGCCGCCCCGTTTGCAGCCTTCGAACGTGTTCCATACGCCCTCAGGCCCAGTCTTTTCATACTGAATGATCTCCATGCCAATGATGACATCTCGGTGTTTGTGAACGCCCCCCTCCCAGTACTTGTCGGCCGTGGTTGAACTCCCTGCCCAGTCCCGCAGACTGCCCTGAACTCGGATCGTGTCCTGTGTCGCGTTGACGCTGTCGGCAAGAACAGTCTCGAACTTCCGCCAGAAGCGCGTGTCCGGGACCGGCGATACGTAGGGATCCGTCTTGGAGATCTTCGAGACAAAGGTATGCATGCCGACTCGGATTCCCTCGGCGTGCAGCCGGTCGACAACGCCCTTGAGCCCGGCAACGCCATTGGGGTAGTTGCGTTCATTGAACACGTAATGACCGACCCTCCTGCACCAGGCGCCGGAGCTGATCATGACTTGCCGGATGCCGGCTGCGTTGCAGTAGTCGATCGCCTTGTCCACATCGTCTTCTCCCAGCGAGATGAAGAAGTACGACCCACGCACAAGGTCGGTGTCCTTAACCGGTGCGCCGGCAGCATCCTCATTGGTGAGCATGCCGAAGGCGTGGGAAGCGTTGCGGGCGATCGCCTTGAAGCCTCCCGTCGGACAGGCAATCAGAGCCACCGCAGAGCCTTCCAGTTTGGGGCCTGGTGCATCCTGGGTTGTCGCCGTGAGGAAAACGCCTTTTCGGCCGTCCACCCCACAGTCCGGCTGCCGGTTGGCGGCCAGGAGGCACAGGGCTGTCTCATCGTCATAGGCGATGTTGAGGCGTCTACCCACGGTTTCTGCGATGGCCGACTGAAGCCTGAGCAGCGTCATCTTCCCGGGCCGTGTCCCCGCGATCTTGTCAAGCCGGAAGACAACCCAATCCGGGGCGGATGTGACTGTGTAGGCCAGCACGGTGTCCACGTCGGCAAACGTCACCTCAAAGCCGGTCGCTGTTGTGGTCAACCGGCTGGGTCGATGCGTTTTCGCGCCGATCCGGATGTCCACGAGAGGCTTTATGGAGGGGGAAACGATGCACTCTCGACCGGAAGGGACCGTGGTCAGGGAGGCGACTGTCGCGTTGGTCCCGAGGGTGAGCCGGAAGTGGTCACACTCGTATACAGCGTCGGCTCCCGCGGTCAGTGCGATTACCGCAGCCCAGCCGGCAAGTCTGTTCAAGACGTCATTCATTCTTCCGTGCTCCCGCGTCGACTGCGTTTCAGCGGCATCTTTGTCAGGTGTTGGCGACCAGCCACTTGAGGACGTCATCCCCCTCCTTCTGGTTCTGCACGCGGCAGTCGTAGAAGAGGAGTCGCGGATCAAGCTCACGGTGGAAGATCTTGATGGTTTCGGCATTACAGGGGACCCAGAGGCTTCTTCCTTTGGCCTGGATTTCCTTCAGCAGGTCCATCCACTCGATAAAGGGTTTGTTACGGGCTCCGGTTGTCCATTGGATACAGTCAAGTCCGTCGATTGAGCAGATGGCGTCCAGGTGCACGAGACACTCAGGACCATCGTAGTGGTACACGGTGTGCTCGAGGAAAGCAGCCTCGTATTCAAGGCCTGGCACGACGAAGCGTTTGAAGTGGTCCGGCCCGATGAGCGCGGCGAAGTCACACTGGATGGTGTTGGTCCGAACCGGGTGATAGGCCGGGACCCATCCACAGGTGCCGTAGCGCTGCATCTGAGCGGCGTCATAGAGACCTTGGTAGACGTCTCTGTAGACGGGGTTGAGGCTCTGGACGGCTCGGTCGATGGTCTCGGGGAGGTCCATCATGTCAAAGCACAGCTTCTCGGGTGTCCGCATGGCTGACAGGGCGTCCATTCCACTGTGCAGATCCAGATGGGCCACCAGCATCTTGCCCTCAAAGCCTGCTGCCATAAGCTCGCAGAATTGGACCATGCGCTGCCACCACGGGCTCGCCTCGTCCAGTCTGATTGGCAGTGACTCCTCCCAGTCCTCAATGGAGGGGACAATCCAGTTCGTACCGTAGTTTCGTTCGTCGAACTCAAGCTCAGCCCCCAGCCATGAGGAGATCATGTCGGGGCCGAAGCTCGGGGAGTACATTGGCATTGCATCTCCGCCCCACCACACGGTTGCCGCGTTGGCCACCACCTGATCCACCACCGCCTGGAGGTCTCCCCGCGCGCCGGCCATGTAGGGGACTCCGGGAGCCGGCTCGACCCCGTCCTTCTGGCAGCGGACAACGCAGCACGGGCGGTCAAGAAGTTCTTTCTCCCAAAACGCCAGCCAATGAGTTTTCGCGGTCTCGAAGTCCGGTTTGAATTCCAGCTGCATTGCTCGACTGCTCCCGTTTTTCATTGCCTGCACTACCGACCGTGGCACGTTTCACGCCCACGTCTTCTTGAGCAGACGTACTGAACCTATTTGACCTGCTCGATGAGGCAAGCCACATCGCGATCGATCGGGGGGATGGACAAGACCAGAGGCCTGTCTGCTGCCTCCACCTTCTGCGAGCCCAACGTCTTACCTGTCCATGTATCAAACCACTCCACCCGGTACGTTCCCTGCGGGAGTTGCGGGCAGGTAAGGCGCATCTTGGGCAAGGGTATGGGGGCTTTCCCGTCCCACAGCCGGCGCCAGGTACTTGAGCGGTTTTGCAGCCAGGCGTAGATTGCATTGTCCGTTCGGAAACCACGGACCCGGAGTGGGGCCAGATCCTCGAACGCGACCGCACCTCCGAGCTTGTACTCCACCTCAAGGCGGTCTTTGCCGAGGGCCTCCACTCGGATCTCGTGTTGCCCCGGAGGGACTGGCACCACTATCCGCTCATCGTAGGCCGTGCGCCAGTTGTCGTAGGCCTCGATGTACTCGGACTTCGGATCCGCTTCCTTGCCGGCCGGGAAGGGCGTCTTTATGGCCCGCTCACCGTCCAGGTCGACCAGGAGTGTGTTGGAGGCATCCCCGACCGACTGTGTCACGTGGATGATCAAATCAACCGGACGATCAAAACAGGTGACGAAGGTTGGCGGGGCTTTCCGTCCTTCCGCACAGTTCAGCTGTCCTCGGAGCATTTCCGGCTGTTTCAGGTTCCCGCGGGAGTCGATCTCGATGCGCGTGACCGGAGGGATCTTGAACGCATACTGTGACGAGAGCGGCAGGGGAACATCCTCGAAGTGTCGCTGTTCCGGGGCTTCGACGAAGGTTGGCTCCGGGAGGCTGCACACGCGGAATTCGGGGGCCGTCCAGGGGACCCGAAGGGCGAACTCCGCGAGGGGGCGGTATTGCCCGTAGAGATTGAATCTGTCCAGGTAACTCTTCACATACCACCATGCCCCCGCTCCGGCTCCGCCCGCGAACAGTGAACCCCACATGCCGTTGTGCAACTGGACGCCGTCGGGGTCGTACTCCGCATTCCCGGGCCTGAACTGCGGCCCGACGCCGTATTCCCCTACAAAGAATGGCTTCTCGTGCTTCTCAATGGAGGGTCGCGTGAGGGTCAGCAGGCCCGGTGCGAGTTCGGTTCGACCGTAGAAATGGTACTGAATAATGTCCATTTCGGGCAGAGCCCAGATCCGGTCTGCCAGCGTCTTGTCTCCCATCAGGCTTGTCGTGACCGGGTGCGCGTTGCAGTCGATGGAGCGGAGGTAGCGGGCCATGTCCCGGTGCCAGAGAGTTGCGTTCTCAATCATGGGTTCCCGGCAGCTGACCTCGTTCCAGAACTCCCAGGCCATCAGATTCGGGTGTCCTCCCCAACGTGCAACGCAGTAGCGCAGCTTGTTTCGCACCATGCGCCGCGCCTCCTGGTGGCTCCAGAACTCCTCCGGCTGGTCACAGACGCCACCATTCTCTTCGATGTAGAGATCGTAGGGCCTGCGCCACGACTGTTTGGACGCGTTTACGTTCCCGTTGGCATTGTCGAGGCAGTGCATAACCTGGAGGCCCCGTCGGGCGGCGAGCTCGTAGATTTGGTCGATTTCCCAGCACGTCTGCTGATGGTAGTATCCCAACCCCAGATAGCCTGTTTCAGGATCCGGTGTCATCTCGATGGCGAGCCACCAGGAGTCCATTCGAAGGCGCACGAAGTTCCCTGCATTGTCGGCGAGCTGGTTCATCCACGCCAGGCACTTCTCCAGACGTTCGGGGGGCACCCCCTTCCCCAGTCGCGTCATGTAGAAGAGGTTAATGCCACTGGGCACATAGGATTCCCCGTTCTCGAAGTCGAGGTATAGGCGGCTTTGCTTGCTGGTGCGGACAAAGCCCCGGGTCGTCCGGGGAGTACAGTCGAAGCTGCCTTCCGGTCCTGCCGCCTCCTTCCCCTGGTTGCGGGCGGTGATTCGGAAACGGTGTTGTCCTGTGAGTGTCGGGGTAAAACGGACACGCCAGCCCTCGGTCTTTCCCGAACGCCAACCCGCGGCCCCCTGGGACGGCTCCCGCCGGAAGTAGGCCGGCCGAACCGCAGTGCTCCCGTCCGGCAATTTGACCTCTGCGCTCACATCGATCTGCTCCGGGTCGAACGGATTTGTGTACGTACCGCCCACTTGGAAGTCGAGGTCAAAGACCTCATACTGACCGACTGTCTTCCTCGGGGGGCTCGGAACAGCAAAAGCAAGAGGCGCTTTGGAGCTCAGGCCTGCCGCTTCAAGCTGTGCCTCGCGTTCCGCCCGCCTGAACTCCCGGGCCTTGGCGGCGATCCGGGCTCCGGCGTCTGCTACGCCTGGGCGCACCGTGAGACGGACTGTCGCTTCGGCCTCCACGGCGGCCTCGGCCACGGCCTTCTCAATCCGCAGCCTGAAGGAGCCATGTGGCGCGGCTGACCAGTCCGTCAGCCGCCATTCAGCGCCCTTCCCACCCAGCTCGAACTGAAGCTCCCGTCTCGCGTCGTAGAAGGTGATCCCGGTGATTGGAGGCTGGGACCCTATGCCTCCTTCTTTCGTGATCTCCCCAAATCGTGGCCCCCGGGGTGTCTGGGATTGGTACGCCGTCCCGTAGAGGGTTCCGGCCGGGATGTCCAGATAGTAGTAGTTGTCCGTCGTTCCCGTACCGGCAGAAATGGCATAGCGCAGAGACCACTGTAGGCCGTTGGCGATGCCCTTTGCCTTCTTGGTGTATGTCAGGATCTGGGGGATTTCCTCCCGCACGATGAGCTCTGTGCCCCCCCCGCCGGCCTGCAGGTCGACGTCCTTTCCGTAGCCGGAGACCACGCGCCACCCTTCACGGCGGTCGATCAGCTGGAGTTGTTCATAGCTGACGATCGTCTCACCGGCGTGTTGCACACTCAGGCGTCCGGATTCGTCCCATGCAAAAGAGACCCCGATGTCGTCGGGTTCCGGCGCGGCTTGGGCGGGTTTGGCGCAGAGGCAGGCAACCGTCAGGCACACCAATACCCGGGGCAGTGCTCCCTGCAGGGCTGGGAGGAGGGGGAAACCGGCTGAATGACGTCCGGCGGGGGGAGTGGCTTGGCATCCAGGCATCTGTTCCTCCGGAAGGCTGTCAAGGCGAAGAGACCGCCTATCATACCGGGCTTCCCGCCCAGGCGCAACCGTGGCCCCCCCCGCACCAAGGCTGTTCGATTCTCACTTCTCTGGGAACGTGAGAGCGTGAGCACGGGAGTCCGGAGACGCTGTCACGGTCCCACGCTGTCACACTATCGCGAACGGACCAGATTCGTCAGGATGAGACAGCTCTCTCTGCCCCCAATGCTATTAGCTTTCTTTGGAGACGGTCGCGGCATGGCAGCCCCTCCCACTCTCGAGAAGCACACAATGTGGGAGGCGGTGCCACCCGGCGACTCTTCGGCCAGACACGGGGGCAGAGGAGGTTAATAGCATTGGCTCTGCCCCCCCTCCGCACGGGGAGAGCATGCTTCAGGCCCAACCGAACCATGTGCCCATGGCGGTGAGGGTTGCCTGAGCCATTCTTGGCCCAACGAGGAGGGGGAGGGGGGGCGCCGCCAACGATATCGCCCCTCTCTACCTCTACTTCTTGGGCTGCGTGGGGCCTGTCGCGGGCTTCGCTTTCGTGCCAGCTGGAGCGGCGGGCTTCGCCGTGGGCGGCGGTATCAGCTGCGGGGGCGCCGCGCCTGGTTTTACCAGAGCAGGGCGTTGCACGGCAGGGCGTGGGGGGCGCACTTTCCGGGAACCGGGCCGGCCGTATGTCGAGCCGCGGGAGGACCGCAGCTTTGAGCGGAGTTCCGAAAGTTCCCGACGCACTTCGCCTTGACGCTCATACAGCTTCGTCAGACCAGGGTCGGCTTCCTTGTAGATACCGGATCGGGACTCGTGGAGGGCGCGCAACTCTGCCTGCAATTCAGTCTGCTTCTGGGTGACTTCCGCGAGCTTCTTCTTGACCGTCTCGTTGGTTGTCTGCAGTTCCCGCTCGCGTCTCCGGATGTCGACGAGGAGCCTGCGCTGTTCCTGGGTCAGGGCGCGCATCTTGATGGCTGGGTTTTCAGGCTTCGGTTCGGCGGCCCTGGGCTCCGGCTTGGCTGCGGGGGCTTCCTTGACCGCCGGGGTGGCCTTTGCCTTCGGCTTGACTGCGGGGGCTGCCTTGGCCGCCGGGGTGGCCGTTACCTTCGGCTTGACTGCCGGGGCTGCCTTGACCGCCGGGGCCGGCTTCTTTGCCGCGGGTTTCGCTTCCTGTCCGGGCACTGTGCTCGCCAGGCAAATCGCGGCGAGGGTCGCCGAGAATGTGTTTGCGATGATTCTTCGACTCATTGCTGAATCTTCCTTTCTGTATCTCGTCTTGTCGGGCCACGTGACACGAACTGCATCTAGACCAGCGCACCATCGCGTGGCTGGAGCGATCGTCGGCATGTCATTGAGCAAGCCCCTAATGTATTGCCCGGCGCAGTATGGTCAATCGGGGGCCGTTGCGTGGCGGCAGATAGCCTCTCTGAGTTTGGGCCCATCCCACTTTTGTAAGGTGTCCCCGGCTGATGCTCCGCGGTCCATGTGTCCGGCAATATGGGCTCCCAAGGGGGGCCGAAGCTGGCTCCTGCGGGTGCGCACTCTCGGTGGTCTGGACTGGCTACGGCAGTGGCACAGCGCCAATGCGTGGCTATCTTCACGCGTTACATCAAACGACATTGAGGTATGACAGGCTTTGCTGAGAACCATACTGGAGGCACGATGAGAACGGATCTCGATAGACGGATTTCGGTGTTCACGCTGATCGAGTTGTTGGTTGTGATCGCCATTATCGCGATCTTGGCCAGCATGCTGCTGCCCGCGTTGAGCCGGGCGAAGGACATGAGCCAGCGTAGTTCATGCAGCAACAACCTCAAGCAGATCGGCCTCGCTATGATCATGTATGCGGAGGATCACGACGACCGCTTCCCATCCTACAACATCGCGGGCAGCGGGCCGGCCTACAACAGCTGGTATGAACAGATCGACCTATACACCAACAACAAGCAGATCCGGCGCTGTCCCGAGCTTCCCGACTACCACCTTGGCTATGGTGCCAACTGGCGTCATGTCATCTGCTATGCCGATTCCGGTACGTCCTGGGCCGATCTGGTCCGCAAGTTCTCGAGCTTCAAGCGTCCGGCTGAGGACATGGCGTTCTGCGACAGTCACAACGGGGGCTACCGCGGAACGAACAGTCTTCTGGAAGGGACTTCGGGATTCCAGGCCGTGTACTGCAAGCACGATTATCCGAACTCAGCGTACAGCCTGGTCAACAACGCGGTGTCATCGCGTCACAGCGGCGGCTCGAATTGTCTCTTCGTAGATGGGCACGTGACGTGGTACAAGGTCGGACGCATTCTGTCGACCGGCAGCGACTCATTGTGGGGGCACACCAACCTGTAGGTCCGGTGCTGTCGATCACTGCCCCGCGGCTTCCCGAGCACTGTCCTCTTCCCCTCTGAGGAGGAGGAACTCAAGATCTTCGGCCGTCAGTTCCCCGAGCTTAGTGGGGGCTCCGGACAGCAACTGATCGAAGAGCTCGCGTTTGCTCTCCTGCAGGGCAAGCACCCGTTCCTCGATGGTGTGGCGCGCAACCAGTTTGAGTGCTGTGACCGGCCGCTCCTGCCCGATGCGGTGGGTTCGGTCGGTGGCTTGATCTTCGACCATCGGGTTCCACCATTGATCATAGTGCAGGACTGTATCCGCCCCGGTCAGGTTCAGGCCCGTCCCACCCGCCTTCAGGCTCAACAGGAACACAGGGATGCCGGAGTCTGAGTTGAAACGGTCCACGCGCTCTTGCCGGTCACGCGTCGACCCGTCGAGGTACTCATAACGGATCCCCATCTCCTCGAGCCACGGTCGGAAGAGGGACAGCACGCCAACGAACTGGCTGAAGACCAGTACGCGGTGCTGGTCGTCCAGCGCTTGGAGAATGATCTCCCTTGCCAGCTCCTCCTTTGCCGAGGGGGCGCCATTGAGGCGTGAGGCGTTTTGGATCTCCTGGGGCAGCAGCGCCGGGTGGCAGCAGATCTGCCGAAGCCGGAGGAGTATCGACAGCAGCTCGAAGCGTCGGTCCTTCCAGCCGCCTCGTCGGAGTTCGTACAGCATCTCCTGACCGTGCCGATGCATCCGATCATACAACAGGCGTTGCTCGGGAGCCAACTCACAGTAGACGACCTGTTCGATCTTCGGGGGCAGCTCCTGCAACACCTGCGTCTTCGTCCGGCGAAGAATGAACGGGCGTATGTGCGCCGCGAGCGTCCTGACTCGGTTCTCCGCCAAGCCATCCTCGATTTCGTATTCCTCGCGGAACTCCTGGCGGGAGCCCAGGAAGCCGGGCAACAGGAAGTCGAAGAGAGACCAGACCTCGCTCAGGGAGTTCTCCACGGGCGTCCCGGTCAAGATCAGCCGATGGTCAGCTCGAAGGGCCTTGCAGGTCTTCGCATTGACCGTAAGCGGGTTCTTTATGTGCTGTGCTTCATCAAGTACGAGGTAGTTGAGGTCGATGGACTCGTACTGTGCTATGTCGCGCCGCAGAAGGGCGTACGAGGTAATGAGCAGATCGTATGACCCCGCCCTTGAGATAATCGGTTGCCGGTCGCTGCCCCGCACCGTGGTTGTTCGCATCATAGGGAAGAACCGTTCGGCCTCCACCGCCCAGTTCTCCACGAGGCTGGTTGGGCAGACCACGAGCGATGGCCGGGGTGGTGACGAGTCGTTCCGGAGACGTGTCGCCGCCATGATACTCAGCGCCTGAACAGTCTTTCCCAGACCCATCTCGTCGGCCAGAATGCCGTGAAAACCGCACTCCTCAAGGAGCCTGAGCCAGGACACCCCTTCGTCCTGATAGCCGCGCAGTTGCTCCCGAATCCGTCCCGGAAGCGGGACTGCTGGTCTCCCGGCGGGGCTGAGAAGCCTCTCGCGCAGCGTGAGCCAGCGTCCGGCGACGCCGGAGAGATAAGGGCTCAGAGCTTCGCCCAGAGGAAGGGCGCTGTAGATACCGAAGCGGAACCGGTTACCCTCATGTTCGACGGCACGGCGGAGGAGCAGTCGGAGAAGTCTTTGGCGGTCTTTGGGAATCTGCACAACGGCTCCCGAAGGCAGAAGAACCACCTGACGCCCCTTCATCACCGGACGGCGAATGTCATCCCAGAGGATGGGTTGGTCGTCGGCATCGGTCAGCGAGCAGTCCAGCTCGAACCAGGATGGCGTCTCCTCGCCTTGTCCCACTGTCATTTTCAGCATGCCGCTGCGCTGACGGAGCTCACTGAAACCCGGCGTCCAGTAGAGCAACCAGGATTTTCCCAAACGGCCGAGATCGGTGTCCAGGAAAGCAGCGATCGTCTCCGGGGCTTCCATCGTGTAGCGCTCCCCCATTCCCTCCCGCTGGGAGGCAAAGCCTGCGCTGACCAGAGAGCGTTGGCTGGTCTTCTCCGCATTATCGTCTCGGGTGACGAACCGCCGTCGTTCCCAGAGAATGACCGGCGTAGGGCCTTTGACCCGTTGTCCGTCATAGTCAAACTCGAGCGTGGCCGAGATTCGTTTGTGGTGCCAGTCCAGGCAGAGAACCGGTTTGCAGCGCCCCGTGCGCGACACCAGCTCAGGGGCTGACTCGGCCGGCACCAGTTCTGCCGGGAATGCTGCGCTGGTACAGAGCTCTTCGAGTTCTGTAAGGTGGGCTCGCGCCAGCTCCGTTGGCTCCCCCTTCAGGAAGAACCGTAGCCAAGGGGAAGGAATGACTCCCGGGAGCCACCAGAACTCTCGGTCCACGCCCAACCAGTATCCCCCGCGGCCCGCAATATGGGTTACATGGGCTCGTGGCAACAGGCCCCGGCCGGGCAGTCGCAAGCCGGGGGTCACCAGTCCACCCGAGGCATTGCTCTTGACCGTCAGCACCAGATCCGCCCGCTGTACATGTACGCGTACCTGGCCTCCCGCCGTCCTCAGGCGTTCGAATCCCGCAGCCGTGTGCAGGAAGTCTGACATGTCATAGGCTGTTGCCTGGAAGGCCGTGCCCACCATGTCGGCTTCGCGGACCAGAAAGCGCATAATCTGCTGTTCCTGGGGGGAAAAATCCCTGAGCTGCATGTCTCCGGCAGCGTGCCCAAGCTCCACCAGGCGCTTCATGTTAGTACCGGAGTATGCTTTGCCGCGATGGCTTATCGATGCCTCGATGCGCGCCTTCCGCCAGCGACTCTCCATGGTGATCAATGGGCCTGCAATCACCAACTCAAGCCGAGCCGCGCGATCGGATTTGCCGAAGAGGGACTCGAGTGCTTCCTGGCGCGGTCCCCGGATTCCGTCAGGGGTTGGGGCCTGGGGAGGCGGTGTCCCGGGCTTCTCTTCGTCGGTCGGCGGGAATACGGTCGCCGGGGCTTCGTCATGCCGTTCGAGGAAGTCCAGAACGTCGGGCTCATCCTCAAGCAGCTGCAGGAGGGATGCCACTGCATGGTCGCAGAGCTCACCGGGTTGCCTGCAGCTGCATCTGCAGGCGATACGCTCCTTGATGAAGCTCAGCCTGACGAGTTCGAACGTGCCGCTTGCGTTGGCTACCCGCGATTCGATCAGCCGGCCTGATCGCCGGAGGTCAAGAACGGCCCCCTCAGCCAGGAGCTTGAGCCCACGCCCCCAGTTCTTCTTCCCGGCCAGTCGACTAAGTTGTCTATGCACAGCAGAAGCCATTAGGTGTCCCAGGTTTTCCTATGACATCCACGCCATAGAGAAACGCGGACTATAGCTCCGGGGACGTGTGTTTGCGAGTGAGGAGCCGGCGAAAGAGGGTTCCCCTTGGTTAGGCGGGGGCGTGCTCAGTCAGAAATGGCCAAGCTGCCTCAACCGTCCTCAGGCAGATTGGTGCCAAGCTGCGCAAGTCAGTGTACGCCCTGACTTCGACAGCTTGGTACTGGTCCGCAGCGCGAAGCCGAGCGACGCAGGCATTCCTGAGGCCACCCCAGAGAGCAATGACCGCGCGGACGCGGTCGCTCCATCGGCAGGCGACGCCCCAGGTCCAAGCACGAATCCTGGTGCGCGTGCCTGCCCGCCAGCTACCCGACCGAAGCGCCCGTGGGCAGTTCGCCATCGACCGTCACAAGCTTGAGCGCTTTCCCGGACTTTGCCGCCAGAAGCATCCCATTCGATTCCACGCCCATGAGCTTGGCTGGTTTCAGGTTCGCCACCACCACGACCGTCGAACCGATCAGGTCGTCCGGCGCGTAGTACTTGGCAATCCCGGCGACGATCTGTCGTTGCTGAGCTCCGATCTGGACCTGGAGTTTCAGGAGTCTCTCAGAATCCGGCACGACAGCGGCTTCGAGTACCTTGGCCGTCTTCATCGTGACTTTACTGAAGTCCTCGATGTCAATCAGCTCGACGACCGCTTGCGTCTTCTTCTTGGCCTTCTTTTGCTTGGGCTTGGGCTGAGCTGTCTTCTTCGTGTCTACTCGTGGAAACAGCGCCTTGATGTCGTCCAGGGGGCGCCCGGTGGGCAGGTTTCCCCAGGTCGACAGTCGTGCGACGTTGGGTTCCAGCTCATCGCCGGCGAGGCCCAAAGCCCGCCTGAGCTCAGCCATCTTTTCGGGCATAACCGGGTAGAGCAGCCCTGAGACGATACGCAGGCATTCCGCGCCGCTGTAAAGGGTCCGCGCCAGCGCTTCACGGTCGCCCTGTTTCGCCAGAGCCCAGGGGGCCATCTTGTCGAAGTAACGGTTGCCCTCACGGACAGCCGCCTGCACTTCACTGAGGGCCCGGTCCAGTTGCATGGCGGACAGGTAAGACTCCATGTGGCCAACTGCCCCGAGTGTAGCATCGACCAGATCTTGTTCATCAGGGCCCGCCGAGCAGGCGGAAGGGAAGGAGCCGTCGAGGTCGCGCCGGACCATTTTGATCACTCGGCTTGCCAGGTTGCCGAGGTCGTTGGCCAGATCCGCGTTGTAGCGTTTGACGAATGCCTGTTCGGTGAAACTCGCGTCTTGGCCCAAGGTCATTTCGGCCATCAGGAAATAGCGGAAGGGGTCGACGCCGTAGGTTTCGGCCATGGTCATGGGGTTGACCACGTTCCCGGCGGACTTGCTCATCTTGCTCTGCCCGGCCAGCCACCAGCCGTGGGCGAACACGGCTTGAGGCAGCTCGACTCCCATGGCTTTGAGCATGGTTGGCCAGTAGACTGTGTGCGTTGTCAGGATGTCTTTGCCGATCAGGTGGTATGAGGCCGGCCACCACTTGCGGAAAGACTCCATATCCCCCGGGTATCCGATGGCGCTGATATAGTTCACCAGAGCATCAAACCAGACGTAGGTGACAAAGTCGGCATCGAAAGGCAGCTCGATTCCCCAGGCGAGTCGGCTCTTCGGCCTTGAGATGCATAGGTCGCCCAGAGGCTTGCGCAGGAAACCGAGCGTTTCGTTGCGGCGGAAATCCGGCTGGATGAACGTCGGATTGTCGGTGATGTGCTGGATGAGCCAGTCCTGGTACTTGCTCATTCTGAAGAAGTAGTTGGACTCACGGATGCGCTCAACTGCCCGGTTGCAGCCCGGCTCCGGACACTTGCCGTCAACCAGATCCTTCTCGGTAAAGAAACGCTCGCAGGTGACGCAGTACCACCCGTCGTAGTCGGCTCGATAGATCTCATCCCGGTCGTACAGATCCTGCAGGGCTCCCTGCACCACCTGCTTGTGGCGCGGTTCGGTCGTCCGGATGAAGTCGTCGTGGGTGATCTCGAGTTTCTCCCACAGTTCCTGAAACCGGACGACCGTGTCATCGCAGTGCTGCTGCGGGCTGATGCCATTCTTGATGGCTGCCTGCTGGACTTTCTGTCCGTGTTCATCCGTTCCGGTCAGGAAGAAGGTCGGGCAACCAAGCAAGCGGTTGTAGCGGGCCAGCACGTCGGCCAGAATGGTCGTGTACGCATGGCCGATGTGAGGCTTGTCGTTGACGTAGTAGATCGGAGTTGTGACATAGAACACGTCTGAACTCATGGGTAGCGTTCCCTATGTATGTGTAAGCGCAAGAGTATGGTGTCGCGGCACGGTTCGGGTGCCGGCGGAGAGAAGAGGGGGAGAGGGGATCAGTTGGTTCGACGCTCACCGACTTCGCGTTGCCAGAACATGAGGACGGCAAGCACGACGAACAGCGCCACGTACAGAATGATGTACACTCCCCCCAGAGCCACGTAGCGGAGCGGAATCTCCTTGCCGGCAGCCAACGCGTCAGCCATCCAAAACAGCTGCCAGTTCGGGATGCAGGCATAGAGCGAGGAGATCAGCCAACTTCCTTCGGCATGGCGTCCGAGGAGGTAGTCTGACATCAAGCCGACGACGAACACCACCGAGCATATGACGAGGTTGCTGACCAAGTCAAAGCGCGTCGAGAGTGCTGTCGCCAAGGTCCCCATGGCCCAGACGGCATAGAGAACAAGCACCAAAGCCGGAACGACATTCCAGGCGTAACCCACGCGTTCGCCTTCGACCGGCACAAAATAGATCACCACAAAAGCGATGGGGATCACGATGAGCATGGAGAGGACCGCAGCCATCGGGAAGGATGACCGCGTGATGTAGTTGTGGACGCCGCCCAGAAGACAACTCAGCCCGATTGCCCCGAAGTAGATGGCCAGAACCGTATTGTCCAGGCGGAATTGGTCCTTCGCAACGCGCACTGCAATGATCGTGGCCAAACTGGCCAGGATACAGAACACAGCCAATGCGGCCAGGATGCCGACGATTTTTGCGATGATGAAAAGGGGGCGGCGGACCGGTTTGGCCAGAAGGAGGAGGGCTGTGCCGTTGTTAATCTCTCGGGCGATGGCATAGCTGGCGGACAAAACGGCCACCACCCAGCCGAACACCAGGGTCGTGGCCATGGCACTGTCCACCACCAGCTTGACCTGTTCGCGGAACACAAACAACGTGAATACGGGGAAGATCCCGATCAGACAGAGCGCCGTGAGCAGCACGAGAAGATAGATGGGCTCACGGACCGTCTCACGGAACGTGTTCTTCGCAATCTGGTAGAGGCACGTAAACACGTCTTTTCACCCAATAGATCTTGTCGCGAACGGGCGGGCGGCCTGGCTGGCCGAAGATGCCCTATCGCCCGAGTGTCCCTGTGGGAACAACGGAGCGCGGCGCGGCGATTGGTTCGGGAATTCCGCCCGGGGCGGTGGGGAGATCGACCCCGACTGGGGGCTGGCCATCAAATTCTCCCAACTGAATCAGGTAATCCATGTACTTCTTGGGCAGGCGGCGGTCCTTGGTCAACGTGGCCAGGGCCTCCGCGTTCTTCTGCCAGTCGTTGCTGGTGACCAAGACCGTCGGATACCGGTCACGCAGTTGGTCCACAAACGCTGTCGGCGTGTAGTTGTCTCCGCCGACGAACAGCACGCGCTTGGGCTTCAGAAAATCGACGAACTCAACGTACTTGCCGGCCTCGATAGCCATCGCTTCCGGACCTGACGGGAGGAAGAACAGCTCGGTTGCGCCGCCCGTCGACGGGGAGATCAGGATGATCGGCTGCTTAGTCTTGTGCTGGACCAGTTCTCCCAGCAGGCGCGACTTGGCGTAGTTCCCGGTGATCAGGAGCGTGTCAACTCGGTTCTTTGCTGACCAATTCCGGAAGAATGTCATTCTGTCGAAGAAGCCTGCCTGGGCTTGCCCACAGAGCGCCAATCCCACCACCAGGACCAAACACCGCTGCCATCTGCCAGCTCTTGTCATCTCCATCTCCTCCATGCTCTTCACCGGCCCGTTTGCCACTCTCAGAAAAAAGTGATATCAGCCGTACAGCTGAGGCCTCTCGAATGACCACTGTTCTCAGAACCGGTATGGTGCCGCCGAGAGTGGTCTCGGATCAGGTGGCCTCTGCCTCAGTACGACGGTTTCCTTTTTACGCGGACTGTCTATACTATACCAGATCGTCACCAAGAACGTCAACATAACGTTCATAGTCGGCCTCGCAAGCGTTTACAGTTGAATGGACAGGGCTCGCCGAGCGCCAACGCGGTTGGGCTCATCCGCCCTCGCCGTCCCCATCAACACGAAGCCGCTCGCAACCGGGCGTTACGGCGAGACTGGCGCAGGTATTCAGGTAGGATTCTCACGATGGCAACGGTTCATCCTCTCCTTGACGTGACATCTGGTCGGCGTTCGCGTATGGCCATTTTTATGAGTGGGTCCGGAAGCAATGCTGAGCGCATCCTGGAACGCGTGGAGGCGAAGGAACCGGATGTCCCTTTCGAGGTCACTGCTCTGGTAACCGACGCTCCTGAGACGAGCCGGGCTCGGGATCTCGGCGCCCGCTTCGGGCTTCCGGTCGTGGAGAACGACATCCGCGCCTTTTACCGGGAACGGGGTGAGAGTCGTGTCTCGATCGCGACCCCCAGGGGACAGGAGATCAGGCAGGAATGGACCGATGCTCTGCGGGCTCAGCTGGCGCCCTGTGGTGTAGACTTCGCTGTGTTCGCCGGCTTTGTGCCCCTCACGAACCTCACGGCTGATTTCCCATGTCTCAATGTGCATCCCGGGGATCTCACCTACCTCAGAGATAACCGCCGCTACCTTGTCGGGCTCCACACCGTGCCCATAGAGAGGGCGATCCTGGAAGGGCTGCCGGAGCTCCGAAGCAGCGTGATCGTGGCGTTACCTTACACCGGCAAAGGCGATGACATGGACAACGGACCAATTCTCGGGATCTCTCCCCCGGTCGCTGTCCTTCCCGGCGAGGAGACTCTGGAGGAGTTGGCCGCTGTCATGGCCGAACGCCCGGAACGCAGACCCAAGGGCGGATTCGCGGACCCTCTCGAACAGATGGCCGAAGCCAACCAGGATCGCCTGAAGGAAGGGGGCGACTGGATCGTGTTTCCGCGCGTGACTTTCGATTTCGCCGCCGGTCGCTTCGGCACAGATGAGGCAGACCAACTCTATTACCGCCTCGGCTCAACGTGGCATCCTGTTGAGACCGTCGTCTACGGCGTCGAGGATCGGGAGATCATTTTCGCAACGGGGGCCGAGTAGAGCCGGTGCCAGCGCCCCAGTCACATGTGCCGCGGGACTGCTCGCGAGACCTGAGGAGGGCTCACAGACCATGATGGACATGCCGATAACGAGTGGAATGGGACCGGTTGGGCTCGCAGCCCTGTTTGTGACGGTACTGGTGACGCTCATCCCCGTCGTCTTTATGACGATCACGATGTGGCAGCTCTTCGTGAAGGCCGGACTTCCCGGCTGGGGAGCCATCATTCCGTTCTATAACGGGTTCCTCTTCGTCAAACTGGCGGGTAAACCCGGGTGGTGGTTCCTGCTCATGTTTGTGCCCCTCGTGAACTGTGTCATTGCTCTCCTGCTCCCGTTCGGTGTGGCAAAGTGCTTCGGGAAGAGCGCAGGTTTTGCCGTGGGGCTTATCTTCGTGGGGATCGTCTTCTTCCCCATCCTGGCCTTTGGCAGTGCCGAATACGCACCGCCCAGCACCGAGGTCCTGGAGGAGGAGGAAGACGACGAGGACGACGACGAGGAGGACGACGAGGACGTTCAAGAGGCGGTGGCCATCGCCGAAGTTGACGACGACAGCGTGTGATGTGATCGCCGATCCCGTGTGTCAGGAAGACTAGTACCAAGCTGTCGAAGTCAGAGTACACCTGATTGCCGCCATTGCGGCTGTGGGGGTGCTCCGCCGCCGGACAGGCATACCTGGGGTATGTCTTCCTGGCGGCGGAGTGAGCCCACACCACAAGGGCAGCAAGCGCTTCGCGCCGAGTCGGTTCCGCGCGAGAGCCGCCCCGCCGGGAAACGACGATGCTACGGCATCGCCTCTCGCCCGGCGGGGCTCCTCTCATCCCGGAGCCGTCCTCGTCAGGGCGTACACTGACTTACGCAGCTTGGTACTAGTCGCCCTGGTTGATCAACTCACCGTAGGCCAGTTTGAGCGCCTCGGCGTCAACCGGGGCAAAGCGGTTGGGTCTACCTTCTCTCCGGCGCCGATCCACGTCCTTGACGTCCCGCTCAAGGAGCTCGCGTGCCCGAATGGGCAGCTGGCCACAGGTATCCTCTGTAAGCGTTCCTGACTTCCTGAGGTCGGCGATCAACGCGTTCAGCGTGTACCGGGTCACTAGGAGCTGAGCTCGCGTTTCATGGAGTTCGCGCTTCAGTCGTCTTCCAAACATCGCTTTCTCCCGCTATCTGTCGCCAGAGCGATTGTCCACTTCTGTTTCACGCCGCCTCTTCGGGGAGTGCCCGTCAGAGCGGATCCGGGGTCATCAGGCCGTTGGCCGTAACGCAAGTCTGGGCGTGGCAGATTGCCAACCCGAGCGCATCCGTGGCATCATTGGGCAGGGCCCCCACCGAAATTCCCAGCACCTGAGACACCAACAGGGCCACTTGTTCTTTGCTGGCGTTGCCATGCCCGCAAACCGCCTGCTTCATTTTCCTGGGCGAATACTCGTACATGGGGATCGCCAATTCGGCCAGAGTGGCAATCACGGCCCCGCGGGCAGAACCCAAGACCAACGCTGTGCGCGCATTCTGGAAGAAAAACGCCCCTTCAATCGCCCCCACGTCGGGGGCGTATTGTTTGACCAGTTCCCGGACGCCGCCGGCAAGCCGCCGAAGGCATTCGCTCAGAGGTTCTTTTGCAGTTGTTTTGATGACGCCGCAGTCGACGGCCTGGAAGCTCCGCCCGTCCGTGTCCAGGATGCCGAATCCCGTCGTTCGCAGGGCTGTATCCACTCCCAGAATCCGCATTTTGAGATTCGAGACCGCGGGTGTGCTGGAAAACGTCGGCTTGCCGGGTGACCTCAAGAGTTGGCGCCTCCTAGTGCCGCCACGGGGTACTATACCGCGCACCTGCACGTCCCGCTTTCCCCGCAGGACCCCGAATCGTGAGGGGACGGTCTCGTGAGGCGAAGCCACTCTCACTCTTGATCCGGCTCTTGGTCTGACTCCTGATCCATGCCCAAAGGAGCGTAGAGCCGGATCAAGAGCGCGGTCAAGATTGGGCTTCCCTCGTAGCCGAGGCATTGCCTCCAAGCCCTCGCTCGCAAAAGGCGTTGCTTGACTTCCCTGGTCGCTTCTGCAATCTTACTCTCCGCCTGGGCGCTGGATGCGCGCCCGATCGGGAACAGTGCGGGGTGACAGCTCCATGAAATGCGTTGACTATAAGTGAGGAGAAGAAGCATGCGCGAGGACCTTTTCCTGAAGGACTTCCTTGATCGTGACAGTCTCAAGCAGATTCAGCTTCAGCGTCTGCGTGAAACACTTGAGCGTGTCTATGCGAATGTGCCCTTCTATAAGGCGGCGTTCGATGAGGCGGGCGTCAAACCGGCTGATCTGGAAACACTTGAGGACTTGAGCAAGTTCCCATTCACCGTCAAGACCGATCTGCGGGACAATTACCCGTTCGGTATGTTCTCCGCGGACATGAGTGAGGTCGTGCGGATCCATGCTTCGAGCGGGACCACGGGCAAACCTACCGTGGTCGGCTACACCACCAACGACATCTCCATCTGGTCCGAGGTGATGGTTCGCACCTTCCAGTGCATCGGCATTGGCCCGGGGGATGTGGTGCAAAACGCCTACGGGTACGGCTTGTTCACCGGCGGACTGGGAGCTCACTACGGGCTCGAACGCCTGGGTTGTACCGTCATCCCGATGAGTGGCGGAAACACCGAAAAACAACTCGTCGTCATGAACGACTTCGGGACGACGGCAATCTGCTGTACCCCGTCCTATTTCCTCTACCTCGTAGAGCAGGCGGAGAAGGCCGGCAAGCCGATTCAGGAGACCAAGCTCAAGAAAGGCATCTTCGGGGCTGAGCCATGGTCAACGGAAATGCGCCAGCGGATCGAGGCTGACACCGGGGTGAAGGCGTTTGACATCTACGGTCTCTCAGAAGTCATCGGGCCCGGGGTCTCCAGTGAGTGCGAAGCCCAGTCCGGACTGCACATCTTTGAGGACCACTTCTATCCCGAGATCATTGATCCTGACACGGGCGACCCAAAAGCCCCCGGCGAACGGGGTGAGCTTGTGTTCACCATGATCACCAAAGAAGCGCTGCCCCTGATCCGCTACCGGACTCGTGATATCACCGCTCTGCACTATGACAAATGTGCCTGTGGTCGAACGATCGTTCGCATGGACCGCGTGTCCCACCGTTCGGATGACATGCTCATCGTGCGCGGCGTCAATCTCTTCCCGTCACAGGTTGAAGAGATCCTGCTTGAGGCCGAAGGTACCACACCACATTACCTGCTCGTCCTGACCCGCACCGGGGAACTGGACGATCTCGAGGTGCGCGTGGAAGTCACCGCTGAGACGTTCTCGGATGAGGTCAGAGTCCTGGAGGCCTTGCAGAATGGTATCCGGGAGCGCATGAAGTCCCTGATCGGGCTCTCGGCTAAGGTGACGCTGGTCGAACCCGGCACGATCGAGCGGAGCGTCGGGAAGGCCAAGCGTGTACTGGATCTGCGGAACTAGCCTTCATCAACGACGCTCCCCGTAGGGCCGCAGTGTCGCCCCGGAGCGGAACGAGAGAGTAGCGATGATAACCAAGCAGCTTTCCATTTTTCTGGAGAATCGTGCCGGGCGTTTGGGCACTGTCACCAAGGCGCTCGGGGAAGCCGGGGTCAACATTCTGGCTCTCTCACTGGCGGACACGAGTGACTTCGGCATCCTTCGACTGATCGTGAACGATGTCGCAAAGGCCGAAGGAGTCCTGAAGAAGTGCAACTTCGTCTGCATGGTCAATGACGTCACTGCCGTTGAGGTCGAAGACAAGCCCGGCGGCCTGGCCCGCATCCTCAATCTGCTCGTGGATAAGGGCGTCAACGTCGAGTACATGTACGCCTTCTCGGAGGCGGAGACCGGGCGCGCGGCGCTGATCTTCAGATTCGATGATCCGGGGAGTGCGGTCGAGCACCTGAACGAGGCTGGGATCAACGTCTTCGCTGACGTTGGTCTGGGCTGATGCCCCTCGCTGCTTCTCCGATGTGGTGTAACCACGATCCGGCTTAGGCCGGGTGTCTTGTAGCGCCCTCTAGGGCGCGATTTGCGTGTGGGCCCCCAGTCCCCTTTCTGGGTGTCCATACTGTTTTCTGCCCATGGTATGAGGCGGGCCTCGGCGGCAGTCGCCGTCCTCCCCCCCGCTCCAAACGGAGGAGTTTTTGCATATGTCAGCCCCGCGAGACGTCCTTCCCTGCCGTTTCTGTGCAACCCCTCTTGAGCACACGTTCGTTGATCTGGGGATGTCGCCGCTGTGCCAGCGTCACGTGACCCCTGAGCAGCGTCAGCACATGGAGCCATTCTATCCGCTCCATGCCTACGTGTGTCACAGCTGTTTCCTGGTCCAGCTCCCTCCCACGGTTGCGCCCCAGGAGATCTTCAGCGACTATGCCTATTTCTCATCCTACGTGGGGACGCTCTTGCGGAATGCGCAGGACTACGTGAATATGGCCGTCAAACGCTTCGGCTTGACGGAGGACAGCTGGGTGGTGGAGCTGGCCAGCAATGACGGCTATCTGCTGCAGTACTTCATCGAGCAGGGGATCCCTGTCCTCGGGGTTGAGCCGGCCGAGAATGTCGCGGAGGTGGCTATCGAGAAAGGCGTCCCAACGCACGTTGCCTTCTTTGGGACCGAGACGGCCGAGGCCCTCGTGGCAGAACGGGGACAGGCTGACCTTGTTCTGGGCAACAATGTGCTGGCCCACGTTCCCGACCTGAACGATTTCGTCGAGGGCATGCACGTGCTCCTGAGCCCGGGTGGCACGATAACGATGGAATTCCCGCACCTCTGCCAGCTCATGGAGCACAACCAGTTCGATACGATCTATCAGGAGCACTATTCGTATTATTCGTTCACAACGGTGGAAGGGGTGTTCGCCGCTCACGGGATCACCCTTTTTGATGTCGATGAAACGCCGATTCACGGCGGCAGCCTGCGGATCTACGGTCGCCATGCCGACAATAACGCATACCCCGTGACCGACCGTGTTCATGACCTGAAAGCGCGGGAGGAAGCCATGGGCGTCACAACCCTCGATTTCTACTTCGCTTTCGCGGAGAAGGTCAAGGAGACGAAGCGCCAGTTCCTCGAGTTTCTGATCGAGGCCAAACGCGCGGGCAAGACAATCTGTGGCTATGGAGCCCCGGGCAAATCGGCTACACTGCTCAACTACTGCGGGGTGGGGACGGATTTCATCGACTACACCGTCGATCGGAACCCCTACAAACAGGGGAACTTCACGCCGGGCACGCATATCCCCATTCTGGCTCCCGAGCAGCTCGCCGAGACGCAGCCGGACTACCTGGTGATTCTGCCCTGGAACCTCGTCGACGAAATATCGGAGCAAACGAGCTACATCCGCGAGTGGGGAGGGAAATGGGTCGTTCCCATACCTGCTTGCCGTGTGATCGAGTAGGTTGGGGAGGAGAAGCCCCCTGAAGAACGTCACAGCGACCGTGCATGTTCCCAAATGGCCGGTCAATGTTGAGCTACACCATCGGAAAACACAACCACAGGTAGACGATCATGATCACGACCGCAGACGATGTCATCAGGGCTGACTTGGACCATATCTGCGCCAAGCTGGAAACGGAATTCCCGCTTATGCGCGGGAGCCAGTTCCTGATTACCGGCGGGGCAGGGTTTCTCGGCTATTACCTCGTGCAGGCTGTGCTCCACTGGAACCACAGTCAGGTGGAGAGCGATCGCGTCAAGCTGACGGTCTATGACAACTATTCCCGCGGTGTCCCAGAGTGGCTGACCGCCTTGGACAGCGACCCCTGCCTGACCCTCGTCAAACACGATGTCACGAACCCGCTGCCCGAGGATATGCCGGCCTTTGACTACATCATCCATGGGGCCTGCATCGCTTCCCCAACCTACTATCGACAGTGCCCGATCGAGACGATGGACGCGAATGTCAACGGCCTCCGCTACCTGCTCGACTACTGCGTCCAACGCAAGGCATCTTCGTCGCCTGTCCGCGCGTTCCTGTTCTATTCCACCAGCGAAATCTACGGTGACCCCACCCCCGAAGATATCCCGACTCCGGAGACCTATAGAGGGAATGTCTCGTGCACCGGCCCTCGCGCCTGTTACGATGAATCCAAACGGTACGGCGAGACGCTCTGTGTCAACTTTGCGGACCAGCACGAGTTGCCCATCAAAGTCGCCAGACCGTTTAACAACTATGGCCCCGGACTCAAGATCTCTGATCGCCGAGTCCTCCCTGACTTTGTGCGTGATGTGTTGGCCGGACGCGACATCGTCATGCTTTCGGATGGGTCTCCGAAACGTACGTTCTGCTACTCGGCCGACGCCGTGGCCGGGTACTACAAGATTCTGCTGAGGGGCAGACCCGGAGAAGCTTACAACATCGGCGTTCCTGAGCCCGAGATCTCCATGGCTGACCTGGCTGACCGGGTCGTGGCCCTCGGCCAGGAGCTGTGCGGTTACCAGGGACGCGTCGTCAAGAAGGTGAGCGAAGACTCGGACTACCTGGTGGACAACCCGAACCGCCGTTGCCCGATCATCGACAAAGCCCGGGCGGAATTGGCCTATGATCCATCCATCGACATCGATGAGGGGCTGCGTCGTTCGTTCATCTGGTACCAGGGGAACTCTGAGGCGGAGGACGCATAATGAACGTCTCCATTGCCGGCACAGGATACGTTGGGCTCGTCACAGGTGTCTGTCTGGCGGAAAAGGGCCACTCGGTCGTCTGTGTGGATGTCGACCAGGCCAAGGTCGATGCGCTCAACGCGGGGACGCCGACGATCTTTGAGGTCGGACTCCCCGAGCTGCTTGAACGCCATGTGGGAGAGGGCCGTCTGAGCGCGTCCACTGATCTCGCGGCGGCCGTCCGGGAGAGCGATATCACCCTCATCGCAGTGGGCACGCCCTTTGATGGCGCCAAGATCGATCTCACCTACGTTCGCGCCGTTGCCGCGGAGATCGGCCAGGCTCTGGCCGCGAAGGACGAGTACCATGTCGTGGTGGTGAAGAGCACCGTCATCCCCGGGACGACCGATTCCGTTGTGCTGCCCATTCTCGAACAGGCATCGGGCAAGAAGGCCGGCCCTGACTTCGGCGTAGGTATGAACCCCGAGTTCCTGACCGAAGGGACGGCTATCGAGGATTTCATGGACCCGGACCGGATCGTCCTCGGCGGCTCGGATGACCGGGCCGTTGAGACCCTCGCGGAACTCTATGCCGCCTTTGAGAACGTCCCGGTTGTCAAGACCAACAACGGGACCGCCGAGATGATCAAGTATGCATCCAACGCATTGCTTGCGACCCTGATCTCCTTCTCGAACGAGTTCGCGAATCTCAGCTCCGCGCTTGGAGACATCGATATCGTCGATGTCCTCGAAGGCGTACACTGCTCACGCTACCTGACCACCCTTCTGCCTGACGGCACGACCCATCGCCCCCCGATCGTGTCTTTCCTCGGCGCTGGGTGCGGTTTCGGGGGCAGTTGCCTGCCGAAGGACGTAAGCGCGCTGATCGCCCAGGGCGGGGGGCTTGGCCTGCCGATGCAGCTTCTGCAGGCTGTCATCGATATTAACCGTGGCCAACACCAACAGATCCTGACGCTCCTCGGGAAGCACTTCTCAAGTCTCGCCGATGTGCGGGTAGCCGTGCTTGGGCTTGCCTTTAAACCCGATACCGACGACATGCGTGAGTCTCGGTCTGTCCCTATTATTCGCGAGCTCCTCGCCGCGGGGGCCTGCGTTCGGGCCTACGACCCGATCGCCAACGAGGCCGCTGATAACGTGCTTCAGGATGAGCGTGTGACCTACTGCGAGACCCTCGATGATGTCCTCGATGGCGTCGATGCAGTCGTCCTGGCGACGCGCTGGGAGGAGTTTGAACGGGTGCCCGAGCTGATCAAAGAGATGGAACCGGTGCCTGTGTTCGTTGACGGACGACGCATGCTTGACAAGGCGCGCTTCGAACAGTACGAAGGCATTGGGCTCTAGCCTCAGAGGCACCACAGTCAGGAAACTGCATGGTTATCGTTGATACAGCTCTCAAGCGTTGTCAGGAGGAGGGCACGCCTGTCCGGGTAGGCCTCGTCGGTGCAGGATACATGGGCCGGGCGATCGCCCTGCAGATCGAGCAGTGCGTTCCCGGGATGCGAGTGGCGGGCATCTCCAACCGCCACATCGAGCGCGCTCAGGCTGCGTATCGCCTGGCCGAGACGCCACATGAACCCGTTGTGGCTGCTGAACTTCAGGCCGTGGAACACGCAGTCGCCCAGGATCGCCCGGTGGTCACGGAAGATCCGCAACTCCTCTGTCAGGCTGCCGGGATTGATGCCGTCGTTGACTGCACGGGTGACATCGAGTTCGGCGCCGGCGTTGCCCTTGCAGCCTTGTCCCACGGGAAGCATCTCGTTCTCCTGAACGCCGAGCTTGACGCCACGCTCGGGCCGATCCTGAAGCACCGTGCCGACCAACAAGGCGTTGTGTGCACAGGGCCTGACGGAGACGAACCCGGGGTGGCCATGACGCTGTACCGGCTTGTGGCGAGTCTAGGCCTCAAGCCCGTCCTTGCGGGGAATCTGAAAGGCCTCTACGATCCGTACCGGAATCCGGACACGCAGCGGGCGTTCGCCGAGAAGGTCGGGCAGGACCCACGTGCCATCACCTCCTACGCCGATGGAACAAAGCTCTCGATGGAAACCTGCGTCCTGGCGAATGCAGCCGGATTCACCGTCGGAAAACGGGGCATGTTCGGCCATGCCTGTGACCACGTTGACGATGTCGTGGACCTGTTCGAGCCCGAACCCCTCATGGATCGCGGCTGGGTCGATTTTCTCGTCGGGGCCAAGCCCGGAACGGGTGCTTTTGTTGTCGGGTACTCAGAGCACCCCGTCAGCCAACAGTACCTGAGCTACTTCAAACTGGGAGGCGGCCCGCTTTACTGCTTCTACACGCCATTCCACCTGCCCCACCTGCAGTTGCCGCTGACTGTGGCGCGCGCCGCACTGTTCGGCGACCCCACCGTGACGCCCGTGGGAGCCCCGTGTTGCGACGTCCTGACCGTTGCCAAACGCGATCTCAAAGCCGGCGCCGTGCTCGACGGCATAGGCGGGTTCGATTCCTACGCACTGCTCGACGACTACACAGTGTGCCGGCAGGAGCGCCTCCTCCCGATGGGCGTCTCAGCCGGATGCCAACTGATTCGTGACGTGTCCCGGGACGCCCCGATCACGTATTCGGATGTCACGCTGCCCAAGGGCCGGCTGTGCGATCAGCTCCGCACCGAGATGGAGCAGACCTTCCCGATCTGAACGCCCAAGGACCGAACACACATAATCGAAAGGAGTCGTGGCCATGAAAGTCGTCCTCTTCTGCGGTGGCATGGGCATGCGAATGCGGGATTACTCCGAGGACATCCCCAAACCCCTCGTTCCAGTCGGGTATCGGCCGATCCTCTGGCACGTCATGAAGTACTATGCCCACTTCGGACACAAAGAGTTCATCCTCTGTCTGGGCTACAAAGCCGACGTCATCAAGAAGTACTTCCTCAATTACGATGAGTGCCTGTCCAATGATTTCGTGCTCACCAAAGGAGGAGACAGGCTGGACCTGTTGACCAGCGATATCCAGGACTGGAAGATCACCTTCGTGGACACCGGCCTGCACTCCAACATCGGCATGCGTCTGAAAGCCGTCCAGTCATACGTCCAGGACGACGAGATGTTCCTGGCCAACTACACAGACGGCGTCACCGACTTGCCCCTCAACGCCCACATCGACCGGTTCCGGGAGAGTGGGAAGGTCGGTGCGTTCGCGGCAGTTGCCCCCATCCAGAGCTTCCATGTCGTGGCTATGGAAGAGGACGATGCGACCGTGAAGAGCATCAATCACCTCACCCGTTCGGGCCTGTGGATCAACGGCGGGTATTTCGTCTTCCGTCCCGAGATTTTCGACTACATCGAAGAGGGTGATGAGTTGGTCGAGGCCCCCTTCCAGCGACTGATCGAGCGCAAGCAGTTACTGGCTCATCGCTACGAAGGCTTCTGGGCCAACATGGACACCTTCAAGGACAAACGCATGCTCGAGGAGCTCTTCTTCCAGGGCAAGGCCCCATGGCAGCTCTGGAGCGGCCACGGCGGCTGAGGGTGTTCGACACTGACGAGCGAGAGACGTCCCGGCCCCAAAGACCGATGGGAGCAGCACGATGCTGAGACTTGAGCTAGGCGAGCCGCACGCGGAGAACCACCGCTTCCTGTTCCTGGGAGCCCACTCCGATGACATCGAGATCGGCGCTGGCGGAACCGTTCAGACGCTCCTTCAACGCTATCCGGATGCGCACGTGGACTGGGTTGTGTTCAGCTCAGCCGGTGTTCGCGAACAGGAAGCCCTGGGCAGCGCGGCCGAGTTCCTGGAAGGCATTGCCGGCAAGGACGTCCTGCTCGGAGGTTTCCGGACCAGCTTCTTCCCCTATGACGGAGCAGACATCAAGGAGTTCTTTGAAAAGCTGAAGGCGCGCGGAACTCCCGATCTCATTCTCACGCATTACCGCGACGATCTCCATCAGGATCACGCGCTGGTGTCCAAGCTCACCTGGAACACCTTCCGTGACCATCTGATCCTGGAGTATGAGATCCCGAAGTACGACGGAGATCTGGGTCGGCCGAATATGTACGTGCCGATCGCGCAGGAGGCCGTTGACCGGAAAATAGGCGCTATCATGCGGCACTTCGGGAGCCAGAGCAAGCGCCAGTGGTTCACTGAAGACACCTTCACCAGCCTGATGCGGGTCCGTGGCGTGGAATGCAATGCCCCCAGCCGGTTTGCCGAGGCGTTCCATCTCCGCAAAGCAACCCTCTGAATCAGTACTGAAGGCAGTTTCCCCAGCATGGGAAGCGCCTCCTCTCCGGCAGAGCCGCGACTTACGGGAGCGGTCTTCGTCCCCCCACGCCGGAGCGCGCCTCACCCCTGGAGGGCTGTCACGGTCGTTGGGGATCAAACGTCAGCGGAGCTGCCTCAACCATCTTTGCCCGGTTCTCCAGGCTGTCCTTCCGCTCTTGAGCAGCCGCCAAGGGAGGCAGACCCGCTTTGGCGAGGACGGTCTCCCAGCGATAGACCCAGTCATGTCGACGCAGGGAGTGGAGGACGCTGGCCCGCCTTGCCTGGGCGATTCGTTCGGGCTGCCCGTCCATCTCCCGGAGCAGCCCCGCGATATCGTCAGAGGCGTAGTCGAGCTGGAATGCGACGGCATCCCAGTCGAGAAGTGTGCGGAAGGTCTCGCAGTTGGGCAGGTCGCCGATGAGGATGGCTCCTCCGGCCGCTCCCTCGAAGAAACGGAAGCCCACCTCGTCCTGTCCCTGGGTGTCTTCCGGAGCATCCACCTTCGCCTTGTTGGCGACAAAGTAGCGCGTTCTTTTCACCCTTTCGGCCAGGAGCGCCCGGTGCTCAGCGGCGCTTGGCACATCTCTGACCCCGGCGCTGTCGTACAGGTAGTGGATGTCGCCTGCCTGGGCCAGCGCATAGGAGGCCCGGTGCGCCGCCTCAGCTCTGCGGCCCATGCTGTAGAGATCGATGAAGCGTTCGGGAGGATCCGGATAGGGACAGAAACGCAAGGTGTCCACGCCGGGTGCAAGGTAGAAGACTGGTCGGCCGGTCGCCTTGGCGAGGGCTTCCGCCGTCCCGCTGCAGTAGACGCACAAGTAGTCGAACTTGGCGAGGGGAGCCAGCGTCTTGGGCCAGATGGTCTGGTGGGCCCAGAGCTCTTCGATCAGACACACGGTAACCCGACAGCGATCGTGCCATTCGGGCGACAGCTCCAGGACGTCGGCATCTCCGAGATCCTGTTGGATGAAAAAGCCCAGGTCGTACTCATGTGACACCGTGGGCGGCACGACCTTGGGCTCACGCTCAATCGACCAGCCCGTGCGCCGGCGCAGACGGCGGGTCACCTTCTCAAGCAGGCCTGTCACTGGCCGCGGCTCAAGGGTTGGGCACACCATATCCACCGCATCGATCTCACGGATGACATCCTCAAACTCGTAGCCACAGCAACGTGGGACGGACGCGAATGCATCGCGCAGGGAGAAGACACAGATACGTGACTGGTCGCTCATAGGCGGCAAAGACCTTTCCCAGGGGGATCAGGCTGATACATTGATCATGCATGGGAGAGCAAGCTGCCGTACTGATGACCTGAAGCGCTGTGATAGCTGCTCCTCAGTACGCGCCCCACACACCGTAACACGAACCTACAGCGGGGTTAATGCGACTGCAAATCCACCCAGTCAGCTCACTTGATAACCCTGTTTCCCGGAGTATTCTCCCGGTATGCCAAAAACAGGGAAGAACCAGCGCCGTTCACCAGCCTCACGCCTCCTCGGAACCTATGCCGGACACGTTCGTGGGTTCGGCTTCTTTGTGCCCGATCGCGGAGGCGACGATCTCTTCGTCCCGCCCGGCCGGGAGGGGGCCGCCATCGATGGCGATACGGTTGAGGTAGAGCGTGGTCACGGTGATACGGTCAGGGTTGTGCGCGTCGTTCGGCGCGGGAGACCCCGCCTGGCCGGAACCTACCTCGGCAAGGGAGCCTTCTCACCTGACGCGCACCACATCGGCAAGGTGCTGAACGTCGAAGGCACCGCCAACAAAGGCGACAAACTGGTGGTCGCCGCGACCCCGGACACGTTCAAAATCGACACCGTGCTGGGCCGCTCCGGAGCTCCCGATGTCGAAGACTCAGCCGTATTGGCCGAGCTTGATATCGACCCCGCATTTCCCCCCGCTGTCACAAAGGAGACATCTCGGCTGCAGGCCCCGGCGGGTGAAGACTTCAAAGGTCGACTCGATCTGCGGAAAGCTCTGACCGTCGTCACAATCGATCCGGCGAGCTCCAGGGATTTCGACGATGCGATCTCGCTTGAGCGCGAAGGGGGCAACTGGGTGCTGGGTGTCCACATCGCTGATGTGTCCCACTATGTTCGCCCGGGAACTGCTGTCGACAAAGAAGCCTACCGGCGCGGGACGAGCGTGTATCTCCCCAGCCGGGTAATCCCCATGCTTCCCGAGAAGCTCTCCAACGACCTGTGCTCGCTACGCGAGGGCAAGGACCGGCTGGCTCTGAGTGTCCAGCTGCGGTACAGCGGCAAAGGCGACCTGATCGGCACGAGATTCGCCAAAAGCGTCATCCGACCGGACCGCCGGTTCTCCTACGAACGGGCCTCGCGCGTCATGGACCGCACGCGGCGTGAGCCGGGTGTTGTGGGTACGGTCCTGCAGGACATGCTCGCCCTTTCCGACATGCTGCGCAAGAAGCGGCGCTCACTGGAGATGCCGCGAGATCGCACGGAGCTCGTTTTTGACGCGGCTGGGAATGTGGTTGACCTGAGATCGATTGCCCAGGATGTGGCTCACGGTGTGATTGAGGAGTTCATGCTTGCGGCGAATCAGCAGGTCGCTCGACTGATGCTTGCCCGGGGCGTCCCGGGCCTGTTCCGTCATCACCCCGCCCCTGAGGATCTTGCCCCGGTGTGGGAAGCGCTGAAACTCCTCGGGCTTGAGTCTGCGAGGAAACTCGGCCTGGCCAGAGCCATTCGCAGCGCCGCTAAGGCTGGCCACGGCCCGGCGATTTCGTCGGCTGTCTTCCGTTGCATGTCGCGGGCGCGTTACACGACCGAGGCTACGTCACACTTCAGCCTGGCATTCGATGCCTACTGCCATTTTACCTCTCCCATCCGCCGCTACACGGACTTGGTGACCCATCGGGAGCTGCACAAGTTGCTCGAGGGCCGCCGCAAGCCGTTGACGCTTCAGCCGGGGGGCTCGGATCCTGCCCCGACAGCTTCGGAGAAGTTGGAGGCCGTCGCCGACCACCTCAACGCTCGATCCGCTGCGGCCGAACGAGCAGAATCCCGCATCCGCCGCCGCCGTGTTCTCGAGTTTCTGCTGCGCCAGGGGTCGATCCCCACGGCTGGCCAGGTCACCGGCGTGGTGGAGAAGGGGCTCATGATGGACCTGTCCGAGTATGGTATCTCCGGGTTCCTGGCCGTGGATGCGTTGCCCGGAGGTCCGTACCAGTTTGAGCCGGGCCGCTTGACCTGCGATCGCCGTGCTTACCGGCTGGGACAGGACTTGGATGTGTGCATCCATCGGATCGATCCTGCTGCCAGCCAACTTGACCTCGCCCTTGCCCCGCGGTACTGATACCTCAGCCGGGCTTCCCCCGGTGACGTAGCCCCTGTGACCGCGACTGTTCCCTTCTCTCAAGGAGTGTCCCGATGAGCTTGCGTGTTGGTATCTGCGGCTGTGGTGCATTTGCCCGGAGCTTCATTCCTCTGTTCAACGCCCATCCGCTCGTAGGCGAAGTCGTGCTGGCCGACCTGATCCGTGAACGGGCAGACGAGCAGGCCGCGAAGCACGGCATCCAGCGCGTGCTGGGCTCCCTTGACGAGCTCTGCGAGAGCAACGTGGATGCGATCGTCCTTCTGACCCAGCGACAGCTCCACGGACCGCAGGTTGTCCAGGCACTGCGTGCCGGCAAGCATGTCTACAGCGCCGTCCCCACCGGCCAGACGCTCGACCAAATCGAGGCGATCATCAAGGCCGTTGAGGAGACGCGCCTCATCTACCAAATCGGGGAAACGAGCTACTACTACCCCTGCACGCTCTATTGCCGTGACCGCTACCGCAAAGGGGATTTCGGCGACGTCTTCTACGGCGAAGCGCACTACTTCCATGACATGAGCCACTTCTATCAGTCGTTCCAGCGCTCGGGCGGGGCGGACTGGAAACAGGTCGCAGGGATCCCCCCGATGCATTACCCGACCCACAGCGTCAGCATGATGGTCAGCGTAACCGGGGCTCGAGTGGCCAGTGTGTCCTGTCTCGGTTGGCGAGATCGCACGGATGATGGTGTCTTCAAGCCCGAGGCCAATCTCTGGCGCAATGTGTTCAGCAACGAGAGCGCGCTGATGGAGGCCGACGATGGCTCCACGTTCCAGATCAATGAGTTCAGGCGCGTCGGTTGGCGCGGGAAGTCCTCCGTTCAGATGAGTCTCTACGGGACCGAAGGTTGCTATGAGGAGAACGCCGACAGTCAGCTGTGGTGCACCATCGAGCCGAATGAGATGGAACGGCTGGATGAGCTCCTGGCCTGTCGAAAGCTGCCGATCAGTGAAGCACAGGCCGATGTCAACAGTGTTGTGCTCCAGGAGTTCCACTGCGGCGCCAGTCGCGTCCACCCGGTCGAACGGCTGCCGCGGGAGTTCGTGGGGCTTGGAAACGGGCACCTTGGCTCACACCAGTTCCTTGCGGATGACTTCGTGCGAGCGGCGGTCACGAACCACCTTCCTCCGAACCATGCCTGGGCGGCTGCCCGCTATTGTGCCCCCGGGCTCGTGGCTCATCAGTCCTCGGAGCAGGGCGGGGCGCGGCTGGAGGTCCCCGACTTCGGGAATCCCCCTGAAGACTGGCCCCTCCTGGCCCCTTGATTTTCCCCTCCCGGAATAGTCCATTACTTCCTCGCGTCGGGCAACCCCTGCGCCGCTGGTTTATTCACTCCTCCCGCACCGTGGAGACGCCGATAAGCGACCTATGACAGCCCCCGCCAAACTCACTCCTGCCATGCGGCAGTACATGCAGGCGAAGAAAGAGGTCTCGGAAGACACCATTCTCCTTTTCCGGATGGGGGACTTCTACGAGCTCTTCTTTGAGGACGCCAAGCGCGCCGCCCCGCTCATGGACATCGTGCTCACCCAGCGCGCCGGTGTCCCCATGTGCGGCGTCCCCTATCACGCATTGCGTACTTATGTTTCCCGGATGCTCGCGGGTGGTGTCAAGGTCGCCATTGCGGAGCAGGTCGAAGACCCCAAGAAGGCCAAAGGCCTGGTCAAACGGGCCATCACCCAGGTCATCACTCCCGGCACCGTGCTCGACGATGATGTTCTCTCCGCATCCCGCAGCAATTTCCTGGCCGCGATCACAACGGAACGCGGCAAGTTCGGCCTCGCGCTTCTCGATGTCAGCACCGGTGATTTCCGCATCACCGAGGGCCCCGACCTGGGCTGGCTGGAAACCGAACTCCATCGCTCATTCCCGGCCGAGTGCCTCGTCCCGGAGACGATCTACCAGCTATGGGAACGAGAAGGGTTCCCGGACGCCCCCGGTAAGCTCGTTTGGACGCCGCTCGAGGACTGGCTCTTCGACGTCGAAGTCGCAACCGATCGCTTGCTCCGTCACTTTGAGGTAGGCTCCCTCGACGGCTTTGGTTGCCGAGGCCTGACCCTCCCCGTCGGCGCGGCCGGCGCGGTCTTCTACTACGCTCAGAATAATCTTCGGCAGGATGCCGCCCACATCACCGGCCTCCAAGTCTACCAGACCGACGAGTGCCTTGTCCTGGACCGCATTTCGCAGCGGAACCTCGAACTCGTCGAACCGATCTTCTCCGAAGCCAAAGGCGCCACCCTACTCAGCGTCCTGGATCAAACCGTCACCCCCATGGGAGGACGGTTGCTGCGAGACTGGATCCTGCGCCCCCTGCGCGATCGGGACCGCATCGTTGCCCGCCTTGATGTGACCGAAGCGCTTCTCGCGGATCCAATCCTGTTGGCCGAGCTCCGCGAAGCCCTTGGGGCTGTGCGTGATCTCGAGCGGACGATCGTCCGCCTCAATATCGGCAGTGCCAACGCCCGTGATCTGCTCGTCCTCGAGCGCGGCCTGGGCGCTGTGCCCGGCCTGCGAACGCTCCTGGAAAGCATCGACGCTTCCCTCATGAAGGAGCTCCGGGAAGACCTGGTGGATCTGCCTGAGACCACCGACCTGATCCAGAGGGCAATCGTGGAGGAGCCCCCAATCGCGTTACGGGATGGGGGGATCATCCGTACAGGGCACAACGATGCACTTGATGAGCTCCACCAGGCGGCGACCGAGGGCAAGAGCTGGATTGCCGGCTTCCAGACCCGGGAACAGGAGCGGACGGGTATCAAGTCCCTCAAGATCCGTTTCAATAAGGTCTTCGGCTATTACATAGAGATCACCAAGTCCAACCTCGAAATGGTCCCCGAAGACTACATCCGCAAGCAGACCCTGGTCAATGCGGAACGCTATATCACCGGCGATCTCAAAGAAATCGAGGACAAGGTCCTGGGGGCCGAGGAGAAGAGCAAGAGTCTCGAGTACGAGCTTTTCCAGGAGGTCCGTGGGGAGGTCGTCAAATGTACTCCCCAGATCCAGCGACTGGCTAGGGCGGTCGGGACCATCGATGTGCTGGCGTCACTTGCGGACACCGCAGGCCGATACGATTACTGCCGCCCGGAGATCTCCGACGATACTGTGATCGACATCAAAGATGGACGCCATCCCGTCCTCGATGCGCTGATGCAGGACGAACGCTTCGTGCCCAACGACACCCTCCTCGACACGGCGGAGAACCAGCTTGCCATCATCACCGGCCCCAACATGGCCGGTAAGTCCACCTACATTCGCCAGGTCGCCTTGCTCGTCCTCATGGCTCAGATGGGCGGATACGTTCCGGCTGGCCGCGCCAAAATCGGCCTCGCGGACCGCATCTTCACCCGGGTTGGCGCCGCTGATGATATCGCGCGTGGCCAGTCGACCTTCATGGTCGAGATGGTCGAAGCCGCCAACATCCTCAATAACGCAACCAGCGACAGCCTCATCATCCTGGACGAACTCGGGCGTGGCACCAGCACCTTCGATGGTCTGAGCCTGGCCTGGGCCGTGGCTGAACACCTCCACGATCATGCGGCCGTCAAGGCCCGGACGCTCTTCGCAACGCACTACCACGAGTTGACCGAGCTGGCCTTGACCCGGAGCGGGGTCAAGAACTACAACATCGCGGTCAAGGAATGGGCCGACAAGATCATCTTCCTGCGCAAGATCATGCCGGGCGGAACAGACAAGAGCTACGGCATCCATGTGGCCCGGCTTGCCGGCCTCCCCAAGGTCATCATCGATCGGGCGAACGAGGTCCTTACCAACCTCGAAGGCGATGCCCTCGAGCCCTCCGGGAAGCCAAAGCTCGCCCGCACCCGCAACCGTCGCCGAAAGTCCCGCCCCGACCCCGACAGCCAACTGACCTTCGAACTCTGACTTGGCCGCCTTTCCGCCAGAGCCGTGACCTACGGGAGGGGTTGTTTCCCCAATGTGGGAGGGGCTGCCACGCCCCGACTGTTTCCCCAATGTGAGAGTGACTGCCGTCCCGCGACTTCCTCGCCTTTCCGTCAGAGCCCTGACCTACTGGAGGGGCTGTTTCCCCCAGAGTGGCGGCGGGCCTCCCTGCCTCCCAGAGAATCACCGGGCAAGGCTTGCCCTGCTGAATAGCAGGGATGCCCGGCGCCACCCTGAAGCAGTCGCCTCGTAACTGGAAGGGGCTCAAGTTCCGGGGCATTCGGGGCCATCCCTCGATTCCTTCCACATTGGGGCAGACATTGGCGGAATCCACCTTGCCTCAGGACTGAATCGAACCTACTTTAGAACGTGCCGGATCCGCCTCTGACCGGGGAAAACCCGCGGATTCTGCACCTGTGGAGGGAGCTCAGTCGGGAAGACACAAGCTCCTGATGGACCGCAGTGTGGGAACCCCTAGTTCGTGAGGCCTACTTGCCATGCACTCGATGCGCGACAGGCGTCTCTACAAGCGTTATTGCCCTCGGGGGCGGCGTGTACTCTCTACCACGCTTCTCCTGATCGTGCTACCTTTGCTCACCGGTGCGGATCAGGCTTTGCACCGGCGCACGCTGACGATGGCTGCCGGGCACGCCAGGGAAGCATCACGTCGTGCTGCCCTGCGACATCGGCTGCCGTCCGCGGTACACCAGGACATCCTCCCCCGCCTGCGCCGCCTGGCGGACTCCGCAGGTGACTGGGGGGAGCATCCACCTGCGGCGGCGGTCGAGGAACTCACGGCTCTCTCCGTCCAACTCAACCGCGCCATAATTGTCCTCCTCGCAGAGGGCAACCAAGCGGATTCCGCGGCCAGGAAGCTCCTCGAAGAAACGTTCGTGCGCCCCCTTCGTCGCCTACGGGCTTGCTGCAGGCTTCTGCAGGGCGACGCCTCCGAACGTCGGCAGGCCATTCGAGTCATTCAGGATCTGTCCAGAGAGGAAGACGCGACCACGTCTCCTCCAATGCTTCCGTTCAGATCCCCAGCTCCACGCGCGGCCGTGCCTTGGCCACGATCCCCAACGACCGAAACGGGGACGATGCTGACGGCTCGCGCCCAGCTTGAGCTGCCGTTGCTGGACGTGTCAGGGATTCCGCCAGCCCCTCGATGGCTTGCCGCCGCAGGCGATGTCCAGTGGACCGGGTTGGAGCAGCTGTCAGGCAGCGCCCAGTCGGGAGCTCCGGTAGCGGCTGACCTGGCGTTTTCCGGCGCCCAAACTCAGAGCGACGCACGTGCTCAGGATCTCGCCGTGAGACTGCAAACTCCGGTTGCTGTCTTCGAGCACTTCCGGAACACATTTGTTTTCGAGCCCTACTTCGGAGGAGTCAAGGGAAGCGTGCGCACGCTTGCGAAGTCCGCGGGGAACGATGCGGACATCGCATCGGCCATGATCAGTGTCCTGAGAGTCCTCGGCATCCCGTGCCGGTATGTCTACGGCACAATCCGTTTGACTCGGGCTCAGGCGTCGTCGTGGCTTGCCGTCGACGCCTGCTGTGTCGAGGATCTTCTTGCCGGTGCCGGGATCCCGCACGCTGTGGACGGCACGCGTGGCATCGGCGACCTCTTGATCGATCACATGTGGATTCAGGCCTACATCGACTACTTGCCGTACCGAGGGGTCACACCGCCTGGTACGTCAAGCTCACCCGCCGGGCGTTGCTGGGTCGATCTTGATCCCTCGTTCAAACAGCACACGCTTTCGCCTCGTCGGGAGATCGAGCGTGAGCTTGGGGTCAACACACGGCTATTCGAGGCCAATGTGCGCGGTCAGACCGAACGAGGGCAGTTGCCGGACCTTTCCGGTATAGCCAACGCCCCCGGAGAGACCCCGTCTGACGATGTCGTCACGTCGCTTCCCGCTAACCTGATTCTCAGTGAGATGACAGGGCTGGCCGCCCGACTCGACGATCTGATTGCCCAGAACGGTCTGACTCTCGACAGCATCTTCCGCGTACGCACGATCGTGGATGAACAGTCCGGTCTTCTCCCGTGCACGGACCTCTACACGATTGAGGCGCGGGGGGCTACCTACTCCGAGCTCCCCGAAGCTCTGTGCTCTGACGCTCGCATCACCCTTCTGGACGAACACCGGCGGGAGATCATGCACGCGGAGGCCCCGGTTGCTGCCTTGCTCGATGCACCCGTTTCACTCAGTTACGCCCCGTCCAACTCCCAGGCGGCCGAACTCCTCAGCGACCCTCTGGACGGTACCGGGGACGCCTATCCTGCCTACCGGATCCATGTGGTGCCCAGGCTGACGATCAGGGGGACGACCGTGGCGGAGAGCTCAGCTGCTTCATTGCTTGGGACTCCACACACTATCCAGTGTGTCATCACCCCGGGCGGATGCGATCCCGGCGTCTTTCCGAGCGTGGATCGATCTCGCATCGTAGTCAGCAATGAAGCCGTTGCCGCCGGGGCCAGAACGACCCTCACCGTGCACGCCGGCACGGTCATCCCTGAACAGCTTGAGGCCATACTGGCGGACCTCAACGCGCGGACAGACGATGTTGACTCGCTCCTGCGTGCTGCCGGGCTCATGCACTTCTATCAGTCAGACCGCAGCGCGAGGATTCTGGCCGGAGTACTCGAGCTCTCGGTCATCCGGTCTCCTTCGATCGTCGCCGTGACGCTTGACCTGGCTGTAGAGACGCTGTTCGGCTTGCCGTACGCCGTGCGCCTGGGGGGCCTGCGAGCCGCCTGCCTGCTGGACTCGCTCAGCGCGACTCCTGCCAGTCGTGGCACCGACCAGGCGGCGTTGGCCCTGTTTACCACGATCAACGCCTGCACCAGCTCGGCCCTCCTGGCCAATGGACTGAATCGGCTCCTGGATGCGCCCGTCGTCTCGCTGCTGGGCGGGCTCGCGCAAGGGAGTGAAGCTGGAATCGAGATCTGCACACTGCTGCCGGAACGCGACGCGCAGGGCACACCGAGCGTTCAGCTTTCGGCCGCTGAGCATCTTGACATCCTCGGGGTCACCCATGGCCCCGGAACTCGCGAGGCGGTAGTGAACTTGCTCAAACGCGGCGTGGCCTTGACCTTCCCGCGGCACGCCGTCGCCCTGCCGACGGAGCCACACGACTGCTTCCTCGCGGTTGACCCAATGAGTGGCGCATCCGGGTTGTTCACCGCGTCGACGGATGCCGGGGCCACTCCCAGCAGCGCTTGCACGACATGGGTCGAAGCCCTCGCAGCCAGTGCAGGCTGGCTCAGCGCTCAACCGACGTCTGGCCTGCCCGAGGAGCTACGCCATTCTGCCGCTGATGCCCTCATTGCGCTGCCGGCCGCGACCGACGCCATCAGCCTGGCTTTGCTGCCCACTCTTGCTCACATCAAGAACATGCTTGAGCCACGTTCCGAGGCGGCACCCGCACCGGATCGCATCGGCGTATCAGCCCTCAGCACCGTGGCTGCGGCCATCGCCCTGACTGGTTCAGTGAACCGATTCTCGACGCAGCCGCGAATTGCCGATGTCGCAGCCACTCCATCGGCCTTTTCGCCAAACGCTGACGGGGTACAAGACATCCTTGCGATCTCTGCGCGCGTGGTCCATGCCGATACATGGGACGTTGCTGTCCGTGCAAGCGACGGTTCCCTGGTCCGCTCGTTCACCCCGGATGACAACGAGATTGCTCTGCTTGGGAGCACGCGGGAGATCCGTCTCGTCTGGGATGGCACGGGTGACACTGGCGGCACGGTGCCCGATGGTACCTATGAGATCGCCATCACCGCCTGGGGTACAGAGATCAATCGTGCCACGCTGCCGATCGTTCTGGACACCGCGCCCCCGAACGCCGCGCTTGCGGTCACGACCACCGCAGCGAACGGGCGGCACGTCTGGGCCTTTGAGGGTACGGCAGACGATCCCTCGCTCGAGTCCTTTTCGCTGACCCTTGTGGACCCCGGTACCGGGGAACGACGCATCGAGTTGGCCGGGGGCAACCTTCCGGTCATCGATGAGGTGTTTCGAACTGCCCATGAGACCGAACTCCCCAACGGAACACACCGCGTTTTGCTGACGGCAGTGGACCGGGCGGGGAATCTGAGTGAAGTAGCTGCCCCCGGGGTGATCGCGGTCGAGAACCCACTGCCGGATGGGACTCCGCCGAGCATCCACATCGAGTCCCCGTTGATTGACGATCCGGATCAGGTCTTTTCTGGTGACGTCCCGTTCACGGTCACGGCGACCGACAACGGATTGCTCGCCGATGTAACGATCCTCTTTGATGGCGAGGAAGCGGTATCGGTCAACACAGATGGCTCCCACGCCTGGCTCCTCGACTGCACGGCATTCGCCGATGGTTACCACACGCTGATTGCTGTGGCGACCGATGAGGCCGGCAACACAACGACCAGTGACCGGCTTGAGTTCCTGACCAGTCGACATGCCCCCGATCGTGTGCGCCCGGAGTTGCGGGTTACGATGACCGATACGGCGGCTGGAGCGGACCTCCACCTGTCGGCGAGCGACAATCAGGAGCTGATCGAGCTGCGCGTTCTTCTGGACGGTGCAACGCATGCGTCGAAGTCCTTGCCCGATGGCACGGCATCCGGAGAGTTTGACGTATCCCTCAGCACCGCTGAGCTGGGCCGGACCGTGATCGCCGAAGCCATGGACCGGTACGGCAATATTGGGCGTCAGGAGATTGCGGTCCCCGCAACGGAAGACGACACCGAACCGACGGTCGGGATTCTGTATGTGGCACCAGGAGACACTGACCCGATCCGCGGGACGGTGAACGTGACGATCGAGGCAACCGACAATCGCGTTCTGCGACGTGTGGATCTGCTCCTGGATGGTGCGGTCTTCGCAAGCCACTCGTTCCCCACCGCCGCCCAACTTCTGGTCGTGATCCCGCCGGAAGCGTTGAGCGATGGTGCACACACCCTCGTCGCTCGAGCCACGGACACAGCTGGGAACCGTGCGGAGTCCGCACCACGGACAGTCAGCACAAGCAACCCAATTGTGGGTTTTGCGGTATCCCCCGCAGTGCTGGAACCGGGACTGCCAACCGGGACCAGCATCGCAGTGTCCGCACGTCTGCAGATCGCCGCCGAGTGGCGTCTCGACATCGCGGGACCAACGCCCAGCCCTGCTATCACCGGAACGGGAACGGACGTCGCTGCCACGATCGATGCTGCGATGTTCGCGGACGGCGACTACACGATCACGTTGCGCGCGGCAGGCGTGGAAGAGGGCGTCACGACCAGTTTCGAGGTCAATCTCATCACCGGCCCGCCGATCGCGGAGCTTGAGTTCCCAGGAAGGGAGGAGGCGATCCCGGGAGGCGTGGTCCGGATTGAGGACGGACTCTATGGGCTGACAGGGACAGCAGACGACCCGGATCCCGGTGATGATGTGGCCTACCGCGTGCTCCTGCTGAAGAGTGATGGCGCGTTCGTTCGAGATGTGACACCCCAGCCGGTCGATGGCAGCGGCTGGCATGTCGGGCGCGTCCTCAGTAGTGATCTCGGAACGATCGACTTCACCACGACTCGCAATGGGCTGTACACGCTGCGGCTCGCGGTGCGCGGGGGCGTCGATGTCTCCTTCGTTGAGACCGCGATCGCGCTGGACAGCTCACTGAAAGTGGGGCACTTCGGCTTTTCACAGCAGGATCTCCTCATCCCGGTTGCAGGCATCCCGATAAGTGTCATCCGGACTTATAGCTCGCTGAACGCTGAGGCCGGGGCGTTCGGGGTTGGCTGGACGCATGCCATCGCCGATGTGCAGCTCGAGTTCGACGAGGACCGGATGATGGCCGAGGACGAGACCGGGGCCCTGTTCTCGAAACGCCGCGGAGGCGGCCGCAGTGTTGCCCTTACCTTGCCCGGAGGCGACCGCGTGGCCTTCGCCTTTACCCCGCAGCCGGATTTCATGGGCTACAGAGCGCAGTGGACAGCTCGGGACGGTGTCTACGCCACGCTCGTCCCGAGCTGTACGAAGAAGATCACGACGCTGCCTTTCATGCAGCCCTACTGGGAGGCGTCCGGACCGGCAACGCCCATGGAGGCTTTCGATATTCCCGGGTTCGAGCTGACCACGCGTGATGGGACTCGCTATGTCATAGAACGGGAGGACCTGGGTGAGTTCTTCGAGCTGGATCTCTACACCGGGCAGGCGAGCTTCGTGCACGCCTACGGCGAAGGGACACTTCGGCGGGTTGAGCAGCGGACAGGCGATGTCCTGCTCTTCAAAGCCGATGGCTCCGGGATCGACCATCTTGATCCGTCCGGCACCAGAACGCGCTCGGTGGTTTTCCAGCGCGACGACCGGGAGAGGATTACCGCTGTGTTTGGGCCGGCGAGTCAGGACGGCGTTGGCGCAGCGGTTGGCCCGGCTGATGTCACCTACGAGTACGATGGCGTCGGCAATCTGACCAAGGTCAACAAGCTGACCGATCGGCCGAGTTCGCACTACGATACCACCGAGTTCGTGTATGACGACGCGGCTCATCCCCACCATATGACCGCAATCAAAGACCCTCGTGGTATTCAGCCCCTCCGGAGCGAGTACGATGCAGACGGGCGCCTTGTTGCCACCATCGATGCAGATGGCAACCGGGTCGAACTGGAGCACGACTTGGCCAACCGGACGGAAACGGTCTATGATCGCCTGGGGAACCCCACCCTTCATGTGTATGACACCCGGGGGAATGTGATCGCCACCACCAATGCCCATGGCTACACGACGCGGCGCACCTACGACCGCTTCAGCAACGAGACCTCCGTGACCAATCCCCTTGGCCTCACAACCATTTACAGCTATGACGAACGCGGGAACCGGACGTCAGTAACTGATGCGCTTGGGAATACCACCACGTACACGTACGACGCGTTCGGTAACAAATTGAGCACCACTGACGCGCTTGGAAACACAACGACCACGGAGTACGACCAGCAGGGCAACCCTGTTGCCACCGTGGATGCACTCGGAAACCGGCAGACCACGGCGTTCGACGCCAATGGCCATCTCACGGCGGTTCGAGATGCGTCCGGGAATACTGTTCTGACTTTGGACTACGATGCGGCGGGGAACATGGTCAAGACGGTGGACGTGACCGGGATAGCCTCTGTCATGCAGCATGACAGCGAGGGAAGGGAGACCGCTCGGGCCATGGAGTGGGTCAACCCCGACGACCTCACCGATGTCCGGCTGGTCAGCAATGAAACCGAGTACAATGCCGCGGGTCAGGCCGTTCGCAGTGTCGATCCGCGAGGCAACGTCTCGACCCACGAATACAACGCTCTTGGCAAGGTCGTCCGCAGCACCGATCACAGGGGGCAAACCACGGAACAGACCTACGATGTGCGCGGCCAGGTGATCCGCACGCGCTATCCAGGTGGTGCCGTTGTCGAAACGGTCTACGATGCCAACGGCCGAACCGTGGTCCAGACGGACCGGCACCAGCCCGGTGAGCCGGCAAACGGAAGCCGAACTGTCTACGACAAGCTTGGTCGAACGTTCCGACGTGAGAGGATTGAGAACGTCGTCGTGCAGATTGCTGGAGGACCGACGTCCTCAGCGGCCACCTTCGTGGGTGCCGACGGTCTGCTTTGGCGAACCAGCACCGAGTACAATGCCGCGGGGCAGGTGACCGCGACGACTGATGCAAACGGCGTTGTCCGGCGACAGTATTACGACGAGTCAGGCAGGGCGATTGCCTCAGAGGTCTACACGCCGGGCAATGGTGGCGAGCTGGTTCTCGCGGCACGTCAGGAGACGGACTATGACGCGGTGGGTCGACAGATTGCTGGGCGTGACAGTGAGGGCAACGAGACTCGGTTCTTCTACGATGCCTTGGGGCGTCGAGTCAAGACGTTGTTTCCTGATGACACGAGTGTCTCGACAACCTACAATTCACTCGGACGCCGCGTTGCTGAAACGGACCAGCTCGGCCAAACCACCCGGTATGCGTACGACGCGGCTGGACAGCTGATTGCTGTTACGCTGCCCGGGATCGCCGACCCGGAGGCAGCCGCAGATCAGGATGGCGTGCGGCCGCGAGTTTCACCCCGCTACGAGTACACCCACGATCCCTACCGTCGGCTGCGCGCAACCACTGACCCGAAGGGCCGCGTGACCAAGTTCACCTATGACGAGTTCGGTCAGCAGCTGACCCGGATGCTGCCTTTGGGCCAAACCGAGAACAGAGCCTACAACAGCCTGGGACAACTGGAATCCCAAACCGATTTCAAAGGCCAAACCAGCGAGTGCGACTATGACACTTTGGGAAGATTGGTCGAGAAGCGCCTCTTCAGCGCGCCCGATGGAGGGCCGGTGTCCCCGGCGGCCACGCTTGTGTACACCCATGACGACCTCGGCCGGTTGCAGACCATCACTGAAACGCAGGCCGACGGCTCAACCCGCATTACCGAGTACACCTATGACCAAAACGGTCGCCTGATCCGCCTCGCGGCACCCGAAGGCACGATTGACTACGCCTACGATCCGGCCACGGGACAACACACGCGCACGACCACAAGCCACACTGAGACTTGGTATGGACACGATGATCTCGGTCGTCTGGAGACGGTGACCGTGACTCGCGAGGATGGCAGGGAGCTGGGCGAACCGAGGGCGGTGAGCTATGCCTACGACGACCTCGGACGCCGCGCCGCGCAGCAACTCCCCAATGGCACCACGACCTTCTACGACTACGATTCGCTCAACCGGCTCACCAGCATCGCGCACCACAACGCGACGGACGATCTACTCGCATCCTTCAACTACACGCTCCGCCCGGATGGACGCCGTGTTGCCGTGGAAGAAATGTCGTTCGTAGTCCCGCCTTCAGGCGGCTCCCTCCAACAGCAGATCCGCCAGATCGCCTACACCTACGATGCCCTCAACCGTCTGACCGCGGAATCTTCTGGCGGGGAGACCCCAGCGGCCGTTCGGTACACCACCGATTACACCTACGATCTGGTCGGTAACCGGCTCCGCAAACGCACCGAGCGCCAGGTTGATCCCGACAACGCGCGTCTTGAGCTCACCGACGCGCAGTTTGATGCGAACGATCGCCTGATCTCCGAGACACTCAACGACCACGGGCAGGTCACCGAGAGGTCACACACCTTTGACCCCAATGGCTCCCTGGTCGAGAGCCTTGAGAGTGCTGAGGGAACGGGAGAAACGGTCTCCTCGGCCGCCTACACCTACAACGTTCAGAATCGCCTAGCGGGTGCGCTGATCGCCCGCACCGAAACCGATGCAACAGGCAACAAAATCCCGGTCGAGATCGAGACGTCCTACGCCTACAATCACAGCGGGATGAGGGTTGCCGCGGCCTCGAGTGTCTTTGACGTCTCCACCGGTGTTCGCACGACCCAGTATGTCGACGACTCCACCGCCTACCTCATCGACCCGCATAACCCCAGCGGCTACACCCAAGTCCTCGAAGAACACAGCACCAACGGTCTGGAGCGCTCTTACACAATCGGGGACGACATCCTCGCCCAGACCGACTCAGCTTCCAGTCTTCAGCCTTCACACTTTCTGTACGACGGACACGGAAACACACGAGCTCTGACTGACGTAACAGGCACCATCACCGACACCTTCGCCTACGATGCATACGGTGTCCTCCTTGACCCACAGCCTACAGCCATCAGTCTTCCTCAGACTGATCTTCTCTACGCCGGCGAGAAGCACGACACCGCCCTCGCGATGAACTACCACCGAGCCCGGTACTACAACCCCCAATCCACAACCTGGAACCGCCTCGACCCCTACGCGGGAGACCCGACCACCCCCCAATCCCTGAACAAGTACGCCTTCTGCCACCAAGACCCCGTGAACGGGATCGATCCGAGTGGGGAGATCACGCTCTTCGACGTCATGTTCACTGTAACCCAGTCCACTGCACTCCGGACGTTCTATGCGGGAGCCGTTCTTGGTGGGGTAACCAGTTCTGTGTTCACACTGCTGATGCGGATTGCCAAGGCTGATGCTCCCTTTACAGCTGAGTTCTGGTCAGATCGAGAGATGTGGTATGATGTTGGGGCGCAAGGGGTACAGGGGGCAATTGTTGGTGGTCTCTCTGCGCTTGCTGGGATACCATTTGCGGACAAGGCCAAGAGTCTGTCGATGGCTTCGAAGCTCCCCAGTATTTTCAGTAGAGAGGTGTTGGCCTATATTGGCGTACCCGCCGCGATCAAGGGGTTGATCGGTACTGCTTTGGCATTCTACAACGCTGTAGTTGTCGAAGGACGGACCATGTGGTCTTCCTCCAAGATCGCGGAGACGTTGATCTTCTCGACCGCGTCCAACTTCCTGTTCGACTTTGGGCAGCTCTCGGTATCCTGGCGTTGGAACGCGTCTCGGCAAGCCAGAGTCCAAGTCTTGGTCGATGAGCTTGACCGCCCGTTTCGCATATGGCGTCAGCGGACCGGGCGCCGGAACGGAGTGAACACTGCAGAAGTGGAACGCCTAGTCCGGGCGATCTCGAGGACACGGGCAAGCCTTGGATGGATGAGCGGCGCCTATGCGAGCTTCGTCTTCCAGCTGACTCAGAAGTTCGCGGCAGCAACGACACCTCTGGAATAGGAGCGAAAGAAGGTGACTGGCCTACAGGCGGACTTGGAGGCGCTTGGCATTCGGTGGTTCGAGCCAGTGGACCAGCGGGAGGGCGGAGGCCTATTCGTGCGACAAGGGTGGCGTTTTGCCTGGAGGCCCTTCGCTGGGCTTGTGATGTGGATGGCCCTGGTCTTGTGGGCGTGCGGAGGCCCGGTCACCATGGTGGGGCGCCAGATGACCTATGGTGTCTGGCAGATTCCGCTCTGGTTTCACCATGCCCTCTGTCTCGGGTATCTGGCTAAGCTGACGCAGCAACTTGCCATAACCGAACGCATCACACTGGAAGCGAATGCCTGCTTCCTGGAGCGCTTGATCCTTGGGATCCCGTGGACGCGGACCGATGGTCCCCTCTGTTGGGTGCGGGTGTTTGACGTTGTTCAGACGCCAGGGCCTGCGGAAGGAGCATTACTGAATCAGACAGGGGACACTGCCGTAGTGGTTGCAGCTATGGGGGCAGAGGGCAAGAAGAGATGGTTCGCTTTTGATGCCCATGGTTCGTGGACAGATCCGGGCTGTCGTCGGTCCGTTGTTGCCACTCGGGAGGAACTCAGGGACGACATTGCTGAGTGGATTGGCGGTGGGGGCGGGCGGAATGCAGGAAGGGGGCAGTGTAACAGTTTAGCGGATTCCGGGAGACAGTAGTTCAGCGGATTCCAGGCAAGAGAAGTGATATTTCTGCAGGACAGGCCTTGCTTGTTCTCCTTTTTTTTGCGCAATGATAGGCGTAGTAATACGCCTGTTTAGAGATGGAGGCGCTGATGTCAAACACGTACACATTGATGAAGAAGAGGACGCTGGGGTCAGGCCTTGGAATTTGTAATACGTGCCTCTATGTTGATGCATGGCCAGACCTCTGAGAATTGAGTATCCGGGCGCGATCTACCACGTAACGGCGCGCGGCAACGAGCGATACCGGGGTCAGGCCTTGGAATCTGTAATATGTCCCTCTATCTTGATGCATGGCCAGACCTCTGAGAATTGAGTATCCGGGCGCGATCTACCACGTAACGGCGCGCGGCAACGAGAGACGAGCCATCTTCCGTTCAGCTACGGATCGGGGTCGTTTTCTGGAGAAACTGCGGGACCTGTGCGAGGTCCACCGGATCGAGGTCCACGCATACGCGCTAATGACCAACCATTACCACTTGGTCTTGTGCACGCCCCGGGGGAACCTGGTTCCCTTCATGCAGCAGTTCCAGACCAGCTACACGATGTACTTCAACCGCCGTCACCGACGGACGGGGCATCTGTTTGCCGGTCGGTACAAGGCCAAGTTGATCGAAGGGGGGCATTACTTGTTCCTCCTCACCCGTTACGTCCATCTGAACCCGGTGAAGACCAAAGATGTCGGCCGGATTGGGCTGGGCGACAGACTGAAGTACCTCCGGGAGTATCGATGGAGTTCGCTACCAGGCTACTCAGGGCTGCGTGCGGCTGAAGATTGGGTCAGCTACAAGGCTCTCGAAGGCTTCCGTGATTACTCCTCCGACAGTGAGACGCGGAGGGCGTACCTGCGGTTTGTTGAGGAGGGACTTGAGGAGGATGACGATATCTTTCTCGAGGAACTGCGTGCCTCAAGCAGAGCGTACGGTTCGGAGGCGTTTCGCCGCGCAGTCGAGGATCACTTCAGGAACCGTACAGCCGGGCTGGATCGTTACGTTGATGTCTCAAGACGCCGGACAGAGGCACCGGTGCCAGCAGAGGAGGTCACAGCGGCCGTGCTGTGGGCCTACGGCCTGACGGAGGCGGCGCTACTCAAACGCGGGAACCGGGAGGCGAAGTACGTCTGGATAGGGCTATTGCACAAAGAGAGTGGGCTGACTCAACGGGAGATTGGGCAACTGCTTGGGCATACTGATGGCTCAACTGTCAGCAGGCATTTGGCCCATCTTAGATCGGACCTGACCGAGGATGCTGAAGTGCGGAGCCGGTACGAGGAACTACGGGCGCGAATTACAAATTCCAAGGCCTGACCCCGAATCCCCCCATCTTAGATCGGACCTGACCGAGGATGCTGAAGTGCGGAGCCGGTACGAGGAACTACGGGCGCGAATTACAAATTCCAAGGCCTGACCCCGAATCC
>Ga0209045_1000239_pt1 | contig 69167 bp, 38 predicted proteins | sample SaaInlLV_10m_DNA_4_FD_184664 | JGI IMG/M metagenome (GOLD analysis project Ga0209045, IMG submission 184664) | Marine microbial communities from expanding oxygen minimum zones in the Saanich Inlet - Saanich Inlet SI072_LV_200m_DNA (SPAdes) (version 2) | ecosystem: Environmental > Aquatic >...
GTCCCACTTCCGAAGTGTCTGTACAAGAATAGTCTGTTTGCCGGGAGAGCCTGGCAAAAGACATAAAGCACGAAACCGAGAAGCGTTGTGCACAAGAAGACAAAAATCAACTGGGCACAACCGACAGGCGGTGAAGGAGATTGGCATGATGATGGGGCATCCCGACGGTGCTACGATCAGCCGGGGCCGTTCGCCAGTATGCCCGTTTCGCGTATGGACGTGCTGTGCTAAGCTATGCGCATAGTGTGGGCGAGCCGTGTACGACTTGGCTAGTACCCTATATAGGAAAGAAGAGAGGTGCGGATATGGCTCGTGTCGTGTGTTGGATGTGGATTATCGGGGCGATGGCCGTCCCGTTGCTGAGCGAGGGTGGCGAGATGCGGACGGTGTCTCCGCCAGCGTACGGCGCCCCGATTTTCAATCTGGGCATGGGGTTGTACCTTCAGCACCCGCCGATGGATTCGGGCGCTGACGAGTGGTACATGCAGATCGGCGACATTGCCTACTACCGCCTTCACTGGGCCGACGTCAATCCGGAAGAGGGAGTCTACACGTTCGACGAGTACTTCGGCCCCAAGTTCGACGTGTGGGTCAAACAGCACGGCAAACGCGTGGCGTTTGGCGTCATGTCCCAGAGCAAACATGGACGGATGAGATACGTGACACCGAAGTGGGTGTATGACAAAGGCGTTCCGGGTGTGGTGCACTACAGCAACTACTTCAAGGACGACCAAGTCAATCCCGTCTTCTGGGACGAGAGGTACCTCGACGACCTTGAGGTATTCACCGCGAAACTGGGGGAGTATCTCGACGGTCGTCAGGGGCTGGAGTTCATGGACATGCGGGGGATTGGCGAATGGGGAGAGCTGCATCTTCAGCGCTGGACGCCGAAGCAGCTTGAGGAAACGGGTTTCACGCATGAGGCATACGTCCTCGCCTACCGGCGCATGGTCGACGCGTTCGCCTGTGCCTTCCCGGGCACGCATGTCTTCCTGAATGTGGGCGGCCAGAAGCATCACACGATCAACGATTACGCCGCGTTGCGGGGCATACACTTCCGGCAGGATGGCTTGAAGCCCGGGGGCGCCAGCTACAACTGCGGCGAGTGGCTCTTCAAACCCTATTCGAGGCAGGGCGTGCTATGCAACTTCGAGTTCCACTCCTCGTACTCCGGGAGCTTGAAGAAAGGGTGGTCTGCGGAAGCGACGATCGAGGCCTGTCTGGCGGCCCCGATCAGCTATCTGAACACCGGCAGCTGGTTGGGAGGCGGCGGCTTGCGAGACGCTCCGGAGGATGCGAAGCGCTGGCTTTCCCTAGCCGCTTCTCGACTGGGATATCGGCTGCGTCTGGCCGAGCTTCAGGTTCCGGAGACATTCAGCCTGCGTGAAGGCCGGAGATCGAGAATTCCGCTTCGGCAAACATGGGTTAACGAGGGGTTGGCTCCGTGCCCGGAGAGCTTTGCCGTCGAGTGGTCACTTCACCGGGCAGCTGATGGTGAGGTGGTGGCCTCGCAACTGCAGTTCCCATCAGTTCCCACGTCGAACTGGGAGCCTGGGACAGCGGGAGTGGAGGCGGCTTCGCTCTTCAGCCTGCCTGGGGAGACACCGGTCGGCGATTACCAGCTGAAGGTGGCGGTGGTCTGTCCCGAGACGGGGAGGAAGATCGCCTTGGCCATGGGGGGCAAAGACGCAGCAGGACGCTACGAGGTCTGCTCGATCAGCGGCGTGCCCGCCACAGGAGATGGGGGCGGAGATGTCTATGTCTGTGACTTTGGGTCGGGGCCGGATGGCTGGACGGGGACTGCGGGAATGACGATCAAGGCGGCGACCGATGGTCGCTCGGGGAACGCGATGCGCATTGCCGGCAAGCAGGAATCGGGCTGGAACTATGCGGCAAAGTCACTGGACGTGCCTCTCGTTCTCGGAGGGCGATACAAACTCACGGTCTGGATGTGTGTCGACCAGATCAATACGTCAAGACACCCCCCGTTTGTGAAGCTGGGCGTGTATGACGTCCACGGCAACTGGTTGGACAACTATGGCACGGCGAAGTACAACCTGACGAAGGTCGGGACGTGGCAGGAACTGGTGGGGTTTGCGGACCTCCCGGCCGAGGCCGTGCGCGGCAACCTGGCCGTGGAGAAGGGCGTAAATGCCGTCCCAATCCAGGTGGATCTGAGGTTGGACGATGTGCGTCTGGAGCTGATCGAGGCCCCGTAAGGCCTGGAGGACGAATATCCTGATTCTCTTCACCGCGTCTTGGGCGCCTCTCTTGCCGGCTTCCAGGAGTGCTCGTCGTGGAAGCAACAGGCTTGCGCATTGCTTCGTTATGTTCATCAAGCACTCTCCCTTCCTGAGTCTCCCGGATACACCTCCTGGCCTAGCGGTACGGCTCGTTGAACCTCTGGAGCTTTCTGCGGCGCTCAGCGGATCTCCATAATGGCCCAGAGCTCAAGGCGTGGGATGTCGATGCGGATGCCACCGTTGATTGGCTCCCACCGGCAGCTCAGTGCCTGCCGTCCGGGCTCCAGCAGCCTAACTCCTGAGACCTGCCTCCCGAGCAGCGAATCGGCAAGTGTCACTTTGAAGTCCCGGGCGGTCTGCATGGCGTCCGCGTCGGGGAGGTAGGCCCCGTTCAACAAATGACAGACGAGTGGAGCTTGCCCGTCATCACTCCTGGCTCGTGGAAGGACGGTGATCCCCGACGTGCCAGCCACGGTGACCTGAGACGGGACCAGAGATGTCAGACGCTCCATGTCCGGCCATGCCACCGTCGTGGTCTCCACTGTGTTGAGCGCGGCACGCTGCTCCGGACTGACGGACGTCGGCCCGGCAACGACAAGGGCCTTCAGCCCAGCGAGATCCCCCACCTTCAGGACCTTGGGCATCCATAGGTCCCCAGCGACCACCATGCGGAAGGGGATGTTGCGCCGAGTTAACTCACGGCATGCCTGTCGCACCCCCCGGTGCCGCTGACGGACGGCTTGACTGTTGTAGAGCAGGCCGACCTCAGCCTTGGTCTCATACCCATCCAGTAAGCCGGCGTTGGCGCGGACGAACTGGTAGAGATCGTCGCAATCGCCAGGCTTGCTTTCGTAGCGGCCCTTCTCACCTTCGCCGCACCACATGCTGTGTGGGACCATGAAGTTGTGCCCGTAGGCGTAGGACTGAGCGATCCAGGTCCGCACCAACCCGGGTAGCTTCTCATCGCGGACGAAATTCAGATCCTGTACCGGGATGCCCGTGCTCAGGACCCGCATCCCGAGAGCGTCGGCTAGTTTGTAACGGAAGATCGGTTCCTGCGGTATCTGCCGGTCTCGGGCCTTCAGTACAGTCTCGATGGTGAAGTGATCGACCACGGGGTATGCCCACCAGTCTCTGGGCTCGCGGAGAACCGTACTGGTGCTGAGAGGGAGACTCTTCCCGGCGAGCTTCTCAACCCGCTGCTGGAAGTCTGCGATGAACGCCCGGGCCGCCAGATGCTGGAAGGTCAGGAACTCCTCTGCCAAGGGCAACTTCGGAGGCCAGAAGGTCAGCTGTCGCCCTGCTGTCTTGTCCGTGACGCCACGAGCGCGCAGGAAGGCTCCGTAGTCGAATATCTGTAGGTCTCCCACGCCCACTTCCGCAAGTGTTTCTGCGCGAACGTTCGTCCGCACATACTCGCGGAAGCCCTTCGTGCACCACGGGCAGAAGCACCCGGCCCGCCAAACTGTGGCGGGGGTCACCTGGATCGCATCGATCAGCAGCATGTCAGGTTTGCTGGACAGGGCCTCCTGAGCCTGCTGCAGCAGGAAGCGCCGATACCCCGGAGCGTTAGTGCATCCCTGGTACGATGGATGCCCTTTGTAGGTCTGCTTCCAGAAGTGGTACGTAATGGGCTTCCCTTCGAGCGTGCGGCACACCGATTCCATGATGTCCGGATCGACATCAATCCAGCGCCGCCAGCCCGCGTCAAGCTCCACTCGTGCCTGGTAGCGAACCCCCGCCTTGTGTGCGGCATCACGTTGAGCCCGCCACTTCTTCGTTAGCTCCTCGCCGGTCGCCTTCCAGGGGCGGAATCCCCAAGCGACTAAAGTGGCACCGTAACGACGGTAGACGTCAGGCGAGTTCGGTTGGGGAAACGCGACGTCCGAGCGCCGCAGGTGTGGGCTGGTTAACTGGGGCATACTCTTCTCCGTCTGAGCGTTCGAAGGGAGCGTCAGCACCCCGCTCGCCAACCCGCCCATGAGCAGGCCGCAGCGGAGGATCATCCGGGTGTTGATGCTCAAGCCCATGGCATATCTCTGTGGTCGCAGTTCTGCGGCTATTCTTACCCGCGTCCTGCCCAGGAACCGTCGTCACTTCTTTGCCAGGCCTCGCGAATAGCTTGGTACACGTCCGCTGGCAGGGCGCCCTTCTCGGCAGCTTGGATGTTGGCTGGGACGTGCGTGGCGGTTCTGCAGCCAACCAAAGCCGAAGAGACCTCCTCATGACTGAGCGAAAAACGTAATGCCAGCTCCGGCCAGTCACCGTCGAAGCCAAGCGACTCAGGAGTGAACCCCATCGCGGCAAGTCGAGTCGTGTAGTCCTGGTTGTACTGGGAGTAGTCGAAGCCTTTGCTGTAGCCGGACAGATCCCTCCAACACGACCCTGCGATGCTCCTCTTGGCCAGTACACCAACACCGCGCTCCCTGGCCTCGGGAAGGACGAGATCGATCACTCGCTGATCGCAGATGCTGAGCGAGGTCTCAAGACAGTCAATGACGCCGGAGCGAACAGCAGCAAGTGCGGCATCATTGTCCCCGCTGCAGCCGATGTACCGAGCCAGACCTTCGTCTTTGCAGCGTTGCAGTTCTGCGAGCACATCGCCCTCTCGGATGACGTTGCCGGGGCATCCGTGCAGCAGGAGCACATCGACATGATCCGTCCGCAGGCGGACAAGCGAGGACTCGATGCTCTTGCGGACGGCGTCTCTACCCCACCCGCCGAGCTCCGGGTCCCAGTGGGGACAGCACTTGGTGACGAGAACGAAGTCATCCCGTCGATGCGACAGGTAGTTGCCTATCCGGACTTCGGACTCACCGTAGCAGCGACCGGTATCGATCACGTTGATGCCGGCATCCAGGACGCCGTTAAGTAGTGCTTCTGCGCCTTGCTCATCAAGCTCCGGTGTGCCGAGTTGGCCGCCACCCAGCGCCAGCTTCGTGAGTTTGAGGGACGTATTGCCCAACGGAATTCTCTGCATGTTCAGGTACCTTTCTCATCTCGCCCACATGATTGCAGCTTAGGCGTCGTTCGGCATGACCGTATCGCGGTCAGTCCCGCCGGTCTCAGTGCGAAGGTGGTCCGGCAACGCGAGCGCCCCCTTGAAGTACGTTTCGGGCTCAAACCGCATGGCGTATTTGTGGCGAAACGCAGGACGGTCGACATCCCTACTCAAGTCGCAGTCGAATCGCGCCAGCATGCTGTGGGCCGCGTAGCCGGCCGCGGCCGGGTTGATGTGACACAGTCCCCAGGAGATGCCACGGCCGTCACCGTTGTCGGCATAGGCGTCCGGGACAAAGGGCCCCGGGGCGAGGGGAGGCACGGCGACGTGCGATTTCATCTCGAAGTTGAGTCCATCAGGTGCAAACTGCACCGTGTTCTTCTCCGCACCATCGAGGATGAGCAGTGCCGCGATTCCGCCCTCGTACGGCCAGAGGCAGGTTTCATGGCCTGAGTTGAGGAGTGGGTTGATGGCGGGCTTCTCGAAGGGGCCGGCCGGGTGATCGGCAATGGCGACGCCCTGAGCTCGTACCAGCGCCTCAAGAGAGCGATTGTGGTTCTGGCCTTTGTAGTAGAGCCAAATGCGCCCCTGGTAAACGAGCGGGAATGGATCGTGTATGCAGGCCTCGTCCCAGGCCCCCGACTCGCCCTGATCCACGACGGGCCGACCGATCGCCCTCCAAGGACCGTTCGGGGAGTCCGCCTCGGCCATGGTCACGTCGCATGCATCGAAGGCGCGGATCTTCTTCGAGTAGGCTTGGTAGTACAGGTAGTACTTGCCACCCCACACAAGGATGTCGGGTGTGCAGTTCGAGCGCCCCCCGTACTCTCCCTGGGGCGGACGCTCGACGGCACGGCCCTGCTCTGTCCAGTGGAAGCCGTCCTTGCTCGTGGCGTACCACACTTCCGCAAGATCCCAGTCAGTGGATGGCGTCGCGTCGTCAGCCCGCTCAGGCCCCACGGGGGGGCTCTTCGTGCGGCGACAGGTGTACCAGACGTAGTAGGTGCCGTCGATGCGCAAGACCTTCGACGGATCGCGACGGGAAATAGAGCGATCGTCCACGCCTTCAAGTCCCGTCAGCCGCGTATACTTGAAATTGGTGTGGAACGGATTGCCCTTGTCCTCAGTCGGTGTCCACAGATCGTAGAGCCGGTGCATGGCGGCACTGAGCTCGCGGTCGGCAGGCTTCTCTGGCGGCATGATGGCCGGAAAACTCGGGGGGGCCATAGTCTAGTTCCTCTTCTACCTGGGGTCAGCCCGCGGCCTGGGTGTGCAGTTCATGGGCCTGGGCGTTGATTTCCCTGATGACATCGGTCCACTCGGTGTGGTAGTTCTCAAATGGATCCATGAAGCCATTTTCGTTCATGGGGGCATCGCCGCGTTCACATTCGTCCCACTGTTCCAGGAAGCCGCAGTGATGCCAGCCCAGAATGTAGGGCTTGGCCATCATGCCGATGAGTGTCTCCCGGTAGAACTCCGCGACTTCGCCGATGCTCCGGGCGCCGGTCCTAAAGCCCTTGATTCCCAGCTTCTGCTGATTGGGGCCTGCGAATCCGAACGACCCATCGCCGTTGAAGATGGGTTTGCCGAGAGTTTCATAGAGCTGGTCGGTTGTTTTCCCGTCCTCCGACCACCGGCCGTACGCCTGAATGGTGACAACGTCGGTGTATTTTCTGATCGCGGGAAGCGTCCAGTCGTAGTACCACATGACCATGTTCTTGTCGCCCAGAATCAGGTGGTTGGGATCATGTTCGCGGACCAGATCGTGGTGGAGAGCATACCATTGCTCCACGATGGTCGGCATGAACGCGAGCATGTCCTCTTGTGCTCGCGCCGGATCGGTGGGTTTGGACCAGTCCACCAGTCGCGCCATTCGCTCCCAGGAGATGCCATAGGCAGAGCTGACACGGTGCCCCCAGACCTCCGCGGCTTCCGTGGCGCCAACGTAGCGCTGCTGAAGGTGCTCAAGCCACTTCCATTTCCCAGGCGAGGTCTCGCCGAGGGGAAGTATGGCGTTCACCCAAGGGTAGATCATCGGGCCTTGGTCAGGCTGCTGTTCCCACTTGCCCAGGATCCAGCTCGGGATGTCGGTGTAGATATAGCCCAACAAGTTGCGGCTGTTCCGGTGTTGCGCGCACATGCTCTGGACGCGTCGCTCCACGAAGCGCCTGAAGTCGGTGGAGAACACATCCGGACGTGGCCCCTCCCCGTTGCGCTCTCGCCAGCCTGCCAGCGGAGCGGTCTCCAGCGATGCGATGTAGTAGATCTTGTCGCGGTAAAGCGCACTGTCGATAGAGGGGTGGGTGTGCTTGGCAAAGGTGTTGAAATGCAGATCTGCACAGGTCTCGATCTGCCGGTCGATCCACTTCTGGGCCGCCACGCTGCGTGTATCAAAGAAGCCGTCCGCAGACACCATGTCCTCGCCGTAGCGCTCAAGGGTGGCCTGCCTGTTATACGGCGCCAGCCATAGGTGCGGCTCGATGTGATTCACGCCCATGCTCACGAAGCGCTCGCCGTCGGGCCCGATGAACCACCAGACGCCGTCAATCTGTTCCACACGAACGTAACCAGTTGCGGCCAGGGCCTGAGATTCGCGTTCCATGTTACGTTGACTTCCTGTGAGCGGTGGCACGGGCCGTCCCGCACCGTGGTTGACTAGCTGATCGCCCCGGGTTCCGGAGGTCCGAGCCACCGATCCTGGCTCCCTAAGGCCTGTTCCACGGGCTTATGTTCCTGTCCCATGCCGCGAAGAACGCGTCGGTCAGTTCCTGCAGCTCCTCCGGAGATGCCGGGGTGCACGCTTCCTCATAGACAGCGTGGTTGATCTCAGTTGCGGCCTGAATCAGCTTCTCGCGTGGGTTCCCCTGCAGATCATGGTAGCCGCTCTGCAGTTTCTTCTTCAGGGTGTTTCCGCCCTGGTCATACATGCAGGCGCAGTAGGAAACGCCGAGGACCTGGGGATCCTTGTAGTGCCGCTTGAGGTTCGCCACATAGACCTCGCAACGGGCATCGTGAGATACCATCCCGCAGTACCCGGGAGCACCACCAGGATACGACCAGCCGGCATCCTCATCAGACACCACGATGGGCAGATCAACGGCCGCGCCAATCTCGTCGAGGGAGATGGTACGGTTCAGATGCTGGGGGGAAATCAGGCTGACATAAGGTGCAACCCGTTTCCAGGATGCCTCGGAGAGCGCCCATTCCTTGATGAAGGAGCCGAGAATCAGGTGGTTCGTATCCCATCTGCGGATCGCGTCGTGGGCAATTTTGTAGAGGCGCGTGCACATGTCAGAAATGATCGCCTCAAAATCATCGAACTTCTGCCGGTTAAGCTCGTTGCGAACCTCCGGGTAGTTCCTGCGGTCCATTTCCTTCCCGTAGACCAGGAGCGCCTTGTCTTTCAGGTCGGCGATGGATGTCAACGACATGCCATACAGCTGGTTGAACTTGGCGACGTCATTGCCATGGCGTTTCGTCAGCAACTCGGTGATGGCCTCACGCCCCGCACTGCCTGGCGGCAGGGACATATGGTGATTCACCCAGACGTCGGACTGATTGAAGGCGCCGAAGCCGTAGTAGTATCCCATCACGAGCGGATCGTCCTTATACGTCGGACAGACCGCTTCAGCGCGTGACTCGATCAGCTCCCTGTAGGACGGTTCATAGATGTCCGGCAGGGTCTCACCCTCGACGAACTCCCACGGATGCTTGAGTAGGATTACGCCCACCGAGAAGGGGAAGTTGGCTTCGCGAAACAGGGCCTCCGCTTTCTCGCTGTCCACGAAGCCGTTCAGGTTGCGCTCCGGACTGGTTGCGCTGCCCAGCGCGCAGTTGAAGCCCATGGCCCTGGCTTTCTCGAGAGAATCCCGCATCCACGCGTCCACGTCGCCCCCGTACACATTGGCACAAGCCAAGTCGCTTTCACCCGAGAACAGATGGCTGAGGGCGACTCCGAAGAAGGCGTTGCCCTCCGGCGTCACGAACCAGTTGCGCCCGCCTATGTTCTCGAAGTGAAAGAAGCCGGTCTTCTCTCCCTGGATGCCGGTCCAGCCGCCGTAGCTGTCGAGCTCAGTGGCCGTTGCCTGCGGAGGAGCTGTGTCGTTGCCTTGGTTCATCGTGGTCTCCGTACCTTGATTGATCGGGGCACTGGGCCCCGTTCCGTGTGAGGGACGCGCTACTTCTGCTCGAGCATATCGAGGAGGAGTTGCCTCATGGTGTGGTACGCCGGTTTCGGTCTGTTCCCGGCATCGAAGATCAGCGGACGGGGCTCATTGGTTTTGTCCTTGGCGGGTTTCCAGCAATGGGCGTCGTTGAAGCCCCAGATTTTGAACATCTTGCAGGCCGGTTCCTCGATGCAGGCCTTCAGGATGGCTCGATAGGCTTCGGCCTGCTTCAGAAGAGTGACGCTGTCAGCCTCCGAATAGAGATGAACATCACACTCGGTGACGTAGACTTCGGCTCCCGCCTCTCCCATTGCCTTCAAGCTGCGGGCGAACAGGTCCGCATTGAACAGAGGGCCCTGGGCCCGGCCACTCAAGCGATGCTCACCCTTGGCGTTGATCCCCGTGTGGGTCTGAATGCCGAGTCCGTCGATGGGAATTCCGGCCTTTCTGAATGCCTTAAAGAGCGCGATGGACCCCTTGGTCTGCCCCATCCCGAAGTGGGTGTTGTTGTTGTCATTGTAGATAAGCTTAAGGTCGTCGCCGCCGTACTTGCGGCTCCAGATGAACATCTTCTCCAGGATAATCGGGAACGAACCATGTTCAGTCTCGCGCATGCCCAACCGGTTCAGGAAGTTGTCCTTCTCCGGACGCCACTTCCCGGTTCTCCGGTCCAGCCCCTCGTTGTAGACATCTATGATGTCGAACTGGCCGCGGTAACGGGTGAGGACGGTCTTGATCCGCTCCTCCACGACATCCAGAAGCTGTTCGTCCGTGAAGTCACCCTTTAGGAGCCAATCCGGGACGTAGCCGTTGGAGCCAAAGAGCGGGTGGGCATACACCTGCATGCCCTGCTTCCGGGCGAAGGCAACCGTTCGATCCACGTTGCCGAAGGACCAGCCATCGCGTGAGGTCCGCTGCATCGACTTCTGATAGATGCCCACCGAGAGGACGTTGAATTCCTCCGCCAGCGTTTCCCGGCACTGCGGGAGCTTGTCCCAGTCCCGCTGCATCGTGTGCGCGACATGCGCGCCAAGGAGGAAGCCAGGGCGCACGTTCTCGGCGAGCTCAGACAGACTCAGTTTCACAGCGGCCTCCTTGCCTTGAATGGGCGATCTTGCCTCCTGGGAGCCGACACGGCGCCCTGCCGTAAGCATGGCCCCCAACGTCACCAGCGTGCGAAGCGTCAGGCCTGCGTGTTTCACGTGTCTATTCCTCATGTGTGTCCAGTGCGCGAGACTCAGTTCTCGATGGTGGCGACGTTGAAGGTGAAGGCGATGCCTGCGGACCCCGCACGTTTGCGGCCGGTGGAGACAATTCTCAGAGTGTGGAAGCTCTCCGCCAAATCGTCCTTGCGAAACGCTGTGACGTCGAAGCGCGACGTCTCGCTGTACATGTCAAAACTGCCCTGACCCCCGTCGTCCAGGAAGATGTCAACGATCCCCATGTCCGGGCCTTGGACGCATTTGAAATCGACTGACGTGCCGTAGAAGTAGACCTCGACGGCATACCCCGGGCCGGCCGTAAACCTGTAATAGGTCGCGAGGTAAGCCTTCGGGCTGTGGAGCTTCTTAACCAGCCCGCCGGGGAACTGATGGAGTTCGGGCGAGATCTCCGGATCAAAGCACTTGTACCGCTTGACCATGCCCAGGACACCGGCATTGAGACAAAGGGCCTTGCCCGTGGGGTCTTTGAAGGTGAGAAAGGGGACCTTGGCCATGAACTGCGTGTGTTTGAGGGTGTTCGCCCAACTCTTCCCGTCGTCTGTGGTGCGGTAGATACCGTTGATGGTCGGCGCAAAGATGGTCCGATCCATTGCGTAGTTCGCAGAGAACGACAGGCCCGTGTAGAGGAACTTCCCTCGCAACCCGAAGAAGTTCCAGTTTCTGCCGTGGTCGGTGGATTTCAGAACGCCCTTGCCGAACGTCGTTGCGTAGATGGCCTTGTCGGCAGCATAGTCCGGTGAGAAGGAGATATTGTTGACGTATTCGCCCTCGAGGCCGAGATCGGTCTGCGCGAAGGACTCTCCGCCGTTCGTGGACATGTGGATGCGGCCCATCCAGTCCATCATATAGACGAGCCCGTCCCTGTCCACATTGGGTGACACATAGGCGGCGCCGGCGGCCGTCCCCTTGGTGACATTCACCCATGTGTCTCCCTTGTCCGTTGACCGGAAAAGGCCCTGGGCGGAAGCGCAGAACATGATGCTGCGCTTGCTGGACGGAGATGGGAACGCGAAAGAATGGATGTAGTTCCTCGCGCTCCCCATCATCACCCGCTTCACTTCCTTGGTCTTGTCGTTGTATTTCCACACGAACTTCTCGGACACGCCGAGGATGCGTCTGGGAACCACGAAGAGGAAGAGGAGACCGTCGTCCCTGAAGTGGTGCGAGATGCCGACCTCCCGCTGCAGCAACGGCTTGTCGGAAAGCCTCGAGGCCTGGAGAGCTTCGATCTTGCTCCAGGACGTGCCTGCGTCGGTCGACCGATGGAGGCCGGTGGAGATGTCCAGCGCGAAGATGGTCTTGTCTTCAGTGTAGTTTGGGGACAAGACCAGCCCGTTAGCGAAGGCAGACGTAATGCCGATATTCGCCGGCTCCCAGGTGGCGCCGTTGTCACGGGATCTTGATAGGCCGCTGTTATAGGTCGCGGTGAAGACATCTTGCTCGCCTTTCCCCGGTGCCGGGCAGACGAAGTACCCCCACTTCGTGTTCCAGACATTGATATGCCGCCAAAAAGCCCCACGATCTGTCGTCTTGTAGAAGCCGGTGGTCCGGCCCAGGAAGATGGTCTTGTCGTTTGCGTAATCCGGGGAGAACACCAACTTCGTCGTCAGGATGTCGGTGTGATGAACCCAGCGGTTGAGCCCATTGCAGCGTGTCTCCCACTCGGCCCCGGCGCTGTCAGAGAAGAAAATGAAGCCCTTGGCCGTGCCGGCCAGGATGGTGCGATCGTTCGCGTAATCCGGAGAGAAACGGATCTTGCTCACGTAGTCATCGTTCCTCTGAAGAGACCGTTGCCAGGTGCGGGCGGAATCTGTGCTCAGGTGCACGGTCCCGTCCTTGAGCGCAACGACCATGGCCAGCGCATCCCCGACCATCGACACATCGAAGTCGGATATGATGGATGCGGCAACCGGACTCTCTAGAATCGACAGCTTTCCCGATTCCAGATCATGCGCCTCGACCACGCCCGAGAGGTAGTCGATGTGCTCCATCGCTTTGATTTTCTTGGCCGGTCTGTAGAAGACGCGATGGGCGAAGAGCTTCCCATCCAGGATCACCAGTCTGCCGGTGCTGACCTTCTCATAGTCCTGCAGTTTCCTCAGGTCGCGGCCATTGCCTCCAGTGACGTAGAGCCCCGTCGTTGTCAGGATGTACAGATCTCCCCTTACCGCGTACTCAGACGACGCACACACGGAGAGGACCTCTTCATCGCCGAAGTGGGGTTGCTTCACCCAGCTTTTACCGCGGTCGGAGGACCTGTAATAACCTTGCTTGCTGACCATGTAGACAACCCCATCCTCGCTGAAGTCCGGGGAGAACGCGTGGCCGGTCACCAGGGCCCGGTTCATCCCGACATGCGACTCCTCGAACGTCTCGCCGCCGTTCGAGGACATCAGATGGGATTCGCCGAACTGAGTGGACGAGGAGAAGACGAGACCATCCTCCTGGTAGTTGGGGCTCACGCCCAGCGAGTAGATGATGTCGTGCGGAACGTGAGCGTAGGCGCTGCAGGTGGCTACGAGGGCCGCTGCCATCAACGAGAGTTTTCGGGGCGATTGGTTCATTGCACATTGCCTCGGGTTACCCCGGCAACACAAGCGCATCCTTTGTCCCTGCGAGATGCGCCTTCAGCTTCTCGTGGAGATGGGAGATCATCTGCCTGTGTGCCGGTTCGGTTGCCTCACTGCCGGCTATGGGGTTCATTTGAAAAGGGTCTTTCTCGAGGTCAAAAAGCACGCACTCCCGGCTGATGCGGCGATCGAAAGCGTAGACGTAGTGCCGATGCCGAACCGCCGCCCATCGGTACAGGCGGAGAAAGGCATAGCCCTCGTGATTGCCGGCGTCCCTGCTCAGAAGGTCAGCCGAGAGGTCCGCTCCGTCCACACCATGGGGCTTGGGTATCCCCAGCGCTCCGAGGAGGGTTGGGACCATGTCAACCGAATTGAAAATGGTCTTCTTGTGAATGCCTGCACCGGTACGGCCTTTCCAGTAAATAACCAGCGGAACCCCGACCGACTCCTCCCATAGGCCTCCTTTGCCCATTGAGTCATGGGCTCCCAGGAGTTCGCCGTGATCGGATGTGATGACTACGAGGGTGTTGTCGATCAACTTGTGTCCCGGATTGCGCGGGTCCTCGGTGGATCTCAGTGTCTCAAGCACGCGCCCGATGCAATCATCCAGTGAGTCGACCGCCCCGTAGTAGCCGGGGTGGGCCGTGATGGAGTGCCGATAGTAGCGGTCAGAGACATTGGGGCGCTTGCCCATGTCGATGGGGGGGGCGTCGTGTGCGCCCCCTGCACGGTACCGCGCCTCGTAGCTGTTTGGTGCGCGATATTCGTTGGGGGCCGCCTTGGAGTAGGGGGTGACCGTGTATTCGATGCCTTTCAGGCGTCCAGACTTGCCGTAGAAGACAGGGCGCTGCCTCCCATTGACCTTGGTCATCTGCTTCCCCGCGATGCTGTAGGATTCTTCTTCACCCTCAAGCGGCACAGGGCCGTGGATCGTGTGAGGCGGGGAGTATGACAGGTAGCAGAGAAAGGGCTTCTCGGTGGCTCTTCTGCCGTAAGCGTTCCGGAGATACTCCACCGCCTTCCTCGTCATGTGCTCCGGCATCCATTTCTCCTTCTGCTGGTTCTTCTTGGAGTAATGGACCGAGGGCGTGAAAAGGTCCGGGAGCTTGCCACCGTGGAGTGAATCTTTCTCGTCGGGCGCGTGGCAGTGGATGCCATCGAAATGGTGGTGGCACATCTCGTTGCCATACCAGTATTGGAAGCCGCGCCGTTGCTCCTCAGTCAGGTACGTGTTCTTGTTCTTGTGATGGTTGGCCAGGTGCCATTTGCCGATGTAGGCGGTGTCATAGCCTCGATCCGCCAGGATGTGGGCGATGGTGCGCTCGTCGTACGTGAAGTTGTCCGCATACTTGTTCTCGGTGAGCCCATGGTTGGCCGGGTATTTCCCGGTCACCAGCGTCGCTCGGTTGGGACAGCAGACCGGGGCGCAGGCGTAGCTGTTGTCGTACACCACCCCCTCCTTCGCGAGCGCGTCGATGTGGGGCGTCTGAACCGGATCCCCCATGTTGTAGTCGGTGTTGCCTTTGTAAAGCCCCAGTGCCTGTCGGCGCCACTGATCCCCGAAGATGAACAGGATGTTTGGCTGCAGCGTGTTCCCCGCGGCCAGGACACGTGACGAGAAATGGAGTGCGATACCGGTCAGGGCGGATGCTCGCAGGAACTTCCTGCGTGTCAGGTGATGTCTGTGTGAATTCATGGCATGCTCGTTCCTGGGGTGGCTACCTGGGTCACGACTCACCCTCGTCCCGCCCGGGAGCCGTCATCGCCGTTGTCTAATCATCCTATCCTGCCCGACGAGGGATGGCGAAACCACTCCTCCAAAGCTAAGACCGGCTGATGAGTCCCACAACTGCAGCAGCAAAGGAGAAAACTACACTAAACAGTGAATAGGGGGTGGTCCGGCATTACCTTCCCGACTAACGCCGACGAGACGTGTTCTCAGATCGTAGGAACCGCAGCGATGCCCCTGGAGCCCCCGACAGAGAGAGAACGGGACCGGTACGAGGAATGGCTCACCTACTTCTTCGACTTCCGGAGGAGGGTGCGATTCCTGGCGGTGGGGAGCTTCCTACACCAAGTGCCCTGGGTCGGGACACGCCGAACGTACCAGTTCTATGCATGCATCTTCATCGAGGCGGGGAAGATGACCATTGACCTTGACGGGAATGATCGGCTCCTCACCGCGGGAACCCTCGCTCTCATCCCCCCCGGGAACGAATTCCATCTCTACAACCGTGAACCGACGGCGCACTGCCTCAACTACAGAATCTACCTCAACACCATCGATCGCAGAGACGATCAGATTCTGATTCGCCCCATGGTCTTCGACGGCTGTCCCGGCCTGATCCACTCCGTCAAACAGGTCTACCTCATCGACAAGACGAGAGGCCGGCATTGGGAACAGCGTATGCGAGCTCTGCTGATCAACACCTTCATCTTCGCGGCAGAGGAGCAGGAAACCGGACGTAACGCGGTCAGGAGGTTCAACCAGTCCGAGCAAGCCAAAATTATGGCCTGTATCGAAGATGGCATCCACGGCGAACTCCGGGCCGGTACGCTTGCCGACAAGCTGAATCTCAGTCACGCCTACTTCTCGAAGATTTTCCGCAACACGTATGGCGTTGCACCGCAGTCGTTCATTCTCAACCAGCGTCTGGAGCGGGCGGCTGTCCTGCTCAAGGAAACCGATGTCCCCATCTGTCGCATCTGTGAAGACGTGGGATTTGGGAACGAGGGATTCTACTTCAGGGCCTTCAAGCAGAGATACGGGATGACACCCAGAAAGTACCGCGACAGCAAGACGCAGCACTTCTTCAGCGGGTAGGTACTGCCCGGCTCATCGCTTCACCAACAGGCACATCACCGACCGCTTGATGAATCCGTCTTCCCAGATGGATGCCTCGGTCTCAACAAGCCCGCCCGGCTACCCTCCGAAGGCTAGACCACCTACATTACACGGTCGGATCTTCGTTTTAGGAAATGCTGACTACCGAAAGAGAATGCGAATGAGACACCTTGTCCTGCTGATCGGAGGAATGATGGTCTGCCTGTCGATGACTGACGCTAATGGAGCCGATGGAACGGGTGACGCCACCGAAACGTACCGCCAGGTGGAAACGTACAAGCAAGTTCTCGTGATCAAACGGGCCACGGGGACCGATGACCTGCAGCCTCCGCAGCTCTCAAAGGTGTACAACGGTCACAACTGGGCTCTCTCCACTCGCTGGGATGACAGCAACGCCAACGCGCTGAACGTCCGCAGGAAGATGCTTGAGAATGGCATACGGGGCACGTTCTACCTCAACTCCCGGAAGCCGGAGAAAACCCCGGCAACCTCGTTGGCCTGCAAACTCACGGGCGCCGGTGAGTGCTCGGTCGGCGGGCACAGCGTGTCACACCCCAAACTGCCGGAGCTTCCCGCCAATGACGCCTTCCGCGAGTTGATGGCGAACCGCATCACGCTCGAGGTGCTGACCGATCGCCCGGTGAATTCGCTGGCATTCCCCTACGGAGCCTACCAGGCCAAAGATCGACCTGAAGTGCTCGAAGCCATCACCAAAGCGGTCCTCCGAACAGGCTATCACCACTGTGTCTACAAGAATTTCGTCACCCGTAACCCAAACCTGCCGAAGGGCCTCATCTCAACCGGACATCAGGTTGTCCCGGGAGACCGTCAGGTCAACGCTGAGAAGTTCTGGGCCAGCATCAACAAGATCCGGAAGTTCCAGAAGGGATACAGGAAAGAGTCAGACTGCATCTTTCTCGGCGTCCATCCCTGGCAGAAGGGCGATGCTCTTGAGGATCTGGCCAACGTGATGAGCGACCTCCGCAATTGGGATGATTTCTGGCACTGCACGCACACTGAGTATGCCGCTTTCGTGAAGCAGCGGAACTACACAACCGTGACAAAGACCGGGACAGACACGTTCACCATCGAACGGCCGGGAGCCTATGACCTCGGGAACGACATCGCCCTCACCCTTGAGTTCGAGGGTGAAGGCATCGCGACCGCCACAGTGGACGGGATCGTGTGTCCCATGCGCAAGGCGGAAGGAAAGACCTTCCTGAACATCTCCCATGCCGCGCGCCAGGGCCTGCCGGAGACAATCGACGAAGCTACAGCCGGCAAGAGCCCCGCATTTCCCGGACTCGACACCGCCCTCACCTTCGACACCGAGACCGGACAGGTCGTTTATACCCTCTCGAACAGTGCGGCTGCCCCCCTGACCGATGCCGTCCTCACCGTATCTCTGCCGCCCTCGTTCGAGCCCGGATTTTTCCGCCAGACTCGCCCTGATCTCAAGAAAGGAGCAACGTGGTCAGCCACGATTCCTCTTGCGGACGAACAAGCCGGCGACTACTGGCGCAAAGGCAATCGCTACATCGCCGCCCAGCTCGACTTCATTCTTGACGGGAAACGAGGCCGCCTGTTCACCACCTCGACCGTGTCACCCCAGCTGGCCGCCCGGTAAGGTGACAGGAAACGACATGGCAGCAGCAAGTACGCTCAACGTTCGCGACCACGGAGCCACGGGCGACGGTGTGACCAGGGACACTGCCAGCTTGCAGGCCACCATCGACGCCTGTTCCGAGGCTGGTGGAGGCACCATCCTTGTGCCGGTCGGGACCTACGTCACTGGCACGATTCACCTGAAATCCGACACCGAGCTGCATTTGCAGGCGGGGGCTGTTCTGCGCGGCAGCCCCGACCGCGACGACTACAATGCGGACGACGTGTTCGCCGAGAACAATGTCTTCACCACCGAACACGTTTCCGGGGCACATCTCGTGATCGCGTACCGGGCTGAGAGAGTCTCGATCACCGGCCAGGGAACGATCGACGGCGGCTCAGAACAGTTCTTCGAGGAACCGACCGACAAAGAGCCGTCTTCCTTCTATCGATCACACTCGGGGAACCAAAAGATCAAAGACTGGCGCCCGGGACAGATGGTGTTCTTCTGCTGCTGTCAGGCGGTTGCCGTACGTGACGTGGCTCTGCTGAACGCCCCCTACTGGACCCTCTTCCTCCACGGCTGCGACGACGTTCAGATCCGCGGTCTGACGGTCATCAACCCACCCGAGACACCCAACGGTGACGGAATCGACATCGATTGCTGTGCCAACGTCACCGTCAGCGACTGCATCGTCCGCTCAGGAGACGACTCGATCACCCTCCGCGGAAATACCAGAAGACTGGGCGTGTCAAAACCATGCGAGAACGTGGTCGTCACAAACTGCGTACTCAGTTCGCCCTGCAACGCAATCCGGGTCGGAGTCGGCGACGGGGTCATTCGAGACTGCCGTTTCACCAACATCGTGATCACTGATTCCCGAACCGGGATCAGTATGGTGTGCCGGTATTCCGATCGCGTCCCGCACGGTACGACCATCGAGAACGTCCACTTCTCCAATGTCACCATGGACACGGCCCTGCCCCTCCAGGTGATCGTGGGAGTCGGAGCCGCCCCGGAGGCCGGAATCCGGAACGTGAGCTTCTCGAACTTCCGCGTTCGAGCACAGGCCGGCTTCTACATCGGGGGAAACCCGGAGCTCCCAATCCGTCACGTCCGCTTCAGCAACTGGGACCTGAACCTGAACGGCGGCACCGACAACTGCGAGCTGGTCAACGCCGTGCCATACCCATACTCGATCTTCGGCCATCCCGGAACAGCTGACCGCCCAGCACTTCCGTCCGCTATCCACGGTACATACCTGGAAGGCATGACGCTGAGCGATTTCCGGGTGCGCTGGGACGACGACCTGAGTCCCGTGTGGAAAGACGGACTCGTCTTCGAACACGTCTCCGGCTTGGCCCTGGATCGGCTTGACCTCAGGCAACCGACCTCCTCAGCAGGAACAGCGGTCCGGTGCCGGGACTGTAAGGACCTCAGCCTGACCAGCTCACACGCCGCTGCAGGCACGACCACCTTCCTCAAAGTAGAACAGTCTCCACCGGGAGCGAAGGTGCACTGCATTGGTAACGACATGACCGGCGCCGGTCAGGCGTGGGAAACCGACACCGCGGTCCGCCAAACCGGCAACCTGCTGTGAGAGCTCCGGCATCAGGCTGTCTTCCTGGAGAGCCGCCGTCCTCGGCGGTTGCCCGTCTAAAGTGGGTTAAGATCACGGCGGGGACCGCCGCTCTCCATCGGGAGAACCGTGCTCAAGATGGGGCAGGAGAACAGACGGGTTCCAGCGGGGCAACGTCTTCGCGTTCTCCGAGCTTCAATCAGTCCTCCAATTCGCCCCTCCTCCTCAGAACGCGAACTCCGCAACGTTGTTGGCCTCATCCCTCTCTGCTACCTCTCCATCCGGATCAACGACCACCCGCACCCGGCCGTGCACAGCCGTGTCCGCGTTGAAGAACTGCAACCGTACAGCTCTGGGCTTCAGATCCAGCGGGGCGCCAATCTCAGCGATGCGCTTCTCGTCCATCCGTCGCCCTGTCTTCGCGTCAAGCAAACGGACACAAACGTCACTTGCACCGGCCATCCCCACGTTGTGAACCACGATGGTGGCGTGACCTGCATTCAGATCCGTCTCGATTTCAGATGCCGAGATCGCCAGATCCGGCCTTGTGCCGACGGGTGGCATTCCCTTCTCCAACCGGAGGTCGACGACATGCAGCCCCCCGGGGGGAATCTCCAGCGGCACGGGCTCTCCCCGTTGGAGGGTCGATGTCCCCAGCGACCGGGGGGGCGGCGCCAAACTGTCCCCATCAGGTCCGGCTGGGCCCTGTCGCAACACGTACCGACCGGGCTTGATCTGCCAGAAACGCAGAACGACAGGGCGGGGCGTCGCGTCGGTATTAAAAAAGGTGATCCGGACCCTGTCGGGCCGGTTGATGGTGACCAGTGCAGCCACCGATTCCCCAAGCCCACGGTAACTGACCGCATGCTCCGGATAAGTTGGCGCATAGCCGGGACGCAGAGCAGCGAGCCCCCCCAGGGCCATACGGTCCAGCGTTTCTCGGGGCTGGGGGATCCTGTCCGTCGATGGGAGAGCCCAGGTCAGCGCAGGCATTTGCTCATCCAGGAACGCCAACGCGCACGCCAGGCCGACCTCCAAGTAGCGTTTGTCTCCCGTCAACTGCCAGGCCACGTACTGAGGAATGAGTTGCGTCCGGAGATGGGATGGATCACGCTTGATCGCCGGCACATCTTCCACCCGTGTGTGTGCCAGTGGCAGCATGGCCTTGCTGATGAGCGCCCGATCCACATCGTTTCCCAGCCGAATGAATTCGGCCATCCAGTTCCCCGGCGAGGGGTTCTTGGCGTGGCCCAGGCCCTCGGCCGCGAGCCGATGGAGTCGTAGGTAGCGTTCGTCCCCTGTCTGGTGATAGGCGCAGATGAACGGAACCAACATACGAGTGAAGCCCCTGGCGCCCCGATGCACCTGCGCCCGCTTCCCGACCACTTCGCCGGTTGCCCAGTTCACCGCAGACGGGAGCCCCAGGAGTTGGTCGTCCGGACCGGTCTCATCCAGATAGCTCAGCCAGCTGTCGCACCAATCCACAATCCGTTGGCCCGCTCGGGGATGGCGGCTGTACCAGACGTATTGAGACGGCATGACCAGGAACAGCCCACAGATGGGACGATCCTCACCGTAGCGAAAATCCGTGCGAATACGTCCCTTGCCGCCCACAAACCAGCTCTTGAAGTGAAGCTTTCCGGTCGCGGTCACCCCCATCCAGTCGTCGAGGTGACCACACATCTGCATTGAGCGCTCGATGCCCACCGGGTCTCCGGGGAAAAGGTGCATGAGGTGCGGTTGGAGACTCGCCCCCTCCTCCACCGCATGCAGTGCATCCCGCCACCACAGCTGGAAACCACGATCCATACCGTCCCGGGTCCACGCGGTGTCCGCAAGACGCCGGATCGACGCGGCAATCTTGCCGTCGTCATCGGAGATCAAAGCCAGGTTGACCCAGTCATCCTTGAAGTCCGTGTCATCACCCAGTCCGCCACCCACTTCCCCATTGGGGAGCTCGCGTTCATCGATCCAGTAGTGGCAAAGCGCCCTGCACCGTCTGAGCAACTCCAGTTGCAGCGACACCCACTGGGGAATTCCAGGGACAACTGGCGGCACGACCGCTGTGAGCGGTCTATCCACAAGCCCGACCCGCCCGGCCACAGCCTTGACTTCGGAGCGTTCAGGATCCCGCTGCAGGAATGCCTGAAGCGGAAAGAAGAGCTTCTCGTAGGCCAGGGGATGCCATCCGTAGGCACGCGCCTCAGACGAGTCCGCATAGCCCTCGCGGATATACGGCAGTTGGGTGCGATTCTGAGCCGCAACAGCCTGGTCTCGGTCCGTCTCGTGTACCACAAGCTCAAACTGAGCCAACGTCGCAGCATGGCTGAGCGTGACCACGGTCAGCAGGCGCAGGGGCTGCTGAGCCTGCCATAGGGGAACCTGCCGCCCGTCATCCGGAAAGGGCTCGTCGATGGTCCGGCCGGCCACGAACACATCCGGGAGATCGACCGTGAGTTCTGCCGTTCCGTCCTGGTCGCCGTCAAAGCGGAAATCCCCCTCGAACAGGCGTCGTGTTGGCCACACCGGATCACGAAGCTCCAAATGAAGCACACCATCGGCAGGCACATCCTCGAGGTGGAACCTGAACGTCACCGCCCCGACTGCGAGGTCGACAGCGATCCCATCTGACATGAGGAACACGGGTTCAAGGGGTTGAAACCGCAGCGGGTCGAGCCGAGAGCCAGTCTGCCGTTGCACCAGTCGCCAGCCGCTCGGCGCTTGCGGGTGGCTCTGCCGCACAGCCCGCCCCGCCAACGTCCTGAGGTCCTCCTCGCGGTCGAGTAACGCAACCGGCAGCCAGCTCTGTCGTGTGCCGGAAGGAAGACGAAATGGTGCGTCGCCTCGTCGCACCTCCCACAGCCGGACTTCCGCAAGGCGGCCCTCCTCGCGCTCGATCCGAAGCGTCCGCGCCTCCAGGGAGTGATCAGACGACCAGCGCCAGTGCATGCGATCATCAGCGACACGGATGTCCGGATCGGCAGGGATACCATCGGCGAAGGAAGCCCGGGCGAAGCGGCCATGGAACTGATGAAACACATCAAGCTCAACATGGTTGAAGCGACCAGGCTCCCGCAACCGAAAATCGACACGCTGTCCGGACGAAGACGCTCCGTAGGTCGGATGACGCCAGCCCGATGTCGGCAATCCGTCGGACAGATGTGATAGCGGGCGACCGGCGTCGATGGCCTCGTCGATCGCGTTGACCCGGATGCACGTGGGCTTCCCGCCTCCCGGCGTGATGACCAAAGGCACAAGATCGGTCCGGTCTCTCCCCGTCCAGCCCATGCGCTCGCGCGTTCGCTGCACTGTCTCGGATGGGATTGCCTCGGAGACCATCGGGGTCGCGAATGCGTCTGCCCTGAGGGCAACCACGCTTTCGCCGCTCAACGCCACATCGAACAGCCGGACTTCGTCAATGGCGTATCCAGGGCGTCCTCCCCCCCTGAAGCTGTGATTGAAGAAGCCAAGTGAGAAATGCCGGGCGGGGCAGTCCGGGACCTCTGCCCACCCGTGCTCCGGCCCCCACGCCGACGCCACAAGCTCCCCGTTGTCGTACATCCGCGTCCCCATTCGGGAATCCCAAACCAACGCCAGATGACGCCACTCCCCCCTGCGCCAGCGATCCCCAATGGGGTATGATGCCAGATGCAAACCGCGGCTCCCCTCGAAGATACTCGCGTAACAGCTCCCGATCGGGGTCTTGCCGGACATCATGCGCGGCCCCCACATCATCAAGCACCCCCAATACCCCTCGACCGCCGTGCTGACACCAAGCAGTACGGGACGACAGTAGGGTGCACCATCCTCCTCTGAGTCAGGTTTGAACCAAAGCGAGCACGTTCCCCGCGAGGCGTGGATGTGCCCCGGTGCACTGTAGAATACCCGAGCGTGCCGAGGGTTACGTCCGTCGTAAGTCAGTGCGTTGCCAGCGTGTCCCGCCGTGTCACAGCGCGTGTAGCCTGCAGCGAGCGGAATCCCCAGGCCAACGGCGTAATCGGGAGCTAGTCCCTCGTCAAATGACGCGTAGAACGTCTGATGAGCCAAGTGCTTTGGGGGAGGCAGCGAAGGCCGCCCATGGGACCCCGCCGAAAGTCCCGCGAGGAGACAGATCACCCAGAGCTCGACTGAGGCCGTGATGCGTCTGAGCGACCTCGAACCAGTGTACAACATGTGATGGCCTCGACTGCCTCTTCTGCTTCAATGTGGGAGGCGGTGCCACCCGGCGACTGCCTCTTCTGCTTCAATGTGGGAGCACTCCCGGTATGGGGAGTCGCCAGTAGGTGCTGCCTCCCACATTGGGAACGCCTGCCCTATCTTGCCCATGCGTGCCTCCAGAGTTGACGCCACCCAACTCTACATCGTCACTCCCCAAATCCCACGAGACGCGTTACCTTGTGGAGCGTCGTTGAGGAACAACGCGCCCTCGGGCAGAAGCCCATGGCCGCGCAGGGAGACTCCCGAACCGAGGTAGACACTGGATTCGAGGAACGAGACATGGATGAGCCTCTTGTTACCCCGCTCATGACCAACGACGTTCCCGCCCCCGGACGCCGAGTACGGCAGACTGCCCCTGAGTACGAAGGTACAGAGGTGCATCATGCTCTCTATCTCCCGACCGACTGGAAGCCAGACGCGACGCATCCGGTCGTGGTGGAGTACACCGGCAACCACTCCCCCATGTGCGGTTCAACCGGGAGAGTCGGAGACGCCAACCTGGGCTATGGGCTGACCGGAGGCCAGGGCGTCATCTGGGTGAGCATGCCTTACGTGGAGGAAGACAAGCAGAGGAACGCGGTCACATGGTGGGGAGACAAGCAGGCAACGGTGGACTACTGCAAGGCCAATCTACCCCGCATCTGCAAGCAGTTTGGCGGCAATCCGGACAGCGTTGTTGTCTGCGGGTTCTCGCGTGGAGCCATTGCGACCAGCTACATCGGCCTGGCAGACGATGAGATAGCCGCGTTCTGGAGAGGTCTCCTCACTCACGATCACTTCGACGGTGAACGAGAGTGGGGCTATCCCCACTGTGACCGAGCCTCGGCTCTCAGACGCCTTGCCCGACTCAGAGGCCGCCCGGTGCTCATCTGCGATGGCGGTGCAGCTCGAGTTCGAGACGCGTTCCTAGCTCCCCACCTCGATTTGGCAGCATTCGAGTTCCTGGATGTGCCGGTCGGGGAGCTCTTCCGTATCCCCGAAGGCAGGATCATTCACCCGCACACCGACCGTTGGATGTGCAAGGACAGTCCCTATCGACAACACGCTCGGGCGTGGCTGGGTGAGGTAATCAAGGTCAGCAAGTAGCCCACGGAGCCGCGAGAGGCCGGCATCGTTCTCCTCCCGTGGCGGGATGTCGCCCGATCACCTATCTTGTTCCCACGGAACACGCCAAACAACCACCGCAAACTGAATGGAGATGTCCCATGCGTCGCCGTTCCGCTCTCATGCTCATGCTTGTCGGCAGCCGGCTCCTGGCGGCAACCCCGAAGCCCGCAGAAATCCCTGAGGGCAGCACGTCTCTACTCGGCAAGACGGGCCCCACCTGGCGTTTCTCGAGCGCGGGAGGCGGCAACGCCAAGATGGCCGTGTTTGACGTCGCCGGAATGCCTTTCAACCAGGCCATCCGCCTCACACACACGCTGCGTCCCAAACAAAGCTGGAGTATCCAGGCCGTGACCGAACTGAACGGCAACATCAGCAAGGGCGATGTCTGTCTCATGGTGTTCTGGGTTCGCAGTCCCGAATCAGCAGACGAGTCAGGGGACGGTGTGGCAGCCCCCTTCGTTCAGAAGAACAGCGCTCCGCACACCAAGATCCTGCGGGCCAGGATAACAGCCGGGCGAGAGTGGCGACAGATCACCCTCCCGTTCAGATCCAAACTCAACCTGAAAATGGGCGCCTCGAACGGTGGCTTCCACCTTGGATTCCACCCGCAAACGTTGGAAATCGGCGGCTTCCAACTCCTCAACTACGGAGAAAACACGCCTCTATCCGCCCTTCCACGAATGAAGATCACCTACAAAGGCCGAGAGCCGGCCGCGGCATGGCGCCAGGAAGCACGAGACAGAATAGAGAAGCACCGCAAGGGCAACTTGGCGGTCACCGTGCTGAACGCGGACGGAACCCCGGCTGTCGAAGCGGACGTCAAAGTAGAGATGACCCGTCACGCGTTTGGCTTCGGGACGGCTCTCACCGCGCGATGGCTGGCGTCTGACACGCCAAATGGCGACGCTTACCGGGAAATCGTCAAGAGCCACTACAACAAGATGGTCTTTGAAAATGATCTCAAGTGGGGGCCCTGGAAGGTATCACAGGACAACAAGCATCGGACCTTCCGCAAGGAGTGGCTGGATGAGGCGCTCCGCTGGCTGCAGAGCAACAACATCCCGGCCCGGGGACACTGGCTGTCCTGGGGGTCGGTCACAAGTGGAGGCCAAAAGCAATACGTCGGCAAGGCCGCGGAACACCGCCACGACCTGTTTGCCCATATCCGTGAGAAGGTCGGCCACGTCGGAACAAGGGTCTGCGAATGGGATGTCATCAACCATCCCGTCGGCTGGGGCGTGACCTACGAAGAGCTCCACGGCAGCCTGGACTTCCATGTCGACATCTTCAAGCTCTGTCGAGAGGCTATCCCCAAAGGCATCGGACTCTGGATCAACGAGGGTCAGATCCTGCCCGGGGGAGGACGAAGAGGCGACTATGAGCGGATCCTCCGCTACCTCATCGAGCACGGACAGACACCCGACGGCATTGGCTTTATGGGCCACTTCGGGACCGGCTCACTGACACCCATACCCGAGATCTACCACGTCTATGACCGGTACGCAAAGCTGGTCCCCAACCTGCAGATCACCGAGTTTGATGTGAATGTCGGCGGTGACGAACAACTGCAGGCCGACTATCTGCGGGACTTCATGACCATCACCTTCAGCCACCCACACGTCAACGGCATCGTCATGTGGGGTTTCTGGGCCGGGAAGCACTGGAAACCGGAAGCAGCGCTGTACCGGAAGGACTGGTCGATCAAACCGGCCGGCAAAGCCTGGGATGATCTCGTCCTGAACCAGTGGTGGACCCGTGAGACGGTCAGGACGGATCCGGCCGGACACTGCACGGTCCGGGGCTTCCTCGGAGAATACAAGATCACGGCGAAGGAAGGGAAGCGGGAAGCGACCACATCGGTGGCCCTGTCAGCAGATGGTGAAAGCTGTACGGTGACGCTGCCTGCGGGGAAGTAGTTCCAGCGCGCTTGAGCACGGTTCGGTCGCCGTATGGGGAAGCGCCTTCCACTTTTCTTCGTACGCCGCACGGCCCCCCAGGCGGCATTTACTCTTGGCGATCGGAGGGCCGCTCGCCGTACAAGTGGAATGGTCGCCGCACGGAGGCGCCTGCCTTCTAAGTGGAATGCCACTTAGTCGACTACGCTTCCAGGCGGAGCCGGTCCGGGACTCCCACACTGTGAGAACTGCCCCATCAACGTGGGAGGGGGCTCAGTCCCGCGACCTGCCCCTCTCCGCAGGCAGTTACACTCTCTGATATGACTGGCGCACCCGCGCCAGAGGCCAGGCTCGTCTGTAACGCCCCCTGATCCGAGCACAAAACTGTTGGTCGCGGACGCACCATTGGAGGCGCCGCATCTCCGTATGCGGCCAGGCCGGTTGCGGAGAACCGGCACTCCAAACATCTGGGGGCAGGTACACCCGCTGTTTTGTCTGCCTGGCCCTCGGCAGAGGTTGGAGATGGCCGCTCTGCCAGACACCCCCAAACAAGATCAACCATCCTTCACTTCCGGCCGAAGCTCCTCTTCTCTTCTGCGAGACGATACGGGGAAGGCCCCGGGGATGTAAGGATTAGGGGACGCCCGAGAGAACTGCTTGTCCGGGCAGGACAAGGCCCTCAACTATCGATAGGCGTTCCGCAGTGCAAACAGCTGAGTCTCAGATGAGCGAACGCGGAAGTGCCCCTGAACCAGGAATGGGCAAACCTCTTGCCACACTGTGGACAGCGCCAGACAAGGAGGCGAATCTGGGTAATCAGTATCGCGACCACGAACACGCTCAAAGCAAAGATCGCTGCCCCGGCACACACCATCTGAGAGACGCCATCTGTTCCACAGAAGAAGGCAAGGAGCAGACACGGCAGTAAGAACAGGCGTGAAGCCCAGCTGTAATGAGTGAGTCTGCGCCGGTATTCACGCCAGGCGGCCTCGTACGTTGGCTCGGCTGCACGACTTGTGTCACCTGGAGCTACGTTCATCCACTTCCTCGTCAAAGCTGGTACCGCAAAGCGGGCAGTGTGTCACCTTCCTGGGGAGCCGGAGGACAGGTGTGCAGTTGTAGGAGGCAAGTGGAGCGAGAGGGCCTCCGCAAAACGGGCATCTGAACCAGCGCCGGAGCATGAGAAAGCTCAGAGCAAACCCAAACGCGATGGCGATCACGAGGGCACCGATCAGTTCAGGTCGCGCCGATCCCGCGATGAGAACGATGCTGGTGCCAACGAACACAAACACGAGGAGGATGGGGAGCTTTCCCCAAAACTGCAGCCGGGCTTCCAGATACGCTCTTGCGTTCAAGGCTGTCTCTCCATGCGAGCAACGGCGAGATCTGCGGCGACAGCCTTGAGGCGCCCACAGAATCTGCCTTGGCGCAATGGCGACCGTTGCCTTCCGTTCAGTTACGTGGTGTAGTTCAGCAGGAGGTGACACTCGGGGCAACGATAGCTGATGATCTTGGGGTCTGAATGGCGATCGGACTCGACACCAAGACCACCAATGAACCCCAGAAGTTTCGCTTCCGTTGGTTCGCCCGCATGCCACGTCGATTGTAGGACCATGCCGTGAGCATAGTCAACGGTGAACCCTCTCTCCATCTCGACCTTACAAGTCGGGCATCTGACGTTTTGACTCACAGCACTTCCTCCATGTTCGGCCTGTCATCCCACACACGAACAGCATTGTACAGTCGGGGACGCTTTTGTGTGTGGCTGGCACTCAACATACCCCGATACGAGCTGGCGAAGCAAATTCCCCCGGTCTCACCGCTGGCCGCTCACCCAATTCTCCTCGTCGAGCAAGCTTGGAGCGAATCCCCCCGCCCTTCATCATCACCAAGGACTCCCTCGTCTTCTTTCCCACGATACCGGGAAGGCCCGCGGATGCAGGAATCGGGAATCGAACATCTCCCCGGGCGCGTATGAATCATGGAGCGGCGTGGTTCAGGTTTGGGCGTTCTGAGATTCCGCCCTGTTCCTTGGCTGCCCTGGGGGAGACGAAAAGTATTGGCGGGGTCTTCCGCCTCTTCATCCCATCGCGATTTGCCACCCCATGCAACCGAGTCCCCCGATGAAGGCGGCCAGCGAGACGCCCTTCCCGACATCGGCCCATCTGTACAGACGTTCTGACGTCGTCCAGACGAAATGGACGTGCAGGAAGAAGCCTGCTGCAACCAATGCAACCCCGAGACTCACGGCGGCTGGCCCAGACAGCTCAAGCTTGGCTCCTCTGCTTCCCGGCAGCATTGCGTTGCGCGTGATACAGGCGCGGAGGCCAAAGAGACTGAGCACAATGGCAGTGACCACCCCACCGGCGATGCGGGAGAAAGTGCTTCCCGAAGCGGTGCCGGACAGGCTGTCCGCCAAGTCAACATCGGCCTTCCGGGCTGATCGGTTGAACATGCTTATCGTCCTCTGCGCATCGCCCCTTCAGTCCCAACGTCTTCAAGACCATGCGGCGCCATTCCGCCGCATCATCCATCCTGAATCCTGCCGTCGCGGGAGGACAGCATGGTACGGGGCATCAAGAAGAATCCCCTCGCTTCTCTTGCTCAATGATAGCGGGAAGGCCACGGGGATGCAAGGGCCGCGAAGCGACCGAGAGAACGGTTGGTCCGGGCAAGGAACCGCCGATTGCAGTGCCTCAGTTACGTTGGGGAAGAGCTTCAAGACGGCTCGACGGAGTCTCTCCCTCCAAGGATTCCCTGGCCCGTCTGTGCCCGATGGAGGGAGAGACTCCGTCGAACCGCCTCACGAGACTGAGGCATTACCCGAGGCTTCCTGGGCTGATTTGCCATTGTCTATCCCGTGCGGTAAAGTCGTCTCGACGAGACTGTCCGTCATGTCCCATGCGTTCCTGACGTACATGTTGTCTGGGTAGGAAAGAGGGAACCTCATGATTCGGTTGGATGTTGGCGTTCTGCGTATGCGGACCGTGCTCTGCTGTGTCTTGGTTTTTGCGCAAGCCGTCGCGCTGGCTGCCCGGCGCAAGAGCTATCGACCACGGCAACGAGCAGCCTTTCGTTACCGCTGTGAGATGATCGAGGATGCCGAAGATGGCGACACAGCAGGCTGGATCGTCTTCGACGCTGACCCTCCGGGCGACCCGATCAACATTGCTGAGCCCAAGAATAAGACGAATCGGGTCATCCAGCTGCAGCACTATCAGACTGGCTACCACCTCGCCCTCCCAAAGATGCTCAAACGAGGGCACATCATTCAGTGGCGGATGAAGTTCCGTACCAACTGGTACATGTACGTCACCTGCCAAACCAACATGGGCAAGCTCAGTGTACGCTACACGCCCGGCACCGTGAGCGGGAGGCTGGCGGATGACCCCATCGTTGGGCTGGACATTCCAGCCGCCCTGAAAGACTGGGTCACGGTCCGGCGCAATATCCTGACCGATTTCCGCGCCCTGCACCCCAAGATCAAACTCCAGGGAGTCACCGACTTCATGGCCCGGGGCGATGGGTATCTCGATGACGTCTTCCTTTACGACTACACCGACGGTGATGGTGACATCCTCCCGGACGAGTACGAGAAGGACCACCGACTGGATCCGGAAGACCCTCGTGATGCGAAACCCAAACACCTGGAACGCGTGATCGCCCTTTCGCCCTGCTGCCCCCCGGAGGAAGATGCCGGGAAGGAAGCGCCCGTTGTTGACGAGGCGGCTGACGCGATCAACGATGGCAAACGCCCAAAGCCACCATCCACCGCTGACGCAGTGCGCAGGAAGCCAAAGAAAAAGACACCCAAGCTCACTCGGGAAGAAAAGGGGCAGGTTAGGAAAGAGCTCCAACGACGCTATGCCGATTACCTCTCAAAACTCACCCATCCGAAAAAGGGAACGCCATGCACGTTCCGCCTCCGAACTGGGACGGTGATCTCGGGAGCTGTTGAGAAGGCCACACATGAGAGCGTCCGGATCCGTGGAGATCGTGGAATTGTGTCCTTCCCCGTGGCCCGGATCCATCCTGACGATGCACCGAAACTGTTTCCGAAAGCCAAGGCGCACCAAAAGGCACTGGCCGAAGTCGAGGACATCAAGAAGTCCGTCCTTGACCAGCGTTCGGTTGCCCGGGCTCCAGTTCCGCGTGTAGTGCCCGAAGCCGTGGGCATTGGCGGTGAGACGGGGGACAATGCTCCGCTGGAATCAACCCCGACCATCGACTTCGCAGGGCCCTCGTTGCCAGTCGCGGGAGTGGATTTCGGCGGCGGCGCAGAGACAAGTCAGAACGCTGGCGGCATCTCATACAACCCATCACGTGCGATAACTCCCACTAGCCTGAAACCGACCTTGGCCATGGTCGCGAAATGGCTCGTCGATCACCGGGCGGAGTCAACATTCCGCGTGGCTCAGAGGATCTATGCAAAGCAAAGCGCCTCGGCGGTAATACTGTACGTGCGCTGCCACGCGGAATTCATCGATCAGGACGCCGCTCTCAGGCTCAACGCCTCCAAAGCAGTCCAGAGCGAGTGGGTCCGATGTTGCGGGGAAGCCGGTTCGGCTGCGCCCGGTGATGCACATGTCGTGATGGTCGGTGATGCGGAGCGTATCATCGGCGGGTCCCAGCCAAGTGATGCGGCGGCTGTCTGGGCTCTGCCGTACTGAATAAAAGCAGGACCTGCCCGGTCATTCTCGAGGCGCACCGTCCCTCGCGCTGTAAACTGGCTCGCACAGGTTTCACCACGGCTACGCCCTGCGGGGGATGCACTCACCGTCGACCCGCACTCCAGCAGGCCTATACCTTCTCTGCCTCAAGCCCGTGGTTTGGGGTCTGCTCGGTTCAGTTCGGGGGGCGGAAGGTTGCGGATGATCTGACGGGGCGAGGAACCGGCAAGATCGGCCCATTGGTGGAATGCCTCTCCCGACAAACGAAACGTCTCCGCGGATCCCGCATCGAATGCATAGCGCGTGAAAATCGATGTGGTCGCTTCCGCCCCGGGGCCGTAGATGAACTCTCCACCGGCTCTCCGGACTCTCTCACAGAGAAACGCGATCAGGGCAATGGAGATGCCCAGCCCTCGGGAGTCCTCACGGACGAACAGCCACTCGGGAATGCCCAGGTAGACCTCCCAGAACATGTCGTACTGGCGGTACCACTGGACCATCCCGACCGCCCGTCCTTTCCGCTCCGCAACAATCAGCTCGCCTGCCGGATTGTCCCCGAAATACGCGGCCTCGATCTTCTTCCCATTCCGGGCGAGGTCTTCTGAAGGATGCCCTTGAGCAAACTCGCGAACCAGCTCCACGATCTCCGGAATATCCCTTTCCTCGGCTAGACGAATCAGGGGCACAGTCCCTTTCTCAGCCCCGCCTGGTGTCTTCTTCCTCATGTACCGGTCATCCTGCATCTCAGTGGACTGGATCTCACGACATACCATCTGTGGTCCTCAAAAGTCTGCTCCGCCCTGGCGCGTCTCAGTCGTTGGCTGTGCGGCTCCCTTGGGGTCGAAAAACCTGAGTCTCATCTTGGGTTTTGAGTACCGGGCCGGGTCAGATCGATCCGCGTATTCCCAGGCCGTGAAGGGCCGGGTCAACGGTGGGAGCACTCCCTCCAACTTGCCGGTCACGTCTGCGCCATCGGCCACGGTCTCTGCCAGGCCAAAGTCAAAGGACTCGAGAAACAGTTCTCCCTTGCTCTTGTGCCGGTAGAAGTAGACCTGGCACTTCACCGGGCCATCCTCAAACTCCGGAGGCGTCACAATGGCGGAGATCGTGCGGATGTCTCTCTTGAGAGCGTTGAACAAGCAGCTCTTGCCCTGCTGTGTCATCTTGCCATCGCGTTTGCCGAAGAACATCACGATGCAGTGGAACGTGGTGTCGGCGCCCACCTTGCCGGTCACCTGAACCCGGTAATCGCGTCCCGGCTCTACGGCCAGCCGAGGCGACTTGTAGCTGGGGTATCCCGTTGTGAAGACGGCCAACCCATCGCGCTTCTCGCTCTTCACGAAGGTACGAACGGCTTCGTCAAACAACGGCTCGGAGAATAGAAGAGCTTTGAGGCCCGGACCGATGACGAGGCGGTGTCGCCGGGGAAGGACACCTCGGTAGACGACAGACCGTCCCTCAGCCCGAAGCTCAGGGAAAGCGACCGGCCAATCCCGCGAGACCAATTCTGCAGCCGGCTCGAACCGAGGCAGCCGGTAAGCAGGCTCAACCCAGCGCTGTCCCGAACGCATCACCTCACGCGTACCGAGAACCGGGATTTCCGTATTGAGTTGGGAGTAGGACGCCTCGACAGGGGAGCTGTTCGCGGCCTCCCCCCGAATACGGAAAGCACGTCCGTCCCCCATGGTGCCGTCACCGGTCACCCGCACCCACCAGTCCGCGACCCGGCAGCTCCGTGCGGGCAGATCCCCAAGGGTGATCGACGCCGGAGCGCTGTTCTCGAACGGAATCTCAAATCCCTTTGGCACAGTCAGGGTCACCTTCACAGCGCGCAGCAGCGCCTTGCGCTCATGCCCCCCAAACCACGATGCATCCCGGGGATTGACAACCTGGGCATACACATGAACAAAATCTCCCTTCGCTTTGTTCCGGGCGTCGTAGTCCAGCTGAACCTGCGGCGCCAGATAACGCCCAACGACGTTCCCACCCACCTTGTGGTCCCATGCGAAGCGCCGGGCATGTTCGGCAGCCGTCCAGTAACGCACGCCGTCCAGGTAGGGCAATTCGTTCCAGCTCTTCCGCCCGCGGCCGGCCTGAATGTAAAGAAAGGTCCCAAGGTTCCCGGGATTCCGCCATCTGGCCAGCTCAACGGTTGTCTCGAATTTCGAAAGTCGCATCCCGGCTGGAGTCGAGAGCTGACTGAAGAAAAGGCAATCGAGCTCTTCCACCACCGGAACTGTCTGCGTGTCCCAAACGCGCTTGCTGTTGGGGTAGCCGAAGAAACCGTCACAAACACCGGGCTTGACGATGTCCCGGTAATGGAAAGGGAGAACGCGAGCTTTCGCCTCTGTTTCCGCCCCCGGGTGGTGATCGAGATTCCAGAATGCCGTCGCTTGCCAATAGAGAACCAAGCGCCCGTCACTGGCCTCCTTCATGGTCCGGTGTATCTCGCCGAGGACGGCGCAGTACTTCTGTCCCCACCACAGGCGGTGAGCCGCGTTTCCGGCATCGAACGGAGCCCCGAGCTCACCCTCAATCTCCTTGGCAAATCGCACCATATCCCAGGTCGGTGGCACGTCAGGGCCAATCTTCATGAACGGGCGACCGGTGAAGTGGCTGGGGAGTTCCTCAAGGAAGAAGGAGCCCACCACGTTCTGAGGATGCGTGACGCCGTCAATGACCAAGCGTAACTGCCGTCGCGTTTCCTCAAGGACACGTTCCCGAACGCCCTCTTTGTACAAATAGTGGAAAAGGGTTGCCTGGTGCCGATTCTCCGGGCAATCGCCCTTGCCCATGATCGGCCACACACGCACAGCGATCTTGTGCTTGGGATTGATCCGCAGGATGGCGTTGAATCGGTCAAGCGTCCGTTGGTCAGCAGGGTCGTTGCCGAAATTGACCATTGACCAGTCGTACCGGGCAACATCGGCAACCGGTCCGCCGTAGATTCCCCAGCCCCATTCCCAGAAGCGCTCGCCCTTCTCGGCAGCTCCAGCCCACAGAACCCCAACGAAAAGCCAGACACCGACTGCGCTCCGCAAACATCTTGTCATAGCGACGTCCCTCTCAGAAATGGCCAAACGTGACAAGGAGACGCTACCCGCCAAAGGACAAGTAGTCCAGTCCGGAAGTGTGAGGGGAGGAGTTCTTTCCATCGAGAGCCAAACGACTGGGTCGCCGCGCACGGGTACCGCCCACGTTGCTTTGTACGCCGCACGGCCCCCGGGCGGCATTTCTTCTTGGCGACCGGAGGGCCGCTCGCCGTACAAGCGGGATTCCGCCACCGCCCAAAGGCGCCTCCCACTTTGTCTTGGGTCATGCGTCTCTGGTGTCCTCAATGTGGGAGGGGCGCCGTCCCGCGACCTTCCTCAGGGGCGGGATTCAGTCGCCGCACGGGGGCGCTTCGCACACTTCCCGACCCCACCTGCCTCGTGTGGGTGGTGGGCGAGATTGATCCTCCCCCCCGGACTCGCAGGCACGCTTCCCTCCCGGTAAAGTGAACGACGCCGAAAACGCCCCCCGCGCCCAACGAGGTCAGCATGCGCCATACCATCACCGTTTTTCTCCTCGCCACCGTTCCTTACTGTGTCGCCGTCCCCGGGGACAACATCGCCCAAGGGTGCCCCTACGTGATCAGCCAAGCACCAGGCACAGCCCGTTCATACTCCGATGCCACGGGGACGGAACGCTACCGATCAGATAGCCCCTATCGCGGCGAATTGACCGATGGCAAGAGCTCAGCAGACCACGACCGGGCACAGGTCCGCTGGCAGATCAGGTATGTCCCGATCGCGGTTACGGTGGAGTTGGGCGACAGCAAGACGATCGACGAGATCCGGCTGAGTCCTCTCGTTGCCCTGCGCGAAGGGGGGAGTGTGTTGCCTACTCGCATCGACGTGGCAGTTCGCAGCAGCCAGTTTCCCTACCCCAGTTGGATCCAGGTCACCCAGTGGCACAGACCAACCAACGCTGAACTGAGCCCCATCCGGATCAGCCTGATGCCAGTTCCAGCATCGGCTGTACGCGTAAGCATAGGCGGCCCTGCCTGGCAGACACTGATTCTCGACGAGGTCGAGATCATCGAGAGCCCCGCCCCCCCAACCGAACTGATACCGATGCAGGACGCCCTCATCGAGGCGGAATGGCTCGCTCCGGAACGAGCCACTGCCGACAAGGGAGCTTCAGGGAAAGCCGTCTTCCTGACTCCCGACCATCCCGTTCTGTCACTCGAGCTTCCACTCCCGGCAGGAGATTACACAGCGCGTGTCCGCTCAAGAGCCTCCGAGCAAGACACGTTCAGCGAAATTCTGCCGGCGTGCGGGGGGATCTCGTTGCGACCTCAGCCCGTCACCAATGCCATTTACACCTGGCAACGCTCCCATGTCACGGTGGCGAACGACGGCCAGGAAAAACTCACCATTCGCCTCACAGAAGGCCCGGGCGTCTACATCGACGCCGTCCGAATCCACAAACTCACCTTGAACGAGCCGATCAAGACATTGAAGAGCTTCCCTCGCGACACGGCTCTCACACAAAACGGCGCCCCACGCTGCGCCATCGTGGTCGACGACAACGAGGAGTACCGCCCACATGCAGAACGCCTCGCAGAAGGGCTGAAGAAGATGGTCGGCACAGAAATCCCCATCATCACCGGAACCAAATTGACCGAGGTGCAGATCCGCCTACATCACCTGTTCGCATTGGGGAACCGGGAGACAAATAGAGCGCTGCTGCTGGCTCGACCGGGCGGCTGGGGGGCCTTCCCCGGACCACCCGCCGACGGCACGCCGCACGTGTATGTCGCTGTCGACACCCAAGGCGTGGGCACGAACGTTGTCCTGCTTGGGGGAAAAGATGGCTCTCAGGTCAATGCCAGCGTGACCTCCCTGCTGGAGCACCTGCGCCCAGCCCCCACGCCGCACCTGCCGTGGATGGCTCTTCCCAGCCCTCGCGTGGATGGCCCGGAGACCTACCGCAAATGGGCGATCGAGAGCGGGAAGTGGCTCCGTCAGGGCGGCATACGCACCATCCTGAAGCACACCAAATACTACGGCGACAACACGTTCATGATGTTCGCGCACCGCTACTGGGAATACCTGGACTCAACCGACACGGTCCGCCGCTCGAGCTACAACGGAGCGTTGGACATGGAGTTCCACAAAATCCTGCCCAACTTCGAAGCCCGGGAGCACAACGGAACCTTCAGCGATCCCGAGCATCTGGCGATGACCAACCTGATGATGCGACTCACATCCATGACCCAGTCCTTGTTCATCAAATGGTGGGGGCTGCGAGGGCCCGGAGGGGATGAAGGCGTCACGCAACGGATCCGGGAGCGCTCACCACGAATTACCTGGAACCACCAGACGTTTCCGGCCCTCTGCCTGTTCCGCGGGGCCGACTATTTCGGCCGACACTACGACCTGCCGCAAGCCCGGACGTGGAAGGCGTGGACAGAAGATGTCATGCGCCCTGCCCTGCACACCTCCAAGCCGATCTGCGACTGCTGGGGATACCAGGACATCACCATGCAGCATACCGGCTACTACGCCGCCCTCATCGGGCGCTGGGATTACTTCGAGCTGAACCCACTGCACGACTTCCTTCGTCTCCGCCTGATGCTGCACGACAATCTCAATGCCCCGGTGGGGAACGGCGATGTGGGCGGCTATGCCGGGCCTGTCGATGGCGACCCGCGAAACCAGCTACGTGGGTTCAAGAGGGTCACTGGCAACCGAATGGACATGCGTCGAGTCAGCGTCGATGACCTCACCGGCCTGACTGTTCACCCTTTGGAGCGTCGCTGGTACGATCTCTTCGCAAAGGGCAGCGATACGCCTCCGGCAAGGGCCTTTGACAAGCTCCTGCTGCGCAACGCCGCGACCCCGGACGACGCATACCTCCTCCTGGATGGCGTCTCCGGAGGAAACCACGGACACTGGGACGGGAACTCAATTCTGAGATTCACGGACAATGGGCGCATGTGGCTGTGCGAGGGGGACTACATCAAAGGAGACGCCAAAGACCACAACACGGCAACTGTCATGCGCAATGCGGAGAGCGCATTCCCTCAGAATATTGTGGAACTCCGGGAGGCACATGCGACAGATGAGTGGGCCGTAACAGTCACTCGGACTCCGGATTATCAGGGACTCGACTGGGACCGCCACATCGTTTGGCACCGCCCCACTGACACCTTCATCATGCTGGACCAGTTCACAGCCACAAAACCCGGAGCCTACGACGCGACAGTCCGATTCAGAAGCCTCGGCGAAACAGAGCTGAGTGATCGGGTGTGGACGGTCACCCAAGCAGGCGGGAAGCGGTTCAGCATTCACGCCCCAGGGCATGGTCGTTTGACCGAGGGAAGCGCCCCTGAAGACGCCAAGAACTGGAAGAAATATCCCCACGCCGCCCCAACGCCAAGGCTGTTCACCCACCGGATCACGCGAGATCTGGCGGAAGAGGATCGCATGACCGTCCCCAACGTGTTCTACGCCGCTGAAACAGACGCCGCGCCGCGACTCGCAGCCTCCATTACGGCTGCCAACGCAGTTCTGGTCAAAGGAACACCTGCAATGGCTGTTTTCGCAGGTCCGACAACCACGGAGCAGTTCCAGACGGACGCAGCCAACAGCGTGTTCTCGCCAAGCGGCTGTCTCTTGGTTGGCCTGACCTCACTGACGGCAGGAAACTGCGCCCTGCGAACCTCGCAACCCGTGGCGGCAAACGTCAACTTTGGCAGTCAGACCGTCACAATCACAGCGGCTTCCTCCGGTCAACTGCAGCTGAGCTGCGGTACCGAATCGACGCGAGTCCCCTTCACGAAAGGGACCACCAGCGTGGCCAAGCCCCCTACCGGCCTCATCTCGATTCTGAGCACAATCCAGCCAGCACTTGCAGGAAAACCACCGTTGCCGCCAACCGCGAAAGCGGCCTCAAGACAGGCAACGACACACACGCTTACCGAGATCATGGGCATCCCCCTCCCCGCCGCAGGAACGTGCATCATACCTGTGGATCTGGACGGCGACGGGACGTCAGAGTGGCTCGCCGGAACGGAGAACGGATCCCTGATCGCAGCCGACACCAGCGGGAAGGTCCTGTGGCAACACACCTTCAGCGGTGCGGTCAACGCCCTCGCCTCTGCGGATCTGGACGGCGACAAGCGCCCCGAAATCGCCTGCGCGGTGGAGGACAGTCACCTGCATGTGCTCAACGCAGACGGCACGGAACGCTGGAGTAAGTTCTTTGACGCCTACCGAGCTGCAGGCGGAATCGAGGGCCATCCGCGTGCCGTGATCGCACGGGACTTTGATGGTGATGGCGTGCCGGAAATCGCGGTCGGCTGTGCAAACAGTATCTTCTACGTTCTGAACGCAAATGGTACCCCCAAAACCGGAGGAACAGGTCCGTGGGAGCTCACCACACAACACAAAGCGAGCGCGATCGATGCCGCGGAAATGACCGGGGACGGCCAACTGGAAATGCTCTGCGGATTCACCTATGCCTCGCGCCGAATCGTCGATTTCTCCAAGTCCGGATATGATCGCCAAAGCGCCTTGTCCGGATGCATCAGCGGCTGCATGGCCATCACCCATGCAGACTTCGATCAGGATGGACGTGCGGAAGCGGTCTTCGCTGATCAGGACGGCAAGGTAACCGTCTGCAAACCGTGGCAGAAGAAGCGGCTGACCACCGTCGTCCTGTGGTCACGCATCATCGGCGATGATGCACATGTGCGTGCCTTGGCAGCAAACGTGTCAGGCGATGCCCATCCCGAACTGGTCCTGGCCTCGCGCAGCGGCTTCCTCGCCCTCGTCGACAGCCAGGGCGATGTGATCTGGACCCGCTACGCACAGGACGCCGTGACCGATGCAGCCGTTCTTGACGGAGCTGGACGTCCCGCTGCCATCGCCCGTGCCTCTCGGGACGGGGAACTTGCGCTCTTCGCACCGGATGGGGCACCGATGGGCTCATGGAAGGGCACGAATCCCATCACCAAGCTCGCAGTCGTGCGGACAGCGACCACGGATTACACGGCTGTACTGACAAAGGACAGGCTTCACGTGCTCGAGTTGGCTCCACGGTGATGGATGCACCGCGTGCAAAGACGCACGCTTCGACAGGTCGCGACGTACGAGAACGGTCGCTGGGGACATCGCCCCTCAAAGGCGCCCCCGCTCCGGGCATTCTTCCTGGAGGGCGTGTCGTCCCTTCTGTTCAGCAGGGCAAGCACCGACCGCCGGGCCTTCCTCCTGCCGTGCTACTCCCCGTCACTCGTGTCAATCACGAAGAGCTTGAGTTCACTCGGGGGCGGACCCTCATCACGCGGCCGATCGCGATTGGGGCCCAACGTCTCCCAGCGGAGAACATAGCGGATGGCCGGACTCGTCGGATCGACTCGACTGGTCGTCTTCACCTTCATCCCCGGGTAGGCTGACGTCACCTTCCGCGCTTCCGGGGGCAAAAGCGAGGGCGGCTTGGGATATGTCCCCACAGGCTTCAGGGTTGCCTCATCAAGCCGCCAGATGCCCGAACCTTCCTTCCAGTGTCGGTAGCTTTGCCCCAGGCCGCCATCTTCCCTGACGGTGACCGAGCCAAGGCGCACTTGGGCCCCAACCGAGCCCCCGCCGCTGAAGCCCCAGCGATGGGCCCAGTCACTCGTCTGAACCCGTTGCCACACACCGGGGCCCTCCAGGCGAGCATTCATGGCTTGGGTGTTTCCTGCGACATCATACTTGTGGTAGGTGACAACGGGGCGCTTCTGCGCGTCAAACCCCAACGCCTGAACCGAATTGATCATTCCGCCCTTCACTGGGACAGGATCAACGACCTCCCCGGTCTCCAGCGTGATGGGCAACTCCAGTCGTTTGCCGGCGCTGGTCTCCCAGTCGACCAGGTTCGGACTTCGGGCATACGAGATGTCGTGATTGGTTGCGCAATCAGGCGTGTCGCGCCACATCCAGATCATGTGATACCACCCATCCGGTCCCAGCTGCGGCATCCGGGCATACGCGTTCATCCTCCCCTGGCCGTCGAGCAGAGGCTTGTCCAGAAGTCGACGCCACGTCCGGGTATCCGGATCGTAGATGTTGTAGAAATCCCCCCCATTCCCACTGGATCCATGCCGATAGCGGAAGATGAGTTCGCCTTTGGGCCCCGCCATGAACCGGGGATAGGTGCAGCGATTCTCCTCGGTGCCGACCATCTTGTCCACACGCTCCAACGGTGAGGCATCAAATGGTCGAGCACTCCGGAAATAGACCAGCGGATCGACATGCATGTTACCGGCGAGATGGAGGTAGCCGTCGCGATCGACAGCCATCGTGACGTAATTGTGGCTGTCCCAGGCGATGGTGGAGGAGAGTCTCTTGCGCCTTTTCCAGTAAACGCCCTGCGGGTGGGACACATCCCATCGAGCAGCGCCCAACCTGCGGCTTGCCACGGTCATTCGCCGTTCACTGTCGTAGAACGCCACGAATTGGTTGTCGCCGTGAGTCAGGAGATCGAACCCAACCGGGTGTCCGGACCACACAGCACTGACGACGATTACGTCCACGATAGTCATGAATCTGTACCTCGGGGAAAATAAGTGTGTGCGGGGGGTGTCAGTCGCACGCCGCGTCCAGGAATGCCAGGTAGTTCTCGATCACCCTGTCGTCGGGGTCGGGCTCGTACGGCCCGGCACTGGGTGAGAGCATGAAGCGACGCCCTTCAAGCTGGCGCAGCTGGTCGTGTACGGCCTCGGTCATCTCCTGCGGCGTCATACTCCGGAAGCAGTCATACTGTATGCAGCCGATGAGGCCCAACTGATCGCCGACAACATCAAAGGCCTGCTCCAACGTGCAGTCCCCGATCGGCGGCTCCTCGATCGTGTGAAGGGCGTCCGCGCCCATGGTGAGGAAGTCCGGCAGAATCTCGCCAATCTGCCCATGGTAGTGCTGAATGGCATATTGGCCATGGGCATGTACATCATCCACCAATGTCCTGGCATACGGGACGATCCACTGCTGGAACGTCTCGCGGTTGACCAAGGGAGGGGAAGCAAGCTCACTGCCGATCAGGAAGTAGACCTCGGCCAGGTTCCGGCGCAACGCGAAGTCGTAGATCGCTCGCATGCGAACCATGGCGTTGTCCAGGAAAGCCTGGACTTCACGAGTGTGCGTCAGTGACCAGATCGCGTAGGTTTCAAGGTCGGTATTGGAGTACAGAAAACCGATGGGTTCGCCAAGGCAGAGCATCATGGCACCGTAATCCTCCGGGAAGTCGTCCCGGTCAGCCAGGTATTGCGGCATCTGCTTCTCCAGTTCCCGATCGATGACGGTCGGATCCTGCTCAATGGGGAAACTCAGGAGTATCTCCAGATCCTCGTCGGTCGTGAGCAGTCGCTTCCGCGTGACCCCGCCGGATGTCTTGCGTGTTTGGGAAACCAGTTCGGCCCCACCATAGCGGTAGCGCTGCCGCGTCACCTCGGCACCGTCCTCCACGGTCGTTTCCTTGCTGATGACCACATCCGGTGAAAAAAGAGGCGCGTGCGGCGATCGGCGATTGAGCATCACGGCCCGTCCCTTGGATGCCTCGAACACGCGCCGATAGCCGGCGTGGTTGTGGATATCGACATAGCAGCCAATCGGGGAGTACGGGAAAAGCAACCAAGCCGGGTTCCGGTCCACCGGGCGGCCGTCCAGCCAGCGAAACAGGCGTTCTCGGGGAGTCATCGTCACAGGACATTCTCCAAGCCGAAAGTGGTCGTAGGCCAGTTCTAGCGGCTAACATAGCGGGCGCCCGGAGAGTCCACCTGCATGGGTGTCAGGTGTCAGTGTTCAGGATGGGCAGAAATGCCCCGGAATGGGCCGCACAAGTGCCGAACCGCCGGTCGTTTGTGCGACAGCTTCTTTCCTGACACCTGACACCTTTCGCCCAGAACGGTGGTCTCCGTGCAGACACTAACATAGCCCCTGCCCAACGCAATGCTGACACGCGTCCTTGTCAACCGAGCCACCTGCAACGAGAGTACGGCTCCCGACAGCACAGGAGGCACAATGATGGGATCGCGCACACGCCGAGAGTTTCTGGGGTCCGCTCTGGGAGCAGCCGCTGCCCTGGCATCCAGCCGCATCGTGGCTGCTGAAACGGACCAACCTCGGCCCAATCTCGTGTTCGTCTTCCCCGACCAGTTCCGAGTGTTCTCAATGGGATTCATGAACGCCGACCCCGTGGTCACACCCCATCTGGACCGTTTTGCCGCCGAGTCTGTCGTCTTCTCCAACGCGGTCAGCAACTTCCCTATCTGCAGCCCCTACCGGGCCATGCTCTTCACCGGTAAGTGGCCCTACGCGAACGGCGTCTATACCAACTGCAACTCAGGCCGCCCCGAGATCTTCCTGAAGCCGGAGGAACGCTGTTTCAGTGACGTTCTCGCCAACCGGGGCTACGATGCCGGCTACATCGGCAAGTACCACCTTGAGTTCCCGACTGAAGAAGACGCTAAGTACGGTGAAGGCCGCCGCGGGAAAAGGCTCGTGTGGGATGCCTACACTCCCCCGGGACCACGCCGACACGGCTTCAATTTCTGGCATTCCTATGGCTGCTGTGACAAACACCTCAAGCCGCACTACTGGCCGGGAAACACCCCCATCGACAAACCGACCGAGGTGAACGAGTGGTCTCCCAAACACGAAACCGACGTGGCGACGGAGTACATCCTCAACCGAGGCGGCGCCCAACGTCGAACAGATTGCCCATTTGCGCTGTTTGTGGCCTTCAACCCGCCGCATCCCCCCTACAACCAAGTCCCGGATCAGTACCGGGAGAACTACCAGGACGTGCCGCTGGACCAACTGCTCAGACGCCCAAACCTGAAATTCGAGGGCAAGGGACGGGGAGCCAGGGGGGCCGCCGCTGACTATTTCGCTGCCGTCACCGGAGTGGACGAACAGTTCGGCCGAATCCTGGCGGCTATCGACACAGCCGGACTGCGCGACAACACCATCATCGTCTTCACCTCGGACCACGGCGAAATGATGGGCAGCCATGGTCGCATGGGCAAAGGGAATGCTTACGAAGAGGCTTTCCGTATCCCACTCATCATCCGCTACCCAAAGCACCTGGCTCCCAAAACGGATCCCCTACACATCAATGTCCCGGACATGATGCCGACCTTGTTGGGCATGATGGGTTTGGGTAAGGATGTCCCCGCTGCGGCCCAGGGCTCAGACCACTCAGAAACGATCAGGAACAGCGGTGGCCCACGCCCCAGCTCAACCTTCTTCGTCATGGGCCCGAAGGACCCCAATTCCGGCACCCGCGGAATCCGCACGGATCGCTACACGTTTGTGGTGCGGAAGGGAACAGGCCAAGGCCCCAAGCTGGGCCTCTTCGATCGGCAGAGCGATCCCTACCAGCTCACAGACATCGCCGCAGAGAAGCCACAGCTATGCCGGAAGCTCGTCGCTGATCTCAATGTCTGGCTGACAGGAACAAGCGACCCATGGGAGAAACTGGATTGGCCGATCCGGGCTGCCAACGCATTCTCCGTTCAACGTACCACGGACGGGTTCGGTACCGGCTTTGAAGTCCAGAAGGACGGGGCTTTGACCATGACACCTGCGAGCCCTCTGGCCACCCTTTCAGAGACGAAAGGCGAGGTCATCTCCGGGGCCCGTTCTCTTCGAGCCGACACGCAGAGCTCCGCCACCACGTACCACGAATTCCTGAGATTCGAGGAATTGCTCCAGGCCAGTAGACATTACGAGGCAACCTATCGCTATCGGGTGTTGGCGGCAGACGAGCGCACACGGTTCTACACCGTCGTCCGCTCCACAAGTGACATCAAACGCAAAGCTGCCCGCATCTACTGGAACGAAGAACCAGGGGAGGTAAGGACAAGGACGTTCCGCTTCAAAACGAGCGATATCAATGACCACCACCTGATGTTTGGGATCCAGTACAGGGGGGCCATCATCATCGATTCTGTCACCGTGAAGGAATGCGACGACGAATAGAGGCTGCCAGAGAGCCCATGACCATTAGCGCCACACACCGATCATTTGGAGACACGCACGTGCGAACACTTGCTTTACTCTTTGCAGTCTTTGGCGGCCTCCTGCAGGCAGCCGACGACTCGCTCCTGCTCCACCTTGACTTCAATGAAGGCGATGGCGCCCTGGCCCAAGACACTTCGGGGCGCGAGCACCATGCTAAACTGATCAACACCCAATGGCACAGGCCCGGGCTTGAGGGCAGTGCCGTGCGCCTGACCGGCGAGGCCTCCTTCATCCAGTTTCCGGCACACGAAGACTTCAGCCTGGCCCAGGACTTCACGCTGCTGCTGTGGATGAAAGTCGATCGATTCGAGTCCCACGGGCTCAGCCTTTTCGTCCGCGGAAACTATGTAAAAGGGTGGCAGACCTACGTCTACAAGAGTTTCATCGCCATGTCATCGCGCGGCCTTGGCAAGGGGCTGATCTGCCGCCGACGCTTTGCCTCAGGCACTGGGCCGAGCTACCCGTTCACGCAGATCGCGATCACCGGCAGCAGAATCGATGACGCAACCACGGCCATTTCCTTCTACATCAATGGCGAACTGGCGGAAGCGTTCACGGCTAAAGGCCGCCTGCCCGTCTCAACGCACCCCCTCACCATCGGCAACTTCGCCTCTAACGAGGGGGTGGGTTTTCGCGGCCTAATCGGTCAAGTCAAGATCCACAACCGCCCGCTCTCGGCCAAAGAAGTGAGCGCCGATTACCTCGGGATGGACCGCGGGCAACCGTCCTCACGGGTGATTGCCCCCCCAGTCGCTGCCCGCCCCCCGGAAGCCCCATTGCCGAAGCTGACGAGACGTCGTGTGGCCTTGTTCTGTCCGAATGCAGGTTTCCCCGGGACGCCGGTCCGGGATACAGCCTGGTTCGAACGCGAACTGACGGAACTCGGCTTGCAGGTCACGAGGTTGAGTAACGAGGACCTGATCCGGACAGCGACCTTGACCGCGAAGCGTTTCGACACACTCATCCTGCCAAGTGCACATCTCCCGTTCGAAGCTGAATACTCCGTGTTCCAGTACATGTCAGGCGGCGGCAATGTGGTCAGCGTGAGCTGCACGCCAACCACCTGGAAGGCCGACGACGCTGGGGAGATGGTCTCGAAACAGCACAGCCGGGGGTGGTTTGCCCCATTCCTGATTCGCCACCTCCCCTTCGCTTGGGCACGACGTCGACTGGACGTGGAGGTCCTCCTGACGTCGCCCGCAGCCGAGCGTATCGGCCGCCTTCTGCCCCCAACAGCGGGGCCTTTCCCGCACCGACGGTACAACCTAGTGGACCGGTGGGACCTGCAACCCGTTGCGACGGGACGGGGGGGAGACACGGATGTCACCGACGGCGAGAACCTCTTCGCAGCAGCCGACATCATGTTGCCGCTGTACCAGAGACCGAACGGCGAGCCCACCGACTTCCACATCTACCGCTACTACAACCCCCACCTGTTCGGTGTCACACTCGTTGAACTGGGGGCGCTTGGGGCCGAGCTCATCGGGACCGACAACGGAGGGGATGTGCTCCAGGCCGTGCTGCAGCTGGCCGAAGGCCCACTCCCGGGAGAGGGCACGGCTGAACACTATCGGCACATCAACCAGCTCCACCAGGCCTGGAGTGTCCTTGGAGACGTGTTCGTCGACGCGACGGACAAACTGCGCGATGCCACCTACTTCGCTCACCTGACCAGCAACGCTCTCTGGCAGAAGTTCGACACGCAAGCGAAAGAGACGGCCGACCGCATGGCGGCCTTAGTCGAGCGCAAGAAGGCGTGGGACCGCATGCTCCTCGCCAAAGCCGAACCGCAAGATCTGGCCACAGCGACCCGGACGTTGAGTGAGGGAATAGCCCTGACTCAAGATGCGTTCATGGCGTTGTCCAACAACGCCAAGAGAGCCCTGCGGGAGGCCCGGAAACCGGCTGGAGTACCGGTGCGAAGTCCGTACGGCGAACTGCTGATTGAAGGCTATCTGACGCTGCCGACAAACCTGACGATGTTCCGCACCTGGCACTTCCCGGCCATGAAACACATCGGGGTCAATCTCTTCAGCAGCAAGATGCACCCCTGGTACACGGCGGATCCGGTGATCCAACAGCAGATGCAGGGCATTGGCCGTGACCTCGGCTTCCAGTACGGCGTAACGGCTGCACTGAAGCCGTCGTCAGGCGAACTCCGCCCCTCCGACGGCACGATTCGTGATTCCCCCCCACAAGTCTACGATCGCGCCAAGGCGGAACAACGTGTCAAAGCGTCTCTCGCCGCGGCAAGCAGTCTCTCCACTGTCCGGATCGGACTCGCACACGAGACCGGATTGGGGTTGAAGTACTGGGGCAGTCAAGCCCTTGCGGATTACCACCAGTACCTGGCCCAGGAGTACGCCGACATCGCTGCGCTCAACCGTCACTGGGGCAGTGACCATGCGGCGTTCAGCTCACTCGCCCTGCCAACCAGGAAGCCAACAACGCCGGCCGAACACGCGGCCTGGGAGCACTGGCGGGATCTGCGCGAAGCCAAGTTTGAGGAGTACCTGAAGACGTTCTATGACCTGGTCAAGAAACACGACCCAAATCTGGCCGTGTCGAGCACCGTGTCCACAGGAAGCCTGCAATCCCCGCTCTACGGGGTGAATTTCTACAATGTGACCCGGTACCAGGACATCAGTGGAATTGACGGCACGGCAGTCAATCCTCCCAAAGAGTGGCTCTACCTGGACCTGACCAAGAAGCCGGTGCTCACCTGTGAGTGGGGCGGCCTCTACCAGACGAAGCCGCTGAGCTATGTGAACGGCAAGCTCTGGGAGGAACTGACCGGCGGCTGCATCGGCTTCAATCTCTGGATCTGGCAGTTCGGGGACTGCCGGAGCAACTACGTCAATTTCGCTGGTCTGCCCACCCTCTATGGAAGCCGCGCTCGGGGCACCGTCACCGACGCCCGAAAGATCCAACACGTGATCCTGGACGGACACCGGGCCAACCCCGAAATCGGCATCTTGTTCTCACAGACCACCCGCGTCCACGACCAGGGCTGGGGAGCAAAGGGCGGTCAGACGACCTCAGCTCACGTCCAGGCGGTGACGAACTACTACGCGCACTTCCTCAAGTTCCACCGTTCAGCGAGGGTGATCGCCGAGGAGAAGCTGTTGGAGGAAGACATCAGCTACCTGAAACTGCTGATCGTGCCGCAAGCCCTGTTTCTCGCCGAGAGTGTGCAGCAGAAGCTGATTGCATATGCCGCAGACGGAGGCAAACTGCTGATCGAGGGACGCTCAGGACAGTTCGACAACTTCGGGCAACGTCTGGACCTCCTCTTCCGGGCAGGCAAGATAGCCCCCGGCCACACGACGGTTCGCGAACTCAGCATCGGCACATCGACCTGGCCCACGGCGGAAGACGATTCGCTTTTCGCGCCGACACCACTCACTGGTCAGTCTCACGTGCTGGCTCGGTTCGGGACCGAACCTGCCGTCATCTCACTGCCGCAAGGGCAAGGGACGATCATCGTGGCAGGAGTCGCTGCCGGCTACAAACGGTATCAGTTCCTCCCGGAATTGGTGGAAACAGTGTGGCAGGGCCAGGACTTGAGCCCGAGATTCATGGTGTCAGACGACACCACGCTCCTGCGCGAATGGCGACACGGATCAGACACGTACCTGCTGTTGACTTCACGAACCGAACAACCGGGAGCCGTGCCGCTACAAGTGAAGATACGTGGAGACTGCAAGATTGAGGACTACCTGTTCAGGCGTGCAGTTGACGCCCGCTCCGACGGCAACTACACGACGTTCGACACACTGATGGCCAACGGAGCCCGGGTGTTCCGGATCCCCAACGGAGCACCGGCGGACGCACGGGTGACGTGGTCCCCGGACAGGGCGACGGAAAAGACCGTTGCGGGACAAGATGATCAGTCTCCCATCACATTGCCATTCACCGGTCGAATCTACGCCGCAACCGCATTGGTTTGGGGAGAGTACGTCTTCCGAAACAGCACGATCGCTTCGGGTATAGACGCAGAGATGGGCGAAACCTACCTGAGCATCAGTCACGGTCCTGACGTGCAGAAGAAGCGGATTCTTGCCGGTGGCGATTATCATTTCAGGATGCGCGGCAAAGCATTCCGAGTCCAGTGTTCCGGGAGCTTCTACAAGTTCCCCTTCCACAGTGAGGTCACAATCACCGAGGCAAAGGACGGGGTACCTCAACTCGGATGCGAGATGGAGAAGGAGGGCACGTCGATCCGTGTGAGTTCGGGCCTGTTGCAGCTGGCCCTGGAGCCAGGACGCGGAGGCCGGATCAACGAGATTGCCTTGACCGACGACCAGATCAACCAAGTCGCCTCGGACGGCGCGCTGTCCGCTTGCACAGAGAACGTTGGGAGTGTCCCGGGGCCTTTCGCAGACCGGCCATTTGCCGCAACAGTTCTGGAGCAAAGCACCGATGCAATCGTGCTTGAACTGGTAAACGACCAGCCGATCGAGCGTAAGACCCTTCAGAAGACATTGACCGTCCGAAAGGGCATCGCCGGCTTTCGCTACGCTTTGCGCTGTGTGAACCGCGATGAACGACCGGTCCAACCGCCGTTCGAGCTGAGATGGCATCCCGAACTCGTGATCGGCGGGCTGGCCGACGAGCCGGATATGCTGGTCATCCCGACGCGGGACGGCCCCCGCGCCCTGCCCCTCCAGGCCAACCAGTCCGGCACGTCATTCGCTCCGGGAGCCAACTGGGCGGCGGTCGTCGATCGCAGTGAGAAGCTGGCCTATGTAACCACATTCAACCCCGGCCAAGTCGGGCGCATTTACGTGTGGCAGGATGCACGCTTCTATGACTTGGAAGTGTTCTCACCACATCGCCAGGTGAAACCGGAAGACAGCATTGATCTGGACCTCGGGATCTACTTTCTGCGTGGCCTGACCGGCCTTGATGTCTACCGTGATGGCCACGGCGCTCAGGCAGACCTGCCGAGCAGCTTTGACCAGAAGGAGTACGTTCGATTCCCCGTGGAGATCGGCAGTGCACATGCCAGGATCGAGCCGGTGACGATCGCGGCCAAACTGTGGCGGGAGAAGCGAATGATCACAGATTTCGGGGGTACGGTTGAAGACACGGTGGCCTTTGACCAGCCCCTCACGCATATCCTGGAATCCGATCTCTCCGAGTACCCCGACGGCTCCTACGACCTGCAAGTGACGATCAAGGTCGCCAACCGACCGGTGCTGCTGATTGCGAAGACGCTTGAACTGTCCGGCAACGAACGCAGCAAACTTCTGGCCTACTACGAGACATGCAAGACGACGATCGAATCGCTGGCAAAGACCGCTTCAAGACGCTCAGCTGCGGGAGCCTTCGATCTCCGCGTTCGTCTGGAAGAACTCCGCGGCGATATCACAGCCGGTCGCCTGGATGCCGCCGCGGCCCGATGCGGCGAGTTGACGAAGGCCCTTACCGCCCTGCGACAAAGGAAGCCATGAAGACTGCACTCGAAATGCGGAACGGCGTGCCCTCGCTGGTTATCGATGGTGAGCCCGTGGCCCCTATGATGGTGTGGGGCCGCAGCAACAGCGCACTCAGCTGCACAGCAGAACTGATGCAGCCCCGCGAATTCCACCTCTACACCACGCCATTGCCGCTGCCGTGGCCCCAACCGGGAGACGATCACGATTTCGGCGCCGTCGACGCAGAAATGGGTGCGCTGCTGGCCAACGATCCGCAAGCCCTGACGATGCCACGGATCACCGTGGAACCTCCAGCCTGGTGGAAGGAACAGCATCCGGAAGAGATGCCTGTCTGGGAAAACGGCAAGAGCGACCAGTTCATCTCGGTGACCTCCGAGCGCTGGCTGCAGGAAGCCCCGACTCACATCCACACACTCGTGACCCATCTCGAATCACGCTGGAACGAGCACGTCTTCGCCTATCACCCGTCAGCCCTCAACAGCGCAGAGTGGTACTATGCGTCCACCATCTGGCAGTGTGGAGATTGGGGACTGCGGAACTACGAAGCCTCGTTTGCCCGAGGTTACCAGCGATGGCTTGAGGAGCAATATGAGACGCTTGACGAGCTCAACCGTGCATGGAAGACCGCTTACAGGGCGTTCGCGCAGGTACAGGTCCCGCCCCCTGAGCAGAGGCGTCGTACAGACCATGGCCTGTTGCGTAACCCGGTAGCCGAACGACCGGTCATCGATTTTACCGTCTACCAATCCGTTGCCATCACGGACGCCATCCGCATCATGGCACGAACGTTCAAAGATGCCTGCGACTGGCGCAAGCTCGTCTACATCTTCTACGGCTACACGTTCGAACTGGCAGGACTGCAGGAGGGCATCAGCCAGTTCGGCCATCTCGATCTCGACGCTGTCCTTGACGACCCCGCAATCGATGTGTGGTGCGGCCCGAGCGGCTATGTCGATCGCCGCACCGGCGGCAGCGGCCCGATCATGGCCCCCGCAGAGAGCTGCAACGCCCGAAGCCGCGTCTGGTGCAATGAAGACGACCTGCGCACGCATTTGAGCAAACCCGACACGGGCTGGGGCCGGGTCGCGACCGAGGAAGAGACGCTTTGGGCTCATCAGCGCAACTTCATGGCCTCGTATGTGCGTCGGTCACAGATGTGGTTCATGGACCAGGGCGGAAACTGGCTTGAGAGCGAGGCAATATGGGACAACCTGGCGGCCCTGAAAGACCTCTACCGGGAGCTGCTTGAGAACCCCACCCCGCTACGTTCCGATGTGGCAGTGGTCGTTGATGAGCCAAGCCTCTGCCAAGTCGCATACGGCATCGAGCTGGGATTGCCGCTGTTGTACGACCTGCGCACCGAGATCAACCGCATGGGCACGACCCCGGAGCTCTGGCTTCAGGCCGATTACCTGCGCGGGAAGGTGAAAGGCAAAAAACTGGTCATTTTCCTGAACGCCTTCAGCCTGACTGCCCAAGAGCGCGGAACGGTAACGGACCACCTTCAGCGAGACGGAGCGACGGCCCTGTGGTTCTATGCACCTGGCGTACTCGCCCCTGACGCGGACAGTCCCGGCGATGCCTATGGCGCCAGACACATCTCCGAACTCACCGGAATCCACGTCGTGGAACGCGACGGTGATCGCTCTCCGGCCATGCGTTGTACTCGTGACCACCCCTTCTGCGCAAACCTGCCCGACAGGATGTTGGTCGAGCCCGATGACATCATCGCAAACTGGGGAGAGCGCGATGAGAAGTTCCAGTTCCGCCAGATGACCTACCCTCCCCGCAAGAAGCTGCGCCCCCTCTTTGCCGTCCAGGATCCGGATGCTGACGTCTTCGGACACTACGCCGATACCGGTGAGGCCGCAATGGCCGCAAGAGAGACCGCCGGGGCCTGCCACGTCTTTGTCGGCGGTCTGACGCTCCCTGCACAAGTACTTGCGAACATCGCGCGTGAAGCGTCAGTGCACCTGTACTGTGAGGCCGGGGACGTGCTATACACCGACGGTCACGCCCTGTCGATCACCGCCTGCACCGCCGGACGCAAGTCAATCAGCCTTCCGGCCTCCTCTACAGTGAGCGACGCCTTGACCGGAGAGCTCATTACGTGCGGAGAATCGTTCACGGTGGAACTGCGGTTCGGGGAAACACGAGTGTTCAGGCTCGGGTCCTCAGCGATGTAGCGGTCGCTTCCTTCTGCCTTCCTGGAGGCCGGTTTTCCCAAACCGGTGACGTTCACCGTCGAAGCCAAGGCAGGACCGGTCAGGGATGACCGGAGCTCCAGGGGAGGTGTGCGACGTCGAAGCCAAGGCAGGACCGGTCAGGGATGACCGGAGCTCCAGGGGAGGTGTGCGACGTCGAAGCCAAGGCAGGACCGGTCAGAGATGACCGGAGCTCCAGGGGAGGTGTGCGACGTCGAAGCCAAGGCAGGACCGGTCAGGGATGACCGGAGCTCCAGGGGAGGTGTGCGACGCTCTCACCCTCAACCAAGCCCCCCCAGCGCCTCCCGCATCCTGCCGATGACAAAGTCGACGGCTTTCCGTGAGGAAATGAGCGGCAACTTGGTCAGCGCGGCAGGCGGGCAGTCGGCCTTGTAGGTCTGGGCGCTGACATCGATACAGAAATCCGTGCTCAAAATGGCAGCGAACCTGGAAGCACATTCGGGTGTATCGAAGAACAGCGACGTCATGTGCGCTTCACCTTCAACCTGCGTGATCAGCGCAGGGAACTCCGCCATCAGCTTGATGGCCTCCGCGTGGTAATAGGCCCCGATCTCACGCGTGTGCTCGCCGTTCGCTTCGGCGAACTCGATAGTAACGAGATAGGCGAGTGACGCCAGTTCTTCCTGGCCGTTGGTGACCAAGGCACCAAACTGATTCAAGTTATCCATCGCCGCCGTTGTCAGAATCTTCGATCCCGCGTATTCACCCCCGGGGAAGCCTTTCCCTGCGGAGACAAAATCCGGCCGACAGGCATACTCCCGGAAGAGGAAGATCTCCGGAGACCAGATACAGGACTGAATCTCATCGACCAGGATCGGGATGTCATGGTCTTTGCACAAGGCGTGGGTGCGCGCAACGAACTCAGCCGTGAGCTTAATGGCCCCGTAGTTCATGAGTACTAACTCGTGGAGAAACCCAGCGACCTTGTATGGGCCGTAGTCAAGCTCATCGACCAATTGCTCGAAGTGCTCAGCATCGTTGATCGCGACCGGACGGACCACATACTGCCCGTGCTCCTCAAGACTGTCGGAAAGCCCCGGCCACATGCCGCGAAGCACCTGGGTCAGAACCGTGGTCCCATGATAGTTTGCCGTCCTGCCTCCCGCATGGTCCGCCATGACCAGAAACACCGGCGTTCTGCCGGCGTAAGGCGGCTCCTCTGCCGTCGCATCGAGATGGTAGAATCTGGCCAGCATCATTTTCAGCGCGGCCTCCACGGCCAAACTACCCGTCTCCAGATTGACTACCCGGTTCAGGACGTGCGGCTCATCCGTGGCAAGGACTTCGCTCAGGCTGCCTTCGTCGCCCTTCCCCAAACCGTTCGCCACGCGTACCAGTTCCCGCTCAGCCAGTCTGGTGATGTAACCTCGGGTGTTGTTATGGGTTGCATTGCAGATCCCGAGCCTCTTGGCATTCTCGATGAGACGGTAGCCGGGGAATGCATGCCCCAACGAAGCGTGGTAGTGCTCGCTCTTGCCAATGAAGTAAGCTCTGCCATCCTCACCAACTCGAATGGGCCCCAGTCCCGCAAGCGGCGCCATCTCCTGGTGCAGAGCGTCGCCGAATGCCGCAGTGGGGGCTCCGGTGATGCCCCCGTTGAGCCCTCTCGCAACCTGCATCCCAACCTTCTCGAGAAGCTCGTCGAGCCGAGACTGGAGCGCCTCCGGAAAGAAATCCACCGATTCGCTCGCAAGCGCTTTGAGCGCGCCTGGGTCAGCTCCGGTCAGGAACGACTGCGTCTCGCACACCGCGGCGATGTAGTCCGCCCCCAGCAGGTCACACAACGATCTACTGATTGTCTTCATGGTCACTTTCTCCAGGACTGGACAATCCGGCGGTCCCGTCTAACTGTATCGCCGCACTCTGCGCGGCGGCTTCCGGGGCTTTGTCCTGAGTAGCGCTGCACTCTGAGCAGCGGCTTCCGGGGCTTCGTCCTAAGTAGCGCCGCACTCTGAGCGGCGGCTTCCGCCGAACAAGAGAACTCCGCCCGGAGCGCGGAGCTACGGAAGGCAGCTACGCCCAGCCAGGCACGCTTTCGCCTGCCTAACAGTTACCGATGTTGGTCTGGTACGATACAGCCAGCCCTATGCTCCCGTACTCGATGTGATAGCTTACTCGACCTCCAGCACTAACATAGAGTGACATGCCACCTCGGGAAGGGTTGCCTGGACGCTCCCGTCAGGTCGTGTCTCAAGCTCAATCACACGGCGCCCCGGAGCGATATACGCCTGACGGACGCGCCGGGCCGGTGCTGGAGCGATCGTTACCGCGATTCCGTTCACGGGCACCATCTCCTCAGGCTCGTAGACAGCCAAGCCGGGCTGACCGCCAAACTCACCGCGGACCGGCATGCTCTGGTAGTTGACGAAATGAACGACGATCCGCTCATCGCTCTGCAAGAATGCGGTCGCCTCAATGCATGGCGGGGCCGTGACCTCGATCGTTTGCGCTTCGCCAAGCGCCCAGCGCACCGTGTTGATGATCGCCCGTTCTGCGTAACGGAAGCCAGTCTCCGCGTAGAGCGCTCCGAACTTGGCCGACAAGTAAGCAACCCGACTCCCCGACCGCGTGTTCAAGGCCGCCAGGCACGCCGGGGGGCCCGGGATGTAGTTCTTGCGGTAGCCGGGAATGTGATTGTTGGTGGACTCCTGCCGGGGGTAGAACTCCCCAGCCGTCACCGTCTCGCTCCCGGGTGTCACCAACTGTACGGGCGCCCACAGTGCGCTCAGCTCGTCCATCCCCTGTTCCAGCCCCCCCCCGGGAAGCATTCTGAAGAACCCGTACTCAACGTTGCCGGCTCTGGCACGAGCAGATTCGTTGCGCAGCAGGAAATCGCGTTCCGGGCCATCCGCGGAAAAGGACACCCCGAACAGATCCGCCAGGGCGAATTCGTTTCGGGCTTCACCGTTCTCATCGGCAAGCGATGTCTTGTAGGAGGCGACCAGCCCACCACCACCTTCGACGAACGCCTCAATCGCGTCGACCTGTCGCCCAGAGAGGCAAGGGGCATTCGGTACGACAAGCAGGCGATACCGGTGAAGATCGCCATCCGCCAGATGCCGGTCGCCGACAACATCGAAAATGATCTGGTTCTCGAGGAGCGCTTTGTAGTAGCCCATGAACTCATCGACATAGAGTGCCACATCGTCCTGACCGTAGAACACCTTGCTGTCTTCCGAGTAGTAGAGGGCGACATCTGCCAGCGATTCCTGCTTCCCAGTCAACCATTCCCGCCGTCTGTCGATCTCGCCGGCAATGGCGGCATACGGCTGCAGAACACCGAGGCTCAGCGCCCGGTCCTCAGGCAAAGGAGCGTAGCAGATATCCATGTTCCAGGAGAGGTTGTTGGCCACAACCGTCATGGCCTCCGCCATGCTCAACGCATGACTCTTTGCTGGCACGGTCGCTTCCCTCAGCGTGTGCCCCAGCCGCGGAGTTATCTGCGAGATGATCTCGGCCTTCACGCCACTGTAGGCTCGAAAAAAGCGGCTGTAGGCCGATAGGTGAACGTCTCCACTGACATCCAGAGAGAAGTAGTCGACATAACGGGAGAAGCTCTCCACCGGCTGCAGGCGTGTCCAGGGGAGGTACTTGCCGGAGTAGGAGACGATAGTCAGCAGCACCTCAGGCTTGAGGTCCTTGACTGTCCTCCGAACGTCCCGGATGAAGTCGGTCAGTGATTCGAATCGCCAGCGCACGAACTGCCGCCAAAGCGAACTCCCCCACTCGGGCGTCCGCGGCAATTCCTCCCCTGCCGTTTCTGCGAACAGGCGCTGACAGTGCCCGCAGTAACACATCTGCCCGCCGCCATAGCGCCCATTGAAATCGAGTTCATCAATCATGACCGCATTGATTTCATAGCGGGCGGTTACGTCCGCGATCAGGGCAAGGAGATACGCCCGGTAGTCGGGGTTGTTGAAGCAGACGCGCGGCGACACATGACACGGCTCACCGTCGCTGTTCAGTTGGCGCCACTCCGGGTGTTCGTCGTGGGCACGGCGATCACAGACGACCTGGAACATGCACACGGTCGCCAGTCCACGCGTGCGACACTCGTGGACAATCTCAGCGACCAGGTCACGTTCACCCAGAGCGGAAAACGTCCGGCCCAACTGGGACTGGAACCACACATTTCCTGAATGCGACTTGGCGTGAAAGTAGAAGACTTCAGACCCCGCCTCCGCGATCTCCGCAACCAGCCGCTTTGCGTCCAGATTGGTGTTGACCACCCGCTGCTGATTGGCATACAGCGACTGGTCCTCCAACTGATCACGATCAGACAGAGGCCATCCTGTCATGATCCGGCACAGCTGTGTGTCATTCCAGCTCATCGGGGATGCCCACCATCTTCAGCCACAATCGTACGGCACATAGTCAGTCTCCCGGAAGTCAGTTACTTCCGAGATCCACCGGCTCTGGACGAAGGCGACATGGTCAGGGTGGGCATTGTACACGCCAAAGTCTTCGACCGACTCGAACTCCATTGAGAAGCCGAAGTCGTGTGGGTTCTTGTTGCTGATCTGGCGCAAACACTCGAAGTTCCGCACGACGGGAATCTCGGCAAGGGCCCGACCAGCGTTGAGAAAATCTGTTTCCTCCGGCGAGCCCGGGGCGTGCTTGAGCTTGAACGTAACGGTATGGCGAATCATCACGGTCATTCCCTTAATGGGCCACGTGTGTGGAGCCCTGTCAGAAGGCGTCACTTAAGTTTGGTGGATACCTGCCGGATCTCCTCAACCGCCAATCCCTCGGCAAACCCGGGATCTATCTGGCCAAGGGCCTCCTTGATCGCCTTCGCGTTGCCGGAAGCGTCCCGAACCTGGCCGACCTCGTCCGGCATCAGATCGACTTTGCTGCCATCCGCCTTGATGATCGAGCAGATCCCTGTCTCCGGACACAGTTGTACGTTCAGATCACTCATCACTCTTTCTCCCTATTCCTGCCGCGTGGGAAGCGGCTCACCGCCCTGTGACACATCGACTCTTGCGACCAAGCTCCACAACTTCTCTGTAGCGAAAACAGTCCGTCAAATGATCGTTGACCATGCCAACTGCCTGCATGAATGCGTAGCAGATCGTCGAACCAACAAAGTTGAGTCCGCGTCGCTTAAGGTCTTTGCTCATCGCATCAGACTGTTCAGTTCGCGTCGGCAACTCCGCCATGGCCGTCCAGGCGTTCTGCAAGGGCGCACCGTCGACATAGCGCCAAAGGAACAAATCCAACGTGCCAAACTCTTCTCGAATGTCCAGAACTGCCCGGGCATTCCTGATCGCCGACTCGATCTTCAGACGGTTACGCACGATACCGGGATTGAGCATCAGGCCCTCAATGTCCGCTTGGCCGTATTCGGCAAGCTCCCCGCAATCAAAGGCACAGAACGCGTTCCGGTAGTTCTCCCGTTTCTTGAGGATCGTCAGCCAGCTCAGACCAGCCTGTGCCCCTTCCAGAACCAACATCTCGAACAGGTGTCGGTCATCATGGGCGGGCACCCCCCACTCGCCATCGTGGTACGCCACGTAAAGCGGGTGTCCCTTGCACCATTCACATCGGTGTGTCATGTCGTCCTGCCGGTCACGGGGTGTGGATAGCCAGGGCCGCCCGTCGTACTGCCGAAATCCCGCGGCTACAGCCGCTGGTATGCCTTCGCACGTTCAGAATATAGAGTGGCGACCAGCCCTACGCGACGCGCGGGACCTCCTTCCCTGATCGGTTCCTCACATGAACCACCGCAGAAGGGTGCCATCGCAGAGCTCAAGGTCGGCAAGGACATCGCCCCTTCACGAGCTTTCCGGGAAACGTCTGGCATGCCCTTTCCTCAACGCTATCTTCCTGCATCGCCGCCCCGGAAACCAAGTCCCTTCAGGCAAAGTGATGAACCCATGTGGACGTGCGCGCTGACGTTGAACTCTACCCGAACACCCGTTGCGGGAAGTGAGGACGCTCTGGTGGAAGGCATCCGCCGAGGGGGAGACCTGCGCATCGGCACGGAGTTCCTGCACAATGAGCACATCGACGTGACCTCAAGCAGCGCGGAACGCGTGCGAGAGGTGGCCGAATTCGGAATAACGTACCTGGTAGAAGGACGCTGGGTTGCGGGAATCATGAGTCTGCGACAGCCGGTTGAGCTGCCCACTGGCTTCGGGCGGCCTCCCTCTATGTCCTTCTTCCTTTACAACCAGGACGGGAGGCAGGCGATTGGTCGGCCACACCTCGATGGAATCCCGGGGCCGAACGCCCCCGGCCCTTCGCCACCGTCCCCTCCGCCTGACATGCCGAAGTACCACACACACGACAGCTGGGACGACCAGACAAACGCCCCGAGCAGCAACTTCACGTACGACTTCGACACCTTCAAGTACTACGTATCGAGTGGTTGGGAAGAGGTCCTCTGCCATGACGCGGACGGCAGGCCGACTTCCGGTTCTGTAGACACGCTCATAGCAGCCTTCTCAGATGGCCGGGCGGTGAAGGTCGGGATCACCGACCTGTGTTCGGATCTGGCCCCCGCGCGCTCAGCCGTGGAACATGAGGTGTTCGTTGAGGCAGGATCCTGCTACTGCTATCTTGAACAGAAGCTCTTCATTGCCGGCTCACACCCGGTGGTTCGCATCCAGGCCGGAATCCCCATGCACTACGAGAGCCGGAACTGGGACTTCGGTTGGCTTGTCCTCCGCACCGATGGCGTGGTCGTGTACCGACGATGCGACCCCTATACACTTGATTTCGAGGATGTTCAGATGCAGCGCGCCATCCGCTGGTTTGTCCGGTAGCACACGCTACGGAGTCCATGACAGTATGAACGCCAGAACATGGTCGATGGATGAAGTGGAGGCCCAAGTGTGTCGGTGCTTAGTAAAAGCGCCGGCCGAGACTCCCGCGTTCCCCCCAGCCACTCTCTACCTGGACCTGGCGGAGAGCGTTGTTCGGCAAGCCACCGCATGGCAGACGCCTGAAGGAATGATCGGCGACCCGTACAACGAGCCGGGGGTCGAATCAGTCACCGCAACTGCTCGGTACGCAGCCGCCTTGGGGCACCTGTTGGCAACCGGCCGATGTCAGGACCTGCTGGAGGCGGCATCCTGCGCCATGGACTGGTGCTGCAACGACATGACCGACCACTGGGAAAGGGGCACCAACTGGCCATGCGCTGTGTTCAACATGAAGGACCTGCTTGTCCTGTTCGAGGCGCTGGAGCCTTTCGAGGCAGCGCGGCGATATGCGAACTGGGGCGCCCAACTCAGAGCCCCACGACCTGAAGCGTGCTACTTCGGAACGCGCAATTACCTCTTCTACGGGCTGGCCGCCGAGACACTCCGCATCCGCCTGGGCCTGTCGGACCGCGTAGACTACATCGATCGTGTCATTGAAGAGGAACGGCAGTGGTGGACCGACCACGGCATGTACCGAGATCCGGGCGACCCGGCAACGTACGACCTCACGGTTCGCCAGTGCCTGGCGTTTATGGTCGAGAACGGCTACAACGGACGCCACCAGGAATGGGGCCACGAGATGCTGCGGAAGGGCACGCTGACGGCCCTGCTGTTTGTCTCCCCGACCGGTGTCGCTCCATGTGGAGGCCGAAGTAACCAATTCCACCACCTGGAAGGAATGATCGCCTACGCCGCGGAACACCAGGCCAAGACAGCCTGGCGTGAAGGAAGGAGGGCCTTGGCAGGAGCACTGCGGGGGACGGCCCTGGCAGCGGCCGAAGCCGCGGGCAGGTGGATGCTTCGCGATCCCTACAACTGCACCAAAAACCTGATGGCCTCTCAACCGTTCTTCGGACAGGATGGCTTTGGGGAAACACAGAACGCGCACAGCGGGTACGGCCTCCTGGCTGCCAATCTGTTCGCCGGAGCTTACCGCGTCGCCGACCAACAGATTCCGCCGGCCACGCCGCCCAGCCATGTGGGCGGCTATGTCACCTACCTGCCCGATGCCTTCCATCGTCTGTGGGCCACCGCCGGTGACTACCACATCCAAGTCGACACAAGGGGACAGGACCACTACGACCCCACCGGGCTCGTTCGCGTCCATCGGCGGGGCGTACCGCCCGAAGCCTGCCTAAACATGGGAATCGTCCCAAATCCCTCGTACCACCTGCCCCGCCCCAGAGCCGAGCGCGCCGTAGCGTTAGGGATCGGCTGGCCTACCCAATCGGGTTGGCGATATCTGGCCTCCGCGAACCGCGACACTCACAGAGCGAATATCCGCGATGTAGAAGAGGGCAGAGAGGTCACGTTTGGGGTGGGCTACCTGGATCAGGACGGAAGCCTGGGAACAGCGTCCGTCCACGAGGATTACCACCTGTCACCCGACGGCCTTCACGTTACCAGTCACGTCCCGGGGGCCGGTCGCGTGCGGTTGCAGGTTCCCCTTGTCGAGACGGACGGCGAACAACACTCAAAGATCTCACTCAGGAAACAGGGGGTCGACGTGTCTTACCGCGGCCACACCGTGTCAATCAGCGTCCCCAAGGCAGAGGCGTCCTGGCTCGAGCCATGGCCAGCACCAAACCGGAACGGAGTGTACCGCGTCGCCGTCTTCGAGGGAGTCGGTTCAGAGCTCTCTTGCGCCGTCGCAATCACGTAAGGCCCCCCGAGCAGCAGAGCCCGCGGACCCCTTCCTCCTCTCGCCATTCCAGGATCACCGACGCGCCTCACACGGGATCCGGATCGTCACGGTCGTGCCCTCACCCAAGACGCTCTGCACGGCAACGTCGCCTCCCAACGCTCTGGCCCGTTCCTGCATGCCCATGATCCCGAGGGAATGCCGAGCCGCCAAGCCGTCCACATCCACGCCGCGTCCATCATCGGACACGGCGATGACCGTCCACCCGTCGACAGCCTGGGACCGTATGTCCACCGCCTCCGCAACAGCATGTCGGGCCACATTCGTCAGTATCTCCTGCATAATCCGGAACAGGGCGGTCGCTGCCACGTCCCCAACAGCACCCTCCTTGAGATCCAAGTCGACAAAACAACAGATCCCGGTGCGCACCTCAAACTCCTGGGCCTGCCACTCGATGGTAGCCTGCAGCCCTTCGTCAAGAACGGGGGGCCTCAGCTGTGTGGCAATGGCTCGGACCGACTTCACTGTCCGGTCGGCATGGTCCGACAGGTCCTGAATTCGCAGCTCAAGGCTCGACAGGTCCGTGCCGCGAATGTCCGCCTTACGAAGCGCCTTACGGAGAAGAGCCAGGCCCAGCTTCAGTGCCGTCAGCTCGTGCCCGAGTCCATCATGGATATCGCGGGCAATAGAGGCCCGTTCCTCTTCTCTGACTGATGTCAGACGGTCCGCCAGTGAGTGCAGACGGTCCTCACTTTCCCGCAACGCATCTTCCATTCGCAGTCGGGCAATTGCCCCACCGATCTGCGCGGCAATGCCCTCGAGAGCAGGCTGGACCGCGAGGGGAACGGTGTCGCTCTTTGTAGACGAAATGTTGACGCAGGCAACGACCCGGTCCCCCTTGCAGACGGGCAGAGCGGCCAAAGCTCGGAGCCCCGCGTTCATCTCTGCCTCGGAAAGCTCGAAAGACAACACCTGGTGACTGGTGTAGAGCGGCTTCCCTCTGCTCACAAACCGGGCCTGCTCCGACTCCGGCTCATGGTGGGAAACCGCCCTGACAAAGTCCCCCGGCAGCCCTTTGTGGAAGGCCAGGTCGAGAGCTCCCGTCTCTTCGTCCACCAAGTAAATCCCCCCTCCCGTAAAACCTGACGCACTCAGCGCGGCGTCAAGACAGAGCTCAAGGCCCGCCAGGAGGCTCTCGGCGCCACTGAGCGCCACGCCGAGATCACGCTGTCCTCTGATCAAGTAGTCAGCACGCCGACGCGCCGTGACGTCTCGGAACACGCCATGGACCACCTGCTTTCCATTGATTTCCGCGACGCTCGCGGTAATCTCGACCGGCACCAACGTACCATCACCACGTTGAACCCACAGCCCCCCCACCCTCCCACCGCCCTGCCCACTGTGATCCCGGAAAATGCCCTGGTACCGGTCCGCTTCGTCCGGCGGGTGAAGCTCTGACTGATGCATACCCACAATCTGGTCGATCGGCATCCCGAGAAGCTCCGCTGCTCGCGCATTCGCCTCCAGGATCAAGCCACTTGATGCGTCGGCCAGGAACACCGCGTCATTGGCCGTCTCGAACAAGACGCGATACTTCGTCTCACTGGCCTGGAGTGCCTCCTCAGCACGTATCCGCTCCCGGATTTCTGCCTGAAGCTCCGATGTTCGCTCGTCGACTGATCCCATGTCTGCTGTACTCACTATTGAGGAGTCTCCGCCGATCGGCATGATCGCTGATAATGCTTCTGTTCCTGGTGGTGTGGCTACCATTCCGGCCTCTATAGATTACCTTCGGGAAAGACAGTCTCCAATACCGAGAGGACACAACAACAATGAAATGCCACGTTCTAGCGGCCTCGGCTCTGATGGTCGCCTGCGCCAGCGCTCCCGCTGAAGACACCTTTATACGGGAGAGGATCCCCGCCCGAGACACGACCTCCCAGGATGCGTTGGAGGGGAAGCCGCCCCCCGCTCTGCAGATCAAAGAGTGGGTCAACGGTGAAGGCGCCGTCATCTCAGACCTGAAGGACAAAGTCGTTGTGCTCCGCATCTGGGCGACATGGTGCGGACCATGCCGTCGTTCCGCGCCCCAAGTCAAGAAGCTATACATGACCTACAAAAAGCGCGGACTCGCGATCGTCGGCATTCACACAACCCGCGGCGGGGACAAGGCGGCAGCGTTCGCCAAGGAGCACACGCTCCCGTGGCCGGTCGGTGTGGACGATGCGGACAAGACCGCCAACGCCCTCGGAGCCGTGGCCGGCAAGCCGGACTATTACCTCATTGACCGAGCCGGTGTCCTGCGTTTCGCTGATATCGAGGAAGTCGAGCTGGAGAAAGCGGTCAAGCTGCTCCTGAACGAACCCATCCCAACTCCACAGACGCGAGAATAGATGCAACACCCGACAAGATCCGTCGTGATGCGCAGTCTGGTTGGTCTTCTCCTCAGCGCGGGAGCTCTCAGTGCTGCTCCCTTGCGTCTGTATGTGGCTCCCGTCGGGAACGACCTGCACACGGGAACGCAGCCGGACGGCAACGCACCGGACGGCCCTCTGGCAACGCTGATCCGAGCACGCGACATCATCCGGGCGCGCAGAGCAGCGAAGACACTTCCCGAGGGGGCCATCGTCGAACTGCGTCAAGGGACCTATCACCTTGATCACCCGATTGAGTTCGATCTGAGAGATTCCGGAACGGCCGCTGCCCCGACCATCGTGCGTCGGTACGGCAACGAGGAGGTCCTGATCAAAGGGAGCCGGAATCTGACGGGATGGCGCCCATTCAAGAGAGGAATCTGGGAGATAAGTCTCGCAGAAACGCCATTCGCGAAACCGGGAATTGGAGACCTCTTTTTCGCCGGAAAGCGTCAACCGAGAGCCCGGGTCCCGAACTGTGATCAAGACCATCCGCGGTCAGGTGGCTTCCTCTACGTCGATGGGATTGTTGAGGAAGGCAGCAAGTCTCAGTTTCACTACAACCCTGACGTCCTCAAGCCGGAAACATGGGCTCGACCCGAGCGTGCGCGGGTTACGGTATGGTCGTGGCTGAACTGGAATCTGAATCGGGTAACCATCAAACACATTGACACGGAGAAGCACATCATCGAGTTGGCAGGGAACGCCAGCTACAAGCTGATCCGAGGCAACCGGTTCTACATCGACAACGTGTTTGAAGAGCTGAACGCCCCGGGAGAATGGTACGTCGACCGTGACACGCTGACCCTGTACATCCTGCCTCCCGACGGGGAGTCCCCCGAAGGCAGCGTCAGTGCGACGCTGAGCTCAGGTCTGATCACAATGAAAGGCGACCGGAAGACGGGCACGTGTGTCGAGCATCTGCACATCCATGGGCTGAGCCTGAGTGAAACGCAGGGATCTGCGCTGATCCTCGATGCGGCTGCAAACTGCCGCGTTACTGCCTGCACCGTTACCAACACAGGCGGAGTCGGCGTCTACCTGACCGGTGGGGCCCATCACAACCGGGTCGCGGGCTGTGACGTCCACCACTGCCGAACCAACGGGATTGTACTCAACGGTCGGAGAGACTGGACCCACTCGGAAGACGGCAAACTGAGCCACAACGTCATCACCAACAATCACGTCTCCCAAATTGGCGAAGGGGGGAACGCCTGGGCGGCGATCCAGATCCATCCGGGATGCGGAGGCAACTGCACCCACGACAATGTCATCTCACACAACCTCATCCACGATACACCGCGTCAAGGGATCCGTTTCGATGGCATGCGCAACATCGTGGAGTACAACCATGTGCACCACACCAACCAGGAGCAGTCCGACACGGGTGCGATCGGCATGGGCTCCCGGGATATCCACGAGCGCGGCAGCATCGTGCGTTACAACTACGTCCACGACACCGGCGGCTACAACATGCTCAAGCCTGGCGTGTGGGAATACCCGCATTACTGCTGGGGTATCTACTTGGACGACTACACCAGCGGCGTGCACGTCTACGGCAACATCTGCGTGCGCACCTACCGGGGCGGAGTGATGGTCCACGGTGGAAAGGACAACATCATTGAGAACAACATCATCGTCGACGGTAAGGCCTCTCAGCTCCAACTCTCCCCTATCGACAGCCTCACCAGAGGGCGTACCAAAGGCCATCCCGACACCAGCATGTGGCTGATGACCGGGACGATCATCCGGCGGAACATCATCAGCTACGATGCGACCACGGCGCGTTACATGTTGGGACGCAAGTACGAACAGTGCCTGGCCGAGTGCGACCACAACCTCTTCTGGCCCGGCAATGGCGGCATCCGGACGCAGGTGAAGCCTGCCGAGGGAGAAACCGAGTGGGACGCCTGGCGCAGAATGGGGTACGAACGCAACTCAGTCATCGCCGACCCACTGTTCGTGGCGCCGGGAGAGGATGACTACCGCCTGCAAGAAGGCTCCCCCGCCTTCGCCTTGGGGTTCAAGCCCATCCCAGTGGAGAAAATGGGTCTCTATGCATCCGACGAACGGGCATCGTGGCCCGTCCCCGACGATTGCTGGCGCGAGACACACCTCACCCACCCCGAAGGCCTTTCGGACCGCCACCTCACGCCTCGGGCTCGCAGGAAAAAGCAGGGAAAACACCCTACGCTGCATGCCTTGCCGATCCGGAAACCCACGGTGCTGAATGGTGTCGTCTCTGAGAATGAGTACCCCGGCAAGCCTGTTGCTGTACGTGAACTGTCAATGGCAGACGGCGACGCCAAGTTGGGCTCCGAACTCCGTGTAGCTCACAGCACGACTCACCTCTACATCGCCCTCACAAGCACTGTCTCTAACGCGCCCGCACTCCTTCGTCGAGACGGGAAATGGGGCAGAGACGATGGCGCGGAAATCTGCCTGCAACTCCCAGGGGGAAAGCAACCGAGATTCGTGATCCAGGGCTTCCCATCGGGTAAGCTCGAGAGTGTGACGGACGCGGGGGCACCAGCGCCGCAAACCGCCGCATTGGGTAAGGCCACGCTCTACGCCGCAAGCATCCAAGCCGACCGGTGGACCGGCGAATGGGCCATCCCATGGCTTGCGCTTGGGAACACGGCCCCTCCCCCCGAACAGATCCGTTTCAACGTCGGGCTGCTGAAGGGAGCCGAACGGCAGTGGGTCGCCTGGGTCAGCACCGGCGCCGCGCCCTGGAATCTTGATCGCGCCGGCATCCTCAAGCTGAAGGCGAAATAGCCGCCTGGAATCGGAAAACAGGAAAGAGCTGTCAATGAACGCAATGGCATCCGGTCTTGTGGTCGCTCCCATGTGCACGGCAATGGCACTGGCTGCCGACCCGATCCACATCGGTTCGCGACGCGAGCTGTTCGTAGACAATTTCATGATCCACGAACTGAAAGGCGACGTACGGCTCGACATGCACCGGCCCATCCGCCGGGAGATCGTCTTCAGAGCAGACGCGCCCTGGGAGGGAAACGGCAGCGCCTATCAGAGCGTCTTCCAGGACGGAGATCGAGTCCGCATGTACTACCGCGGAGGACACCACGAGGCCTCCGAAGCCTACAGCACCGATAAGCGGAGTTGGGAAACGCTTTGCGTGGCCGAAAGCTCTGACGGCCTCAACTGGACCCGACCGGATCTGGATATCATCGAGTTCGAGGGCGCACAACACAACAACCTGATCCTTGATGCCGCGATGGTGCGGGAAGTCGGAGGCAGTCCTGCGCATACGTCTGTGTTCAAGGATGCGAATCCGGCCTGCCCCCCGGATGAACGATACAAGATCGTCATGGGAGGCTATCGCCCCAAGGGACTCTATCTGCTCGTCTCGGGAGACGGCATTCACTTCCGGCTCAGGAGCAAGACCCCGTTCATGACGACAGGAGCGTTCGATTCACAGAACCTGGCCTTCTGGGACTCAGTCCGGGGCGAATACCGACTTTATCACCGCGGATTCAATGCCGGCGTCAGAGACATCCTGACCTGCGCCGCACCGGACTTCGACTCATTCCCCGAGCCTGCCTGGATCACCTACCCCGGCAGCCCGACGATGGCCCTTTACACCAACCAGGTCCAGCCCTATCACCGAGCCCCGCACATCTTCATGGGCTTCCCGATGCGCTACAACGAACGCGGCTGGTCCGGCCCGATGCTCGATCTCCCGGGACGGGAACGTCGCCTCGAAAGAGCCAAACACCATCCACGGTACGGTATGACGGTCACCGATGCCGTTTTCATGACCTCCCGAGACGGCGCAACGTTCCACCGCCGCCCTGAAGCCTTCATCCGCCCAGGCCCCAGGCAGAGGGAATCGTGGGTCTACGGTGACAACTTCATCTTCTGGGGGATGTTCGAGACACCGTCGCTGGTCGAAGACGCTCACCCCGAAATCAGCTTCCTGGCCGTGGAAGGCTATTGGGAAGACGAAGACACTGCCGTACGCCGATACACGCTGCGTATCGACGGCTTCGTTTCGGCCAATGCGCCATATGCGGGAGGCGAACTCATCACCAAATCCTTCGTCTTCGACGGGGGATCCCTGGCAATCAATGCGGAAACCGGTGGATTCGGTTCTTTCCAGGTCGAGATCCAGGATGCAGACGGAGTGCCTGTGCCCGGCTATGGGCTGGCAGATTGTGAACCCATCTTCTGTGACTCACTGCGTTACATCGTCCACTGGAACGACACCTGTGACGTCAGCCGCCTCGCAGGGAAGCCGATCCGCTTGCGCTTCCTTCTGAAAGATGCTGATGTCTACTCCTTCCAGTTCGTCCCAACCGAACCGGCACGAGAAATCCCGGACAGCCCAAGCGTTGGGATCATGCCGAGCAAGAACGCCGACCGCGAGCCCTTCGTCGTTCTGGAAGACGACTTCCAGGCCGTCTCCTCCGGAGCTGAGCCCTTCGTTGGGGACGGGGATCGTGGCTGGAAGGTCGTCACTCCCCAACCCGAACTCGTGCAAGTGCTCACTGAAGGCGAAAACCACTTCCTCGAGCTGAAGCGTGGCGAAGGGGGGCACCGCAACGGGGGAAGGGCCTGGGTGACCATGCTGCCTCACGACTCAGCTGACACGACGAATGGGATCGTGGAAGTCAAAGCCCGACTGAGAGTGCCCGAGACCAATGCATTCTGTGTCGACATAGACGCATACGACTGTCCGCCGGAGCAGTACACGAAACGGGCGTTCCATGCCCGCTTCTGGCCCGATGGTAAAGTGAGCCACTACGCCCGACCGAAACCCGAGTCCAAAGGGGAGAAGTACGATCCGGAGGAGTGGACCAAACCCGGGAGAATTGACGTTCCGGCTCTGTCGTTTATGCCCGGAGAGTGGTTCGACGTCGCCATCCGGGCGGATCTCAAGACCGCAACATTCGACCTGACCGTTGCGGGGAAAACCGTTCAGGGCCTGCAGTTTGCGCAACAGAATACCCACCGCATCCAGACGATCGGGTTCTACCCGAACACAGACAACTGCACCATGCACCTGGACAGCGTCCGCGTCGTCGTTACACCGTAGCCCGGTGCAACGATGTGGGGGCGCCCCCGTGCGGCGACGTACTCTCCGACAGAGCCGCGACTCGCGGGAGCGTTCTTCCTCCCCCACCGTGGTCCGCCCCCGTGCGGTGACCAATGACCAGATCGCCATCACCAACAACCCCTACCCGGGGCCTCCGAACAACATCGACTGAGACCGAATTGGCTCCCTGGAACCCGGGGTCGTCCATTCTGTCTCAGAAAAGGGAGACTCGGACGAATGCGTGACTGCACCTTCGCCGCTGGCCTCCCCTCCCAGAGACCTTGACGAATGCCCTCGCGCACGGCACTTTCTGTATGCCGACAAGGGCCGAATGTACCGGGAGGGCTGGCAGAAAACCAGGGAAGACCTCGGCAGTGTGACACATCAGCCGTGATGTGGCATATAGAGAGTCAAGTACCGAAACGACCGACATGTAGCCGCGAAGCGGCAACCGTGCCCCGCACAGGAGTACAGAAGGTGACGAGACAAGTCGTGCTGACTGTCGGGCTCCTCACTGCGATCCAGGCAGGATATGCGGCAGTGACACCTGTATCTCCTTTCGAGAGCGCCGCGTGGACTGTCCCAGGGAACGGCGTTGACGCCCACGTTCTGGCCGTCCTGAAACAGAAGAAGATCCAGCCGGCTGCCCCCTGCTCCGATGCGGTTTTCATCCGAAGGGTCCATCTCGACGTCATCGGGACGCTCCCGGAGCCGCCGGATGTGAAGGCATTTCTCGCAGACACGTCCCCCGCCAAACGGGCCCGGGCCATCGATAGACTGCTCGCCCGAGAAGAATTCGCCGACTACTGGGCCCTCAAGTGGTGCGACTTGCTTCGAGTCAAGGCCGAGTTTCCCATCAACCTGTGGCCCAACGCGGTGCAGGCGTACCACCGCTGGATACGCGACGCGGTCAAAACAAACCGCCCGTACGACCAGTTCGCCCGAGACCTGCTGACCTCAAGCGGCAGCAATTTCCGCGTTCCGCCGGTGAACTTCTACCGGGCTGTCCAGGGCCGCGAACCAGCGGCGTTGGCAGAAGCCGTGGGACTCACGCTCATGGGCGTACGCTTCCAGAACTGGCCCCAGGACCGGCGCGATGGAATGGCTGCGCTCTTCTCACGAGTGGCGTTCAAACCAACCGACGAATGGAAAGAGGAAATCGTCCTCTGCGACCCCGCACCGACGGATCCCCTCAAGGCAGTGTTCCCGGACGGTACAGCCGTAATCGTCAAACCCGGGGACGATCCCCGTAACGTATGCGTTCACGGGGCAAACGCGAGTGCCA